>Ga0315280_10009309_pt1 | contig 12641 bp, 9 predicted proteins | sample YL17G06_40_MG_FD_203697 | JGI IMG/M metagenome (GOLD analysis project Ga0315280, IMG submission 203697) | Sediment microbial communities from Yellowstone Lake, YNP, Wyoming, USA - YL17G06_40 | ecosystem: Environmental > Aquatic > Freshwater > Lake > Sediment | place: USA: Wyoming | collected... | reverse complement strand
CGGGAAAAACACGACCCGGAAGCGCCAGGAGCACCAACAGCAAAATGCCACAGACCTTCGCCTGTCGTCCACCTCTCGTTTGTCCGGCGGCCTGCAGCATAAGAAGATCCTCTACTGGCGGAGGGTCCGGTAGAAAAGAAAAAGACCTACTCCACCGAGCAGTATATTGGGCAAGTAAATTACGAATGCTCCGAGCGCCGAGCCGTTTTGGCTGAGCGACACGCCCCATTTCAACATGATGTAGTAGAAGAAAATCAAGCCAAAAGCGATGGAAAAAGCAACGGCTTTCCCCGTGGGCCTTACCCGGATGGCCAGGGGGACCCCCAGGAGCGCAAAGGCCAAGCAGGCCATGGCAATCGAACGACGCTGGACAATCTCGGCCGACAGCGCCCCCTCATCCTCGGGGTCGAGGTAGCCGCGCTTGAGAGCGCGCGCGATCTGATAGCTGCTCATTTCCCGCGGTTTCTGCAACAGCCGACCCCATTTGACCTTTCTCTCTTTTTGCAGCTGAAGGCGCCATCGCAATTCGTTGAACTTGGCGACCGAGTAACGAAAGTCGGTCGCGGTCGTGGAGGAATCGAAGTGGTGTAACGTCCCGCTGGTCAGAACAACATCCATACATGCCTCGCTGAGGTTTGGGACAATCCAGCCGACGTTGGCCGTTGCGAGGACTTCGGTCTTGCTGCGGGTCGCGACATCGCTTGCGACTACCTTGAGCGTGATTCCTTCCATAAGATGGGTCTGGGGATTGCGATGGCGGAAATAAAGAGATACATCCATTTCGCTCTTGGGATTGAATACGCGCCCGGCTTCCAGGCGGCTGGCGACGATGAACTGGATCTTCTCGAGCAGGGAGCCGTTGAGTTCAACCAGTCCGGGAATGAGATAGCCGTTGGCGCGCCACAAAAATCCCGTTAGCAGAGCGGCGACGACCAGAACCGGGAAAAAGACCTTCAGCAAATGGACGCCGCTCGTGCGCATGGCCATGATCTCATTGTCCGCGGCCAGCCGTCCCACCCCGAGAAGCACGCCCACCAGCAGCGCCATCGGCGTGGTCAACATCAGCAGGGGCGGAAAGAGGGTCCCGACGAATTGAAGGAAGATGGGCAACGGCACGCCGCGATTGACCAGCAGATCGGTTAGTCGGAACAGGTGGGTGGCAAGCAGAACAAACGTGAACACGGCCAGGCCCAACACGGTCGGGCTGGTTAGCTCGCCAAGAACATAGCGTTGGAGAATCTTTCCTCTCACCGTGCCGTCTCTTGTCAACAATCAATGGTTCAAAGCAACGACCGAAGGCCGATCAGCGACCATTATGATTTCGCCGACTGCGACAAAAACGCCCAATCCATATCGCAACATCAGAAAGGACAGTCAACGGCGAAATCGTCGTCGCACTATCCGATCGCGGTCAGTCGGAGCGCCGCCGGCTCCGCGGCAGAGGGGAATTCCAAACAAAACCGGCAAAGCCACCGGCGCTCCGCCAACCGACGATCCAACGTCCAAGCCGCTTCTCTGGTAAGGCAGTTGCAAAATGGAGCTTTTCAAACGTGGCACGGGCTTCGGCCTGAGCTCAGGCCGAAGCCCGTGCCACGCTACTTTGCAGATTCCTCTGGGGTGATCCGTTTTTCCTTTTCGAATGCCTGGCTGTTCTGTCTTTGACATGATGGACCTTCTGGTCTTAGGTATCATTACGGCGGGGTCGTGGATGACTTTCCCATGATTTTTTCATACAGGAGGCAAAAATGACGGCGGCCGGGATGTCTGTCTCGCCAAGGAGAATGCCAAACATGGCTCTCAACCGCGCAGGAAATGCCGTGTTGTGGACCTTGTGCATGGGATTGTGGCTGGCAGGAGGGCCCGTTTTGGGCCAGAATCAATCAGGTCGTGGTATGGGCATTTCGCTCGAGAAGAATCCTGGGCAGGACACCAATGCCGCTTTGTGTCTCTGGCAAATTGGCGATGCAGATTCGAGCACGAAAGACCTGGCCCTTGGGCCGAATGGCTTTATGAAATTCTTGGCCGATCCACGTTTCATCGTTGGCAGGTTAAAGGCGCGCGATGCCTGGCCCTACGTTCACCCTGGCCCGAGCGACTCATGGGCAGGCGGTCGTCCTCATATCTTTTCGGTCTTGTTCAATGTCGCCGCGTTGCCTCGTCCTTTGGAAGGCAACGTCGTCGTTCGACTGCTTCTCCATGATTCGCACGGGGAAAGGCCGCCGCGCGTCGAGGCGGCGCTGAATGGCCAGGCGCAATCCCAGCAAACCCCGCCGGGCGCCGGCGATGCCTCGATCAGACAAGGCGGTCCCGGTCGCGCCAGCCGACTGTCGTTTGAGTTTCCCGCCGCGCGCCTGCTACAAGGCATGAATGTGGTGGAGATCCGTAATGTGCAGGGATCGTGGTTCCTTTATGATGCCGTGCAGTTTCTGACACCGGCGGGCGTGAGTTTGGGCGATCCTCCGGCATCCTATGAGATCGAGCAGGTCGAAGATACTCCCCTCCAAAGGCGCAAGAGTGGAAAAACAACGCAAATCGCGCGGGTGTACGTTCTGGCGTCTGCCGACCGGCCGGAATCGGTCACTGTCCACCTGACGCTCAGCGGCTTGGGCGCGCAGGAGACCAGTACGCAACCGGTAACCGTTCGTCCCGGCAGACACTTTTTCGACGTGGATATTCCTCGCCTCGGCGGCTGGCCCGCCAATCTGACCGTAGCGCTGACGGCGACCAGGGGGCAAGGCTCGACCGCCACGGCAACGGTCTTTCCTCATCGCACTTGGTCCGTCTATCTTGTTCCACACTCCCACGTGGACATTGGCTACACCGAAGTGCAGACCAAGATCATGGAGTTGCAAAAGCAATTCATCACCGACGCCATGGATTTCGTCGAGCAGCACCCGGAGTATCAAGGTGACGCGCGGTTCTGCTGGAACGTCGAGGTTCTCTGGGCGGTCAAGGATTTCTTGCGCCAGGCCGATGCCGCCCAACGCGAGCGCTTTCTCCGCCACGTCAGAAACGGGACCATCGGGCTGGATGCCCTTTTTGCCAACGAGCTGACCGGATTGTGCTCGTCCGAAGAGATGGCGCGCCTCATTGGGTATGCCGGCCAGCTGGTCCGCGACTATGGTCTGCAAATTGATTCGGCAATGATCACCGATGTTCCCGGCAACTCGTGGGGACTGATTGGCGCGATGGGCAACGTCGGCGTCAAATACTTCGACATGGGACCAAACGCGGATGCCCGCATTGGCGCGGCGCGGCGGGCGTGGCACGACCGGCCATTCTATTGGATTGCTCCCGATGGCCGCGGTCGCGTCCTGACGTGGCTTGCGCCTTTCGGTTACCATCGCGTGTTTGGCCTTCTGGAAAAGCCGGAAGGGACAAAGCGATTGCTTTCTTACCTCGGCGCACTCGAATCCAATCCGGCCTATCCCTACAACGTGGCGCACCTGCGCATGTGCACGAATGACAATGGCGCGCCGCCCTTCCACCTCTGCCAATTTGTGAAAGACTGGAATGCGGCGTATGAATCGCCCCGCCTCGTCATCGGCCGCACCCGCGACGCTTTTGTCGCTCTCGAAAAGGAGTTCGCCGACCGCATCCCCACTTATTCCGGCGACTTCTCGCCCTATTGGGAGGACGGCGCGGCCTCGAGCGCCGATGAACTGGCCCGCAATCGGCGAGCCGCCAAAGCCCTCGATGCGGCGGAGAAAATCTGGTCGGTCGCCGCAGCCGGATTGTCGGAAGGCGAAGCCGGGACGCCCGCCGAGATTTTCGATCGTGCGTGGGATAATGTTCTCCTTTTCGACGAGCACACGTGGGGCGCACACAACAGTATCAGCGAACCCGACTCCCCCTTTGTTCAGGCGCAGTGGAAGATCAAGCAGGCGTTCGCTCTCGATGCCGAACGCCAGGCCGAACAACTCGTTCGCGATGGCCTGGCGGCGCTCGCTCGCAGGGTGGCGACGGGGCCGGATCGCGCGGTTCTCGTTTTCAACCCTTGCTCGTGGAAACGAACCGATCTGGCGCGGGTCGAGCTGCCGTCGGCCAAGCAAGTGACGGTTGTGGATTCGGCGGGAAAATCGGTTGCGGCCATTCGATCGGAAGACAAGCGAAGCCTGACTTTTGTTGCGCGCGACGTGCCGCCGCTGGGCTACCGCACTTATTGTCTTGTCCCATCTGACAAAGCGGGCAAACCGGCGGTTCAAACGCCGCTTGTTGACTCCGAAAAGGGACGACTCGAAGGCCGTTTCTTCTCCGTTCGGCTCGACACAAAGCACGCCGGCGTAGCTGCGGCTGAAATCAAAGCACCCAGCGGCTGGCTGAAGAGAGAAGGTCCGCTATCGCTCGGCGGTTTCAATCGCTTCCTCTATTGTTCCGACGGCGATCCAAGCCGAACCGTATCGCCCGAGCAGGCCACGATCGAAATGGCCAAACCCGACTCGCCCGATGGCGCGGCGCTGGTTGCGCGATCGCAGGCGCCGGGCTGTCGTTCGCTTGTCCAAAAGACCGAAATCCACAGCGAGCTGCCTTGGGTGGACATTACCAATACGCTGGATCGTGATGACGTTCGACGGGCCGAAGGTCTCTATTTCGCCTTTCCCTTCCAGGGTTTGGACCAGGCAGGGATTCGATTCGACGCCGCTTGGGCGCCGGTTCGCTTGGAGGACGATCTATTGCCGGGGGCGTGCAAGAATTGGTTCTGCGTGCAGGATTGGATCGAAATGTCGAGCGACCGGCAAACCGCCGTTCTCGCGCCGATTGACGCTCCGCTGGTCGAGATTGGAGAGATTCATCGGAACACGCGCAGCCATCGGTTGCCCGAGGTCGAGCGGCTGATCCTCGATCGGCCGAGCGTTTTTTCCTTTGTCATGAATAACTACTGGTTTACCAATTACCGCGCCAGTCAGCCCGGTGCGACCGCGTTCCGCTATCGGCTGTATCGCTATGACGGACCGAGCGATCCGGTGCGAACGACACGCTGGGGAGCCGAAGCGCGCGAGCCTTTGCGCACCGTCGTCGTCAGAGCGGGCAATAAAGGTTCGCTCCCCGCCGACGCGCACAGTTTCGCTCAGGTCGCACCCGATCACGTGATGATCGCCGCCATGACTGGAACCGCCGGCAATATGCTCATCCGGTTGCATGAGATCGCCGGAAAGCGCGCCACGGCGATCTTGAAAGCGCCGGGATTTGGCAGCGTGGCCGAGCGCGTGGATTTGTGGGGGCGACGACTCCATGGGCTGGAAATGAGCGAGGGCCGGATTCGTTTGGAGATAGGCCCGCGCGAGATCGCAACGATCCGGGTGTATCGAAATTGAGATTCCGTTCAAGTTTGCCCATTTCACTTTTTTCCACCGATTCCCGTCTGAGTGTGAAAGATGGAATCGGAAATGATGATGACAAAGGCACACTGAAGCGGCTCTTCAAAGACGATGTCGGACAGGCTCTTGACGCCCGCCTGACGGCGGAACTACGAGCCTGTTTGCCTTCTCTTGTTGTCTCGTCTCACACCTTCAACGAGCGAAGCTTCTTGCGATCCACATAGGTGCGAAGGATTTCGCCAAAATAGACGCGGTGAAAATCGCCTTGCGCGTAACACCCCGTGATAATCTGACGGGCCAACTCGTCGGGCTGAACGTCATTGCGGTGGACCACGCGACATTCGTAATGGATCGCGCATTCGCCGATCAAGGGTGGACTGACCTCGGCCGAGGGCAGCGCCGTGAATCCCATTCGGGCAAACTTGTCAATATCGCGCCCAGAGCGGGTGCCGCAAAAGCTGACGGCTTCTTTCATGTCGGGCGTGGGGACGTTGACGGTGAATTCGGGCACCTTTTCGATACATCCATAGGTGTAGCGCGACGGCCTGACCAGAACGACGAACATGGGCTTGCCCCAGACGATACCGATGGTTCCCCAGCCGATCGCCATGGCGTTGGGCTTGCCCGAATGGGCCTGCGAGACCAACAAGATTCCATCGCGCTCCATTGTCCGATAGGTTTCTTTGATGTAGTCTGAAAAAGCCACATTCTGTTTGCCCATCGAATATCCTCCTATTGATTACACCAAATCCACCAGCGCGTTGCGAAAATGGCGGAAACTGGGGGAGCAATTGCGCTCGGGCTCCATATGCCTTGCGATAGTCCGCGCCGCCTCAATTTTCCCTAAGCCGCCCCTGAAGTAACCGGCGTGCTGCAATTCTCGTTCGAGCGATTCCCATGTCCCACCCCGGATCTCGTCCGGATTTCGATAACGAGCTTTTTGTCCGAGAGTACGAGGAACACGCGGAAAAGCGGTGCGCAATGCGTCGGTGTCGCCGAAGAACCAAGCCTCCAACTCTTCGACTGCAATCCGGTTGACCACTTGCACTCGACCCCCACGTCCTGGGCGGCTACGAGTGTACAGCCCTGCTTGACGAGCTGCGTTCTCAAGCCCTTTCTTGAGCTTAAGGCAATCGTTGGCGTCTCTGTCCACCAAAACCACAATCCGCCAGTCTTCGGGCAGCCACTTTGCATAGCCTCTCAGCCGGGGTCCGAGGTTGGCCAGTAGGTCTCCTTTGCCCTGATGAACGTGAATTGCCCAGGAAGCTCTTTTCCCAAGAATCCTGGGCAGGAGCTCGTTAAGCGCAGCCTCGGCAGAGGGTTCCTCAACCAAGAGTTCGATGTGCATTTCGATGACCCTTCTTGAATCCGCGTTTTCGCAGGGACGGGCTGTCGGCTCTACCTTGGCTATCCGATTGGCTCGCCCGCTTTGGCCAGGGGATCTCCAACCCGAAAGTGGCCTTCCATCCAGAGGTGTCCCAGCTTGGCTCCGTTCTCCACGAACTCCGCGATCCCTTGGACATCGGCCGCCCGCTGCGTTTTTGCGAAACCATCTTCTTCATCGCGATGGAGTATCCACACTTCTTCCGGCCAGAGACCGTCGAGGAAAAAGGGCGAGTGCGTGGTCACCAGGACCTGCGAGCGCGCCGAGGCCGTGCGGCATTCTTCGGCGAGTTCGGGAAGCAGACGCGGGTGAAGATGGCTCTCCGGCTCTTCAATGCCAATAAGCGGCGGCGGCGTCGGGTCGTATAGCACGACAAGATACGCAAGCATTTTGAGCGTGCCGTCCGACGCCCACCTGGCAAGAATGGGTTTGTCAAACGGAGCATCCTTAACTTGAAGAAGGAGGCGGCCGTCGGAAAGGATTTCCGCATCTACTTTTTCGAGCCGCGGCACTCGCCTTTGAAGGATTCCAAGGATGTCATTCAGTTGGTGCGGATGCTGTTCGCGAAGATATTGCATGACATTCGGCAGATTATCGCCCTTCTGTGACAGGCGCTCTTGTGCGCCCGCTTCGGGCCAGCCGCGCATGTTGTCCGCTGTCAGGTAGGAAAGATACCAGCCCGAAATAAAGCGACGCAGGGCGGAAACGCGCGGATGTTTCGCGAATTGTCCAAGAGTGTTGACCGCCAACATCTCACGCGACGCCAGTTTCTCATCGACGCGCTGGGCCGTCTCGTCGGGCTCATCGCCCGAAATGACGTATCCACCACCCTTCTCGAAATCCAAGAAAATGAAAGGGCGGCCCGCTTTCCCTTTCTTGCGCGTCCAGCGTAACCATTCCCTGCTGACAAAAGGACCCGAGGCGTCCTCGTCAATCTCCAGGTGGTAGGTAATGACCGGCGCTTTCGGCTGTTCACGATACTTGATCTCAAACGTGATCGCTCCACTGGCGTTCCTGCTGCGCAGTTCCCGAAACCTCTGTCTGTGCTCCCAAGCACTCCGGAGGCCGACGTTGAAGCACTCGGCCAGAAACGCGAAAACATCAAAGACCGTGGACTTGCCGCTGCCGTTCGGACCCAGTAGAACAGTCAACGGTGAAAGGCGAGACAACGTGAGATCGCGCAGCGCCCGGAAGTTCTTGATGGTGATGCTTTCGATCCGGGCCACTGCGTCAGGGCCGATCATGGACGTCATGCGCTTTCCTCCATGTTTCCTTGCATCTCCATTGCCTGGATTCTTGCACAGTGCTGTAGTCCCATACAATGGAGAAATAGCCCTGCAAACTCGATTTCTACTCCAAATGCGAACGTTCGAAGATGGCGCCCGTGCGATAGTCGTTCCAGGTGTTTTCGAACCAGTATTGTGCTTCGGGAATCGGGCGCACGGCCACGGGATAGACTTCGAATTCACCATCGCCGCGATGGCGGACCTCAAGAATCTCGCCGCGAAACGATTCGTTCTCGGCCACGGAGCGGAAGCGCTCACCCAACAGCGCGTGGGCCTCGCGCCCGATCACCCGATCCACGACGAAATAGGAGCCGCGGCTTCCGCCGCCACGTTCGAGATAGGCCTCGATGGCGCAGAGATAACCGACGTGTGCGAGACACATTTGCTCGGCGGCGATGGCCTCGCAATACTGGGCGGCGCTTTTGACTTTCACGCCCTCGTTGCGCACTCGGCGATAGAGTTCGCGCGCTTCGGCGACCGCGCGGAGCACGGTGTCGAACTCGCGCAAGATTCCACCGGCGCGGGTCATCCGACGGCGGATGTTATCGCGCACCTGTTCGACGCTCAGCGAGGCACGGGGCGACGCTTCGAGCAGCCATCCGATGCGTTCAATTCTGCCTTTCAGTGCGCTTTGGGCGAGGCGCAGAAACTCGCTTCGCGGCGGTTTGGCCCCGCCTCGATGGATGATCGCCTGGGCCGCCCGCAACCCGCCCACCTGGCCGCTGTTGAGAGCCGACCCGCCGGGCCGTTTGACGCCGTGCGTTCCGGCCAGCTCGCCGATGACAAAGAGACCGGGTACGTTGGACTCCCACCAGATGTTGACGGCAAAGCCGCCGTTGTTGTGTTGAGCGCAGACGGCGATTTCGAGCGGTTCGCGCGAGATGTCCTTGCCCAACTCGCGGTAGAGTTCGATGCTCGGGGGATTCATCTTTTCAAGCCGCTCAATGGGCGTGGCCTGTGTTGCGCCCGAACGCTCGAGATAGATGCGCGCCTCGTCGCCGAGTTCGGCGAGCGAGAACGGCTTCCAACCGGGCGACGGGCGTGGATTTTCGCGAAAGTCCATGAAGATGCGCCGGCCGCGGAAGACCGATTCGTTATAAACGGCCAGGTCAACCAGCGACGATCCGGCGACGCGCTGCGGATCGAACGGCCATTGATAGCCCTTGAGAAAAACGTTGGTGGCCATCGAGCTCATATCGGGGAAGTAGTCGTTGAGGAAATCGCGTTCGTCGCTGCCGTCGGGCGCCGCGCTGAAATAGCGGGGAACGACTTGTTGATAGGTGCCCGACAGATTCCAACGCGGCTCGACCGAGGCCAGACCGAACTGCGATTCGGTGAGATTGGCGGCAATTGCTCCCGCCTCGAAGAGCGCTCCGTGGCTGCCCATCTGGCCGCGCGGATAAACGCTGACCTCATACATGTCGCCCGGCCCGCCGGTGGCCACGACCACATTGTGGCAGAGAAATAGAACCAAGCCGCGGTCGGGATCCTTGAGACGCATCAAATCGGCCGCGATCAGACCGATCGCCCGGCGCGTGGCGCCTTCGCCCGCCGTCACAATGTCCATCATCCAATGTTCGTCGAAAAAGCGAATGCCGTAGCGAATCAACCGAGCCAGCGACTTGCGGACCATGAAACGCGACGTCCAAGGCCCCGCCGACGTAGCGCGCTGGCGCGGGTCGTGATCGGTCTTGTAGCCGACAAAACCCCCACGCTCGTTATGCGGAAACGGAACGCCGTTTTCGACTAGATGGTAGAACTCGCGAGTCGAGTTTTCGCCTTCGAGCAGCGCGAGGTCGCCATGACAACAGCCCCCGGCGGTCAGCGATTGTGCGAAATCGAGCGGCGAGTCGGCCACGCCGGCCTGGACTCCAACACGATAGTAGGTTTGTTTGTCCGAGCCGGCGTTGTGCGACGTGCCGGTGCCCACGCCCGCCGTGACGATGGCGAAGAGCCGTTCGGGGTGGGCCACGCCGGCCTCTTCGAATCCTCGATAGAGATGCTCGGCGCAATTCAGTGCCGCGGCGCCGCTTCCCACGATCACCGTGTTCAAACAATGGACCGTCGGTAGCGACGATTTCTCACCACTCGATATTCTTCTTCGACTCATGATGCTCGCCACCTCCTTGTGGCTGCTTCTTCCCCTTTTTGGGGGCGCACACAAGAGATTTACTAACCCGCCCCGGCGCTGTCAAATAAAGACGAAAAGTTGGGAAGGATGGAGTTGCGAAATAGCGTGGCACGGGCATCTCGCCCGTGATTCTTTGCGACATTTCTTGGGAAATCGCACCTGTTTCACGGGCAAGATGCCGTTCGGCTGAGCTCAGGCCGAAGCCCGTCCCACGTTTGAGAACCTCCATTTTGCAACTGCCCTGGGATATGATCATGTTGGGAATTGCTTGACGTTTGCTTTGAGTTTGCAGAAGATTTAGCTGTCCAGCAGGTTGTATAAACATAAGGATGAAGGCGGAAGGATGAAGGCTGAACGCTGAACTTGCAGGTTTCCCAGGGATTTGGCTTTGCGTCTTTGCGCCTTCGCAAGAGACCAGATAAGGCAAAAGGAGGCAAACGTGGCGGGCAAAGGTGAATCAACAATTCTGCGGGTTGGATTGGTTGGCGCGGGAGTCATCGGCAACGTCCATCGGGCGGTTTATGATCAGCATCCGGCGACCAAAGTCGTGGCGCTGGCCGATCCACGCGGCCAAGAGGTGCTCAAACAAGGCGGCGCAGCCTACGTGCCGGGTTCGGCAGCGACAAGCGGCGCGAAACTACCGGTCTATACAAGCCTTTCCGCTCTTCTCGCCGCCAAAAAAGTGGACATCATAGACATTTGCGCACCCACGCCGACTCATCGCGATCTGGCGATCGAGGCGCTCCGGGCGGGTAAACATGTTCTATGCGAAAAACCGATGGGCCGAACGCTGGCCGACTGCGAAGCGATTCTGCCGGTCGCGCGAGCGAGCAAAGGCAAGTTCATGGTCGCCCATTGCCTGCGCTTCTGGCCCGTCTATGAGTATCTGCACGGGGCGGTGACATCGGGGCGATATGGTCGCGTCGAGCGGGCGCGCTTTGGTCGCCACGTGATTGTTCCCGCCGGCGGCTGGTTTCTCGACGGGCGGATCAGCGGCGGCGCCATTCTCGACTTGCACATTCACGACGTGGACACGGCCTCGTGGATTTTCGGACCGCCGACCGCCATAACGGCTTTTGGACGAATCGGTCCAAGCGGCTGCTACGATCAGATCGAGGCGATCTGGCACTACGATGACGACCGGCTGGTTTTGCTCGAAGGAATGTGGATGGGAACGGCGCCGAGCGCTTTTGAAATGAGTTTCGAGGTCTCGATGGAAAAAGCGACGGTGACGTACAACTCGTCGCGCAAGCCCGATCTCCAAATTCATATTCCTGGTCAGGATATGGTCGCGCCCGAAGTCAGCGCGCAGGATGGCTATTTCCGCGAAATAGACCACTTCATCGGCGCGATTCGCGAAGACCGTCCGATTGAACGGGCGACACCTGAGAGTTCGTGCCTCAGCGTTGCGCTGGTCGAAAACGAGATCAAGTCCATCGAGTCGCGTGCAACGGTGGGAACGCGGGCGTAACTTGCAGAAGTTAGCTGATCCGCGAATGGCGCGAATTCGCGCGAATGGAAATGACAGAAAGGGATTCGCGTCAATTCGCGATATTCGCGGATCGAATAAGGAAACAAAGACTACATGATGGAGGAACCCATGAAACCAATGGCGATCGGTGTCTTCTCGAACAGCTTGCACCCGTCGAGTCCCGACGAGCTGTTCAAGCGGCTGGAGCAACTCGATCTCAACGTGATCCAGCTTGGTCTGATTGATCCCGCCTGGCTCAAGCCGGACGTGGTTGACCGGCTCGAGCAACTGCTCAAATCGAGCGGCGTCGAGGTGCAGGCGTCGTTTTTCGGCTTTCCCGGCGAGGACTATTCGAGCATTCCGCGCATCCGCGAGACGGGAGGATTCGCTTGCGATTTCGAAGCGCGGTTGGCGACGGTTCAAGAAGTCATCCAAATCTCGCAGCGACTGGGCATCAAGGCGGTCGGCGCCCACATGGGCTTCATTCCCGAAGAGCCCGACAATCCGCAGTATGCTGTGATGATCGGGCGAATCCGGCGCATTGCCGGCGAAATGAGCGACGCGGGTTTGCGGCTCCTGTTCGAGACCGGCCAGGAAACACCCGATGGGCTGCTCCAGGTCTTGAGCGACGTGGGACGAAAAAATGTCGCCGTCAATTTCGATCCGGCCAATATCCTTCTTTATGGAGTGGGTGGACCGATCGAAGCGGCGCGCAAGCTGGGCCGCCACATTGCCAGCATCCACGCCAAAGACGCAACGCCATCGGGCCAGCGCGACGTCTGGGGCGAGGAAAAGCTGCTCGGCGAAGGGACGGTCAATTATCCACTCTTCCTACGCACCCTGCGCGAGGTCGGTTTCACCGGACCATTGATTATCGAATGTGAGATCCCAGGCACCGACCCGATGCGCAACGTCACCCACGCCCGCGACCGGTTGCGCGCATGGCTTAGTACAGCCCAACACAATTGAGGGACCAAAATCGGGAGGGAGGTCAGAGGCAAGAGGCTGGAGGCCAGAGAACAACCGACCCGCGAAATGATTGTGGAACTTT
>Ga0315280_10009308_pt1 | contig 12641 bp, 6 predicted proteins | sample YL17G06_40_MG_FD_203697 | JGI IMG/M metagenome (GOLD analysis project Ga0315280, IMG submission 203697) | Sediment microbial communities from Yellowstone Lake, YNP, Wyoming, USA - YL17G06_40 | ecosystem: Environmental > Aquatic > Freshwater > Lake > Sediment | place: USA: Wyoming | collected... | reverse complement strand
GTCGCGGCCTCGTCGGCCGGGGCCCCGGGGAACAAGGCAAAGCCCGTGGGCGAGGTCTCGTAGCCGAGCAGCTCCCCCTGGGCCGCCTGGAGTCGCTCGTGGGCGCGGCGGGCGATGGCCGGGCTGGCCACCTCCCGCTGGAGCAAGTACTGGAGGGCCAGGGCGCTGAGGAAGCTTGCGGCGGCGGGCTGGTCGAAGCACCCCCCCGCCTCTCCCGCCACGCCTTCCGCCGCCCAATCAAGACCCGCCAGCGGGCTGGGAAACACGGTCAGCGTGACCGCCAGCGAGCCGGGCACGGAGTCGGCGAGCAGGGGGAGCGTCACTTCCTCGCGGCCGTCGATCTGGCCGCTCCGGGAGGACTCTCGCGGATAGCCGGGGGGAACGAACTGGAACGGCCGGCCCAGGGTGCCCAGCCTGCGACCTGCGAGGTAGGCCAACGATGACGGTTGCTGGCCTGCGGTGACGACCAGTTCTGAGGGACCTCCTTTTCCGGCCTTCATCCCCGTTGCCAAACCATTCTGGAGATGCCCCCAGTCTGTGGGCTTCAAAGGAATGGCGGGCGCCACCGCCAATGCGACCGCCGGCCGTTGGCCCTCTTCGCCCAGGACGAGCGGGACGTCGATCCGGTCGCCCGCCGTCATTTGCAGCGGCAGCCTGGGGTTGATCCGCCAGGGGGGCCGCGCGACCACTTCCCCGCGGCCCCAGCCCAGCCGGCCGCCCTCGGCATGGGCATCGACCAGCACGCGGTAGGTGGCCGCCCGATCGGGAAGGGCGAACTGAAGCGCCGCCCGCCCCTCGGCGTCGGTCGCCAGGAGCGGCAGCCAGGCCAGCGTTTCGGCAGACTCCTCCGCCAAGCGGCGCCGCGACTGCGCGAACTGATCACTATACTCGTACTCCCGGAAGAGGAAGGGGGCGTTCGTCAGGCGTCGGGCAACCTCCGCCGTGTCGTATTGGGACCCCTTAAGAATAAGAACGTCCAACTCGGGAAGCTTTTCAAGTTGCTGTGCCGCCGGCTGGTCCGCGACCGGCCCGGCCTTCGCCTTGAGGGGACGCGTCGGGGCGCCTGACTGGGTGACTTGGCCCGGCATGAGCGCTTGAGTCTGGGCGGGCTGGGCTCGGCGGGAACGTCCTTCGCCCGATGCAGGCTTCTGCGGCGTCGGCGCGGGCTCGGCCCGTTGAACCTGAGGCGCGGGCGCCGGCTGTTGAACCTGAGTGGTGGGCGCGGGCTGCTGAGTCTGAACGGCGGCCTCCTTCCCGGCGATGCCCCCCTTCATCTTCATTTGGTGCGTCCCGCCGCCTTGATCGGCGAGGCTCGCAGGAGGAGGAGCCGGCGCCGCCGGGGGCGGCTGCGCGAGTTCCTCAAGCTGTTGTCCTGCCGAATGCCGAGAAAGAGCCTCCCCGAACGCCGGCGGCGTTTCCGCGTCCCATTCGGGGAAGCCGAAGGCGTCCTCGCCCAGCGCCTTCACGGTCGTCATCGCCTTCTCCGCCCCTTTCATTCTCCTCTGCAATGCCCTTCCGCCGGCTTCGCCCGGGGCCGGCTGGAAAGAAGCGAAGGCCACCGCGCCGCGCGAGCCCGACCTGAGCCGCCCCGGCTCCATCAGGATCAGTCCGATCACCAGGCACACGGCGGCCACCCCGACCGACGGCCCCCAGAGCCTCAGCCCGCAGGGGACGTTCATCAGGCTGAGCATGGCCACGAAGACCACCAGCCCGGCGCCGCCGAAGAAACTGAGCGTGGTCAGGGTGTTGAGGACCCTCGTTCGATTCGCGCGGTAGGATGCCACGCTGGTGGCGTAGCGGTCCTGAAGCTCAGGGAGGTTGTCGAACATCACGGGGGGCGGCGAGTCGCCGTGCACGGCGATCAGGCGGGCGAGCCGCTCGTCCGGTTCTCCCTCCCGGGCAAGCTGCTCCCGCGACTTCTCCACGAATCGCCGCCACCCCTGGGTCCCCAGCAAAAGGTCCAACGCCACCGCGGCCTTGGGATCGTCCGCGAGGTAGAACTGGGCGTGCTCGAGGTCTTCGGGCCGCTGCAGCTCGTGGGTCAAGAGGAACTGGCTGGCCAGCGGGGCCGGCTCGCCGCCCCGGCGGTACAGCCCGCTATCGACCACGGCAGCCCCGAGCACCCCGCGGGCCGGCGCCCCGTTCTCGTCGCGGACCACCAAGCCGAGGTCGACCTTTTCCGCCGGCGCATAGGAAGGGCGGTGTTCGGCGATTTGAACCTGGAGCCGGCGGGCGGGCCGGCGATAGACCAGCCGCTCGGCGACGGGCTTGGGCGGACTGGAGCGGTAGTCGTAGACCGTCAGCCGGATCACGCCGCTCACGTTTTCCTCCAGGGGGATCGCCACCGGGTTGGATTTCTCCTGGGTGATCAGGGCTTCCTGGCCGACCAGCACGCCCCGGCAAAAGGCCGCGGCCACCAGCGGCCGGTTGGCTTCCGAGGCCAGGACGTTGAACTCCAGCGGCTTGCCGGCGTCGAACACGCCGAGTCCGGCGTTGAGCACGAACCCCGCGCCCGAGGTTGCTTCGGGCAGCTTGGGCTCTTCCGCGGCCTCGGCCGGGGTGTCGATCTTCAGGCGGTACTGTTCCCCGGCCAGCGGCACGAGGGCAAAGGAACCCATGCCCTCGTGGGTCGTTTCCGCCGTCGCGATCAGGTGGTCCTGGCTGTCGACGACCCTGCCGGCCGCGTGGACCGGTTTGCCGTGGGCGTCGCGGCACGTCCAGTAGACGCGGTTTTCCAGGCCCGCCGCCAGGTTGCCCCCCTCGGGATAAAAGGAGACGCGGACCTTGCCGAGGCGAAGGGGGATGTCCTTGACGACGGTCTCGCGGACGCCGCGATCGTCGACGGTCACGGCCAGTTGCGCCGCGGCTGACGCGATCCGATCCGGGAGCACGAAGGGGAGCCGCAAGGCGCCGCTGGGAGGCAGCACGGCTGTGCCCCGGTGGACCGTCTTGCCTTCCACGGTGGCGAGGACGGTGAGCTTGGCGTCGGCCGACGGGGTCTCGTACCCGCGGAAGCAGGCAAAGTCGGCCACCACCTTCTCGCCTGGGGCATATCGCTCGCGGACGAACTCCAGCTCCTTGCGGAGCCGCGGCGGATCGCGGCGGACGACGACAAACGGCTCAGTCGCCTCGGCAAACGAGCCGTCGCCACTGTGCGCCACCAAGGCGTACTGTCCTTCGCCGAGCGCGGGCGGGAGGGAGAACTCGCCGCCGCCCACCCCCTGGACGGTCTTCCCTTCCGCCACGGAACCGGGCACGGCTTTTCCCCGCGGGTCAAGGACCTCGAAGCGGACGGGCACTTCGCGGTCCGCGCTCAGGCCGAGCCGGCTGAGCGTCAGCGAGCGGTAACGGACGGTCTCCCCGGGGCGGTAGCGGGGCTTGTCGGTGGCCAGGCGGGTGAGGTAGCGTTCGGGCTCGGCCTCCAGCCGGCTCTCCACCCGCTCCTCCAACCCCTCGTACCTCCCCACCACCTCTATCTGCAAGCTGGAAGGAAGCTCCAGGCCAGCGGGAATGGTCACGGCAAGCAGGCCCTGCTCGTCGGCCTTCTCCTTGTGCGGCGGCATAATGGGTGTTCCGTCCGGCGCATAGAGGGCAAACTCGATCTGGGCTGCCAACGGGTTTCCCGTGACGGTCGCGGTGTTGATCGTGTAGCGATAGGGCACGCCCCCCTGGAGGCGCGACGGGCCCGTCACGCGCAGTCGAAGGTGCTCGGCGGCAATGTCGGCCAACTGCCCGCTCTGGTAGAAATACCCGCCGACGGAGATCACCAGGAGGATTCCGGCCGCCAGGCCCACGACCCAGTTCGCCCGCCGGGCCCAAGCCGCCTGCACCGGCCCGCCGGGGCGGCCGGCTGCCTTGGGGCGGGCCGGCTCGGCAGGCCGCGGCGAGACCTGCGGCGCGGCCACCGGCTGCGTCGGCCGGCCGAGGCGGATCGGGGGAGCATCGCGCCGCGCCGCCGCCCGCAATAGCGCCGCCGTCTCTTGGGCCTCGGCATCCGCCTGGGCCAACTCCTCCTCGGCGGCCACTTGGCTGCCGAGCGCGGCCGCCTCGTCCTCGGGCAGAAGCCCGTAGATCAATTCGAGCAAGCGCTGGCGCAATTCGGGGTCGACTGCCATGGCGACTCAATCCCCATGAGAATTCAACGAGTGCCGCAGCTTCTCCAACGCCAGGCGCATCCGCGTCTTCACCGTTCCCACGGGAAGATCCGTCGCCACGGCGATTTCTTCGTACGTCATCTCGCCGTTCTGGCGGAGCAGGAACACTTCGCGCTCCTCGATCCGCAGCCCGAGCAGGGCCCGCTCGACGAGCGCCAACTGTTCGCGGCGGAGCAAATCGGTCTCGGGCGGGGAGTTGGGGGAGGCAGGCACAGCGTCTTCGTCATCCGGGAGGGAGCGACGGCCGCGACGCCAGGCCGTTCCCCGAAAATCCCGTCCCACGTTCAACGCGACGCGAAAAACCCACGCCCGAAGGTTCACCACCTCCGCAAGCTTCTCGCGCCGCCGCCAACACTTGACAAACGCCTCCTGAAAGGCGTCCCGGGCGTCTTCGCTGTTCCCCAGCAGGTAGTAGAGCATCCCCAGCAGCTCGGCCTGGTAACGCGCGAAGGTCGTTTCCAGCGGATCGTTGGGCTGGGCGCCCTCCGCGTCCTGGGCCTGCCGGGCATGTTCGGACCGATCCATACTCCCGCCTAGATTAACGACGAGCGAGAGCCACCGACCGTTCTGGGGTAGCGGAAATTGCCTCATTTCCCCCGAAAGGCAGTTCTCTGCTCCTATCTGGCGAGGCTACCTGAACGGCAGCCCTGCGGCAAGTGGCCTGTCCAATGGGGGGACGCCGCCTACCCGTATACACCCGTCTCGGCCGCCTGCCGACTACGACGGTTGCCATCGAAGGGCTGCTGGTGGGCGCCGGACTGTGACCGCGGCGGGCCGGGCCCCGCTCGGCATGGAGAGCGAGGAGGACTGGGCCCGCAGTGCGTCCGAGCTGAAGTAGCACGCTGGCGAGGGGGACAGTCCCATTTTCGCTGCGCGAAAATTGGGAAAGTCCCCCGGTTATGCGGCCCGTCAGGCTCGCCAGGGCCGTTTTCTGTTGCGGGCCTGGCGGAGGCCTTCCAGGGCGATCTTCACGTCGGCCTCGATCTGGAAATCGAACATCCCGGCGATGACGAAATCGGCTCCGTGGCGAAAGGCGTAGCGAAACGCGATGTCCGGCGAGATGGCCCCGGCCGCCATCACCTTGAATGCCACCCACGGCCGCTCGACCGTTTCCATGAAGGCCGCCGTCTCCTCGGGGTTGTTGCACCACATGTTGTCGTTATTGGCGTCGTGGTCGGAGGAATCCCCTCGCATCCAGTCGTATTCCTTCCGCCGGTGCTTGGGCGTGGCCGACCAGTAGCGGTCCACGTGGAAGGTCTTGACGTAGAAATCGACGTTGAGCTTGTTCTTCTCGCAGGCCATAGGCATGCAGAGCGAGTGGCCTCCCACCCCGGCCGGCACGCCCTGGGCCTTCACTAGATCGACCATCTGCCCGATCACCTCGATCCGGCCGCCGTTCATCATGAAGGAGTCGGTCACCCCGCCGTGCGAGTACACCAGCGTGGCCCCCAAGTCCACCTGGCGCTTGATCTCGTCGTTCATCCGGGCCTTGTCCTCGACCAGCGGGATGCAGACCATGGTCTGGATCTTGTCGGAGCGGGGCCGGTTGTATTCCAGCACTACCGGCCAGCACTTTGGGTCCAACTGGATCGTATTGATGCCGCAGGCTTGGGCAAGCTCGAGGGTCTCGAAAACCTTGGCCTCGGTGTTGTAGGAGGTGAACAGCTTGGAGGCGTAGCTCAGGTCGCGGCTATGGGCCCACCCGCCGATCAGATTGCCGCCGATGAAGAGCCGGCTGAGGGAGACGCTGCCGATCTTGCCGCACGGCAGGCTGCCCGGGGGAATGTCGGTCTTGGGCTTCTTGCCCTGGTTTGTCGCAGCGGTCCCGTCCGCGATGGCGGCCGCCAAGGTATTCTCCTCGATACTGGTATAGGCCGCGCCGATCCCCGCCGCTCCCAGCACGCCCCTGGCCAGGAAGCACCGCCGGTCCGTTCTGTCTGCCATGGCTGCTTACCTCTCCACTTGACGTTGAGACGATTCGATCCCGCCCGCTCGGCATCCGGACGGCGCGAGGGGGACTGTCCCCCTTTTCGCCGCTCACCCGGGCAGCGGATGCCTTTCAGTTTCCCTGAAAACAACGGGAAAGTCAACCTGTTGGGCAGATTCCTCGGGGCGGGCGGCTTGATACCGCGATTCGCTTTCCCTATTCTATCTGCCAACCGGGCTTGATCCCTAACGAAATCCCTGGGAGGAGAGCGAGCATGATTCAACTGGGAATGCACACCGATAACTGGCGTCCCGTGAGCGGGAGTTTTCAGACGGCCGTTCAGACCGCCGTCAAGTACAAGCTGACGCACATCGAGTTCGGCACGATCCACGGCCAATACTTCGTCAACGGCTTGGGCTACGAGCCTTCGGTGTCGCTATTGTCCAACCCCCGGCGGCTGAGAAAGTACCTGGACGAGCAGGGCCTGGAAGTTTCCCAAATCGACGCCGCTTACCCACTTTTCGGTCCGGAGGGCTCGACCTTCGGCGTGCAGTACATCCAGCAGGCGATCCGCTTTGCTGCGGAGATCCGCTGCCCCCGCGTCGACACCACCGACGGGGCTTTCAAGACCGAGGGCTACAGCGACGAGGAAGTCTTTCGCATCGCTTGCGAAAACTATCGGCAGTGCCTCTCCTGGGCCGAAGACTACGGCGTGACGATCAACATCGAGACGCACGGGCCGTACACCACCAGTGCCGACTTCCTGGAGCGCCTCTTCGAGCATTTTCGCTCCGAGCACTTGGGGTTCAATTTCGACACCGGCAACACCTACATCTCGGGCAACGATCCGCCGGAGTACCTCAAGCAGTTCCGCAAGTACGTGAACCATTGCCACATCAAGGACGTCAGCCCGGCGCTGGCCGCCGCGGTGCGGGGAGAGGAAACGGGCATCGGCTGCTCCGAGGTGCCCATCGGCGGCGGCGTGAACGCCGAGAACATCAAGAAGTGCATTGGACTGCTCAAGGAGACGGGGTGGGACGGCGTGCTTTCCATTGAATGCTCGGGCCTGGAAGAGAACATCCGCCGGAGCATCGAGTTCCTCCGCCCGCTGGTGGCTTGATTCGAAGCACGCGCTTTTGGCGATCGACGGGACACGCGAAAGGTCTTTTTCGTCGAGGGCGACCCGTTGCGCGGAGCCCATCGCGGCCGCGGCGCGGCGGGTCGGCGCGGCATCCGGAAGTCCTTGTCGCTCAAGAACTTGGGTCAATCTGCTCGGCGTCGTTTCCTCGCCGATCTGGGGAGTGCCTTGTCCCTTTCCGATCTCCCGCGGCACTCTGGCACTCTGCGGCCGCGATCGTTTTTGTCAACCCCGCTGCGCGATCGCGCCGCGCGCCACGGCGCGCGCGTCTGGTCGCGTCTCGCGCGAAGCGCGCGCGATTGTGTCGGCGCTGGTTGGCGGTCGACGAGAAGGTGCGCGGCGCGTCTTGTCGTCGCGCGATCGCGCCTTCAAGGATCGCGACGACACGCGTGAAGACCGCGGCGCGTTTGTGCCGGAGCGGACACGACGCGATACGCGCCGCGCCGACACGGAAAAATTTTCTCGCCAGAGGGAAAATTGTGCTTGCAAATATTTCGTAAATGGGTAGGATGATTCAAAACTGGGACCCTCAAGGCGCTTGCGAGAGTAGGGTCAAGCGTTCCTCGCGAAGGATGGACGGTTGAAAGGAGTAGTAAGAGCAGGCCGCGATTCGGGTCGGTGCAGGACGGCGTTGGCGCGAAACGTGGGCCTGACTCGTTTTTGTTTCGGTGGCGAGGTGCCTGTCGACTTTCGGTCCCAGCCCGACGATCGGCATGGAATTCGCCCGTAACGCCTGTTAGGAGGACATGAGGTGGCCAAGAAGAAGGCAGCGAAGAAGAAGCCGGCCAGGAAAGCAGCCAAGAAGAAGAAGCCGGCCAGGAAAGCAGCCAAGAAGAAGAGAAGGTAGGCCGTCGCGGAGATGGAAGCCGCCCGGCCGACGTGCCGGCCGGGGGCTGACAGCTTTGCCCTTCCCTTGCTACGACGAGAAAGGGACGCCCAGGGTTTCGCCTGGGCGTTTCTGTTTCTTGGCACGTTTCCCGCCGCACGGAGGCTCGGGGGCGGCGGGCCCGCGCGCGGCGGCCACGGGGCGGCGCCGCGTCACAGGGGCGCGACCCGTTTGGCCTCGGCCCGGGCTCGGATTCCCACGATTTCCGCCTTTTCCGAGCGTGCTTCGCGGAGCCGGGCCTGCGCGCCATCGCCCCCCTTCCCGTAGCGGAGCATCAGCGCACCGGCCAGGCCGAGCGCCGGCTGCGTCGCAGGGCCCACGACCAGCACCTCCGGCCCGGAAAACCCCTCGGGGCTCAAGAGCGCCGCCTCGCCCGCGTCCGCGCGGCGGAGAAACCGCTCCAGAAGCGCGTTTTCCCCGGCGTTTCGGCCCACGACCAGCTTCGTCTCCGCGTCCACGCGGACGTGCCGGCCCACGGCGAGAAGCTCGAATTCCCAGCGCGTCGCCGCGGGGCGGTGGGCGATCAAATCGCGGACCCGCGGAGCAAAACTAATCTCCACCAGCGGACAACCGGCCGACGGCGTGGGAATCGTGCGGATTCCCAAGCGGCGGGCCAGGGCAATCGCCTCCCTGCGCCCCCGGCCGCTCAGCGCGCCGAGCTTCGCCCGGTCGACCAACCCTTCCCGCTCCGCAGTCGTCGGCGCCAACAGTCGGGCCGACAAGGGGCGCAAGAGCCGCCCCTCCAGGCCCGACTCGCGGGCGATCCGATCCAAGGCAAGCCGCTTCTGGCTCATCTCCCGCTGCCCGAGGACCTCCCCGCTCACCACCACGCAAGCCCCAAGCTCCTCGCTCCACTGCCGGGCAATGCGGGCCATGTAGATCCGGCAATCGACGCAGGGGTTCACTCCCTTGCCGTAACCGTGCGCGGGCCGGCGGATCAGGTCGAGATAGTCGTCCCCGGCGGCCGCCACGGCCAGCGGAACCCCGAGCTCGGCCGCCGCCTCCGCGGCCCTCTGCCGGCAGCAGCGCAGCGGCGTGGCGACGTAAAGCGCGTGCACCTCGAACCCCTGCTCCTGCATGAAGCGGACCGCCAGCATGCTGTCCAGCCCACCGGAGAACAGAGCCACGGCACGAGGCATCGGATGCGGGCCCGGTCGATCAGTCGGAGGAGAACGGCGGCGGCTGGCCGTTCAACTCGTGGAGCGCGTTGCGGGCGGCGCGCTGCTCCGCTTCTTTCTTGTTCCGCCCCCAGGCCGCCTGGTAGCGGTTTGCGCCGATCTGCGCGGAGATCTTGAAGCACTTGCTGTGATCGGGGCCTTTCTCGTCGAGGAGTTGATAGATGGGGGTGGTGCCGTGCTCGCGCTGCGCGAATTGCTGGAGCAGGGACTTGTAGTTGCCGCCCATCTCCCCCTCCGCCGCCAGCTCGATCTCCGGCCCCACGTGCTTTTCGATAAACTCCCTGGCCGGTTTCATCCCGCCGTCGAGGTAGATCGCCGCAATCAGCGATTCGAACACGTCGGCCAGCAGGGACGGGGGGACGCTGGGATGCGTCGTCATTCCTTTGCCGAGGATCAGGAGTTCCTCCATCCCCAAGAAATCACTGATCTTCGCGCAGGTCTGGCGGCTCACGACGATCGACTTCAACCGCGTGAGGTCCCCCTCGAGGTATTCCGGGTACTGGTGGTACAACAGGTCGCAGACCACCGCCCCCAGGATGGCGTCCCCAAGGAATTCGAGCCTTTCGTTGGAGCCCAGCCGGTGCAGGGCCCCGGAGGCATGCGTCAACGCCGACCGCAGCAGGGTCTTGTCGGAGAATTCGTAGCCGATCCGGGCCTCGCACGCCTTGAGAAGCGATGACAGCAATCCGGGATCCTGGTCCCGCTGCACTTCCATTGCCATGACGCAGCCTCTTGCGCCGAACACACGACGCACCGCTGAGCGGTGCCCTCCACGTAATCTTAACTGGGGATATGCACCCTGTCAACCGCCCCCTGAACGGTATCCTCGCCGATCGAGCTTGACTTGATCGGCGGGCGACCTAAGAATGCATCGGGGTTTTCGCTCAGTCGGTCGGCGGGCCAGTATGTCGCGATTGTCTCGGGTCGCCGTAGGAACCATCCAGCCGGAAGCCAATGCCCAGGCCATGCTCTGGGCACTGATGGACCTGTTGCAGTCCCGGGGGATCGAGGTCCAGAGTTTTCTCTCCCAAGCCCTCTTTCCCAGGCATCCCGGGGCTGCCGCCATCACCGGGCTGGGCGCCCGGCATCTCGACAGTTGGCTGATGTCGCCCGAAACTTGCCGGGACATATTCGTCCGCGGGGCGGGGTTTGCCGACCTGGCCCTGGTGGAGGGACGGTTCGATCCGCCGGGCGGTCCCGAGGTCCTGGGCGGCAAGCTGGAGCCGCTTTGCGAGTGGCTCGACCTGCCGCGGGTAGCGATCGTCGACGTGTCCGACATCCGTCCCTGCCGCCTCCCTCTCTGCCCGCAGCCGCTCGACGGGCTGCTGCTGGACCGCGTCAGCAACCGCACGGAACTCGCCCGGCTGGCAACGGACCTGGAATCGCTGTGGAGGGCTCCCGTGTTGGGGGCGCTGGGAGACGTGCCGGCGTTGCGCGGGGAGTTGGCGGCGATTCCCCGCGGCGACGCCCCGCCGCGGGAACTGTGTCACCAACTGGGCGAGCAGCTTGCCCGCTGGTGGAACCCCGATTATTTGCTCGAACTCGCTTACCGGCGGGAAATGCCGCCGTGCCGTCCGAAGCGGCCGTGCTCTGGACCGGCGGAAACCGAGCTGACCGTGGCGATCGCCTACGACGAAGCCTTCAACTGCTACTTCCCCGACACGCTCGACATGCTCGAGGCGCGGGGGGCGTCGGTGGTGGACTTCTCGCCGCTCCGCGACGAACACCTCCCCCCGCAAGCCGACGTGGCCTACTTCGGTTGCGGCCACCCGGAGCGGCACGCCGCAACGCTGTCGGAGAATCACTGCATGGCGGCCGCTCTGCGGAGCCACGTTCGCGCCGGCCGCAGGGTGTATGGAGAAGGGGGTGGAGCGGCCTACCTCTGCCAGCAGATGGAGACGCCGGATGGCCAGTTCAAGCGGATGGTGGGCGTCCTTCCGGCCGTGGCCCGGCTCAACGCCGCCCCCCGCGCGGCCGATCCTCTGGAGCTCACCCTCTCACGGCCCAACTGGCTCGGCAACACCGGCGCCCGGGTCCGCGGGTATCAGAATCCCTCGTGGCGCTTGGAGGCGGCCGGGGCACTGATGAGCTTCGCGGCGGAGCCCGCATATCAAGACTGCCTCGTGGGCTCCTATCAGGCCGTGGGGAGCATGCTTCACCTGGATTTCGCAGTGCAACCGGCTATCCTCGATCACTTCTTTTGCCCCGAAACGCCAAACCTCCAAGAATAACACGCCGACGGGCAATCTGCCCCCCCACAGAGGACTGGTTTTCTGGGGGCACCCACCAGGATTCGCGGTATTCGGGCACAATCCAGGTAGCCTTCCGCGAATCTTCTGGAGAAGTGGGCAAACTTTGCCGATTATTCGGATCGCACAAACATTGCGCCCTCAAGGCGCGGGATCGGCAAACTGAGCACTATTACCGGGACAAGTGAGAGCCCATCTATGTTCCCCCCCCAACAGCGATCGGGTTTCCTTCGTTCGACACTGCTATCGGTGCTCCTCCTCGGTCTGGGGGCCGGACACCGGGAATTATCCGGCCAGGTCGATCAATCCCCTGCCAGTCCACAGGCACCGCCCAGCCCCGGCGCCGCGGCAGGCCCGGCGGTTTTCAACTCCTACCGCTGCCAGCCGGGGAGCGTCGCATCGACGACGGCGGCCCTGGAAGCGGAATTTGGCCGGTTTGCCGGGGTGCGGATCGTCCCTGTGGAGCGGACCTCGCAGGTTCTCGTGTTGGCCCCGCCGGAAGTCCAGGAGCGGATTGCCGCCCGACTAGGTGTCGCGACATCGCAGGAGCCGGCTCCTGCCACCGCGGCGGCTGGCGGCGGCGCTGGGATCAACCCACCACCAGCGTCCAAGCCCGCGCAGCCCATCGAGGTCCGGTTGGGAAGCACGACCGGGGACAAGCTCGAAGCCTCCCTGGTGGGGATGTTGGGGAGTCACTTGAGGCCGTTGGCGGCGCCGGCCCCCGACGTGAGCGCCTACCGTTTGACGCTCAAAAGCGGCGAGGTGATCGATTTGTCGATCAACCACCGGTCCAACCGGGTGACGCTGGCGGGAAGGGGACCCGCGACGCAGTCGATGCTGCAACTGATCGGGGCCCTCGACGCCCCCGCCGAGCCCTCCGACACCAGCACGCAACTGGTTCCTCTCGGGCTGGTCCGGCCCATCGACATCCAGCGGACGATCGCCGCGATTCGGGTGGCGGGCGGGGCACGGGAGGCTCGTGGAGGGGCTTTGCCGGGGGCCATGGACTTGGAGGAACAGCGGCTGCCGTTGGCCGCCCGGCTCTTCCAGCCGAAGAAGGCGGTTGGGGGTGGGGAGGAGATCCTGGCGGGGGCCCCGCCCGCCGAGAC
>Ga0315280_10009307_pt1 | contig 12641 bp, 10 predicted proteins | sample YL17G06_40_MG_FD_203697 | JGI IMG/M metagenome (GOLD analysis project Ga0315280, IMG submission 203697) | Sediment microbial communities from Yellowstone Lake, YNP, Wyoming, USA - YL17G06_40 | ecosystem: Environmental > Aquatic > Freshwater > Lake > Sediment | place: USA: Wyoming | collected... | reverse complement strand
CGCTGAAGAGCTGACTATATAGGGAAAACCTATCGTCCCGACAGCGGCGCCGGTTGCTGTCTTTAAGAAATTGCGGCGTGTAATCCTTTTAGCCCTCTGCATAATCTAACTCCTTGCCCGCCATCAGTAGTGGCGGGCTTACCTTTCGGTTGACTTTTTACAACTATACATCCCTGAAAAACTAAACAGATAATGAAGTTTAACCAAACCACCAGCCCCCGTCAAATCAAAAAGCTATCCCAGCAGGTCCACCGACCGCTTTTAGGCGGCCTGGTGATTGTCTGTTTAGCCGCCGGTATTACTTTGGGCAGGAAGATACGGACGCCTCACAGTTTACTCAGCAGCGCTGGTAAATCAGCGAGATTGCGTATTACATATTGTGCCGCGGCGCCGGGTTCGGCAGAAGATTCTGTGTGGATACCAGCAGGGCGAATTATCTGGATTGTCGAAAAGCCCAGCTTGTTCGGTGCGATAAAATCCTTCATCGGGTTGTCGGCCACATAAGCCATATTTTCCGGCTTTGTATTTAAGGTCTCCATCAGTTTTTCAAAGCCGGCCGGCGACGGCTTCCAGTATTGCCTGCCTAACTGCTCGGTATAAATTATGCACTTAAAATATTTCTCGATTCCCAGCGCTTGCACTTTTAGCTGCTGGGCCGGCAGAAAACCATCCGTAAGCAAGGCCAATGTGTATTTGCCACTCAACTGACGAAGCGCCTCACGGCTGTCCTGAGGTAATTTTATTTTCGGGATATGGTTGCGGTAAACCTTTACCAATCCCTCAATAAGTTTGTCGTCATAGCTTATGCCAAGCCGGTCGAGACTGGCGTTAAATGTCTTTGTGCGGTTGCCGGTAGCAAACTGCTTCCAGAAAGCATTAAAAATCCGCCCGGCAGCCGGCATATCAGGCACGTTAGCAAGAAACCGGGCAACGGCTCCAAATCCGCTTTTGCAATACTCAATCTCATCGTAGAGCGTGTCATCTAAATCAAAAGCAACAGACGTTATCATATTTTATGCCTCACATTTTCGCGCTGTTAAGGTAATCCAAAGTGCTATACATTGTGCGCTTATTACACTATAATACGCATTATCGATTCAGGTGTCGATAGGTTCGATTGGTGTGGCCGCAGTGGATAGCGTTTAATAACAAAATGCCAACGGCTGAACAAGGAAAGGTGAGGCTATGAAATTTTTGCAAATAATGCGTCCTTCGCACTGGACCAAAAACGCCTTCATATTTGCAGCCCTCATATTCGGCAAAAAACTCTTCGGCCCGATGAATGAAGTTCTTTTAGCTGTCGCCAGCGCCGCCGGCGGCTTTTTCTGTTTCTCTCTGGCTGCATCCGCTATCTATATCTTTAACGACATAATTGACCGCGAAGCAGATAGTCTCCACCCTGAAAAACGCACAAGACCCATCGCAGCAGGCGCTGTAGGCGTTGGTTCCGCCGCGGTAATGTCGGCTTTGTGCGCAGTAGTAGCCCTGCTCGGCAGTTTCCTGCTCGCCGGAACTTTCGCAACTGTTGTTCTGGCATACATTGTCTTGATGGTTCTTTATTCGCTTTTGCTCAAAAGAGTAATGATTCTCGACTGCGTGGTAATATCCGTCGGCTTTTGCCTGCGGGCTATTGCGGGAGCAATTGTGGTCGGCGTATTTATCTCGCCTTGGCTTATTATTTGCACCTTCGCTTTGTGCCTGTTTTTGGCTTTCAGCAAACGTCGCGGCGAGCTCGTCAATCTTGGTGAAAACAGCGAATTATTCCGCAGCACATTAGCCGGCTATACGCCGGAGCTGCTGGCGCACATGTTGGATGTCACCAGCGGCCTGGCGGTGGTATGTTTTCTACTTTATGCGATGGATGACAGAACCTTTCGGATTTTTGGCACTAACAACCTGGTTTATACTACGCCGCTGGTCTTGTATTGTATCTTCCGTTTTAGTGCCCTGATACAAAAAGGTAGGTACTCAGAGCCTCTGCAAATTATTCTAAGTGATGTGCCGTTTCAGATCGGCTTTGTGCTCTGGGTTTTGTCCTGTATAGCCATTATTTACGCCGATAAGCTAGGCATCGGCATCGGGCGTATTTGGGCCTATTAATGCCGTTTCCAAAAAGTGAGTATCACTTTTTTGTCATTCCCGCGAAGGCGGGAATCCAAGATTTATGAAAATCTGTGTTAATCAGTGTCTGAAAGAGAATTGGTCAGTTTGAGTTATTTTTTGAACTGAAGGTCAGATGACCCGCCAGAGGTTACAGAAGGTTTTGGCTGCCGCCGGAGTCGATTCCCGCAGAAAATGCGAGGAGCTGATACTAAGCGGCGCAGTTTCCGTAAACTCTCAGGTAGTAGATAAGCTGCCTGCCTTCGTTGACCCGCAAACGGACGTCATCACTGTAAACGGCAAAAGAATCCGCGCCGAACAGAAGGTATATTTTCTCTTGAATAAGCCAAAGGGCGTGATTTGCACCAATTTCGACCCTCAAGGTAGAAAAAGGGCAATAGACCTTGTTCCCTGCCGGCAGCGTATCTTCTGCGTAGGCCGGCTCGATGTTGATACGACCGGGCTAATTATCCTAACCAACGATAGTGACCTGACAAACAGATTAACGCATCCAAGATACGAGGTGCCTAAAACCTACGTCGTCAGGGTCAAGGGATACATTGACGATGCAGCGCTCGAGCGGCTCAAAAAAGGGGTCTGGTTTGCCGAAGGCAAAACCGGCGAGGCATCCGTGCAAATTCTAAACCGGGGGCATCAGGAATCGCTGGTGGAGATTACTATACGGGAGGGACTTAACCGAGAGATTCGCAGAATGTTAGCGAGGGTGGGATTGCCGCTAAAATCGCTCAAAAGAACACGAATCGGTACAATCACAGACCGAGGGCTGGGGGTCAGAAGGTTCAGAGCATTAACTAATGCCGAAGTGCAATATCTGCGTAAAACAACGTCTTACCAATGACGATTCACGAATCACGAGCCACGAACCACGAACTTCATCGCCAGATTGCCTGCCATAGCCAGTTTTCGGCAATTCGCGTCAGGTCAGCAAAGTCCACAAGATTATCTTTGGTGAAGTCAGCTTCTAACGAACCGGACCACAGCCATTGGTTGGCAAATTCAGCAAAGTCGGACATATTTACCTGACCATCGCCATTTAAGTCCGCACCATCCTTTTCACCGGCAAAAGGCATAATGATAGTGCTTACATTGGCAGGTACACCGTTGGCCACGTGTACTGTTTCTGATGTATTAAGGTACTTGCTATGAATGGCTGTAGCGGTATATGTTCCAGCCGGAACGTTGTAAATTATGTAGTCGCCGTTGGCATCGACATTTGCAAAACCTGCAAAGTTTCCCGTGGATGAAACGGTAAGTAACACGGTGGCCCCCAAAACAGGGTTGCCGCGAGTATTTGTTACTTTGCCGGTAACAGTACTTCCCTGTGAAGTATAGTTCAAATTAATGCCGGTTGTTCCGACCGGGACATTTAGAGCAGAATCCCGCAGTGCAAGCGACTCTATTTCATCGGGGGTTTCGCTCATTACAAGGAGGTAAACATCGTAGTTAATGCCTGGTGGCAGCTTGGTGATAGTAAATGGCCCTGCCTGCTCTAAATCAGTTTCACTAATTGTCCGGATGGGGTACAAAGTATTGGGGTCAATTACGGTTCCTGTTTCAAAGGCGACTATCATAAAATTACCCGTTTGGGGGTATCCGCCTGGGTTATTAACGAAACCAGAGATTTGACCGCCGCTTTGCTCAGAATAAGCTATCATATCTGGAACACTAACGGGCAGATTTACATCCGTTATCGTAACTTCCTTAGGCAATGCACCAAAGTCGTCCTCATCCACGCAGATAATATAGTTACCCACGGGCAACCTTATTTTATACTGGCCGTTAATATCGGTTTCAGACCATCCCTCGCATAATCGGCCTTCGTAATCATATTCAAAATTGCTCAACGGATTACCGTTGGGGTCTTTTATATAGCCGCTAACCAAAGCTCCTTTGTGTAATGCAATAATCCGGTTTGGCTTATCTTCACCCTCATTTAAGTATATCTCGTCGGCGGGCCACGGCAGGTTCCACGCATAACCGCTGTCAACATCCGGGCTTGCTTTGACTTCGGCTATGCCAAGCGGAAGATTTGTAAGAGTGAATGTCCCATCCCCATCAGTGAAGTCATTCTGCCAAACGGCGTACCTGTAGTTCCCATAAGTTACCTCAATTCCTGCAAGTGGTTGAGCGGTGTCAGCGTCAATCACTTTGCCGGATAGTATCGCTCCTGCGGGCAGTGCAAAATCGAGGTTATTGATGTCCCCCGTCAGCTCAAATTCAGTTCCGATACAAGCATAATAGGATTCCGGTTCGGCTCTGATTTGGACCCAGCCGGGCAGAAGGCCAGTTAGCTTATATGTTCCATCTGTATCCGTGTAGTCGTAGGTCCATATCTCAAAATCGTCATTCCAGTAGGTTACCAGAATATCGGCCAGTGCCGAGCCTGTTGCCTTGTCGGTAACTTTGCCTGAAACTGTGAGACCGCCTACTTCGAGGGAAAAGTTAATATTTTGCACCAATCCTGCTGCCGGAACAACTACAGGCGTAGCATCGTCATAATCAAGAACATTATCATAGTATTCCGGTATAAAATCTGTACCCGATGTTGAAACTCTAATGCGGTATGTACAGGCAGCAAGTCTCGATATAATATAAAAGCCATCGGAGCTGGTCTCGCCGCCGCCGCGATATTGGTCTGTGTCATAATCGCACGCCTCCACCCACAGGCCGGCAATAGGTGTGCCATCCGATTCTTTTGTGACAATACCGGTAATAGTACCGCCCAAAACCAGTCTGAAATTTATATTTTGCACCACACCGATTGCTGGAACAACTACAGGCGTAGCATGGTCATAATCAAGGACATTGTCATAGTATTCCTCCACAAAATCGGTATCCCAGGTTGAAACCTTAACCCGGTATGTGCCGCCAGTAAGACCTGATATAACATAAAGGCCGCTGGAATTAGTGCTGGCGCCGACGCGATATTCGCCTGTGTCGTAATCCTGCGCATCCACCCACAGGCCGGCAATAGGTGTGCCGTCCGATTCTTTTGTAACAGTTCCCGTGATTGTCCCTGCGATGGCAAGGTGATTTAGTGTCATTACTATGACAATTGATAATACGATTGCTAAAAGTAGTGTTTTCTTAAACATAACCCACCTTTCCTTTCTTGGCCATAAATTACCTTTTTAAGCCACGATTCACGAGCGATGAGCGACGAATCTTACCGCCAGGCGGTCTGCCACAGCCAGGTGTCGGCGAAATATGCAAAGTCTTTTAAGTTGACCTTACCATCGAGATTGAAATCAGCGATGTTTGTGTAAGTTCCCGGTTGCCAGACGATATTGCAGTTATTGTTTGTGAGGCCGCCTTGAGGTATAAGAGCACCGCCGTTCATACGAATCGTTCCATTGTTACAGGTGCAATGGCCTTTAATAAGAGTTGTGCCATCGTTAACATCGAGCACGGCGTTTGCGTCGATTTGCAGTTCGCCGTAAATCTCGGTCGGACCGGTAAAGGCAGCGTGGGCATTTGTCTGAAGGATGAGATTGCCGGAGATTTTACCGTCTCCTTCAAATTTTGCTCCAGCCTTTTGCGTAATCTTCGTCGCCGCCAACGTCCCACCGAGTAGTTTGATAATGCCGTTAGGTTCATTACTCAGGTTGCAATCAAAAGTCATTGCGCCTCCCGCATTTGTTTCGATAGTACCCTTATTGTTGGCGTCTGTGGGAGCGTGAACGTTTAGTGTTGTTCCAGCATTATTTTTGAGTGTTCCAATATTTTTTACAGAACCGCCGCTGTACACCAACAGGTCTCCACCGAATGAAGCACAGATAGTCCCTTTATTTTGTAGTAACTGGTCTCCATTTATTAAACCAGTGCCTGTGATGACGGCAGAGCTGTTATTGTCAAAGATAATGCCATGACAGGAGCCGTTAAAGAGTTCAATTTCTCCGGAGTTATCGAAATAACGATCTTCACCAATCATCCCGCCAAAATGAGCTCTTATCAAACCGCTATTATGTACTTCGCCCTCATGCACGTCTATGTCATCAGGAAAAACCGTAATTGTAGCTCCGGCATTGTTATACAAGTTTCCGAAAATATTTATATGTTCTCCAAGCTCAAGTGCTGCTCCTGCTATATTGGTTATATCCCCTCTGATGTCGATACGGATTGCTAAATCTCCGTGATTTGTAAGACCACTGAGGATAGCAATAGTAGGGTTCCACCACTGTCCCCTTTCTAACTCCACCTCGCCATCTGTAGTAAGCGACCCTATTAAATCATTTTCAGATACAAGCACAGATGCATCGCTTATACAGACCGAGTCATTTCCGTTAGGTTCACCCCAGGGGCTCCAATTGCTCGGTTCTTCCCAGTTACCCCGCTCGCCGCCGACCCAATATTTATCACACAGTATTTCTTGGCCATGTGCTTTGGAAAACCACAAGGGGGCAAAAAGTATCACAATTAGGACTAATTTTTTTCTAAACATAACCCACCTTTCCTTTCTTGACCGCAAATTACCTTTTTTCAAACCACGAATCACGATTCACGACCCACCAGTCACGAACCACGAAGGACGGGCAGGCCAAATATAAAGGATTATACCCAATAACACTCCTGCGAACTCCGATACCGGCACGATACCAAATTTTGGATATAATATCAAGGAAATTATGACACTTTGAGCGGCCTTTTTGCGATAAAGCGCGATTTCTGCAATAAAACTTCGCTTTGCCCTTGCAATTTTTATGGGAAATCGTATATTGGTGGTTCGTGAATAGTGATTTGTGAATCGTGGTTCGTGGCTGGTGGATAGTTAAAGAGCAAATGAAGGTCAAAAGCTACAAGGAGTTAGATGTCTGGGAAAAGGGTATAGAGATTGTTGACCGCATATATGAAATTACGGCAGACTTTCCGCAAAGCCAATTATATGGCCTTACTTCTCAGATGCAAAGGGCTGCGATTAGTATACCATCGAACATCGCTGAAGGTTTTGCCAGAGGCCATACCGCGGAATACAAACAATTCCTACGTGTGGCTTTAAGCTCCTGTGCGGAACTCGATACCCAGTTGGTAATTGCTCGTAGAAGGAATTATGTTACAGAGGCGGAATATTTGGAGCTTCAAAAGAACTTGGACCACGAAAGTCGAATGATAATGAATCTCATAAAGAGCTTGAGCAAAAATGTAAAACCTTGATTACGAATCACAAGTCACGAGTCACTATTCACTAAAAAACAAGGAGTAAACGAAATGCCCAGAGTATGTTTCTTTACCGGAAAGCGGACAGTAAGCGGCAGGAGCATTGCCCGCCGCGGCAAGGCCAAATATCTCGGCGGCGTCGGCAGAAAGATTACCGGCGTTACCAACAGAAAGTTTAGGCCGAATCTCCAGAAGGTTCGGGCGGTTGTTAACGGCAGGGCCTGTAGAATCCGCGTCTCAGCGAAGGCTATACGAATAGGGCTCGTTCAAAAACGCCTGAAGCGAAATTATTCATTCGCTGCCCGTCCGGCGGACCAGCCCGCCAAAGAAAACTCGGAAATTAAAAGTTAGTTATCAAAACTTGTCCTGAGCAAACTGCAAACATGGTAATTGGTGAAATGGTTAACTGGTTAAATTGTTAATTGGTCAATTCCTGCCTCTCACCAATTACCATTTTATTTCTGTGCACCTCTGTGCTTTTTGCGGCTTGTTTGATTTTTGAACTTTGATTTTTGCTGCGATTTTTTCAAGGGGCCGAAAATGCTCGATGAAACTTACAGCACATAAAAATCTGAAGGTAATAAATCTTATCCGGAGGTACCTTACAATGAACAGAAACTATCTGATATGGCTGACAATGATAATGTTGATTTTGATTGGTTGTGCACAGAAGGAGGAAATCAAGATGAAGCCTGACCCGGTTCTGCTGCCCGGCCAGCACTCTCAAGTGTTTGAGAAGACGGTAACTAAAACCCTAAGGTGTCAGTATTTGCTGTTTCTGCCGCAGGATTACGGCCAGAAGAAGCAGCGCTGGCCGCTGATTCTTTTTCTGCACGGAGCAGGCGAACGCGGCAGCGATTTGAATCTTGTAAAAAAGCACGGCCCACCTAAGATAGTCGAAGAGCGAAAAGATTTCCCCTTTATTGTCGTTTCTCCCCAGTGTCCCGCTGGTGATTGGTGGACCGAGAAGAATGAGGTGCTGATAAACCTTCTGGATGATGTTGTGGCCCGCTGCGATGTGGATGCGGAAAGGATTTACCTGACCGGCCTTAGTATGGGCGGATTCGGCACCTGGACTCTGGCCTCTGAGTATCCCGACCGATTTGCCGCAATCGCGCCTATCTGCGGCGGCGGAAAACCCTTTGTAGCGGATAAACTAAAAACTGTGCCCATTTGGGCTTTTCACGGCGCAAAGGACAACCTCGTTCCTCTTAAAGAATCCGAGGATATGGTTAATGCGGTCAAGTCTCACGGCGGCGATGCTAAACTGACGGTCTATCCCGAGGCCGGCCACGACTCGTGGACTGAAACTTATAATAACCAGCAGCTTTATGATTGGTTCCTCCAGCATCGAAAAAGCCGGCCAAAATGATTCTTAATTTGTGGGTGCACTTCATATTTGTAAGTAAAGATGGGTATTGTCATTGCGAGCCCCGCACCAATTGCCGTTGGCTTGGCGAGGTTTATCACAAATAAAAATCTGACCTACGACCTAAAAATACAATTGGTGCGGGGCGTGGCAATCCCAGAACGTGAAAAAAGCGAGATTACTTCGTCCCCCGATAAACCCCGATAAAAGACCCCGATGAACAGAATCGGGATAAACTTCATCGGGGTAAACTTCGAGGTCCTCGCAATGACGGCAGGCCAAATACAAATTCTACCTACAAACGTGAAACACGCCTTTTCTGAAATTATTTTAAAAAATTGTTTTGACATTTTCGCAAGCACCCATTAAAAACCAAACATACATCGCTAACAAATCGTGCAAGGAAGTGTTCAAGTAACCAGAGCCATCTGGGCTGAAGTTACAAATTCAGACCGAACGGCTCGCGGACTGGGGGATCGCAGGGATGCGAGATTTGGATGATAGCGGAAGGGAACTTACGGGGGAGATTAAGGCGCTTCATTCACGCATAGCTAAATTAGAGCAGACAAGCCACAACTTACTTAAGCCTGAGAATACCGATGAAGAGTTAGACAGGGCCTGGCGCGAGTGGGAATCTACCTTTGACATAACAAAAGATTCAATTATTCTTACCGACAGCGACTTCAGAATTGTTCAGGCCAACCTTGCAGCCTCACACCTTTTCGATAAACTCCTTGACCAGATAGTTGGAAGGACCTGTTGGCAGTTAGTTCACGGCACAGACCATCCCCCCAAAGATTGTCCGCTGGAAACGTCAAGAAATTCAAAGAGACACGAGGAAATAGAGCTTTATTTATCTGGAAAGGGTATCTGGATAGCAGATTCTGTTGACCCTATACTTGACCAGCAAGGCGGCCTAACCGGCGTCATTCATATCATAAGAGATATCACGGACCGCAAAAGGGCGGAGGAATTGCTGCGGAAAGGAAGGGATAGAGCACAGAAATATCTTGATGTCGCAGGCGTTATGCTGGTCGCGGTCGATGCCGAGCAGAGGGTCGGCCTGATTAACAAAAAAGGTTGCGAAATCCTGGGCTATAACGAAGAAGAAATCCTTGCCAAAAACTGGTTCGATAATTTCCTGCCGGAAAAAACCAGGGAAGAAGTTAGAGCAATTTATGAAAAGTTAGTGTGTGGAGAAGCGGATACGCCTGAATATTATGAAAACCCAATCCTGACCAAAAATGGCGACCAGCGCCTGATTGCCTGGCACAATACTGTGCTTCGAGACGACAAAGGCCAGGTTATCGCCACCTTAAGCTCCGGCGAAGACATCACCGAGCGCAGACGTTCAGAAGAGGCGCTGCGCGAGAGCGAGGAAAAATACAGAGACCTTTTTGAGAACGCGCGAGAGGCGATAGTCACGCTGGACCTGGAGGGAAACATCACCGATGTAAATAAGCTGGTTGAAGAATACGGCTTCAAACGAGACCAGCTTATTGGCAAAAGCCATTTTGATTTTATCGCCAAGAAATACAGGAGCAATTCAGTCAAAGAGTTTGAAAACTTAACCCGCGGTATCCCGGTAGAAGGCGAGGTCGAGCTAATCACCCCAAAAGGAAACGCAATAGTAGAATACAGAAACAACCCGATAAGGCGAGGAGAGCAAATAGTCGGCGTTCAGGAAGTTTTAATAGACATCACCGAGCGCAGAAAGGCCAAGCAGAAACTTATTGACTACCAGTCACAGCTTAAGTCTCTGGCCTCGCAGTTGACCCTGGCCGAAGAGCATGAAAGAAGACGCCTCGCTATAGAGCTGCACGACCGAATCAGTCAGTCTCTTGTTATTTCCAAAATCAAGTTAGAGGCCCTGCGTAAGTGCGGTTACGGCGAGAAGCTCGATAAGGCGATAGAGGAGGTCTGTAACTCCATCGGCCAGACCATTCAGCATACCAGAACTTTGACATTCGACCTCGGCAGTCCGGTGCTGTATGAGCTTGGTTTTGAGATGGCGGTGTCAGAATGGCTTACCAGCCAAATCCAGGAAAAGCACGGCCTTGCCGTTGAGTTCGAAGATGATGGCCAACCCAAGCCGTTAGACGATGACATTCGTATCCTTTTGTTCCGCGATGTGAGAGAGCTTCTTGTCAACATTGTTAAACATGCCGGTGCACATAAGGTGAAGGTCTCTATCAAAAAACCTGGCAAGCAGATATGCATTACGGTCGAGGATGATGGCGCGGGATTCGACCCTGCGGAAGTTGCCTCAATGGCAGCTAAAAGGGGCGAATTCGGGCTGTTTAGTATTCGGGAACGATTGGAGGACCTGGGCGGACATCTTCAGATTGACTCCGCACCTGGCCAGGGCTGTAAGGTGACAATGACCGCTCCACTAAAACGAAAGGAGATAACCAGTGGAAGAAACAGAGCAGCTCCTCAGGGAAACGGGAATTGATGTATTAGGTAGTGTCCTGTGGGGTACGCACGCCTGTCTATTTTACAGGACAAAAGAAGACCTGATAAATATCCTTGTTCCTTACTTCAAAGCAGGGCTGGAAAATAATGAATTCTGTATGTGGATTACTTCCGACCCTCTCGACCCGATGGAAGCCAAAAACGCTATCAAAAAATCTATGCCCGATTTCGACAAATATCTAAAAAAAGGGCAAATAGAAATCCTACCACACGACCAGTGGTATCTTGACCAGGGCATTTTCGACAGTCAGCGCGTGATGAAGGGCTGGATGGATAAACTCAACCTGGCTCTAAACAATGGATATGCAGGTATAAGGATAACCGGCAACACAACCTGGCTTGATGAAGGAGTGTGGCAAAGCTTCATCAAGTATGAGGCGCGGATAAATGAGACAATCGACAGACTCCCGATAATTGCTGTTTGCACGTATTGCCTCGATAAATGCGGAACCTCTGAAATCGTAGATGTGGTCAACAACCATCAGTTGGCTCTCATTGAGCAGGAAGGCAGGCGGAAGCTTGCAAAAAATGCCGAGCGTAAGCGCGCAGAGAAAAGAGCAAGGGAGTACCAGGCACAGCTTAAGTCCCTCGCTTCGCAGTTGACCCTGGCCGAGGAGCATGAAAGACACCGTCTTGCTACAGAGCTGCACGACCGAATCAGCCAAACTCTGGTTATTTCTAAAATCAAGTTAGAGGCCCTTCGCAAAGCCGGCTACGGTTCCAAGCTCGATAAGGCGCTGGATGATGTCTGTAACTCCATCGGCCAGACGATTCAGGATACCAGAACTTTGACGTTCGACCTCAGCAGCCCTGTGCTCTACGAGTTGGGTTTTGAGATGGCGGTATCAGAATGGCTTACCGAGCAAATCCAGAAAAAGCACGGCATCACCGTTGAGTTTGAAGCTGATGGAGAGGCCAAGCCTTTGAATGATGACATTCGTGTTCTTTTGTTCCGCGATGTCCGGGAACTGCTTATAAACGTTGTTGAACATGCCGAGGCTCATAAGGTCAAAGTTTCTATCAAGAAGCTCGGCAAACAGATATGCGTTACGGTCAAAGATAATGGTGTGGGATTCGACCCTGTGGAGGTTCTCTCAATGGCAGCCAAAAAGGGTGAATTCGGGCTTTTTAGTATTCGGGAACGATTAGAACGGTTAGGGGGTCATCTTGAGATTGAATCCAAACCCGGCTGCGGGTGCAAGGTTACAATGATGGCGCCGCTGAAAAAAGAAAATCTTGAAGATGGAAGTGCCGTTTCCAGAGAGTGAGTATCACTTTTTTGTCATTCCCGCGAAGGCGGGAATCCAGAGAACCGGCGAAAAAAATAAGGTTCGTTGCCTTATTGACAAGTTATGAAAAAAAGTAGCAGTTATTTATTGTAAACGGCAGGAGACAAAAAATGAGCATTAGAATTTTGTTGGCCGATGACCATGGAATTGTCCGCGAGGGGCTGCGGTTTCTGCTGGGTAAGGAAGACGATATGGAGGTAGTCGGTGAAGCCGAGGATGGCCGCAAAGCCCTT
>Ga0315280_10009306_pt1 | contig 12641 bp, 10 predicted proteins | sample YL17G06_40_MG_FD_203697 | JGI IMG/M metagenome (GOLD analysis project Ga0315280, IMG submission 203697) | Sediment microbial communities from Yellowstone Lake, YNP, Wyoming, USA - YL17G06_40 | ecosystem: Environmental > Aquatic > Freshwater > Lake > Sediment | place: USA: Wyoming | collected... | reverse complement strand
AATAGAAGTATTCAGCCGGAGTTTTATCAATGACCGGGAGGGGGTTGGACAACCTGTTGTCGATGTCTGAGAGCTCTTTTTCAATGTTTGAGACCCGGCTCTCCAGTTCGCGCCTATCCTTTGACTCAAATGGCAGCTTGCTTAGCTGTTCTTTAAGAGCAGGAAGGGATTGCCTCAAGGTATCTCTTCTCTCCTGGAGCGTCAATATCCGCTCCTGGTCCTGCCTGGCGATTATCTTTTCAATTGCACTATAATTTGATTTAGCCTTTTCCATCTCTTCCATAGCTTTTTCGAGATTGCCCTGTTTATAAAAGACTTGAGAAAGAAAGAAATGGGCTTCCGCATGTTGCGGCATCCTCTCCAGGCATTTATCCAATTCTTTTTCGGCCTTTTGGAGGTCTCCCTTCACAAAAGCCTCTTTTCCTTTTAGAAAATCTGGATTGGATATTTTGTATTTTTGAAGAAGTTCTTTTTCTTCCCAGTTGTAGTCTTTCTGCGCATAACAGAGGAGCGCGGCCAGAAAGGTGACCATCAGAATGAGAGAAATTTTAAAATTTCTGGTTTGAATTTTCATTTTATCCTCCTGATATCGGCTTATTGAAGGCTGATCAAAATCAATTTTCTCAATGCCTATCTACATCCCCTGCTTTTTAAATTTAGCAGAGGAAGAACTTGAAGTCAAATTTAAAGAGAAACGGGGAACAAAATGCATCGGCTATTGAGAAAAATGAAAAGAGGGAATCGTTATCTGATGTGTTAAGAATCGAACAGCTTTGGAAAATGAATGAAAAGAATTTTAGCGACAAAACTCCATTTCTGATTGGGCAGAGTGAAGCCTTTTTCCAAATCCAGACTCTGATTGATAGGGTCAAAGACCATGAGGCGCCCGTTTTTATTTATGGAGAAAGCGGGACTGGGAAAGAGCTTATTGCGCAGGCAATTCATTACCGGGGTTTAAGAAAAAATAGGCTTTTCATCGCTGTCAATTGCGGAGCTATCCCCGACTATCTCCTGGAGAGCGAGTTGTTTGGCCATACAAAAGGAGCTTTCACTGGAGCTTTGCGGGATAAGGCCGGACTTATTGAGGAGGCCAATGGGGGAACATTTTTTCTGGATGAGATTGGCGATTTATCCCTTCACCTTCAAGCCAAGTTGCTCCGCCTTCTCCAGGAAAAAGAAATTCGAAGAATCGGAGAAAATCGAACTCGCCAGGTTGATGTCCGGTTCATTAGTGCCACCAATAAAAATATTGAGAGAGAAATCGAAAGGGGAAATTTTAGAGAAGACCTGTACTATCGGCTGAGAATTATCACGATTGAGGTTCCCCCTTTGCGGGAAAGGAAAGAAGACCTCCTTCTTCTGGTGAATTATTTTATCGAAAAATACTGCCAGGAGATGAACCGGGAGAGAGTTCAGATTTCACCTTTGGCGTTAGAGCTTTTTGCAAACTACTCCTGGCCGGGAAATGTCAGGGAGCTTCAGAATGAAATCCAGAGATGCCTCGTTTTCTCTGGTGAGGAAAATTTGATCAGAGAGGAACATCTCTCTCCAAGAATCAATCCCCAAGGCGAGTCTTCCACGCCGTCTTCTCTCAAATTCTTGGAAGCGAAGGCTGAATTCGAGCGAAGATTCGTGAGTCAGGCGCTGCTCCGCTGCGAATACAACAGAACCAGGACGGCCGAAGAGATCGGATTGACCAGGCAAGGTCTCTTCAAACTAATCAAAAAACACAAGATTGATGTGCCGTCTCAAAAGATCACAACAAATAAAAAAGAAAAGAGCAATGAGTCGGGAGCAGATTAAGAATCGTAGCGGTTCGATTTATCGAACTTCTTTCTCGTCAATCTTCTTCTTTATCAGCTTTAGAGAGGCCCTTCCTGAAGAGTTCTTCAGCCTTTTCGAGTTTCTTTTTTCCCAATTCGGCGGTCAATTCGAATTTCCGTCCGAACTCGTCGTGCTTCTTTTTTTCTTTAAGAAGGAGGTCATCCAGAGACTCTTTTTTCTTTTTTGCTTTTTCAGTCTTGATCACTCCCTGAGTTTGGCTATCTATCCAGAGAATAGCCCGACAACAGGGGCAGACGACCTGGATGACCTTTTCTTTCAAGTTCTTTGTCATATTTCGAATTTAGCAAAAAAAAAAGGAAAAGTGAATAGCATTAAATATGATATCTTTTCTGTTCACTACTCACTACTCACTACTCACTGCTCACTTCTTACAGCTCACTACTTCTCAGCTTCCTGCTTGGGTCTCGTCCTCCCTTATTCTCGGCGCCATCGTAAACTTCGTAAAGCCAAAAATGGCCAGAATCACAACCGCTGTGTAGTTCATGACAGCCCAGGGGAGATAAGAGAATGTGGGAACTCCGATCGTGCCGGTGATATAAACTCCTGCCATGCTCCAGGGAATCAAAGGAACGATGATGGCGCCGCTTTCTTCGATGAGCCTGGACAGATTTTTGGCGGCCAATCCTTTTGCCTTGTAGACTGGAGAAAGAAGCTCCGCGGGAATAATCATGGAGAGGTAGGAGCTTCCCGTTACCAGAGCGCTGATAATTGCCGTGCCAATTGTCACGAGAACGATACTCCAAATTTTTTCAGCGAATCTCATCACCCGGTTCAGAATCACAGAAAGGAGCCCTGTGGCCTGCATGATACCGCCAAAGCTGAAGGCAGTGAAGGCAACCAGCTGAGTTTCCATCATGCTCATCATCCCGCCTCTTGAGATCAGCTTATCCACTGTTTCCACTCCAGTGTGGGCCTGGTAGCCGGTGTTCATGGCTATCGCAATTTCCGTGATTGAGGCTTTCTGGAAGATGACGGCCAAAGCACCAGCCACGAATGAGGAGAAAAGCATGCCCGGAATCGTCGGTCTTTTGGCAATGGCAAAGTAAAAAACGATCACCATGGGCAGGAGAAGGAGAAGATTAAATTTAAAATTTTTTTTCAGGGTCTCGGTAATAAGAGTCATGGTTTCGGATTCAATTCTTTTTCCTCCGTATCTAAGTCCCGCCAGAAAATAGATAAACAGGCCAAAAAGCCAGGCAGGGATACCGGACCAGAACATGTGTTTGATGTGGTCAAAGAGGTTGGAGCCGGCGACAACAGAAGCGAGGTTGGGAATGTCTGAAAGAGGGGACAATTTGTCGCCGAGGTAAGCTCCGGCCACAATCGCCCCGGCCGCAGGAGCAAGCGGGATTCCAAGGCCCATGGCAATTCCGATGAAAGCCACTCCGAGAGTTCCAACTGTTCCCCAGGAACTTCCTGTGGCAAGCGAGGTGATGCTGCAAACAAGGCAGGCCGTGAGAAGGAAAAATTTGGGCGAGATGAGTTTCAGCCCGTAATAGACGACCATGGGGATAGTGCCGCAGGCAATCCAAGAGCCGATGAGAATTCCTACCGTAAGCATGATCAGGATCGCGGGCAGGGCTTTGCTGATGCTTGCCACAATGCCCTTTTCCATGTCTTTCCAGTTGAAGCGCAGAATGAGGGCTAGGCATCCGGTAATAAAGGCCGCCACGACAAGGAGAACCTGCGGTCTTATTTTGTAAATGCCGTAGCCTACCCCAAGAAGAAGCCCCATGATTATGAGCGGCGTGAGGGCGACAGCAAGACTCGGCTGTTTAGGCGATTGTCTTTTTTCGTTTTGAGGGTTTTCCATCTTCGCTATCCTTCTGTAATAGTCAGAAAATAGATATTAAATTCCAGGAGTAAACAGAAAGCAGTAAAATTCTTAATACATGAAGTGTTTCCTATCTCGCTTTTATCAAAAGAGGGATGAAGGGGATTATTTTCATTGTTCTTGGGTGTCAATAAGGTCATGAGAAATTTATCTGAAAGTCCCTCGTGCGAGGAGTTTGCCTTCAGCCATCATCCGCCGACCTCGGGCAAAAGAGTCGCTTAAGTTGAAATCTTTATCCAGCAGAATAAGGTCAGCGTCTTTTCCTGCTTTGATTTCTCCTTTTTGCTCGAGCTTGTAAAAAGCGGCCGGGTTTGTCGAAAACAATCGAACCGCTCCCTCAAGGGTTAAGATATTTTTCTGGACTAAGTCTTGAAAGTTGCTAAAAAGGTCTTTCCCAGCGGCAAGGGTCAGGCCGACAAGCTTCCCCGCTTTGTCGAAGACAGGAAAACTTCCATTGCTGTCCGAGCTCACAGTGATCTGGCCGAGCGGCGCTTTCTTTTTGATGCAGAGAGATACTGCTTCTTTAACGCTCAATTCTGGACTTTCTGGGTCAGGCTCAGGTCCTGCAGTCAAATCAACGTATCCTCCTTCTAGTGTAAACTTGATGGCTTCTTCCATGAGCTCCGGGTTCCGGTTGACATGAGTCGGAATGAATTGAGGGGGTGGGATTTCTGTTTCCCGGAGCAAGCGGAATAATAATTCCAGCCTTCTTTGGCCATCCCCCAAATGGAAATGAAGGACTCCTGCCTTTCCGCCCAGCATTCCCCCAACCCAGCATTCTGCGGCCAGACGGGCTATCTCATCAAAAGTCGGCTGGGAGGAACGGTGGTCGGAGATGGCGATTTCGCCGACACCGATAACTTTGTCAATCAAGGCCAGGTCGGAGCGGACACTCCCCGTAAGTGTTTTAACCGGGATTTCGTAGGAGCCAGAAAAAATAAAAGTTGTGATACCCTCTTCATCCAGTCCGCGCGCTTTAGCCAATAGAGATTCCATATGCCGGGTAACGGCGTCGGTCCCCAGGCAACCGATGACAGTCGTGACTCCGCTTGAAACGATGTCTTCCACTTTGATTTCAGGAGCGCGTGTAGCTGGTCCTCCTTCTCCACCTCCTCCGAGGATGTGGACATGGCTATCCACGAGTCCAGGGATTACAATTTTTTCTGAAGCATTCACAGTTTGGATATCTATGCCTTCGATCTTAAACTCGCCGGGCTCTAGAATTCCCCCGATTTTGCCTCCGAGGATGAGAATGTCTTTTTTGCCAAGAGGTTCAGGGGCAAATACTTGGCCATTGCGGATGAGTGTGATCATTTTCTCCTCCCTTTCGAAATCCTTCATCTTTAAAAACTAACTTACCACGACTCTTTCCTGTTGACAAGCAAGAAAAAAATCCCCCTTACTTTATTCATGCAGACAAGATGGAAGACCACAAGCATTACTCGATGGGTGGCCAGGGCTCGTCTTAATTTTCTATCGGGGATTTTTTCTTGTTTTTGAATTTTTCTGTTCATTCGAGTAGAATGTTTAGCACCCCAAAAAAGCAATGGCAAGTTTTGAAGAGGAATTGAAAAGGTTAGAGCCGGTTATCAAAGGCCTCTCGAATTTTGCCCTTCTCGGGAAAAAGATCGAAATCAGAGGCGAAGAAAATTTTATTAGGGATGGACCCAACATCATCACCGGCAATCATATTGGCAGTTTCAAAGATGTTGCCGTCTTATTCAAGATAGTCCCCCGGCCCATCTTCTTTACTGCCAATAAGATGATCTTCAATAAAGAAGAATTCAATTTCCTGGTCAGGAAACATCTCCATAGACATATGAAAAAATTTGGGCTGTTCCTCAATGTCCTTCTCACCCCGATCAAATCTCTCTTTGTCCAGTATGTTTCATCCAATATCGCCAAAATCGGGACCATTCCTGTGGACATCTACGGGAGGAAAGCCGAAGCCATCGACCAATGCGTGGAGTTTCTGAAAAGAGGCCGATCGATCATCGCTCTTCAGGGCCGGGGCCGGGTTGATGATAAGGACCCCAACCCCTATGTGAAGCGCTTCAGAAGAGGTGCTTCCATCATGGCCTTTCAACTGTATGAAAGAGAAAAGATTTCTGTGCCGGTGACACCGCTCGCATTATATGGGACTCACCTGCCATTTCCTATTCCGGCAAAAATTAAGATCCATGTCGGGAGGTCGATGTACATCAAGGATTATTTAAAGGGAGAAGCCACGGAGACGATCGAGAGATTCAAGGATGCCGTCGAAGCAAGGGTCAGCTCCCTCTTTTTTGAGTCCTTAAAAGCATAAAATTTGGGTGGAGGCAGGGGCCTATGAAAATTAAAAAATGGCTCTTTTTTTCAAGATAAGAGGAAGCTTTGATGTTGTCGGCCGCTGGGCGAAGCAAGGAAGAACCAAGGGCTCATCTCGATTGGGGAGTTGACGGGCTGAAGCTGGCGCTCAAAAGGGGAGACCTGGTTGTGATTGTCGACACTTTGCGCTTTAGTTCGACGGTGGTAACGGCAGCGGCTGAGGGCTTCACCATTTATCCGGTCTCTAACCTAAAAATTGGTAAGGCTTTGGCCGAGTCGCTGGCCGCGGAATTAGCGGGGAAACCGGGAACGACAAAATATTCCCTTTCTCCAAGGAGTTTTTTAAACGCAGCCGGGCCGGGTAACAAAAAGGTTGTGCTGTATTCTCCGAATGGCGCAGCCTGTTCCGAGCTGGTCAAGAAGAATGATTTAGCCTACATCGGGTGTTTGCTGAATGCCCGAGCCTGTGCCAACCATATCTTGAAAGTCGCAGTCAAGCACGGCCGCAATATCACCCTGATTGCCGCCGGCGAGCAGGAAGCTCTCGCCTCCGGCGAGCGAATCATGTACACTAAGAAGCTAGCGCGGAGGGTGTTTGCCGTGGAGGACTATTTAGGCTGCGGCGCTATTTTGGATTCTCTGGCGCTTCCCAAAAGTCCTGAAGCTCAGGTCTCTGCTCTTGCTTTTCGAGCGGCGCGGCCGAGAATAAAAAAACTAATGCTCGAAAGTTTTAGCGGGGTATATCTTGTCCAAAAAGGCTTAAGAGAAGATGTGGAACATGCGGCCCGACTGAACGCCTATAATGTCATTCCTGTCATTCGCGCCGGGAAAGTTGAATCCGCAATCCCATTAAAGGAGGAAGCATGCCGGATACATTCGAAAAAATATTGATTGCCAAAGGTGAAAATGAAATTTATCTTCTGCCCCGGATGTCCAACCGCCACGGCCTGATTGCCGGCGCTACGGGCACGGGGAAGACAGTCTCTCTTCAAGTCATGGCAGAGAATTTCAGCCGCATCGGAGTTCCGGTGTTCATGGCGGATGTGAAAAGTGACCTCTCGGGTATTTGCCAGCCCGGAGCCCCGAGCCCAAAAATCATGGAGAGAGTCGAGAAATTATCGCTCGCTGATTTTAGATTTGCAGGCCGCCCCGTGACGTTCTGGGATGCTTTTGGTGAGCAAGGGCATCCGGTGCGCACTACGATATCTGATATGGGGCCTTTGCTATTAAGCCGGCTGCTCAACCTCAATGATGTCCAGAGCGGCGTGCTATCTCTCGTTTTTAAGATAGCGGATGATAGCGGCCTCCTGCTTCTTGATTTTAAAGATCTGAGGGCTATGGTCCAGTATGCGGGCGACAATGCTGATTCGTTTGAAACAGAATACGGACGAGTTTCAACGGCTTCCATTGGCGCGATTCAGAGAGGGCTCTTGATGCTCGAGGAACAAGGCGGCGACAAAGTGTTTGGAGAGCCAGCTTTGAATTTGGATGACTTGATCCAGACCGATCCTCAAGGAAGAGGAATGATCAACATCCTTGCGGCTGACAGGCTGATGCAGACACCCAAGATGTATGCGACCTTCCTCCTCTGGCTGCTCGCCGAGCTTTTTGAGAAATTGCCTGAGGTCGGAGACCAGGACAAACCTCGGCTTGTTTTTTTCTTTGACGAAGCCCACCTCCTCTTCTCTGAGGCACCCCAGGTACTGCTCGAGAAGATTGAGCAGGTTGTGCGCCTTATCCGTTCCAAGGGCGTAGGAGTGTATTTTGTAACCCAAAATCCCCTGGATATTCCTGAGGCCACTTTGGGCCAGTTGGGAAACCGCGTCCAGCATGCTCTGCGGGCCTTTACTCCCCGAGACCAGAAAGCAGTCAGGGCAGCGGCTCAGACATTCCGCAGCAATCCCAAATTGGATGTTGAGAAAGCCATCTCTGAACTTGGTGTTGGTGAAGCGTTGGTTTCTTTCCTGGATGAAAAGGGCATGCCGGGCATTGTGGAACGTGCTTTTATCCTGCCGCCCGAGAGCCAGATTGGCCCCATCGGCATGGATGTGAGGCAGCAGGTCATCCGGCAATCTGTGCTTTTTGGTCATTATGAACGAATGATTGACCGGGAATCAGCCTATGAGATTCTGAAGGCACGCGCGGAAAAAATGATGGAGCGAGCTCCTCAGCCGACATACACAATTTCTATGCTGCAACCAACGACAGCGAGACCTCCCTCTACTTATCCTGAACCTGCGAGACGGCCGGTGGGAAGGCCAAGAGACACTATTTTCGATGCCATGGCCAAGAGCGCTGCCCGCTCCATCGGAAGCCAGGTCGGCAGGCAAATCCTGAGAGGGGTGCTGGGGTCGATTTTAGGCGGCGGCCGCCGCTAAAAACTTCTCTTTTCAGGTTTGACATCGAAATCTTTTTGTGTTATTTATTATTTCGATAGAAATAATATAAATTATAAAAATAGATTATCCATCCTATTTTATTCCCACTCTTACAAGGAGGTAAAGATGAGAAAAACGATTGGGATCTTCATGGCCACCATTTTTTGTTTGGCTTTGATCACCACCGGCCAGACGCCGCAGAAAGTTGTGAACTTTAAAAAATTGCAGGAGTTTCTTCCCCAGATTGATCTGCCAGGATTCACCAAAGGGAAGCCCGCAGGACAAACTTCAACAGCTATGGGCATGGCCACTTCTGAGGCAAGCTTGAGGTATGAAAAGGCGGAAAAAGACGAGACCATCAGCGTCGAGGTCCAGATCGAGGATACGGCAGGGATTCCGTTTGCGGGAGCAGGGATGTCGATGCTGGGCATGACAGAGTTTGAGAACCAAACAGAGAATGGCTACGAGAAATCGGTAAAGATCCAGGGCTTTCCCGGCACAGAAAAAATGGAAAACGGAGAATATAAATCAGCTGAAATCAGCCTTATAGTAGCCAGTCGGTTCATGGTTAATATCAAGGGCGATGGGACAAGTGACGTGGCGTCGTTGAGAAAGTTGGTAGATAGCATGAACCTGGCTGAACTGGCAAAGCTTGCCCAGCAACGGTGAGCTGTGAACAGTTAAAAAAGGGGACAGTTCTATTTTTTTGAATTGGCTAATTAAAATAAACTGGATATTTCCTATTTTTTGTGTGGGCTGCACCGAAGAGATCAGGAAACGGCCGTAGCGACCATTAAAGGTTTAGCCTTCCCCAGATCTCTTTGGAGGGGAAGACCCCTTCCAACGTTCGCTCCGCTCCCTGCCTCCCATTCTCGAGCTTTCGCCCTGCGACCAAAGGGGCATCCCCCTTGGAAGTCCCGACCGACCTGTTCTTACGAACAGATCGGTCTCCCTTCGAGGGAACCCTAGAACCGTCCCCTTTTTTATATTAGAATAGGGCGCAGAAGGAGTTGGTAATGACCCAAAAACTGTTTTGCTGGATTTTCATAATTTTTCTGATCTTGGATGGCTTTGCTTCTTGCGTACGGCAGAGCAAAGTCCCCGAAATTGTCATTTCCAAAGAAGCAACTTTTCTGGAATCAATGAGCGCCAGGGAGCTCCGCCGGTATATTTATTTATTAACGGGCGAGCTTGCGCCCATCAGGAAGCTAGATTATTTGGACAGTCTCAAAAATTCAGCCATCATCGTTTCCCAGAAAGGGCGCCTGCTTTTCAAAGAAGGGGAAGCGGAGAGTGTAGTTGGAAAGATTCCTTTGGAAAAATTTCCCAAACTCAATCCGGAGGATTACTGGCTCAAGACAATCAAGCAAAATGGTAAAACTTACTTACTTATCGCTGGCGGCGATGGAGCGGGTATCCTTTACGGGACTTATTATTTCCTCGAAAAATTGGGCGTCCGCTATTATCTTGATGGTGATGTCGTTCCCGAGAATAAAACTGTGTTTCAAATGCCTGAACTGGATGAAACCGGAAGGCCTCTTTTTCGTTTGCGGGGGATCCAGGCCTTCCATGATTTTCCTGAAGGGCCCGACTGGTGGAACCTTGAAAACTATAAAGCCATCCTGGGACAGCTTCCCAAGCTGCGGATGAACTTTTTCGGCCTGCACACCTACCCAGAGAAAGGGCCGAATGCTGAGCCCACGGTTTGGATCGGGCTTCCTAGCGATTTTGGCAATGACGGCAAAGTGACATTCAGTTATCCTTCGAGCTATCAGAATACGTTGCGCGGGAACTGGGGATATGATGCAAAGAAGACAAGCGATTTTCACTGTGGTGCCTCGCAGCTTTTTGAGCGCGATGACTATGGCAACGATGTCATGGAGGGCATGACGCCCGAGCCTAAGACGCCCGAAGATTCGAACAAAGTGTTTAACCGCGCCGCTGCGGTTTTCCGTGATGCCTTTGGCTTTGCCCAAAGCTTGGGCGTCAAAACCTGCGTCGGGACAGAAACTGCCCTGACCATTCCCGAACTCGTCCAGAAACGGATTCGGGAAATGGGAAAAAATCCTAAAGATCCCTCAGCCGTTAAGGAGCTCTACAAAGGAATGTTCAGCCGGATTGCCGCGGCCTACCCCCTCGATTACTACTGGTTCTGGACGTGGGAAGGCTGGACTTGGGACGATGCCAGCCCCGAACAGATCAAAGCCGTGACTTCAGATCTTGAGCAGGCGGTTATTGCGGCCAAAGAAGCTCAAGCTCCTTTCAAGCTTGCGACCTGCGGCTGGGTGTTGGGTCCGCCGTCTAACCGTACGCTCTTTGACCAGGCGCCTCCCAAGAACGTGGCCGTGAGCTGCATCAACCGCGAAGTGGGCAAGGCGCCTGTTGACCCGGGCTTTTCTCGGATTGAAGGCCGTTCCAAATGGGCCATCCCCTGGATGGAGGACGATCCATCGCTCACTTCACCCCAGCTCTGGGTGGGGCGAATGCGCCGCGACGCCGCTGACGCTTTGAGGTACGGCTGCGACGGCTTGCTCGGGATTCATTGGCGGACAAGGATGCTTTCAGCGAACGTCTTAGCGCTGGCGAGGGCAGCCTGGGACCAGAGCTGGAACACCTTGCCCAAGAATCTTTCAGAGGAAGCTGGGCCGATCACGGGGCAATATGTTGTATTTAAAGACAAACAGATTTCCGGGACAAAAGAGCCGGCCATTTACCAGGATATCAGGGACAGAGTCTTTGCTTATTATGTTCCGGTTCCGAACGGCGTTTATTCCGTGGCTTTAAAGTTCTGCGAAGGCGAGATTGACCGAAAGCGCGGCCGCATTTTTGATGTTTTGCTTCAAGGCAAAAAAGTCATCGAGAAACTGGATATTTTCGAACGGGTTGGGATGTTCAAGGCGCTCGATTTTACTTTTAAGAATGTTCAAGTGACAGACGGGAGGTTAGCCATTGATTTTGCCGACCGCATCCACTATCCGGTGATTGCGGGAATCGTCATCCAGGGAAAAAATTTCACTAAGAAGATCAACTGCGGAGGGCCTGCTGTTTTGGATTATGAAGCAGACTGGCCTGAGACTCCCCGTTATATGGCATCGCTCGATTTTTACAGAGATTGGGCGGAGAACCAGTTTGGAAAGGAAGCATTTAACGGGATCGCTGAAATCTTCGCAAAAATCGATGGCAAGCTGCCTATTCCTGTAAATTGGGTAGGTGGACCTGGAGGGCTGGCGCCAGATAAAAGGCCTTGGGAAGAAATCTACAATAACTTCCAGTTTGTGGATGAATTGGCCGCACTACAGGCTAAGATTGTGGGCAAAGGGTGCAGAGAACGGTTTGATTATTGGTTGAAGAATTTCGAATACATGAGGGAAATTGCCCATTTTGCTTGCCTCTGGGCAAAATACAATCAGGCCGTAGACTTGGCGAAAGCGGAGAAGGATGACAAGGCAAAAGCAACTCTCGCCAGGGAACGAGCGCTCCCTATCCGCATTGAGATGGGAGGTTCGCTTCGGGAGATTTTTGGCTACTTGCTTGAAACTGTGAGCAACACCGGGGAGCTGGGCACCATTGCTAACTGGGAACAGCACCTCCTGCCCGCTGCTTGGGAAAAGCCCGGAGAAGAGCTGAAGAAAATTTTGGGAACCGACCCTCCGGCTGAAACCGAGCTGTCTAAGGTCTATGATGGAGCGCCGCGAGTTTTTGTCACAGCCCAGCGGACAAGCCTTGAGCCCGACGAAGAATTGAAACTAACGATAATTGTCCTGGCCAAGGACAAACCGCAGGAAGCCTACTTTTATTGGCGCGAAATGGGCAAAGGCCAGTTCCAGTCCGTCCCGCTGATGCATATTGCCCGCGGCGTTTATACTGTGACTTGCCCAGGCAAAGATGTGGATATCGAATACTATATCAAAGTCCGCGCTGACAACCGGGAAATCTATTATCCCTCAACCGCGCCTGAGCTAAATCAGACCGTGGTCTTTTTTCGTTAACAGCGTCTATCTTTGCCCGAGAAATCTTAGTTTTTCCCAGAACTTTCTGGGCGAGACAATCTCCATGCTTCCCACTTTTTCGAGATCCAGGAGCTCCTTATCTCCGGTAACAAACAATTCGGCCTCTCCATTCAAGGCCGATGAGAGAAGCTGTAAATCGACTTTGTCTTGGAACGCGATGCCAGACAGGTCTCGCGGCTTTGATTGACGGACATCCTGTTCGATGAGTTCAACGAATTAATCCACACGAAAAAGGGGACGCTTCTCAGAACTGTCCTTAGAAGCGTC
>Ga0315280_10009305_pt1 | contig 12642 bp, 9 predicted proteins | sample YL17G06_40_MG_FD_203697 | JGI IMG/M metagenome (GOLD analysis project Ga0315280, IMG submission 203697) | Sediment microbial communities from Yellowstone Lake, YNP, Wyoming, USA - YL17G06_40 | ecosystem: Environmental > Aquatic > Freshwater > Lake > Sediment | place: USA: Wyoming | collected... | reverse complement strand
CCTCACCCTCTCACCCCCTCACCCCGTCACCCCCTCGCCTTGCCATCCGTGAAATCAATCGACTAACAGGAGGAGGACATACCCCATGGGTCTAGCATCTGCACTCAGCACGGCGCTGACCGGCATGTCGGCCGCCGAAACGACGATTGACGTGGTGGGCAACAACCTCGCCAACTCGAATACCGTCGGGTTCAAGTCGTCGCAAGCGAATTTCGCCACGCAGTTTCTGCAAACGCTCAGCCTCGGGTCCGCGCCGACCGACAACTCGGGCGGCACCGATCCGCGTCAGACCGGACTGGGGACGATGGTCGCCGAGATCACCCCGAACTTCACCCAGGGGACGGTCGAGATCAGCTCGAATCCCACGGATCTGGCGATTCAGGGAGACGGCTTCTTCATTGTCCAGGGGCCCGCCGGGAATCAGCTTTACACTCGCAACGGCGTGTTCAAGGTGAACGCCTCGAATGAAATGGTCACGATCACCGGGAACCGACTGCTGGGCTTCGGAGTGAACGATCAGTTCCAGATCCAGCCGACGGTGCTGGTCCCGGTGACGATCCCCCTGGGGTCGGCCGCGGTGGCCCAGGCGACCAACAACGTTTACCTGGAAGGGCAGCTCTCGCCGACCGGGGACATTGCCACCAAGGCGGAGCGGATCCGCACCGACGTGCTCAGCAACGGCTACTACACGGACCCCAGCGCGAACCCGGACGCCGCTGGGTCCGTGGCGCCGAACGTCGGCGGGTGGGTCACGTCGGGGTCGCCGCAAGCGGGCGGGGGGGGCATGACGGCCGGGGCCGCCTATGAGTATCGCCTCGTCTACGCGAACCGGCCCTACGATCCCGGCCCGCCACCGGTGTTCCCGCCTTTCTCGGAGAGCACGCCTTCGGAGGTCATCACGACCCCGCAACTCGGTGCCGGGGACGACAGCGTGCTGCTGCAAAACATCCCGAACGATCCTTCGCCCGCCGGCGCCTATTCCGACGTCCGCATCTACCGGCGGAACACCACCGGGCCGGCGGAGTTCCGCTTCATCGCCGAGATCCCGATCGTCCCCGGACCCACCGGCCTCACGTACACGGATACCACCAGCGACGCGGTTGCCGCGACGCACCAGGCCCTCGACCAGACGCGGATCAGCGGCAAGTACCGCTACTACGTGACCTTTGCCACGGCGGCCGGCGGACCGGGCAACGGCATCGAAAGCCGCGTCAACCTGGACCTGTCGCCGAGCACGACCAACGTGGTCAACGGCCGCGTGGTTCTGTCCAACCTTCCCACCGCCGATCCGACCGAGGGCTGGGTCGTGCGCCGCGTGTACCGCTGCCTGGCCAACAACGACAGCGACTTTCACTACCTCGGCGAGATTCCCGACGTCACCAGCAGCATCACCCTGACCGACGCCACCACGGACACCGTGCTCGCCACCCGTCCGGAGATCGACCTGGACGGCCCCAAGATCCTCCCCGGCACGCGGCTGGTCGACGTGCTGCGCCGCAACGGCGCCACGTTCGACAACGTGTTCCGGGAGGGGACGCTCCATTTCACCGGAGAGAAAGGCGGACGGACCCTGGCCACCAAGGATTTCGCGGTCACGGCCACCTCCACCGTGCAGGACCTGATGGACTTCACGTGCCAGGCGATGGGCATCCAGCCGACGACCGCCGACCCGATGGTCCCCGTCCCGCAGAGCGAAACGGACGTGCCGGGCGTCTACGCCAATCCCGGGGGGACCGTCGATACCCAGGGCCGCATCACCCTGACGGCCAACAACGGCGTGGACAATGCCATCGAGATCAAACTCTCGGGAATGAGCCTGACCTACACCTCGGGCGGCCAGTCGTACACTGAGACGGTGAACCTTCCCTTCGGGAGCTTCCAGCAGGCAGTCGGGGAGAGTGCCGTGACCGACACGCTGGTCTACGATTCGCTCGGCATTCCCTTGAGCCTGCGGATCACGGCGGACCTGGAGAACCGCAACAGCACGGAGACCACCTACCGCTGGTTCGCCGACTCGGCGAACAACTCACCCCCTGGGTCAAGCAGTGCCATCGCCGTCGGCACCGGGACGATCACCTTCGACAGCGAGGGGAACTTCAAGCGGGCCACCAATTCCACGGTCAACATCCACCGCGACGGATACCCCTCGATCGACCCGCTGGTCTTCAACCTCGATTTCTCGCAGATCTCGGGCCTGGCCACGGCGAAGAGCAGCCTGGCCGTGTCGCGTCAGGACGGGTTCGCCCCCGGGGTGCTGACCAGCTTCATTGTCGGCGAGGACGGCAAGATCAGCGGCGTGTTCTCCAACGGTGCGACCCGCGATCTGGGACAGATCCGGCTGGTCCGCTTCGCCAACCCCAACGGCCTGGAGCAACAGGGTCAGAACCTCTTCTCGGCGGGCGTCAACTCCGGGCTCCCCGTGGAAGGCGACCCCGGGAGCCAGGGGATCGGGTCCGTGATCGCCGGGGCCGTGGAGTTGTCGAACACCGACATCGGCGGGAACCTCATCGACTTGATCCTCGCCTCGACCATGTACCGGGGCAATAGCCGAGTGATCACCACGGTGCAACAGTTGTTCGATGAACTGCTGGCCTTGCGGCGGTAGGAGGAAATGGGGGATTAGGGATTGGGGATTGGCCATGATCAAACTGACCCGCTTGGACGGGGAGGTATTCCTGCTCAACGCCGACTTGATCAGCTACGTGGAGGCCCGGCCGGACACCTTCATTACGCTCACCACGGGGGAACGCCTGGTGGTGGTGGAATCGATGGACGAAGTTCTGCGACGGGCCGTGGCGTATCAGCAGGCGAAGCACCTGATGCCGCCCCCCAGCCCGCCGGCACGCGCGACCGAGAACCCTGCGCCGCCGTAACGCCTCGCCCAGGCCGATGTTCGTAAACCGTTTAACAGCAATGAGTTACACTCTTGCGCTGCCGCGGGGGAGGCCCGGGGCCCTTATAGGCTATACTTTTGGCGGATGATCTTCCCTTTTGGCGGATAATCTTCGCCGTCTTCCCAAGACCGAGGACCACGGGCTATGGCTGAACCCGCCCGAGCCGAACCAGAGGAAACCGAAACCACGAGCGACCAGCCTTCGACCAGCTCCAAGTCCACGCTGGTGATCCGCTTGGCGGCTTTGCTCTTTCTTGTGGCCGTCATCCTTGGGGAGTGTCTGGTGGCCCTTCGCCTTTTGTCTCCCGCCTCCGCGGGCAGCACGGCCGAGGCCAACTCCACGCTGTCGCAAGCCGCGGCAGCCAACGAGCACGGCCAGGAGCAGGCCGGCCCCACGGACTCGGAGCCCCGGAAGACCGAACGCGCAAAGAAGGTTACGCCGCTCGATCCCTTGGACGATGGGGAGCCGGGAGACGCGGTCGATCAGATGGAGGTGGACCTGGGCCAGTTCACGGTGACGACGCACCAGCCCGCCGCCAACACCACGATGCGGATCGATTTCCGCCTTTATGGCATCCTCGCCCGCAAGAATAAAGAGGACTTCGAGAAGGCGATGAAGGCCATTCAGCAACGCTTTCGGGAGCAGGTCCTTGTGACGGTCCGGAGTGCGGAGGGCCCGGACCTGGCCGACGCCGGGTTGGGGTTGATTAAAAGGCAGATTTTAGAGAAAACTAACGCCCTTCTCGGCAAGCCGCTGCTCAGGGCGATCATCATCAGCGATTTCTCCTATATGGAACAATAGGAAGTTTGGGCAAAGGAAGGGATTCCGATGGGCGACCAGAAGGACCTCCTGAATCAGGAGGAAATCGAGAGACTGCTCCAGCAGTCGCCGCCTCGCGCGTCGGCCGGAGAAACCCCCAAGCCCGCCACTCCCCCAAACCCGGCCGCGCAGCCGATGAGCGCGGATCAGATCGAGGCCATGCTCTCGAAAAGCCTGACCGGCCCGCAAACTAGTGGAAACAGGCCAGCCGGCTCCGCCACTTCCCCGACTGGCCCCACCGATGGCACCAGCAAGCTGCACGCCCAAGAGGATATCGACAGACTGCTGAAGCAATCCGCGAAGGGCCCGCCCGTCGTAACGAGCCAGCAGCCGGCCAAGGAGGAAGAGACCGGGGCGGCCAACCTGTTGGCCGGAGAGGGCGAAGTGGCCCCCGACGACCTGGAGTTTCTCCTGAATCAGGCGGAACGGGCCTTGGCCTCGATCGACGGTGGGCAACGACCGGAGCCGCCGCCGGGGGTCGTGGCCTTTCGGCTGGAGGAGTTTGCCGGGGCCCCGCCCTCCACCGAGAGCACGACGCTGGACCTCATCCGGGACGTGGAGCTGGACCTGAGAATCGAGTTGGGCCGCACCCACATGTACCTGGAAGACGTGCTCAAGCTCCGCCGTGGATCGGTGGTCCCCCTCGACAAACTGGCCGGCGATCCGGTGGATATTTTCGTCAACGGGCGGCTGATTGCCCGGGGGGAAGTGCTCGTCTTAAACGACAATTTCTGCGTCCGCGTGGCGGAGTTGATCGCGGGCACGACACCCGCGGGCTGAACCGCTAGGAAAAGCGAGGGCAGGGATGCCTCAAGCGACACGGACCGTCGTGCTGAGCCCGGTTCTGGTGTTTGTCCTGCTCTCGGTCCCGGCGTGCTTACCGGGCCAGGCGCCCGATACCGGCAACGAAGGGCGGACTCCGGCGGCCGGACCGTCGCCTGGGGGAGCGGCTCGGATTGGCGCCACGGACCACGGGGATGCGGGAACTCGAACTCCGTTCCATGGGCAATGGGAGTCTCCGGTAGGAGAAGCGTCCAAGAGCCGTTTTCTGGGCCCACGGGGCCCGTCTTCCCTTGCGGATGGACGGTCCTCCGGCGACGTGATCCAGACCGGACTGCAAACCGCGCCCCTGCCGGACCGCGACCCGCCGACCATGGAGCCGGGCAAGACCTCGGCCACACGCGGTACATTTGCCGCTGGCGGCGAGCCGCCGCCCAAGACGCTGCCGGCGCCGTCGGACGAAGCCGATCCGCTTCCTTTGGCCCCGCCCGGCCGCTCCGGCGAGCGAAGCAAGGAGAATGCCAACGCTAAGCCGGGCATCGGCGTCTCGTCGCTGATCACCGTAGGGAGCAGCCTGGCGGTGGTCCTGGGGATTTTCTTCGTCGTGGCCTGGGTGATGCGGCGGACGGCCCCGGGCAACTGCCCTGCTTTATCCAGCGAAGTCTTTGAGGTCCTCGGCCGTGCCCCTTTGGCTGCCCGGCAGCAGGTCCATCTGGTCCGCTTGGGCGGGAAGCTCGTCTTACTCTGCATTTCTCCCGGCGGGGTCGAGGCCCTCAGCGAAGTGACCGATCCGGACGAGGTGACTCGCCTGGCCGGACTCTGCCAGCGGACGCGGCCGGACAGTGCCACGGCGGCATTCCGCCAGGTCTTCCAACGGTTTAGTCAGGAGCATCCGCCGGGCCGGCCTCTCGAAGGGGGCCGCGGCGGGCTCTACCAAGGGACCAAGGGGGTTTCCGCTAGCGGCGTTGGCGGATCGGAGGGCACCGATGTTTGACTCGGCAATTGCCCGGACAAAGCCCGGCGGATCCTGCGTACGCCGCGAAACAGACTTCCGAAGTCTAAGAGACTTCGGAAGTCTTCAGAGAGGCCTTCCGCCGCGTGCCCATTGTCCGGCGGTGGTCCTGCTCGGGCTTCTCGTCGGCCTCGCTCTGGCGGGACCGGCGCGGGCCGGCACCGATTCCCAAGAGACCCCTGGGCCAATGGCCCGACAAACTTCGAGCGAAAGCCGCACCGCGGCGGCCAACGAATCTTCGACGTTGCAGGGCGACGAGGCGAGCCAGGCCAATCCGCCCGGGCCCCTCCAACTCCCTAGCGGTCTTGCCGGGGGACCCAAGGCTTGGACGAGTCCCGCGGGCCTCAGCTCCGCGCTTCAGATCCTGCTCTTGCTCACGGTGCTCAGCCTGGCGCCGGCGATCCTCTTGATGACCACGTGTTTTGTGCGGATCGTCGTGGTCCTGGGGCTCTTGCGGCAGGCGATCGGTACGCAGCAGTTGCCGCCCAGCCAGGTGATCACGGCGATGGCCCTGTTCCTGACGCTTCTGATCATGAGTCCGGTGTGGAAGCAGACGTACGACCGGGGGATCACGCCCTACACGAGCCGCCAGATCGGGCTGGAGGAGGCGTGGAAAGAGGGAGTGGCCCCGATCCGCCGCTTCATGAGCGTGCAGATCGAGCGGACGGGCAACAGCGACGACGTGTGGCTGTTCCTTCGCTACCTGCCGGACCAGTCCGCGCCGAAAAGCTACGACGACGTGCCGCTTTCGGCCTTGCTGCCGGCTTTCATGCTCAGCGAGCTCAAGACCTCGTTCCTCATCGGCTTCCAGATTTACCTGCCATTCTTGATCGTGGACCTGGTGATCGCCGGTGTCCTGGTCTCGATGGGCATGTTGATGGTCCCGCCGGTTCTGATCTCATTGCCTTTCAAGCTCATGCTGTTCGTCCTGTTGAACGGCTGGCACCTCGTGGTGGGGATGCTCTTGGAGAGTTTTCAACGATAATGGAACCGCAATATCTCATCGACCTCGGGCGGCAAGCCGTTTGGATCGGCCTGTTGGTGGGCGCGCCGGTGCTCCTGACCGGCATGATCGTCGGATTGGTCGTCGGGCTGCTCCAGGCCCTGACGCAGATCCAGGAACAGACCGTGGCCTTTGTGCCCAAGATCATCGCCATGGTGGTGATCCTGGCGATAACGCTCCCGTGGGTGATTACCCGCATGGTGGAATACTCCAGTGAGCTGATCACCTCGATCCCGGCCAGACTGTGACCCCCATGCAGTGGCTCCGCTTGCTCGATCCCGCCCAGTTCCTCCTCTTCACCCTGATCCTCACCCGGGTCAGCGGCCTGGTGATGACGGCGCCGATCTACGGGACGACGGAGATCCCCACCAACGTCCGGGTCCTGCTGGCCGTAGCGCTGGCCGTGCTGGTGGCTCCCAGCCAGTTCGGCCGCTCGACGCCCGATCCGGGGACGCTGATCCAGTACTTGCTCCTGGTCGGCAGCGAGCTGCTGGTGGGAGTCGCCTTGGGGTTCGGCATCGTGATTCTCTTGTCCGGGATCGAAGTGGCCGGGCAACTGATCGGCTACACCGGCGGCCTGCTGGCGGCCGAGGTCTTTGACCCGACGCAGCAGGGGAACGTCTCCGTCTTTTCGCGTCTCTTGACCTTGCTGGTGCTGGCGATCTTCGTGGCGATCGGCGGGCACCGGATGGTGATGGCCGGACTGCTGGACACGTTCCAGACCATCCCGCCGGGGAGCACGGTAGCGCCCGGCTGCCTCTACGAGACGCTGATCGAGCTGGTGACCCAAAGTTTCGCCCTGGGGATTCGCGCGTCCGCACCGCTGGTCACGGCCCTGCTGCTGGCGAACCTGGTCTTGGGGCTGATCGGCCGCACGCTCCCGCAGTTGAACATCCTCGTGGTCGGGTTCGGGGTGAACACGATGCTGGCGCTCGGGGCGCTTGTGCTCTCGCTGGGGGCGGCCGTTTGGGTGTTTGAAGACCAGATCGGCTGGGCGCTCCAGTCGATCTTGCGGGCCCTGGGGGCGGGCAGTAGCGCAGACGTTTAGCCGCGGCACCTTTGCCGCGCGCAGGATCGCGTGGCGGCCGGGCTTGCCCGGCGGTTTTCTAGCACATGCCGGACACCGGTTACGACAAAACCCAGGAGCCAACACCGCATCGCCGGCAAAAGGCCCGCGAGGAAGGAAGCGTCGCCAAAAGCCAGGACCTGGGCTCCGCGGTGGTGTTGATCGCGGGGATCGCGGCGCTTTTGGTCTGTGGCAAGGCCCTGGTGAACTTCGTGGCGGGCTACGGAAAGCAACAACTGGGCGGTTCGCCGTGGCTTTCGGCGGACCAGGCGCTGGCCGTGGCCCATTTCTATGGAGTGCTCCTGGAACTCGCCCAATGCCTGCTGCCGATCTTCGGCACGCTCTGGGTGGCCGGGGCGCTGATCCACCTGGTGCAAGGCGGACTGCACTTCCTTCCGGACCAGGTGGCGATGGACCTGAGCCGGATCGACCCCCTGGCAGCGCTGCGGCGGATCTTCTCCTTGACGAGCCTGGTCCGCCTGGTGTTCGGGCTGTTCAAGATCGGGGTGATTGGCGCGGTCGCTTTTCTCTGCTTCTACAACGAGTTGGCGTCGATCGTCAGCCTGACCAGCCAGGGCGTAGGCGAGATCGCCGCGTATCTCGGCACGACGCTCCTGTGGACCGCGCTGAAGATCGGCATCGCGCTGTTGGTGCTGGCGATTTTGGACTACGGATTTCAGTTCTGGCGGCACGAGCGGGACCTGCGGATGACGCCCCAGGAAGTCCGCGAGGAAATGCGGCATCTGGAGGGCGATCCGCAGATCATCGCGCGGCGGCGGGCCGTGCAGCGGCAACTGGTCACCAGCCGGCTTACGCAAGCGGTGCCTAAGGCCGACGTCGTCGTCACCAACCCGACCGAGCTGGCCGTGGCCATCCAGTACGAGCCGGGCACCATGGCGGCGCCGATCGTCGTGGCGAAGGGGGCGGGGCTCTTGGCCGAGCGGATCCGGCAAATCGCCCTCCAGCACGGCATTCCCATCGTCGAAAAGAAACCGCTCGCACAGGCCCTCTACCGCGAAGTCGAAGTGAATCATCCCATCCCGCAGGACAAATACGCGGTCGTGGCCGAGGTCCTGGCCTACGTGTACCACCTCAAGGGCAAGAAGATCAACCCGACGGCGGCTTGAGGGACGAGGGTCCGGGTGTTGTCGGCGGGAATCAAGGTGTCCATCGCGGCCTACCAGCGGAAGAAGCGGTAGGGATCATCCCAGTCCTCGGGCTGATCGAGATAGAGTGCATCGAGCCAGCGCTTCTCCGGCTTGGCCGCCGTCACCGGGCTGCTGAACCGGGCCAAAAGCGGAGTGGGCGCGGCGACGCCCATGTTCCCCAGAAGGCGCGCTAGTAGGAACGAAGTACGGCGGTAGGTCCGCCGCAGATTCTGCTGCTCGTGATAGGAGAACCGCCAGCCCTCGATGCCGACCTCGAAGCTCGCATTGGTCAAGAGGTTTCGAGCCCCCGCCGGCGCAGCCTGCGCCCCCTGACCAGGAGTCTTTCCCTGAACGTAGTTGCCTTCGTAGAGGCGGAACAGGTCGGCCCGCAACCGGGCCCCCTCCTGCGCGCAACTGAGGTACGCGAACCACCCTTCGGCGAAGGGCTTATCGACCTTGAAGGTGACGTGCAGCTCCGTGCAGTCGTTTCCTTCGACGTGGACGTCCGGGCCCTTGACGGCCCGGTCCCAGGGGCGTGCCGGGCGCTCGATCTCCAGCCGGGCCGAGACCGGCCCGCCAATGGGCTTCACCATCGCGGCAAATGTGTAGGTCTTGCCGACGCCAATGCTGCCGACCTTGATCGTCTGTCCAAACTGCGCCCCCTGGCCCGTCACCGAGCCCATGGTCAACAGTGCGCTCTGCTTTCCATCCGCGGCATCGTCGCCATTGACGACAAAGGACGGCTCGGCCCCTTCCGCCCGGCTGACGGTGTAGGGCGGAAGCTGGCAGAAGACCACGTTGGCGTCGTGCGCCTTGGCGAGCACGCCGTCGCCGACCACCGTGGCCCCGGACGACACCAAGGGTATCTCTCGCGGGGCGCGGTTGTGGACGTCCGCCGGTCCCACTCCAGCCAAGAGCGACTCCCTGCCCGCCGGGTCGAACAGCGCGGCAATGTGCTCGGCCTTCTTCATGGTCACTTTGAAGGGCAAAAATGCGTTTGCCTCAGGCCCATCGAGGCCGAGGGCCAGCAGGTTGCCGCCGGAGTGCAGGAACTCGGCAACGGCCGCCGCGTTCCGAGCCAGCTTCTCTCCCCCTCCGGCGCCCACGACAAGGACCTGGTCCGGAGAGAGCTTGCCGCCCTCGTAGGGTCTCACGGGGATGCCGGAGAACTCGAGGTGGCGCCTACCGGCCGGGTCGCCGACGTAGAGCGCCTGCCGCGACCGTCCTGCGGACGGTGCCCGGGCCGGCTTCCACGCGGAGACGTACTGGACGAGGTTCCGCGCGAGCGTCTCGGCTGCCGGGTCTTGCTCGGTGCGGCCCGTCACGTCGAGTTGGCAGAAGAGCACCAGCCCGCGGCCTTCGCGGTATTCCAAGAGCGGGCTGTACTGGAGGCTGTAGCCGCCGTCGAGGATCGGCAGGAAGTCGCCGCGGGCCGGCTTCTCGATCAGGACCGAGGCCACGTTGCCGCGATTGCCGCAGCGCCAGACGCGCGGGACCTCGATGTCGCACCACTTGACGGTCGGCGTGAGGCTGTAGCGTGGGCTCAGTTGGTACTTCAGTCGCGGCGGCAAGATCGTCGCCTCGCCGCGCCAATCGCGGAAGTTGTCCTGGTCGAGCCCGGCCAGCACGTTATGATCGGGCACCCGCTTGAAGACCTGGCGCAGGCCGTACTCCACGACGCGGAACCCGAACCGTTTCTCCAGCACCTCCGAGGTCTGCTCGAAGACGACGACTTTCAACCCATCGCGCACGCGGCTGATGTCCGGGCCGGGCCCATCCGCGCGAAGCGCTCCCTTGCCCACCACGAGGATGTCGTAGCCGGCAAGATCCGCGCCGGCCTCGACCGGCTGGGACTGGATTCCCATTTTGGCCAACAGCGTGGCGGTCTCGCCCTTGGGATCGAAGACCGCGATCTTCGCGTCCACTTTCGGAGCCGCCGGGCGAGGCATCACGTGAACGGCAAACGCGTCCTTCTGAGTCTCGCCATTGCTGAAACGGACCGTCGCGCTCAGTTCATACTTCCCCGGCGCCGGGTCGAGGGGCAACTGCCGCTTCAGCCCAATGCGAAGCTGCTGGCCGGTGTCCATCTCGGTCGAAGAGCCCGTGGTGCCTTGTGAGATGTCGCTCCAGTCCAGACGGAGCTCGAATGAGACCCTCTCACGCGAGTTATTGATGACGATCAGTTGCTTCTCGACGGTCTCGCCCGGATAGAAGTTGTGGTCCTTGCTCGTGAAGGCCGCGGGCTTCCCGCCGATGTAAGCCAGAAGCGGCATGTTGTTGCGCAGGATAGCCTGCCCGTCGGCCGTCGGAACCCAGTCCGACCGCTCGAAGGCCATGTCCATGCGCTCCGGCGCGTCGATGTAGTCCGCGCTGAACCCCGGGCGCTGCAGGTTCTCCCAATCGACCTTGAGCCGGGCACCGACCGAAGGTTGGTCGCGGCTTTTGTCTACGCCCTTGCGCAGGCTCCAGAAGAAGTGGTATTCCCACGGCGATATGGCCGAGACGCCCCAGGTGCGGAAGGCCCGCCAGTTGTCGGCCAGGTACATGCCGATGATCTCATGCTGGCTCTCGAACACGGGTGAGCCGACCTGGTAGGGGTAATCCCAGCGATGCCAGAGCCTACCGTTGCGGAACTGCTCGGCCTCCCATCGCAGGTTCCGCTTCTCCGCCTCGCTGATCCGGTAAGCGCGGTCGCCGAGGAATTGCGAGCTCCATTCGGCGATGCAGAACTCCCAGGGCACCGTCGCGCTGCCGAAGGTCCGGCCGCCTTTGTACCACCCGCGATACATCGTCCAGTCCCAGGTACACGGCACCATGTATTCGCAGGTGAAGACCGGCTTCACTCCCGTGGTGGCCCAGTGCTCGAACCAGTCGTCGAGCTCCTGGGCCGGGGCCATGTTGGTGTAGAAGTTGCTCGTGTGCATCGAGCTCAGGTTCCCCGAGGAGTGGTGGTAGACGATGCGGCCCGGATCGAGCCGGGCGACAATCGCCTCAGCCAGCAGGGCCCGCTTGACGTTGTTAGTGGCCCAACTGTCCCGAGGATTGTGGATGCCGTCGATCATGTCGGGGTTCATGTCGTCGGCGTAGCCAGTGGCGTTGTGGCTCATCGAGTAGAAGACCACCGACGGATGGCTCCCGGCCACGCGGACGTAAAACTTCGCATGGTGTGCGTAGCCGTTCTTCTCCCGTGCGCCGGGCATCTGCCAGTCGTACTGGGCGAAGTGCGGCTGGGAGAGGGACACCAGCATGCCCACGTCGTCGGCGGCCCTCAGGGTCTCCTCGAAACTGAGGTGCGTGCCCGGCTCGCAGCCGTAGTTGTGGGTGTAGACGAAGTTGATGCCGATCTGCTTCAGGCGCAGCATGGTCTCCTTCGCCCCATCGTAGCCGGCCGCCGCGGCGCTCACCTGGGCGTTGTCCAGCGGGAGGGCGGAGAGGAAGATGCGGGTGCCGTTGAGGTAGAAGTCGCGGCCGTCAATCCAGAACTCGCGGAAGCCAAAACGCACGGGGAAGGCGGTGTCGCGGACCTCGCCCTCCCGATTCAGGTCCACCAGCGAGAGACTCACCTCATACGTGTTCTTCGGCGTGTGGACGTCCCAGAGCCGGTCGGGCTTCCATTTCTCCGTGAAGGTTATGCGTCCATCCTTCAGATCCCTTCCCGCGAACGGCTTGCTCGTAAACTGCGTGACATTGCGGCCCTTTTCCATGATCTGGGCGCGAAGGGCGTACCTTCCGTCCTCCACCAAGCTCTCGAGCGCTGCGCTAAAGGTGATTTCCCACTTGCGGACCGACGTATCCACTTTCACGTCGGCGATCCGCGGGCCCGAAGGCGTGCTCACCAGGTAAACGTCACCGCACAGGCCGCGCCGCGCCACTTGGCTTCTGCCCCGCTTGGCCGCGTTGGTGTCGTTGAACATGAGCAT
>Ga0315280_10009304_pt1 | contig 12642 bp, 14 predicted proteins | sample YL17G06_40_MG_FD_203697 | JGI IMG/M metagenome (GOLD analysis project Ga0315280, IMG submission 203697) | Sediment microbial communities from Yellowstone Lake, YNP, Wyoming, USA - YL17G06_40 | ecosystem: Environmental > Aquatic > Freshwater > Lake > Sediment | place: USA: Wyoming | collected... | reverse complement strand
GGCATAAACTTGCGTAGCCCGCCCATCTCCCGAATATCAAAGGTGCCGGTGGCATGATTGACACTGCCAGCGCCAAGAAAGAGCAACGCCTTGAAGAAGGCGTGATTGAACAGGTGGAAAATACCAATGGCTATGCCCCCAGCCCCCAGCCCCAGCATCATATAGCCCAGCTGGCTTATAGTTGAATAAGCCAGGACCCGCTTGATATCAGTCATCACCAGACCCATGGAGGCGGCAAAGATGGCGGTAAAGCCGCCAATGACCGCCACCGTGGTCAGCGCCTCAGCCGAGTGGGAAAAGAGAGGATAGGTTCGGGCGACGAGAAAGACGCCGGCAGCTACCATTGTGGCAGCATGGATTAGGGCACTGACCGGGGTCGGGCCCTCCATAGCATCAGGCAGCCACACATGAAGGGGAAACTGGGCTGACTTACCTACAGCACCGGCAAAGATGCCAATAGCCGCCCAGGTAAGGGTGGTGCCAGCCAGAGCCCCGGTTATAGCCAGCGAATGAAGCTCGGCAATATCAAAGGTCCCGGTGTTGAAGAATAGAAGCAGGATAGCTGCCAGGAAGCCGAAGTCGCCGAGCCGGGTAACAATAAACGCCTTCTTAGCCGCATTAGCCGCCGCCGGGCGGTGGAACCAGAAGCCAATAAGCAGGTAAGAGCATAAGCCGACCATCTCCCAGAAGACATAAAGGAAGAGCAGATTGTCAGCCAGAACTAAGGCAAGCATTGAGCCGGTAAACAGCGACATAAAGGCAAAGTAGCGATGATAACCCGGGTCGCCGTGCATATAGCCCTGGGAGTAAATCTGAACCATTAGGCTGACCAGAGTGACCACGATGAGCATCACCGCCGTCAGCGAATCAACCATTAGCCCGAGGTGAATGGTAATCCCGCCCTCAATAATCACCCAGTTGATATCGGGTATCGGTAGCTGATGACCCGGGGTAGCCAGCACCCCTATCAACGCCCAGACTGAGAGAGCAAAAGAACCCGTAAGTGAGGCGATGGTGATATAGCCCCCCAGCTTGGGCTTATGGTTGAGGAAAGGTCTAAAAAATAGCGCTATTAGAGCAAAAGAGAAGAGAGGCAATAGAAAAATAAGCCAGACCAATTGATACGGCATTACTGCTTCCTCAACACCTCTTGTATAATATGCTCCTTATCCCTGGGCACCAGGATAGAATAGGTAGCCATTTCCCTGTCTCTGGGCTCACCGGAGACGGGGAGGATGCGGGTGGGTATCCCCTCACCCTCAAAAAGCTCCTTCCACATCTCGGCCATCATTAAGCTTTTTGCCTGTTTAACCTCTACCCACATCTCATTACCATTTCATCAAGTCGATTTTGGTAGCGTCTATGGTCTCACGGTAACGATAAATTGAAATTATTATGGCTAAACCAACAGCGGCTTCGGCTGCCGCCACTACCATAATAAAAATAACAAACACCTGCCCCGTCAGCAGTAAGGGCACAACATACCGGGAGAAGGCAACCATAGTAATGTTCACGGCATTGAGCATCAGCTCAATAGACATCAGGATAACTATAGCATTGCGCTTAGCCAGGGCGCCATATAGCCCGATGGAGAACAGAACGGCTGATAGTATTAGATAATGTTCCAAACCTATAGCCATAATCTACTTCTCCCTAACCAAGGCGATAGCCCCAAGGATAGCCGCCAGTAAAAGAATGGGGGCAATTTCCACCGGCAGGATAAAGCCACCCTCGCCGAAAAGTAGTCCCGCCAGGGCAGGGGTGGTCGGCTCCAGGGGTGGAACTGAAGATACCGGCCATGGAGTATTAAGCAGGGCAAAGGTTACCCCACCCAAAAATAGTACGGCAACAATGAACGCCGGGATTTGCAGTCTATTTGACGGACTGCCCCGCTGAACCTCCCTAGTCAGCATGATAGCCAGGATAATTAATACCGATATGGCGCCAACATAAATCAGAACCTGCACTGCTGCCAGAAAGTCGGCACTGAGGGTGATATAGATTCCAGCCACCGCCAGGAAGCATAGAACCAGGGAGAGGGCGGCTCGGAAAACGTCACGAAGCAAAACTACTGCTAAAGCAGCTATTATCACTACTATAGCTAATATCCAGAAGGCAATATTGAGTCCTATCACCTTCTCACCTTTTCCCTGTCAAGAAGTAGAGTCTGCCGAGGTAAAGTGACCTCAATTTTGGGTCGGGCATAACCACTGGGTTTCCTCTCAGCCGATGGCAACAAGTCTTCCTTAGCCAGTACCAGCTCACCTCGCCGATACCTTGCTCGCTCGTAGGCATAGCCCATAAACAAAGCCTCGTAAGGGCAAGCCTCAACGCACAAGCCACAGAAGATGCAGTACCCGGTATCCACCTCAAACTTCTCGACCACGTATTTATTCTCCTCGGCACTAACCGAGGTCACAATCTGGATAGTACCCTGGGGACAGCTCTTGGCACAGGTAGCACAACCGGTGCATTTGTCCCTATCCCAGACCAGCTCATTACCCCGAATCCGGCGTGAAGTGCTAAGCCTCTGCTCAGGGTATTGCGTGGTTACCGGACGCCGAAGCAGGTGCCTTATCGTTACCGATAAGCCTTTAGCGATGCCTATTCCGTAACGCTCAAACTTCAACTCTACCCCAGCCTAACTTAAAGAGTCTGGACCACAAAAGCACCAGGACTACCATGATAGCGATGTTAACCGGGACTATTACCCAGGGCAAAGCTGTTGGCCAGGCTAATACCTCTGCGGCAGTGATAATCAGATTTAACAAGGCTAAGGGCAAGAGGAATTTCCACGCCAGCGCCATTAACTGGTCAATCCTAACCCGGGGTACCGTGGTTCTTATCCAGACAATAACGAAGAATACCAAACCGACCTTGACCAAGAACCAGAGCCAGGGGGGCAATACTGGTCCTCTCCAGCCACTGAGAAAGAGGGTAGTGACAATGGCGGAAATGGCCAGTGCCTCACCGTATTCTGCCAGATAGAACAGGGCGAACTTCATTCCTGAGTATTCAGTATGAAAGCCAGCGACAATCTCAGAGTCAGCCTCCATGAGGTCAAAGGGGGCGCGGTTAATCTCGGCACAAGCGCCAATGAAGAAGAGAAAGAAGCCCAGTGGCTGCAACAAGATGAAGGGGATATCCTGAGCCATTACTATCTGGCTTAAAGATAACGAGCCGGCGAGCAGCACCACACCAATGATGGAGAGCACTACCGGTATCTCATAGCTCACCACTGAAGCTACCTGGCGCATGGCGCCAAGGAGAGAATACTTGTTATTGGAAGCCCACCCCGCCATAAATATCCCCACCGTAGTCACCGAGCTAATTGCCACCACATAAAGGATGCCGATATTGAGGTCAGCCAGGATGGCCCCACCCTGGAACGGCACTACAGCAAAAATCATCAGTACCGGGACAAAGGCAACCACCGGTGCCAGCCAGTGAACCAGTTTATCACCTTTAGCCGGGATAATATCTTCCTTAAGTAAAACCTTAATAGCGTCGGCTACCGGCTGGAGAAGACCGAAGGGGCCGGCGCGGTTAGGTCCAAGCCGCGCCTGCATAATTGCCATCGCCCTCCGCTCGAACCAGATGAAACCCATGACCATAGCCATAACAAAAGCGAAGATAATGACGACAAATACTCCCCAGTGAACCCAGAAACCGCCGGGCCAGTCCGGAGGTAGTGCTGGCATAGCCATTATCTATCTACCTCGCCCATGCAAATATCAATGCTACCGAAGATGATTATGGCGTCAGCCACCTTCCATCCGATAATCATATCACGAAGAGCGGTCAGGTTGATTAGGCTTGGTGCCCTGACGTGGAAGCGATAGGGGGCAATGGAGTTATCCGACACCAGATAAAAGCCTAGCTCGCCCTTTGGGGCTTCAATATGCCCATAGGCTTCACCCACCGGCGGGCGGATTAGGTGGGGCACATCGCTCCTCGCCTCACCCTGAGGCAAGTGCTCTATAGCCTGCTTTAAGATGCGCACACTCTGCCGCATCTCCTGAATTCTTACCCGGTAGCGGTCATAGCAGTCGCCAACACTCCCGGTCGGTATATCAAACTCAAAGCGGTCATAGATGGAGTAGGGGTCTGCCTTACGAATATCCCAGTTAACCCCGCTGGCTCGAAGCACCGGACCGCTGGCAGAAATATTGATAGCCAGCTCCTTGGGCAGAATACCAACCCCCTTGGCACGAGCCAGCAGTATCTCGTTCTCTTTAAGCAGCTGGTCATACTCATCAATCCAATCGGGCATTACCTTAACGAATTTACGTAGGGCAGGTATAAACTCTTCAGGAACGTCCTGGCTAACTCCACCCACCCGCATATAGTTATAGGTCAGCCGCTGACCGCTGACCATTTCAAACAGGTCTAGAATCTTCTCCCTTTCCCGGAGCATATACAGGATGGGGGTCATAAAGGCACCACAATCATTCAAGAAAGCACCCACCGCTATCAGGTGACTGGCAATGCGCTGCAATTCTGCCATAATCACTCGTAGGTATTCCGCCCGTTCGGGAACGGGAATCCCGACCAGCTTCTCCACGGCTAAACAATAAGCTAGATTATTACTCATTGACGCTAGATAATCCAGCCTATCAGTTAGTGGGATAACACCGGTATAGGTTCGCTCCTCAGCCAGCTTCTCAATCCCGCGGTGGAGATAGCCAAAGACCGGCTCCATATCAACAATGACTTCCCCATCAAGGGTCACCCTCATACGAAAGACCCCATGGGTGCTCGGGTGCGCCGGACCTATATTGACAACAAAGGGCTCAGTTTTGATTACCATTGTTCAACCCGGACAACAGAGGCTACCTGTTCTCCTTTCACTTCAGTTAAGGAGATTGTTTATTAACCCATCCCCCTGACCCCCTTCCCTTTTGAAGGAGACCAACTTAACGGGGCGTCTAAGAGGGGCGTCAGCCCCTCTTTCTTCTCTTCCCCCTCTCCTTAAAAAGGAGAGGGGGATTAAGGGGGTGAGGTTCGTAAACAATCTCTTCATAAGTAATCCTTACGCAATGGATGTCCTTGAAACCCCTCCCAGAGAAAGATGCGCTTCAGATTGGGATGCCCGTCAAAAATTATCCCCATAAGGTCGTAAATCTCCCGCTCCTGAAAATCAGCCCCCCGCCACAAGCCGACCACCGAGGGAAGGCTGGGGTTATCCCGACGGTAACAGCGGGTCTTCACCACCAGGCTATGATTGTGCTGTAGTGAGGTTAGCTGGTAAATCACCTCAAAGTAGTCATAGTAATCAACAGCGGTAATAGCAGTGAGGTAATCAAAATCAAGCCCGGGCGTGGTCTTCAAATAGGTGGCTACCGATAACAGGAACTCCTTATCCACCACCAGGCTTTGTTGGCTAGACTCTACAACGCTCCTTGGAAAATTTTCCTCTATTTGCTTGGCTATTTCTCTGCCAGAAAGGGCTACCGTCATCCTCTATTTACCTTCTGTGATAAGACTCATCTTAGCTATCTTTTGATGTAACATCCTTATGCCATAAAGCAGGGCTTCAGGGCGCGGCGGACACCCAGGTACATAGACATCAACCGGAATTATGCGGTTATATCCCGGAACCACACTATAAGACGAGGCAAAAATGCCACCGCTGATAGCACATGCCCCCATGGCTATCACCCACTTCGGCTCGGGCATCTGGTCATAGATTCGCCTTACCTGCGGCGCCATCTTCCAGGTCAGTGTCCCGGCGGTAATCATCAGGTCAGCCTGGCGTGGCGAAGCACGGATGATTTCCATGCCAAAGCGGGAGATATCAAAACGAGAGGCAGCAGTAGTGATAAATTCAAAGGCACAGCAGGCAGGAAAACAAACCACCGGCCACAGTGAAGAGCGGCGTGCCCAGTTGAGCATGGCATCTACCGACGTCAGCAGGATATTGCGCTTGAGCTCCTGTTTCAGCCACTCATCAGGGTCAGGGATTGTCTGCTGGCTCCGCGCCATAACTGACTCTATTGCCTCACCCTCAGCCTTATCAAGCTGCCGGCTGGAATAAACATCGCCTACTTCCATTCCAAAACCTTCTTCCTCCAAGCGTAGAGATAACCAATAACAATGATGAAAATAAAAATAAGCACCCCAATAAAGCCGAAAAGCCCCAGCCCTCTCAGGTCAACCGCCCATGGGTAAAGGAAAACAACCAGGACATCAAGGGCAATAAACATCAGGGCATAAAAATAATAGCGGAAATTGAACTGAACCCATGCCTTACCTATGGTCTCCATACCACACTCAAAGGTAGAGCTTTTGACCGGATCGGGGTTATAGGGAACAATTTGCATGAATCTAGGCGGAAGCGGAAAGGGGGGGAGGAGCTTAGAAAGAGTAGGATAATTTAAAAGAAGATACTGGCGAAGTCGGCGAAAATATACCCCAAGGCGCGCTGGGAAACTAAGAAAAAGGGGGAGAAGAAGAGTGGCAACAGCAAAAAAAATGGCAACTACAAGAAGTAAGCCGATATAGCCATAGTTTGCCAGCAACTACCTTCCTCCCTGTTTCACAATAACAGATATAAAGTATATCACACCGACTTTCTTAGGGCAAGAGCCCTGGATATTAGATTGCTTATTAACCCCTCACTCTTTATCCCCCTCTCCTTGGCAAGGAGAGGGGGAGTGAAATGAGAAGAGGGGCTTCGTCTCTCTTAAGAACCTATCCCCCTTTAACTAGGGAGAGATTTAGAGAGGGGCTTTGCCCCTCTCTTACTTACACTCCCCCTTCCCTTAGTAAGGGAAGGGGGTTTAGGGGGATAGGTTCTAAACAATCTCAAACATCTATATTGACCTTATCTCAATAACGAAATATCATAGTGAATTGACAATATAGGCTGAAACTAGCTATCATCCAAGAAAAGGCAGTTTGAACTGATGCGAGTGATTGCGGGCAAGGCAAAAGGACACCGACTTAAGGCACCAAAGAGGAGGGCTACTCGCCCGGCAACAGATTTAGTCCGAGGTGCTATCTTCTCCATCCTGGAAACTACCACCAACAATTGGTCACGAGTGCTTGACCTATTCGCCGGAACTGGAGCCCTAGGTATTGAGGCTTTATCTCGTGGCGCCAGTTGGGTTGACTTTGTTGAACATGAGCCACGATGTTGTAGTATAATCAAGCAAAACCTGGAGAAAACAAAGCTTGCAGCCCAAGCTCACGTTTATTGCTGTAGTGTGGCTAAGGCGATTTCCTTTCTTAACGAGGAGTATAGCATTGTACTGATGGACCCACCCTATTCTGATTCATCTATAGGCGACTTGCTGCGGCAACTGGCAACCTCTAAATTAGTTGGGAAAGAGTCAACCGTAGTGGTGACCCACTCCCCACACTTCCCCCTAGATTCAAATTATGCCACATTGCAGGCGATAAAAGAGCGCCGTCATGGCGATAGCTGCATTACAATATACAAAAAGGAGGGCAAACCTTGAGCATTGCTATCTATCCGGGCAGCTTCGACCCAATAACCAACGGGCATCTTGATATCGCCACTAGAGCAGCTAAGATTTTTGACAAGGTAATCATCGGCGTCTACGAGACCCCTAATAAGCCCATTCTATTTACTATCAAGGAGAGGGTGGAATTAATAAAGCAAGCAATAGCCGACCTGCCCAATGTTGAGGTTAAATCCTTTGGCAAGCTGACCGTTGATTTTGCCAAGAGGGTAAAGGCGCAGGCTATGGTGCGAGGGCTGAGAATGAGTGCCGACTTTGAGCGGGAATTTGATATGGCAATGATGAACAAAAGGCTTTTCCCTGAACTAGAGACAGTCTGTCTTATGGCGAGGGTGGAATACCAGTTTCTTAGCTCCAGCTTGCTTAAGGAGGCAGCCAGTCTGGGCGGCAACATTGATGACCTTGTCCCCAAACACGTGGCTTTAGCCCTAGAGAAGAAGTTTCACGGCAAACGATAACTATATCAAGCCAATTCATAAACCTCCTTCATCCGTAGCGCAGGGCGTCAATAGGATTTAGCCTGGCTGCCCTCATTGCCGGGTATATGCCCGATGCCAGACCAATAAAGACCGAAACTGAGATCGCCAGAATCACGATGTCTGGCGATACCACAGAATGAATGGTTATCCCGCCAATATCTATGTGGGAAATTATAAATGATATCATCCCGCCGCCAATTATGCCGATGCCACCACCAACCAGACTAAGTATCGCTGCCTCAATCAGGAATTGCAACAGGATATCCCTCCGTTTTGCCCCTACTGCCTTGCGAATGCCTATCTCCCTGGTGCGCTCGGTTACTGAAACCAGCATAATGTTCATAATGCCGATGCCACCGACCAGTAAGGAGATACTAGCAATCGCCCCGAGGACTATGGTGAATATCCCGGTTACCTGCTGCAACATGCCGAGCATCTGCTCCATGCTGATGACGGCAAAATCGTCCTTCTCATCTGCCGCTATCCGATGCCGCCTCCTCAGGATAGTTTCAATCTCCTCTCTTACCCCATCAATCGCATCAGCGCTGGCTACCTTAACCGAGATTGACTGAACCGCATCTTCGCCACTGGCAGTGCGCTGGGTAAATAGCTTAGTCTGAAAGGTGGTTATTGGTGTCACCACCACATTATCTAGACTAACCCCCATAATCGCCCCACCCTTAGGCTCCAGAACACCAATAACGGTAAACCGTTTCCCTTTGATTTTAACCCTCTGCCCCACCGGGTCATCGGAACCAAACAGGTCTCTAGCCACTTCGTCCCCCAATACTATCACCATATCCCTTGAGGCTACATCCCTATCCGAAATAAACTGGCCTGAGGCTAGGAAGTAATTATATACCTCCTGATATGCCGGGCTAGCGCCATGGATTATAGCCACTTTACTTTCACCGTCTGCGGTTACCTCAACGTAGTTTTCATTTACCGGGGCTATCGCCACCACCGAAGGGATGCGCTCCAAAGTCTTGGCATCATCTAAGGTGAGAGTAGGGGTAACAAACGCCGGGGATAATCCAGCTATCCCTCCAACCTCGGGTGAGCGTGCCATTACCGAGAGCAAGTTGGAGCCCATCTGTTCAAAGGTAGAGGTAACTGCTGCCTGGGCTCCCCTCCCCACCGACATCAAGGTGATAACCGCCCCAACCCCGATTATGATGCCGAGCATGGTCAGCGCCGAGCGCAACTTGTTGGCAAATAGCGACCTTATGGCGATAGCTAACGATTCAACAAACTTCACTGGCTGACAATCTCCCCATCATGGAGACGAATAATACGCTGGGTTTGAGCAGCTATATCCGCCTCGTGGGTAACAATGACCACAGTAATACCATCCTGATTGAGCTGGCGGAAAATAGAGACAATCTCGGCGGTGGAGACACTATCCAGGTTGCCGGTAGGCTCATCGGCTAAAATGAGAGCCGGGTTATTCACTAGTGCCCGAGCTATAGCCACGCGTTGTTGCTCACCACCCGATAGCTCAGTTGGTTTATGCTTAGCCCTTGCCCCCAGTCCCACCCGCTCCAGGGCTTCCATAGCTTGCTGGCGCTTATGACGGTTACCCCCATAGATAAGGGGAAGCTCAACATTGGATAAAGCGGTGGCACGGGATAAAAGGTTGAACTCCTGAAAGACAAAACCAAACTTCTTATTTCTCATCTCAGCTAGCTGATTATCATTAAGCCGGCTGACGTCAGCCCCCTCAAAGAAATATCTGCCCGAGGTAGGTCTATCCAGGCAGCCAATAACATTTAGCAAGGTCGACTTACCCGAACCTGAAGCACCAACAATGGAGAGCATCTCACCCTGTTTAATTGACAGGGTTACCCCCCTCAGGGCATAGACCTCTACCTCACCCATTCGGTAAACCTTGGCCAAATTTTCAAGCTCAATCATATCCATAGCCTATTGTCCAAAAAGGAATCCCCCTGGAGCTTCTGCACTGGCTCGCTTCTTCACCACTACTGTTTCGCCATCACCAAGCCCGCTTAAAATCTCGGTCTGAACACCATCGCTTATACCAGTAATTATAGACCTTGGCTCAATTTGCTGGTTAATACTAACCCAAACCATGGGCTTACCCTGGCTATCACGCTCAATAGCCCGCACTGGCACTAGTAAAACATTGCTGCGCTGCTGGATTATGATGTCAGCGGTGGCACTCATGCCAACCTTCAAGTCTAAGCCTTGGGGAACGTCAAAGCCGATTTTGACCTTATATTGCACTAAACCAGCCTCAATAGTTGGCACTGAGCTAACCAGGGTAACCACCCCCTCAAGCTGCTTATCAGGCAGTGCATCTACACTGATAACAGCTCTTTGCCCCAGCTTTACCCCAGCTATATCTATCTCGTCTACCTCAGCACTGAGTTCCATGCGGGTGGGGTCAATTAGATAAACTACTACCTTGGTAGCCATGGTCGGGGATGGGATAATATCGCCTTCTTTAACATATATACCGGCTACTAGCCCATCAAAGGGGGCGGTGATGGTTGCCTCATCTAATTGCTTCTGCGCCTGGGCAACAGCCTGCTCCGCCGCTTCAAGCTGTGCCTGGGCTGCGTTAAGCTGCGCCTCGGCTATTCTTACCCTGTCATAAGAGGCATGTAGCACGTCTTTTAACTGATTTAGATTATATTCAGCGTCCTCCCTGGCTACTTCTGCCTGAGCTAGGGTCATTTTCGCCTGGGCTAAAGCCAGCTCCAGAGCACCGGTATCAAGCTTAGCCAGCACATCCCCCTTACTGACCTTATCAGCTTCCTTAACATATACCTTGTCCACCTTGCCACCACTGCCGAAAGCCAGGCTCGCCTCATGGGAAACACCAATATTACCACTGCCACTGACGCTAACCGTCAGGTCACCCCGTACCACCTCAATTGGTTGCCACTCAGCCTCCGGTTGTTTGCCCCCACAAGCCGCAGTTCCAGCTAAAACCAGACACAGCAATAAGATGGGTAAAATTCGCCAGGTCTTCATCTTAAATTATCCTTCCCGCTTGAAGCCTTAAATTTTAGAGCCATTAACAATTGAAAGTCAAACTTTACCAAGCTAGAGCCTCCTCCTTAATATGAACCCAAGCACCACTACAACCAGAGCTATACCGACACCCAGCGCCACCCAGAAATATATAGGAGTCCCTGGCTGGGATGGTGACGCCAGAGGTGGGGGCGGGGGTTGAGGCGGCGCCTTCGGCGCCGCCTCAGTGGTGAACACACCAACCCCCCATCGGCTTTGGCTGGTAGCACTAATAGCCCTTACCCGCCAAAAATAGGTGGTATTATACGCCAAATCTTGGCTGCATGCCCAGACAGTATTGGATAAGGCGTTAGCATCAGTTAGAGCAATGACTACGTCTGAGAATCCACCGTCTCTGGCAAGGACAAACTCATAGCCGCTAGCCCCATCAGCCGGATTCCAGGCAAAGGTAGGTCTTACCGGCACATTGGTCGCCCCGGGCGATGGAGCTACCCCAGCGGGTATGTCCAGTGGCGACCACTGGGCACCACCGAGGGCGGTGGTGAATGACCAGCCGGTTGAGAAACGGCTAAGCGTGGGTGCGCCAAAGGTGATAGTGGTACCGGGCACACAGGTTGAGCTGCCGGCTCTACCTACCCTAACCCTCCAGTAGTAGGTAATACCACTATCCAGACCGGTGATATTGGCCTTTGCCACCTGAGAGTATAGCTGGGTGGGGGATTGCCTGAAGCTGGGGGCAGTGTCATACCACAAATTGTATGATGAGGCACTGGTAATAGAATTCCATGAGACCTCGCCGCTTGTCTGTCTCCCCGAACAAGCTCCGTTATCTGGCGAGGCAAGCTCCAGGGATAGGGTGAGGGTATCCTCATAGGTATAAAGAACCATTGGAGTAGAAGCAGTATCAACAGACCAAAGGGTATGAGAGCCTTGGGCATGCCATAAACCAGATAGCTTAACCCCGGCTGATAGGTCGGTATTCACAATCTCAAACACCGGGGCTTCAGTGGCTGGAGAAAGAGCGCCGGTGGGATTGAGGCAACGAGCCACACTCCCTTCAGCAGGAGTGGTCCCAATCTGGCGGGGAACTACCGGGTTGGGGTCAGTGACATATAATGTACTCAAGCCATTGCCATCATCGCTAGCTACCATACCCCTTATGCCGGCGGAGGTGCTGGCGCCAACCTCTTCAATGCGAGCTGGTGAAGTGTCATCTACCCGCTCCCATGTGGTTGAGGTGCCGACGACAAAGCGCATAACGCCAGCTTTAGCCCCAGCCCCATAGTCGGCGGCATAGACCGTTTTGTTATCGGTGTAGTTGGGGGCAAAGGCTACTACGGTAAACTTGGTTAACCCGGTTTCTGCTAACGCCTGCCAGGTCTCGCCGTCATCTGTGGAGAGGTAAACCTCACCACCGCCGCCCCCAGCCAGGATGGTGCTATCACGGTCATAGTCTGGAGATAGAGCCATAGAGCTGAAGCTGGATAATCCAGTAGCCACCGCCGGGCTCCAGGTCCTGCCACCGTTGGTCGTCTTATAGAAATCACCCAAGCTATCACCAACCAATATCTCCCTATTATTAACCATTGCCCAGGAGTTGATGGTGCCTGTAGTGCCGCTCCTACTGAGCAGGGGTGAAAAGTGGAAGCCGTTATCGGTTGACCTCCATATATCGGGGG
>Ga0315280_10009303_pt1 | contig 12644 bp, 9 predicted proteins | sample YL17G06_40_MG_FD_203697 | JGI IMG/M metagenome (GOLD analysis project Ga0315280, IMG submission 203697) | Sediment microbial communities from Yellowstone Lake, YNP, Wyoming, USA - YL17G06_40 | ecosystem: Environmental > Aquatic > Freshwater > Lake > Sediment | place: USA: Wyoming | collected... | reverse complement strand
GCCGCCCCAAGCCGCGTCGCGACAGAAAAGCCGCAACGCTGGGGAGCGAGCGTTGCGCTACTTCCCGTTTCGCAAACATCGCAAATTGCGCGATGTCTGCGCCAGCCCGCGGGTTGTTTGTGTTTGTAGCGCAGGGTTCGCGTTCTAACCCTGCGGCGTTTCCAGCGGCGCGAGGCGATCGTCGCGCCGCCCCACGCCGCGTCGCGATAGGAAAGGCCGCAGCACCAGGTAGCGCGGACTTGGTCATCAAAGTCCGCGGCCTTTCGCCGGGGTCAAATGTCAATTTCCATCAAAAGCCGCAGACCTCAAACGCGAGGTCTGCGCTACCCGCTATGGTGCGCGTCAGCCCGACGTCGCCGCCATCCACCGTTCGAGGCAGGATCAGCGAGAGCCGGAGGTCGCCTTGAGACTCTTCAGCAGTTTTAGCCCTTGCAGGTGCGCTACCTTTTTTTGGACGTAGAGCTTAGTAAAGTGTGGCTTTACCTCGTGTACTCTCTCCGCCAGCTTATCTGGGGTCAGTTTTGGCTTGGCTTGAGCGAACTCACGATCAACATAGACGATTGTGCTCAGTAGCTCTAGGTCTGAGCTTCCGAAGCTGCCAAACTGCCCAACAACCCAGTTGAGGTCCGGGCCGTGTTTCTTGATGAAATCAGCAGCTAGGCCTTTCACTGACCGGCTTTTTTTGGCTGTCGAGATCTCGTAGCCGTAACCGCCCAAATAGAGAACGGTCTTGGACTCGATCCCTCCCAGAGCCTCCGCGGAGGAGAGGTCAGAGAGCACACTCGAGTCGAACGGCCCGTAGGAGTACAGAGTGAACCTATACCCCAACGGAACGTTCCGAAGCGTCTGCAGGAAGTAGCATAGCTTCATGATAGCAGTCCGGCCGAGTCGAGGTTGCTTTTCGGCAAGTGCCACAAGGGTGGCGAGCCGGGCGCTTGGAGTATCGCTCATTTCCGTTCCCGTCCCTTCCTTATGCGTTTTTCGGCTTCCTCTTTGGATGCACCGTCTACGTACAGGAGAACCTGGTTGTTCTCTTTCATCCCCTCGATCGCCTTAGAGTACCCGCTCAGAGGTTGAACCTGCGGACTTCTCACCTTGCTGAATACAGGAATATCAGTATTCCCGGTTTTGTACCAGCTTTTCTTTGCTGACTCCTCTTCGACGACGAGCTCGCCGAGTTTAGCCTTCGCGGCTCCTAGCTCCCGCATATCTTTGTCAGAGCAGACCTCGGGGGTGTGGTAGATCTCACGATAGTGATTGCGCTCAATGATTCTTTTCCCGTGCTCTCCAGCCTTCCCCTTTCCGATCAAGCCAAGCACCCTCCAGTCGTCCCACTTCAGGAACTCCTTTAGCTCAGCCCCTACGGGCTTGGGGAAACGACCACCTGGGAGCAAGGTCTTCATCGCTTCACGCAGGTGGATGTCGTATGCGACGCGGGTCTTATGGAAATACACCTGAGTGAACATGAAGTATCGGGCAAGCACTAGCGCTTCCGCCGCATGCCAGCCGCCCTCTTCGATGCCGATCCTTGGATGGGGGTTCTCTTTGTCAGGGGGGATGGCAATGACAGAGCTGACAAGCCGCGACAGATCGTATTTGCCGTAGTGAACGCCAATGTGATGAGAATCTCGAATCAAGTAATCCATCCGGTCAGCATCCATTTGACCATTAATAAGATCGCGCCAAAACAAGGCACGCTTTGCTGCGGCACTACCCTCTATTAATGCAGCAACGTTGTCTGCGTTGAATCCCATGTTTTGGTTGAGAGGATGGCCCTCTATCGCATTCCGTAACTCAGTCCGGATGGTCGCTGCGGAGTAATCTTCGTGCCCGAGTTTCTTTCCTCCCCGCTCCCTATCTGGGAAAAGATCTTCTGAAGAGTGCGAAAAAGGCGCGTGCCCCACGTCATGCAAAAGGGCCGCCAGTCTTACCAGCTTTCGATCCCGACCAAGCCCTTCCTCATCGTATGCTAGCTCGTGTTTCAGCAACTCCGCAGACTTCTGCCTTACCGAGTCGTATAACAAGGTAGCTGTTTGCATCACTCCAAGAGAGTGCTCGAAGCGAGTGTGCATCGCAGCCGGGTAAAGAAGATCGGTAAAAGCAAGCTGGCGGATTCGTCGGAGTCGCTGGAACGCCGGCTGGTCGATGATTTGCCGCTCCCAGTCATCGATTTGGATAAAACCATGGACGGGACAACGTATCTCGTATCTTCGATGGGGATCAGCAATCAAGTACACCCACCTCCCGCAAACGATGACATTATATCAAATACCGAAGAAAAAGCGAAAGTTTTATACCACCCCTGACAGGAGCGTCACCATCAGGTACCCGTATGGCCGACATGTACAGCGCCTTGATCTCCCGAGGAAACGCACCTCTTGCGCGCCAAAGTCACCCCTTTCCCAATAGCACAACGACCGGGGCGGCCAGTCGCCCCGTCGTGCGTGCCATCTAATCTTGCTTGATGTTTGCCCACATGTCCTGAATAGTCGCGAGTGCTGCGTCTATATCTTTCTTCAGGGTCTTGTTCAGTTTCTCGCCAGTGTGCCGTGTCCGTCGGGAAACGTCTAAATACACTACATCCCTCGGTCTAATCCCTAATTGTTGGAGCGAGGCCGCCTCGTGCATGACCTTCAGGATGATCTCGATAGCTCTCTCCTTGGGCTTTTGTTGATTGAAGTCCAGTTTGATTAACCTCTTCACGCCATTCTCCTCGACGTACAAATCTGGCATTGCTGACACTTCGATTCCTCCAGAGACGTACAAGGGCCTCGGCGTTGTGAGAACCGCAAAAGCGTTCTTCGAGAAATGAGCTATGTAGGCCTTAATCGCACGGATATTGTCCTCAATCCGGGCCGGATCCTTCTCCGGGTGCTCCGCCTTCTTCTTTATCAGCTTCTCTATCTCAGCAACTAAGACATTTATATTATTCCGCGAGCAGTGGTAATCGCGAATCGCCGCGCGAGCTTCACTGTAACGGACAATCTGGGGTTTCGGTTTCCCATCTCTTAGCTTGGGGAATTTCGAATCACGAATGATCGACCGGCCTCGCGCATCACTTGCCAGCATGAAATCCGCTAGAACCTTTACGCTGATCCTCATGTCCACACCTCAGATTTCCTTTAACGCTTTGACTACTATACCATAAGTATTCGCTTTTTCTTCCCCCATGTCGCGGGCGGGCATGGACATGTCGCCGCTTGGTAAGTGTGCCGGTGACTGCGTTTCCTGCCCGCGCCTCTCGCGGCCAGACGGACAATCCAGACGTGCGGCGCGCGCGCTTTACCGCTGCGTTACAACTCCCATATACATCTACTCGAAGGGCGTTGTAAGGGGCAAAAGGGCAGGGGCTAGGTGTCGGGACGGAACGACAGGTTCCAGGTGTCAGGTCTTAGGTGTTAGGGAAGACCCGAACCCCGAGCCCCGAGTGGCAAGGCCCGAAAGGGCAGGGGCTAGGTGGCAGGTGCTGGGGAGGAACGCAGTGACGAGTGACGGCTCAAGTACAGTGACGAGTGACAAGTGACAAGCAGAATTCAGGAGTCAGAAGGCGGAAGGGTACGAGGGGCTGGGAGGTTGCTGAAGGATCCTTGCTCCATGTCATTCTGAGTCCGTCAGCTGACGGAAAGAATCCCGGCATTCGCAGGATCAGACAAATACGGAGATCCTTCGTCGTCCGTCGGCTGACGGACTCCTCAGGATGACAGGTTCGGAGGTTTTTCAGCATCCTGCTAGCGGTCGGGGGCTGGGGGCTAGCGACTATGGGCCGGGGAGCTGGCCCGCCGCAGGGACAAAATGCCCGACTGCGAAACGGCCCCGCCCACGTGCCCGGAGGCGCATTCCACCCAGAACGACCTATCACGGAGTTTTCGGTCGCAGTCGCCCGTAGCCGGCGAGCGTCGCGAGGAGCTTCTCGAGATCGAAGCCCACTTCGCGGAAGAGTTGAAGGAGGTCGCGCTCGCGCTCTTCGCGCGAGAGTGGCAGAAACTTCTCGGCGGGAATGTAGAACGGGTTGTCGCGCACGAGCGTGCCTTCGACGATCAGGTGGCGATGCACGGCGATGGCGCTGAGCAGGTGCCGCGCTTCGAACTGCGCGAGGTCGTACTGACAGAGCGCCACGCTCGGGTAGTGCTTCACCTGATAGTTGAGGAGCGCGTGGAATTCGAAGAAGTGCGGCATGGGAAACCCCGCGGGCTCGGGCCAGATGCCTTCTTCGAGCCAGCGGACGCCCGGCGCTTTCGCGCGCTCCGCGTCGAGGAAAATCTGCTGGCAGGTTGCGCGCAAGGTTGCGAAATCCGGTGGCCCCTCCTGAACGCGCAGGTGCCCAGAGCGCAAGCAGTCATCGAGATCTGTCACCTGCCCGCGCAGCCGTGCGAGCATTTCGTCGTGATAGGCGCGCGGGGCAAGGTAGTGGCACAGGTCGCCGCGCATCAAACCTTCAGCGAGGAAGGAGGCGTGGCAGAAGGCTTCCGCCTGTCCGCGGTAGAGCACCGCCACGTGCTCGTGCCGGACGAGGGGGATTCCACCTGCGAGTTGCGTGAACAGCGGTGGGGGCAAGGAATGCTCCAGAGGGAATCAGGGCTTCAGGTGCCCCTGAACTCTTGCGCCGAACGGCTAAGTCCCGCGCCGGCGCTCGGCGCGCGCCACGCGCGCGGCGGCCACGGGCAGACCCTGGTCTCCCATCAACGCTTCAGTGATGACAAACACGCCGTGACCGGTTGCGGCCTGGCGCGTCCCAGCGAGCCGTCATCCATCCGCACCGGCGCTTCCACGCGAATTCGCGGAAGGGCATGTTGAGCAGCGTGCGCATTTCGCTGTCCAGCCCCAGCCGGTCGGCCGCCTTCATGGCGTTGCATTCGACGATTTCCCGGAGGTCCTCACCCGGATGAGGTGATGTTGGTTCCACCTTGGCCACCGTCTTGGCAGGCTCGGGGCCGCCTTCGACCCGATGCAGGATGCACGGTCACGGCAGGCGGGCCGATTATCCGTTTCTGCGGCGACGAGTGTCAAGCGAGCGCTTGGACCGCAACATCCATCGAAGGCAACCAGAATCTCGGACCTCATGCCGAGGTGTGAGGATCGTTCCTTTACGGGCTTGATCGAGCGCATGGGGCTGGCCGGATCCCACCTCGGACACATTGTCACTTTTGTCTGCGCCCTCTTGTCCCAAAACTCCTCGTGCTCCAGTGGACCCGATACATGGAGGCGACGAGAGCCCGAGCTGGAGAACTGAGTGACTTCACTCTGCATAAAAAAAATCTATAGCTCCCATAAAAAATTCTGGGGGATGTGGCGCACCAACTCGACAAAGCCCGCCGGGGAGACCACCCGACTAGCGAGCTCATGAAACTACAACCTACTTAGAAACAATTGGTTAGGGTCGTTCCAGGATACGGTTCTCTTTTCCTGTTTGGCTCACGGCGTGCTTTCAAGGAAAGCGACGGAAGGGTGCGTGCGTCCTAGGGAAGAGCCCGTGGCGGAGTTTGAAATCGGAAGGTACTTTTGTCCCACCACCAAACGGGAGACTACGCTCAAGGCGCGTGAACCGTTGGCGTTCGTCCATTGGCCGCTGGTGGTAAAGAAGTGCTCGGTGTGCGGACGGCAGCACAAGCTTGAACTCCGGGACGTTCAGCACCCACCCGTTTACGGGTACGAGTAGCACGCTGCGGATCCTGGCGAGGGGGCTTGGGGGATCGCCAGCCTGGGGAATGGGGGCACGCGATGGGTGCGGCTGCTTTCGACGGAATCTTGTCGGGCTTTAGGGAGCGCCCCGAGAGCCTGATTCCGGTCCTGCAGGAGATACAGACTCAGTACCATTTTTTGCCTGAGGAGGCGTTGCGGGCGGTCTCTCGGCGCTTCAAGATTCCCCTAACGCAGGCCTTCCACGTGGCCACGTTCTACAACTGCTTCAGCCTCGAGCCGCGTGGCCATCACCAGGTGGAAGTCTGCGTCGGCACGGCCTGCCACGTCCGTGGCGGGCAGAGGATTCTGGACCGGGTGCTGAGAGAGCTCGACCTTCCCGGCAACGGCACCACCGCCGATTACGCCTTCAGCGTGCAGCCGGTGCGCTGTCTCGGATGTTGCGCCCTGGCGCCGATCGTGCGCGTCGACCAGCGGACTTACGGCCATTTGAAGCAGAGCAAGATCCCGAAGATCCTGCAGCACTATAGGTCGCTCGCCGAAGTGGCCGCATAGCCTCATGAGCGCCGCGCCGCCACGCATTGTCACACTCACCGACCTTCGCCGGGCCGCCACCCGCGGCCGGCGGACCCTACTTCCCAAGCAACCGAAGATTCTGGTCGGCATGGGCACGTGCGGCCTGGCGACGGGCGCCGAGGAGGTCTACGAGGCCCTTCTCGACGAAGTCCAACGCCGCAAGCTCAACTACGGCGTGACTCCCACCGGCTGCATCGGCTGGTGTGGCCAGGAGCCGCTGGTCGATCTCCAACTTCCGGGACAACCCCGCATCACTTACGGGCGGATGGACGCTCGCCACGCGCGCGAATTGGTTCGCGGCGTGCCGCACGGCGACCTCAAGCCAAAGTGGGCGGTCGGGCTCCTCACCGGCTATGAGAATCCCCTGACCGGCCGCCGCCTCCGGTACTCCCCACAGAGGGCACGCGTGGACGGCGTGCCACGCTACGAGGACCTCCCGTTGTTCCGCTCTCAGGTTCGCTGGGCGGCGCGCAATTGCGGCGTGATTAATCCCGCGAGCCTCGACGAATACATCGCCCGGGGCGGGTATTTCGGCCTGCACAAAGCCCTCTCCGCCTCTGCCCCGGCCGGCATCATCGCGGAGGTCGCGAGTTCCGGACTCCGCGGCCGCGGCGGCGCGGGCTTCCCCACGGGAAAGAAGTGGGAGACCGTCGCCCGGCAAGCCGCCACGCCCAAATACGTCATCTGCAACGCCGACGAGGGCGATCCCGGCGCGTACATGAACCGGACGCTGCTCGAAAGCGACCCACATTCGGTTCTGGAAGGGATGTGCATCGGCGCGCATGCCATGGGGGCGACGGAAGGAATCGTCTACGTCCGCGAGGAATACCCACTCGCCGTCACCCGCATGCGCGAGGCGATTGCGCAGGCTGAGGCCGCCGGACTTCTGGGCGCGAACATTTTCAGCAGCGGATTCAACCTCCGGATCCGGATCACGAAAGGCGCCGGCGCCTTCGTCTGCGGCGAGGAGACGGCGTTGATCGCCTCCCTCGAAGGCCGCGAAGGAGAACCTTGCCAGCGGCCGCCTTTCCCGGCCGAGCGCGGTTTCTGCGGGAAGCCCACCTGCATCAACAACGTCGAGACCTGGGCAGATATTCCGCTCATTGTCATGCGCGGCGGCGAGTGGTACGCGCAACTGGGTACGAATTCGAGCAAAGGCACGAAGACCTTCTGCCTGGTCGGCGCGGTCAAGAACACGGCGATGATCGAAGTTCCGCTGGGCACCACATTGCGCAAAGTCGTGGAAGAGATCGGCGGCGGCGTGCCAGAAGGTCGTCGCTTCAAGGCCATCCAGACCGGCGGGCCCTCGGGGGGCTGCGTTCCGGAGGCCCTGCTGGACATGGAAGTGGACTACGAAAGCCTGACGTCCGCGGGCGCCATTATGGGTTCGGGCGGTATGATCGTTATGGACGATTCCACTTGCATGGTGGATATCGCCAAGTACTTCCTCGGATTCCTGGCCGATGAGTCGTGCGGGAAATGCTTCTCGTGCCGCGAGGGGTTGCGGCGCCTGCATGAGATCGTCTCGCGGATCACGGAAGGCCATGGCTCCGAGCAGGATATTGCCTTACTCGAAGACCTCGCCTGGATGGTGCGCGAGACTTCCCTGTGCGGCTTGGGGCAGACGGCGCCCAACCCTCTGCTCTCCACGATTCGTCATTTCCGCGACGAATACCTGGCCCACGTGCGCGAGAAGCGCTGCCCGGCCAAGGTGTGCCGGCAACTCATCGCCTATCGCATCGAGCCCACACTCTGTAACGGCTGCGGCGCGTGCGTGAAGGCGTGTACTTCTGTGGCGATTCTGGGCGAGAAGAAATCCCCCCACCGGATCGACGACGCCCATTGCATCAAGTGCGGCGCCTGCCTGGAGGTATGCCAGCCGAATGCCATTCTAGTGGAGTGAAGCAGCTTGGGTGGGGGATGAAAGGAAGTCAGGAGTCAGAAGTCAGAAGAAAAACGATGGGGGCGAGCGGTGCCGAAGGTCAAGATCAACGGCATACAGATCGAATTTGAGCCTGGAGTAACTGTACTCGAAGCAGCGCGATTCCTGGGGATTCCCATTCCCACACTCTGTCACGACGACGGTTTGAAGCCCTACGGCGCCTGCCGGCTGTGCATGGTGGAGGCGGGATTCCCGCCCCGCCACAGGTTGCAGAGCGCCTGCACGCTTCCTGTCGAGGAAGGCCTCGTCGTCCAGACGCACTCGGCGCGCGTCGAGCGCGCCCGGCGACTGCTGCTCGAACTCTACGTCGCGACCTGCCCGCAGTCGAAAACCATTCAGGACCTGGCCAGCCGTTACGGCGTGCGGCAGGTGCGGCTCGAGCCGGCGTTCCGGGATTGCATCCAGTGCGGCAAGTGCGTGCGCATGTGCGCCGAGCAGATGATGGCGGGAGCGATCGGCTTCGCCCATCGCGGCGCCCGGCGCGAGGTGATGAGCCCGTTCCATTCGCAGTCGGAAGTCTGCCGTCAGTGCGGCGCGTGCTTGTATATCTGCCCGGTTTGCGAACTCCGCTGTCAGGGAGCGCGGCCCGAAACCACGCTGTGCAGCGGTTGCATCAATTTCTCTCCCGCTTGCCTGAACTACCACGACCAGGCCATGTGCTTTCTAGAACCCTGCGTCGCCTGCGAGCTGGCCGGGCCGTTGCGGCTCGCCGGTCCGCTCAGCAAAGATCGGGTGTGGCACAAGCCCGAGCCGCCCAAAGAACATGGAGAGCTCTTATGACTTACTCGCGCCTGAATGCTTCAGCAGCGACCCTGACCAAGAACCGCACCGAGGATTCGGTCAGCCCCTTCAGCGGAATGTGTACGACGTGCATCGATGGGTGCATCGGGATGTGCGAGATCGGCAAGTCCGCCTACCGCGGCCCGGAGATGATCTACCCGCAGCCCTTCGGCATCATCACCACCGCCTCAGCCAAGACCTATCCGGTGGACCTCTCGCACTTCACCATCCTCGGTCGGGCCTCCGGAGCCTGGGGCGTCGAGGCCTCGAGCGACAAGGCGCTCTTTCCGAACGTCGACCTGGAAGTCCATTGGGGCCACAAGCCCGGCCTGCGCTCCAAGCTGCCCTTCATCTTGGCGGCGCTCGGCTCAACCAACATCGCCAAGAACAACTGGGAAGGCCTGGCTGTCGGCGCGGCCATCACCGGAACCTGCCTGACGGTGGGCGAAAACGTCTGCGGGATGGACCCCGGCTCCGAGCTCTCGAACGGCCACCTGCTTTCCAGCCGTGAACTGGAGTGGCGCGTCCGCACCTTCCGCGAGTGGCAGGAGGAGGGCTGGGGCGAAATCATCATCCAGGCCAACGTGGAAGACACGCGCCTGGGCGTGCACGAATACGCCATCCAGAAGCTGGGTGTAAAGGCCGTGGAGATGAAGTGGGGCCAGGGCGCCAAAGACATCGGCGGCGAAGTCAAGATCCGCGACCTCGACAAAGCCCGGATGCTGAAACAGCGCGGCTACGTGGTGTTGCCTGATCCTGAGAATCCGCTGGTCGCGGACGCCTTCCACCGCGGCAGCTTCCGTGAATTCGAGCGGCACTCGCGCGTCGGCATGGCGGACCGCGACGCCTTCCTGCGCCGCGCGGAGGAACTCCGCAAGGCGGGCGCGACGTGGGTCTCCCTCAAGACGGGCGCCTACCGCCCCGCGGACCTGGCCCGCGCCGTCAAGTGGTCGTCGGAAGCAGAGATTGATCTCCTCACCGTGGACGCCGCGGGTGGCGGGACCGGCATGAGCCCCTGGCGGATGATGAATGAGTGGGGCATCCCGGGGATCGAGCTGCACTCGATGCTGCGCGAATACTGCGACCGCCTCGCCAAGCAAGGACGCTACGTCCCGCCCATCGCGCTTGCCGGCGGCTTCACCTTCGAAGACCAGATCTTCAAAGGATTCGCGCTCGCCGCGCCGCACGTCAAACTCATTGCCTGGGCGCGCTCGCCGCTCGCCGCCGCCATGGTCGGCAAGAACATCGGCCGGCTCATCGAAGAAAACAGCCTGCCCATCTACATCGAGCGCTTCGGTACCACGGTCGATGAGGTTTTCGTCACCGCCCCCGAGCTGCAGGAGCGCTACCAGGACCGCTTCCGCAAGATTCCCACGGGAGCCATCGGCATCTACACCTACTACCAGCGCGTGGCACAAGGGTTGAGGCAACTGATGTGCGGCGCAAGGAAGTTCGCGCTCCAACATGTCTCCCGCGACGACATCGCCGCGCTCACACCCCGGGCGGCAGAGATCAGCGGCATTCCGCTCGTCACCGACACCGACCGGGAAGAAGTGGAGCAAATCCTCCGCGCCGCATAGCGCCGGCGGCTTTCCTCACCCCACAGGGGAGTGCACCGCCAGCCGAAGGGGCACGGTTTCAGCCCTGCCGATACGCGACTACACTGCCCTCTGATCCCCGCGGGAATCCTTCTCTCGGCATGTCCGACGGTTTCTCTTCCGTGCGCCAAAATGTATGGAAGCTCAGTGAACGGCTTCCGGGACGGCGGGTGCGTGGTCGGTCGCGCGCGGATTCTGCTGCATGCGGTAGAGGTGATTGAGGGGAAGGCGGCCCGGACCGACGGCATAGGCCTTGCGGATCGCCTCGGTCACATAGGCCTTGGAGAGCACCACGGCATCGCGAAGCTGGCGGCCAAGCGCCAGGTTGGCGGCGATGGCGGAAGCGAACGTGCAGCCCGTGCCGTGGGTGTTGTCGGGCTTGATACGGTCGCCGACGAAGGTCTCGAACTCCGCGCCATCAAAGAGGACGTCGACCGCCTTGTCGAGGTGGCCGCCGGTGACGACCGCGGCCTTGGCGCCCATTTCGACGAGCTTATGCGCCGCGGCTTTCATACCCTCGATGTTCTCGACCTTCAATCCGGTAAGCAGCGCCGCCTCATCCAGGTTGGGTGTGACCAGGCGCGCCCGCCCCAGCAGATGCTCTTTGAGGAACTCGAGCCCCTCGGCGTCCAGCAGCTCCAATCCACTCGTCGCGCGTATGACCGGGTCGAGCACCGCGGGCAGCGAGGCGGTCGCTTCCAGGACTTCGCGCACGACCGAAGCGACGGCCTTGTTTCCGAGCATTCCGATCTTGATGGCTTTGATGCGCTCGTCGGCAAGCAGACTGTCAATCGATTGCTTGAGGAGCGCCGGCTCAACGCATTGGATGGCGCTTGTGCCCTGCGTGTTCTGGATGGTCAGTGCCGTGATGGCGGCCACGCCGTAGCAATTATGAGCGGAGAACGTCTTCAAGTCGGCAGTAATTCCGGCACCACTGGACGGATCGAATCCGCCAATCGTCAACACCACCGGGGGAGTAGGGTTCGAGTGGTGGTTCATTGATGTCGTTGGGTCGCCACCTTCACGCAGAATCTCGACCGATTATAGGATGCCGTGCTGCCTTGTCAATACGCATTTGGGACCGAGAGCGCGGGCGTCCGGGATTCAGTGCCCCGGCTTGCCCTCTCCGTCCAACTCCAGCCGGGTCTCCGAATCGACGTCCAGGGTCAGCGGGCCCGAGACCGGCAGATGGATGCCAGGGTTGGTCTTCAGCTTGGCACTCAGGGTCTGCTGCAGCGTGGTGTGGTTCTGGAGGATGCGTCCGTCGTCGAGCGCCACAATCACCCGCCCCTGCCCCTGGCCGTCAATCTTGATGTCCAGGCCCAGGCCGTGCGATTCGAGTTGGGCGAGCGGTCCGGCCTCGCGCAGGCTCTCCATCGAAGGCCGGAGGAGGTTCGTGAACTTGAAGTCGATGATCGCCGCTTTCACGCCGCGGTAGCGGGTCTTACCGACGTACCGCATCGTGCTTTCGCCTTCCACGGCAAAGGGATAACCGTCCGTGGGAGGGGAGTCGAGCTTTTGCTTCCACTCTTCCCCTTTCTTGACCCGATGGCCGGGATAGAGGGCACTGCCGCCCATCTGTTCGAGGAAGAGCCGGAGCATCTGGCGTGCCGCCTCCTGGAGCGGAGCATCCAGTTCGCTGAGAATCGCGTCCGCGCCTTCAAATCCCAGCAGCCTGCCGCTGCGGTCGTAGCGGACCGTCAGGGTCTGCCCGCTGACCCGTTTCCCCAGTTCCTCCTGTGCCGCCTGCGCGGAACCTCTGACTTCTTCCGGCAGCAACTCGGGGAGGTTGGACCGGAACTCGAATCGGTCGAAGCGGTTTCCCACCTCGGCGACGCCGTCGGGTGAGACGGAACGAACCGTGACAGTGTTCTGCTGGCGCGCGCTGAGATCGGTCGGAAGAGGCGGCAGTAACGCCTTGAGCCCTTCGGGATTGGAGCGAACTTTGGCACGCGTTTCGATCGAAGTCTGGTAAACCATGCGTTGTCCGAGCTTGTACTTGCGCACCAGGCTGGTTCCCCGGCCCCAGGCCTGCGCGGCCGGCGTGACGGCCAGGGTCAGAAACGCCGCCAGGGCTGTAACCGCTCGCTCGGGGCGGCGGAATCTCGTCC
>Ga0315280_10009302_pt1 | contig 12647 bp, 14 predicted proteins | sample YL17G06_40_MG_FD_203697 | JGI IMG/M metagenome (GOLD analysis project Ga0315280, IMG submission 203697) | Sediment microbial communities from Yellowstone Lake, YNP, Wyoming, USA - YL17G06_40 | ecosystem: Environmental > Aquatic > Freshwater > Lake > Sediment | place: USA: Wyoming | collected... | reverse complement strand
CGCCGAATTACTGTGCTTTTTTCAGTTCATCCAAGAATTCGTCGAGGGGGGTTCTAGCGACGCAACAAACTTTGTCAGCCCCGCCATAATATACCGTTAGTTTTCCGTCTCGAATAATGGCGCCATCTGGGAAAATCACATTGGGGACAATGCCATGTTTTTCGAATTTCATCTCTGGTTCGAGAATAGGTTCCTTGGTGCGTGCCAAGACCTTCGACGGGTTGTCCAAATCAAGGAGAATCGCTCCAGCTCGGTAGATACTCTCAATGCTTACGCCATGGTAGATTACGAGCCATCCAAGATCCGTCTTGATTGGAGGTGGTCCCACTCCAACTTTCCTTCTCTCCCACGGAAATGTAGGGTGGAAAATTTCATAGTCATCTAGATGCTTTACATAGCCGTTCCAAAAATTCTGCGAAAGTGAGTGACTCAAAAGTGACTCAAAATCATCAAAGTAAGCAATCTGAACTTTAGACTTGAGCCGGTGGAGCATTGCTATTCTTCCATTGATTCTTTCTGGGAAAATGACACAGTCCTTGTCGTTGTGGTTGGGACCTATCAATCCATGCTTTTCAAAACATTGGAAGTCTTTCGTGGAAGCCAAGGCTATGCGAGGACCTTGCCGCGAGTAGGCGGTATAAGTTATGTAGAAAGTTCCTCCGAAGTTGGTTATTCGAGGGTCCTCACAACCAAACTCTTCCCACTCAGCTGATGGCATGAGAACTGGCTCGGAAGAACGAAAATCTATTTCGGTGCAGTTTAGTGTTCGGGCATACCCTAAACGTGAGATCTTGTTGACGTCGACTGCGCGATACAGTAGATGGATTGCTCCTCCATCCATTGCTGCACCAGGGTTGAATGTACCCCCAACTTCCCAATCTTGGCCCTGCCTCGAAGTAATGATGGGATTCCCCTCAAATCTAACAAGCTTCAGCAATCCAAATCGACCTGAAAGGGGGTCGATACGTACAGGGTCTATTTAGCAATTATCCTGTCCTACAAGTAGCAATATACCCAGAACATGAGGTACTACAGTCCCGATAGACTCTGCCACAGGCACATCTAGGTGCTGCTTTTCAATGATTAAACCATGTTGCTGCGAGAAGGTGGTGGTGCGGCCGCCGGGACTCGCACCATTTTTGCTGCTGGAAGCGGCCGCAAAATTCAGCGAGTTCGAATCTCCAAAGATCCAGACTCGAATTCGAATCTCTCGGGAGAGATTCATGCGTACGCACGAATTCATACCAAGCCCCTCTTTTTCGTAGTCATTGGCGGGCCCGCGGGGACTCTGCGCCTTGTTAGGTGCAGATATCCTCCTGAAATGGTATCGCGGGAGATTGGACAGTGTTATGAAAGGCACTATGTTGCCGAATGCGGTTAACTCTGCGGCTTGACATAAAGTACGTCCTAGGAACCTGGTTTTGGAAGAAGTGGAAGTAACATTGGTTTGGTGACCCGATAGACAGCCAGAGCGATGGCGGAGTCAATCATATGATGCACGACGGTTCCAATAGAGACCCAGAGGCCAGCCACGGTCGCTGCAACCTTCACAACGCCGAATATTGGACCGAGTGCGTAGACAACCAATCCTTCTCCAACGGCATGGATGGGAAGCCCTACAAGAATCAGGGCTTTCAAGTAGCTTCCACCTCGAAAGACGTACAGTGATGCTGCAACTCCAAACAGGACGTGCATGAACGCTCTCGCTGCAATGACTGGGCCAAGGGTTGCGAGAAAGCCGATGGTCGAAGCAAGCCCTACGATAGCGGTTGCTGATGGGCCGATCATGATTGCGATCATCGATGGAACATGAGATGCCGCGGTTCCAGAGTACTGGATCGCCGGGATATAGATCTGAAGTGGCGTACCTCTAAAAACGAAGGGGATTGCTATAGCGAGCGCCGACAAGGCACTGGACAATGCAAGTTGAACGCTGTTAACCCTCCAGAGAGATCTCAAGATTCTCAACCCAGCCTAAGAAAACAACTTCTCTACTATGATAAGTATTTCCAACTGAGCCTCCAATTTGGAAGTGATCGGGTACGTCTCTAACTACATAGTCTGACTGGTGTGAACTTGAATCCTCAAGCCACCAAGATATCGTTTGGGTTTAACCATGTCTGAGCCAAGGCATCGGTTTCCAATCATATGGTATTTTGTCTGTATCGGGAGGTAATCTCTCCTCGTCAGGCTTCTGGTAATTGTATAAGGCCGTTGGAAAGTTTATCAGAAGCGTGGGCTTGACGCCTAGCGCCTTGAATCCGTGCCAACATTCGCCCGGAATTCCTATCAATGTAAGATTATCGTCGCTTATCACGAACTCATTGATCAAACCTCTAGTGGGCGACCCTTCCCTATCGTCGTAGACAACTATTTTGGCTGCACCTTGAAGGACGCACATGTAGTCTGTCTGCTTCGTCACTGGATGGCGATGCCAACCTCGCACAACTCCGGGAAAGGTGATCGAGAAGTATGTCATGACGAACTCCTTGAAGAACCCCCAGTCCTTTCTCAAGATCTTGCAAAGGTATCCTCTTTCGTCCACATTTTTCTTTAACTGTCTGAGTTCGATACCTTCGATCATCTTCTGCGTGTCAGATCTCCTCATTTTTACAGTCTTCGCTTTCCAAGAGCTGCTTAACTCATCGGAACCAAGATCACACGAAGGGAAGTTGAACTATCTGTTTTGATGGGGCTCAATGGCAACCAAATTGGTGTCGTGCTTCTCTGCAGGGCTCCGTAAGTCCAATCAGTCTTCCATGCACATAGGCGTCTATCGCTTCTCCTACTGTGTTTACATCTCCCGTGAATACTGCTATGCCATTGCTTTGGAAGGCCTGGAGCCCTCTCGGACCCATGCCCTTAACGACAAGGGCGTTGGGTACGATACTTGAAATCAACGTCTCTGCGCTGCCATGTCCACCAAAATGTTCACTAGAGTTCTCAACGGGTGTGATAGATTTCACTGAGCCATCCTCTAGCAGGTCAATCACTGCAAAGATCGGAGCTCTGCCAAAGTGAGGAAAGATAAGTGAGTTTTCTTTTTCAAACTTCTCTACCGGTATCGCAAGTTTAACCATTCTTTGAACCATCCGACTGAACTCCTTGGCTGAATCTTTTTCAGTTCTTCAACTCTTTGAGCCTTTCGTCCACTCTCTTGAGCTCTTCCTGAAGCGCTTTTGCCTCTTCCTCTAGGAACTTCTTTTCGTCTTCTGGTTTCAGCGTAGGCAGAGTTGCTATTGGACTTGTGAAGGGGAAGAACAGCTGTGACGCGTGATGTATCTTTCCCTCGTGTGTTCTGTAGAAAGCGTTAGGGCCAAAACCGCATCTGCAGGGTCCTAGATAGTCATAGCCAGCAGGCGTAGGAAACGCCTGTCTCCAAATCCACCAGCGGTTACTTTTCAAACCTTCAGACATCACTCTTCACCATTACCATTATGTGCAAAGACACATAAACTCTAATAAATATTTCCATCGGCGAACACTAGTCATAAAACGTCATGAAAACTCGGAATCGAACTGCGAGGTCAAACAAGGCGAAGGGGCGACCGAGAAGTCTATCCTAGCGAGCCCGGGCATAAAGAAGTTGTTCTGGAGGAGCTATTTTATTCCAAGCCTCGATGTTGTTTATGCATCCAACATCTGGTGCAGTGTAATCTTCGAAGTAGCCTAATGAACGTGCTCTGCAGCCCCCGCAGATTCTATTGAAATCGCAGGTCCTGCAACTGCCCTGGAGATTCGTCCGCACCTGTAACTCTTTGAAGATCTTCGCTGTGTGCCAGATTTCAGGAAAACTCTTCTCTTTTACGTTTCCTGCGATTATCTGGGGCATAAAGACGCAGGGTGCGACATCTCCGTTCGGTTCTATAGCGCAGTAGAGTCTTCCTGCTCCACATCCTCCAATAAACTCTGCAAGGGCCTTAAGTCCCCAATTTCGATTCTGACCCAAGTAGAAATGAGCAGGTGCGATCGCTTCGCCATGGGACTGCTGATAAACTACACGCGCAAACTGTGGCGCGGTAGAAAGCACCTCGATACCGATTGTCCGCGACTTATCGTATAAAAGTCTGAGCAGTTCTTCTCTCTGTTGTGGAGTAATGTCTAGACCTGCTATTTCCCTTCCATTGCCGATAGGTATGAAGTTGAAGTGCATAAACCTGCTTGCACCTAACTTCTTTGACAAATCTATCAGCTCCGGTACATCCTCAAAGTTCAGGCGTGTCACTACCATGGCCACTACAGTGAGGATTCCTGCGTTTACACAGTTCCTGATGCCCTCCACAGTTCTGTTCCAAGCGCCCGAGAGGCCTCTAAAGTCGTCATGAACCTCTGGTCTCACCGAGTCGAGGCTAACCTCTACATATCCGACGCCAACCTTTTTCAAAAGGCTCGCCATCGATGGCGTGATCAAAGTTCCGTTTGTTGCAACCGAAACGTAGAGGCTTCTCTCACGCGCCCTGCGAGCTGTAGGAAAGAAGTCCGGATGTATCAATGGTTCTCCACCTGAAAAAGCGATCGCCACAACTCCTGCCTCTGCTAACTCATCAACCAGCCGCAATTTCTCCTCCAATGAAAGTTCATCCTTCGAGACACGTCCAGCCCGCTGGTAGCAGTGCTTGCATCGCAGATTACACATGTTAGTTAGATTCCAAACAACGAGGAAAGGAGAATTCAGAAGCTGAGGTCTAGTGACACCGTACGTTGCTATGCCCTTCAATACACTTGCAACGCCCCGTCGTGTAACCGGGTCTTGAAAATACTTTGCCAAATCCCTAGGTTCAACAGAAAATATCCAGCAGACTATGTTCAACACTATTTGAAGCATCTTTGTATACGCGCGGTCGTCGAAGTTCCTTGGAATGATTCCAAATGCAAAGGCTTCCAGTGCTACATCAAGTTTGGAAACTGCACCGGTGGAACGTTTCATTCCAGTCTTGAGAATTGCACGGGACAGAGGGTTGCCCATACCATATCGGATCGCCCTTAACGTGTCAACTATCATTGAAACCATTCAAAATCCTCCAGCACAACGCTCTCAAGGGTACATGCAGGCGTCGAGGAATTGACAAACGTATGATCGACGCCGGGTTTTCAGGGGCCTTCACCAATTATTAGTTCTCGACTTTCAACTAGCATTGCAACCACCTTTTTTCTAGCGCTGTTCAAACAACGCCATACGGTGCCCCTTGAAATTCTCATTCTCTCCGCCGCCTCCTCCTGAGTCAACCCTTGATAATCGACGAGGCGAAGGGCTTCCAACTCGTCATAGGATAGGGTTATCGGCTCCTTACCGAGTTGTTCACCTTCAGGAAAATCGGGGGCGAAGCGGTTTATGTCTGGCCGTATACCTATAAGCCTAGGCTTCATTGGGCGACCAGGCCCTGGGCCCATCCCACGACGCCAACGCCATCTGCACCCTGGCATTTCTGTTCACTTACGTTCATACGCACAAAACTATTAAATCATTTACTCAAATGTGTGGTTTAAGGCGCAGTGCAGTGAGATCATCGACGTCCCGGCAATAGGATCTGTTCCAAATGGTTCCGGTTCTGTTGACTGCTGATCAAACCCTGATGGGTAATTACCACGGGAAAGGGGTTCTGGGATTTAGAACCGGCGCCCCGCCCGACGTGTTCGCCCAATGGCGTCTTCTTGATCTGGGAGAGCTGCCGCCTGTGTCAACTCAAGCGATCTATCACGCGGTTGGGATAGCTGTCGACAGAAATATAGCGCCGAGCACCATTATATTCTGTAGACCGACAAGCCCCCTCGTGTGTATAGGATATCACCAAGAGTTAGAGATGGAGCTGGATCAAGAGTACTGTCGAATGAAGGGTTTGCCGATCGTTAGGCGAATCTTGGGTGGAGGAGCCGTCTATCTCGACAGGGACCAGCTCTTCTACCAAGTCATAGCTAAGAAGTCTGATCCAAGGGTTCCTGCCTCTATTCAAGGGATCTTCGAGAAGTTTCTGACTGCTCCTGTCATGACATATAATTACTTAGGCATCCCAGCACATTATAGAGCTGTAAATGACATAGAGGTGCGGGGCAGAAAAATCAGTGGAAGTGGCGCCACTCAAATCGGCACTTCCGTTATCCTTACAGGGAATATCATATTCGATTTCGACTTTGACGAAATGGTCAGGATTCTAAGAGTGCCAAGCGAAAAATTCAGGGACAAGGTGGCAAAGACTCTCCAAGAAAGGTTGACCACGATAAAAAGAGAACTTTCAGACCCACCAAGCCATGATTTCATCAAGGAGCTCCTAGGACGCAACTATGAAAATACCCTGGGTGTCGAACTTCTCGAGGGTAGACTTTCCCAAGAAGAGACCAACACAACGGAATCACTTGAAAGAATGTACCAGAGCGATGATTGGACTCGCCTAGTCGAAAACGAGCATCAAGACATTATCAATAAGAGGATGCTAAGGATGTCGGGAAGAGTCTCTTTGGGTGAGACCTGCTACAAGACTAGTGGAGGTCTTCTGCGCGTTCTTATCGAGGTGAAGGACGACGTCATAAATGACCTCATGATTACGGGGGACTTCACTTTTCTACCGAGAGATAGTCTAAGGATGCTTGAGAAAGTACTGAGAGGACATAATCTAAACAAAGATATTTTGATGAACAGGATTCGTCAATTCTATGAGAAGTACAACGTGAGGTCGCCCGGGCTAACTGTTGAAGACATAGCACATGTCATCATGTTATTATCTTCAAAATGAAACTAGTTGACGCTGGATTTATGAAGTCATAGTCTGATTACTCCGCTATGTGAATTGCTTTTCCAGAAATTGGTAATGGACTATCGGGATCCCTAGGTTGGAGCTCTACAACTGTGAGTCAATATGAATACAAGTTTGCGGGAACTTTGGCGTTCTACAGAGCCGCGAAGCAAAGTCTATCGAGGTTGAATTCATAAGCCGCTGCTGCTATGCTTACACCATAGAAATAGAGTGGTTTTCCTGAACTCCACTTGACGATATCGTCAATCGATCCATTCACGAGACTGGATCCAGTTGCGAGAACTAGGTTGCTCGATTCTATGATTGCCTTATTCCTCACGCTCGACTCAATGGTTAAACCGTGAATCGATCTGCCGATGTTATCGTTGTCCATGTCGGTAACTCGAACGTTTCTGAATTTCCTAGACATGTGGTAGACTATTGCTGGCTGAAAACCTATGACTAGAAGTCTGCCATCAGGGGAATGGATCCTGGCAAGATAATCGGCGATCTTGGCGCCACAGTGTTCCGGTCCATCATCTCTGCAGTGCTTGGTTCCGTCTACGAGCCCGAGAAACCGGTAGGTTGCATTGATCATCGCAACCAGTCTGGCTCGAGCACCATTTCCATTTAAAGGCAACGTATTGAATTGGTCGAGTGATCCTGTGTATTCTGAAGGTTCATCAGTGAATGCATGTCCAATAGCTCCCTCGACTCTTGCTTCTATTATGACCTCTCTCCCCTTCATCAAAGCGTATCCATTGCGAGAAGGTTTCCCAATGGCCTCCTCGGGCTTTAGTGGATGCATGGTAATAGAAGCTTGTCTCTTCTCCAGGTTGTACTTTCGAAGCCTACCGTGCCAAATTCTTCTTAGCTCTTCCAACATCATTTTGAATAAGCCCTAAATTCAATTTTCCAAAAACGCGTAGGCCCATTCTACGGCCAGCTTCCGCAGCCAACATCCCACCAATGCCGAAAATAACCGTCATCAGAGTAATTGCCTGCATGAATTGCGGCAAGTATGTTATCAGCCATGACATCACCATTCGGGCTGGCGCAATAGAGAAGATCGACGGTGCCAGAACTACACCATAGAAAACATGTAGGATTGATGCGGCAAAACCTACGATGGATGCGGATCTATACCACTTTCCCTCACACATTTGAAACAGCAATGCATAAACTGGGATCATAAGTTGGCCAGGCAAAAGTGCACTCTTCAAGATGCCTGTTAGAACGAAACTGATTAGACCTATAACAAATTGTCTCTTTGTTAATGATAAGGTGAGTCCAAAGAAGAAGCACATTACAAACGGAACGATGACTATTGGCGGGAGCACAGGATATACCAAAGTGTATATGATTGCGCTAATGATTCCTAACATGGTTGACAAGACGGCTACCAAGGCGACTTCTCTTGCATCAAGTTGCACAAGCCATACACTGACGTACGATCAGCAATGTTACATTTAAGGCGAATTGTAACATAGGTCGCTTACACTGTAACATAAAACACTTAAATTTGGGGCCTCGGACAAGGAGATCACTTCAAGTATTCCATCGATGAAAGCCCTGAGTTAGAATCGGACTTACAGTTCAAAAATTATGTACGGAATCACTTAACTTCAATAAACCTCTCGACGACAAATCGCTAACCATCTTTGCTACGAATTCAATCTGGATTGTTTCTCTTGCTCCGTACGACTAATTCAAGATATGGAGCGTCTGTTGGTGATAAGTCTCTCAGAGAGACACTTGGACCGCGACAACCTTCGCAGGGAACTCCTGCGCTTGGACACTTTGCGCCACAACCTCCAACAGTCATTTTGCCCATGCACATTATGCCTTGTTCAACAAGACATCTATCTGGATCAAGCGTCGCAATGTCTATTATTCTTCGGATTTCTGTGGGCGACTCTCCGGTTCTCTTACGTGGGCACTCGTCACACACAGTGCTCCTGTAGCACACTGAAGGTTTTCCTTCAACGATCTCTGTTAATAGGTCCTTGAGTATTTCAGATTCGGGTGGACACCCCGGTACAAAATATTGGACATTTACAAACATGTCTATAGGACAAGCGAACTCATGGATGGTCGGGAGACCGCGAGATGGGACATGGATTTGCTGTAACGAGTCTGGGTGAGGGAACATCTTTCTGAGGATGTCTGCTCTATGAAACTGATTTGCAAGACCGGCGGGTCCGCCAAAGCATGCGCATGAGCCAATAGCTACTACGTTCCTGGCCAGTCTCGAATAGTCTTTGAGGATTCTTTCGTCATGCTCAGTCAGAACACAGCCTTCGACTAGTAGTACGTCGATTTCTTCTTTGAAGTCTTTAGTGTCCATTAGAATTTGACAGTACTTGATTTCAATTTTCTTCTTCTGAATCAAGTCCACTAGTGTTTGCCCTAGATCAATGAGAGAAATATGGCATCCAGAGCACCCGCAAAGCTGTAACGTAGCTACTCTAAGCAACTAGCTTGTCTCCGCTGGTAAGACGTTGGTGTCTGGAATCAGTGGCAGATTGCTTTTTGACCTGTTGCCGTAACTCCATGTACAGATCCGAGTCAAGCCTTGTCTCTGGCCACAACAGTAAGTGTTGAACGAACCTTGTCTAACTTCCTTATCCTCCAAGTCGATATCTCCTTCAAATCCTTCTCGGTGCTAGCTCTAATCTTGACAACTATGTCATATGCACCGTAGACGCCGTAAGCCTCCTCCACATTCTCTTCTTTCCTCAGCCTTTCTAGGAGCTCATCTTCGGCTCCAACCTCAGAGTTTATGAACATAAACGCCAGTGGCAAAGGCCGATCTCCTAATCCGATACGGGTTCTGGACAATCCAGTTAAAAAGAGCAACCGAAAGTTAAATATTTGGTTACAATCTGTATCATTATTGCAAATGTTTATATTATGTGCATTGGAACATATTCACTGTGATTCATATGAGCTATGGTGTATACGGGCGTGGATATGGCAGAGGTCTCGGATTGGGATTAGGACCGAACTTTTCACCATATTGCAGATGGTATCCAGGAATGCCCAGGGGATGGTGGGCTAATCCCACATACGCGTCGCAAGTAGCCGCGCAATCACCACCTATGATGAACTGGCCCAGCTATGAGAATATGCCTTACCAATACCCTTCACAGGTTGCGTATCCTCCTCAAGCTCCAACAGCTCCCTCAGTCACACCTCAACAGTTCCAGCCTGCGATGATGCCTCAGCAGCCTTACTATGCGCCGCCGATGCCGTATGGTTTCGGGGCCGGTATGGGTATGGGACTTGGACGAGGAATGGGAATGCAATACCGATGGGGTATGAACCGTTTCGGTCGCGGACCATACCAATACTAGGCTTTCATTCGATAATTCATGAATCTGTTGTGTGATAACATGACAAAAGAAATCATTCTGAAATTGCTGAACAACGCGCTTGAACTGGAGCATGCGGCACGCATCCAATACTTGAGCCACGCCGAAATTGTGGATGGACTAAACGCGGAACCGATAATCGCTAGGCTGAAGGAAATTGCTGAAGACGAAAAGAAGCATGAGGAAAAGTTCAGGAACTTGGTCGGTCTCCTCGGCGGCGTGCCAAGCATGGGCATCAGTGCAACTCACACGGCGAAAGATGTGAAGGAGGTTCTTGAACAGAATCTAAAAGATGAGAAAGTCGCGGTTGACACTTACAGAGGAATCCTTGAAGCAGTGAGGAAAGAGGGACCGAAATACTACGACTACTTATTGGAACACGAGATAAGACATGTCATAACGGATGAACAAGAGCATATGACCGAACTTGAGCTACTGCTTGGAACTCAAGGAGCCAGCTATTGAAACGCAAAATTTCTTGAGACCTTTTTCCGACCATTGCAGTAGCGAATAGCTTTCACTCTTCCGAAACCTCCAACAGTGTTTGCTTGATGGTAACATTATCTATGATAGGTTCGGACGCCTTTCTTGGCTGGATCACACATAGAACCTTGGCCGTAGTAAGCGAAATGTATTTCGTCATTTGCGAGACTTGAGCCGTCGTTGGTTTGATCTGTATGAGACTGGACGACCAGCGATTCCAGTACTCTTGCTCAGGCACTTCGGTGTACTGTGGATCCGAGATGCGTAACCGGCATCTATGATCAACGCCAGCTACAACGACATAGTGACCGATTTCCTCTTTCTCGTGTTCGTATGCCTCGCTTACCTTTGGAATCAGGACGATTGGAGGTTCACTCCTCCGCAGACACTTCAGGATCAGATTCTTGTCTGTCCTAGCGCTTTTCAACCTTCCACCTAACTGAAAGAATGTCTTGGCTATACGTGGTTTCTCGCCATAGATGACGACGCTGAAGCCTCGCTTTAATGCAAGTGTTCCAATGGTTCCCTCGCCGAGGCCTCTTCTAGCGTTCTCTACCTGTTTTCTTATGCGTCTATCCGATAGAAATTCCGTTTGGGTATCCTCAGCTCCATAGTACTTCATGACCATCTCCAGCGCAGCAAGGCCGCATCCGCATAGGTTCCTCTGTGTTACAGGCTTTACCGGCAGACTGATCGATTCACACACCATTCGGTGCTTACCCGCTGAGCAAGTAGGTCGTTCCTTTAGATTTTGTGGTAATGCACAAAATATAAAAGCCTTATCGCCAACACGTGCTTGGTGGTATTTTGAGGTATAGATGGTTTAGGAGAGGTAGGGGCCTTGGCCGTGGGCTCGGGTTTGGAAGAAGATTAGGACCCAACTTCTCTCCGTATTATAGATGGTTCCCCAGAATGCCTAGGGCATGGGGGGCTAACTCACTGTATTCAGATGTCATGCAGTCGCCTATGTGGAGGAGGCCATACTATCCACAACAACTTCCAATTCAGCAGCTTCAACAAAACATCCCTCAAGAGGAATATGTACAGCGTGAACGGCAACCTAGCTCCCTGGAGCTTTCGATGCAGAGCATGCCGATGCATATGAAGTGTGTCTATTTCAGCGATGGGGTCTGTACGCTTGGGGGAATGCCTGTTCCTCCCTACGGCGTTGCTTGTCCAAATTTTGTCGTAAGGCTTTGAGAGGGCTGACTGTTTGGGGATTCATCTCGAATTTCAGGACAGAGAACAGTTGAACTGGTTCATCTTTGTGAGTTGCTGGGACGGGGACAGATACGGAGAGGGGAACATAGAATGAATAGGTTTGATGTGATCGTGGTTGGAGGAAGCGCAGCAGGCGTAACCGCAGCCACAACTGCTAGGAGACACTACCCGGACAGAAGTATCCTGCTACTCAGGAAGGAAGCAAAAGCCGTGATACCGTGCGGCATTCCTTACATCTTTGGAACCCTTGGGAGCACTGAAAAGAACCTTATCCCTGATGAGACACTTTCTGAGAACAGCGTAGACCTTCTGATAGATGAGGTCACTAACATAGACCGCGATACTCGGGCTATCACCACCGCCAGCAATGAGAAGATCGGTTACCAGAGGCTTCTCCTCGCTACAGGCTCCTTACCAGTAGTTCCTCCCATAGCTGGGGTCGACAAGGAGAACATCTTTGCCATAAAGAAAGATGTTTCCTACCTGAATCAAGTTCTTGAAACAATGAGCAAAGCTAGAGACCTTGTCATAGTCGGTTGCGGCTTTATTGGTTGCGAGATCGCGGAGGAATGCAGGAAGAGGAGAAAAGACCTCAATATCACTATAGTGGAGATGCTCAGGCACTGTCTCCAACTGGTCTATGATGAGGAATATTGTACCAAAGCGGAAGAGACCTTGAAGGAGGAGGGCATTAACCTCCTCGTGGACGAGAAGGTGGATGCTTTCTTGGGCGACAAAAAAGTAGAGAAGATGAAGGTTGTGAGTGGCAGGGAAATCGAGGCTGATATGATCATAATGGGCATCGGTGCAGCAGCTAATGTGAACCTTGCTGAGAAGGCGG
>Ga0315280_10009301_pt1 | contig 12648 bp, 11 predicted proteins | sample YL17G06_40_MG_FD_203697 | JGI IMG/M metagenome (GOLD analysis project Ga0315280, IMG submission 203697) | Sediment microbial communities from Yellowstone Lake, YNP, Wyoming, USA - YL17G06_40 | ecosystem: Environmental > Aquatic > Freshwater > Lake > Sediment | place: USA: Wyoming | collected... | reverse complement strand
TCGCAGCTTCTCGCGCAAGAACTGCTTTCCTAATGACGTCAAAGAACAATATGGGCGGATTGAGATTCAGGATACCCGCTTCTGGATACCACTGACTTCCCCACCTCCAAGTGTTTTCACTTTCGCAGATTCCGGGAGGAAAGAACGACGCAATCGACAGCGTTCGAGTGAAGCGGTCGCTTTCAGGCCAGCCCATGCCGGTCAAATTCTCCAATTGCCTCAGAGCGGCATTGAACTCCACCCTTGCAGCGTTCAGTCGGGAATTGTATTCAGACGCTAGATCAATTCTCTCCGCAATAAGGCGATCAAGCTCTGGCTTCAGCCAGATTGCGATTTCATCATCTTCTTCCGCAGAATCCACTATCTTGCTTAGGCGTTCCGAGGATTCCGTTAGATGAATCGCTTCAGTAGCGCTTGCCACGCGCTTGAAGAATTGCTTTCTTGCTGCTTCATTACGATACTTGGGCGTTGCCTTTCTGCAGATTTCTGCAAGGCTCTTTGCGAGGACACATCGCATGTAGTCCTCTGAAGCGCGATTCAAGAACTCCTTGTCTGAAAGGTCAAGACTCCTTACCACGTAACGAGAGCTGTGCGAACTTTCGCTTCTGAGCAGATGAGCCAGTACATCGTGCGCTCTGTCCGTGCTAACGGTCTGCTCTCTTAGGAAGATACTTGACTTTAGTTTACTTTCACTCAGCCACGTAATTGGGAGTTGGTTGATCTGCGTAAGTCGAGCATTATGCTTAGGCATGAGATGACTCCTTTTAAAGCTGCTTGGAACGATCCGAACTTAATCCTATTAGGATAGTAGTTCGCTCCCGCAAGAATATGCGTAGCAACGAGTCTTATGGTGATTCAAGTTACAATAACATAGTCAGTATGCAGAAGCTACTAGGGCCTGGAGACTTATGGGTTTGGCATTTGATCGGACATGGTCGCTTGTGGCGCAAGAGACATCATGAGATAATCTGACCCATAATCTCTTCATGTTGCCTCTCGTCAATCGTTCCTTGCGCGAGCAGTATGTCAGCAATTCTATGCATTGTAGAAAAGGAATGAAGTCTGACGCCGATATTTTTCAAATTGGCGCCTCCGCCTTGTTGCCTGTCCAATAACACAACTGCGTCCTCGACGAGTCCTCCTTCGGATCGAATTGCGTCAACAGCCTCTAGGATATTCGTCCCAGTGGTTATCACATCATCCAGAACTAGGACTCTGTCGCCGGGTAGAAGGACGCCTTCGATCCTTCGACCCCGACCATGCTCTTTAGCCTCCTTCCTAACATACATGAAAGGCTTTGCTAGATTGAAGGCGAGAATTGCTCCATAGGCAATTCCTGCCGTTGGTATCCCAGCTATGCGTACCACGCGCTTGACCACGGTCGCGCTCAACACGTACGAATAGAAGGCGATTATCTTTCGGAATGCTTCTGGGTCACTTGGGATAAGTCGCAGATCGACATAGTATGGACTAAGCATTCCACTAGCGAGCCTAAATGTTCCAAATTGCAGACATCCTGTTCTCAAGAGGATACGACACAACTCGTCTTCCCCGCGATCAACCTGTCCGTGCATTCTCACACCGATCAAGTACTTCGCATTCTGCACGTTTATCGTTTATCCAATCAAACCTACTGTAAACGTTTAATCATACTTGGAGCGCAAACACGGCTCAAACAGAGCTGAGTCCATTGGTCGAAATGTGGCTTCCATATGGCTCTTCCCAAGTTCCCGTAAGGATCCCCGACGAGAGACTCGTGGAGATAGTTCGGCCGCAAAGCCAACATGCTCAACTGGATGCCATCGCGGACGCAAAGCGTCTTCTAGAATCCGGCAATTTTCAGGATTTGGCTAAAAAAGCAACAACAGTGTGCATTGGCCTGGGAGCTAGTTCCAACAAACAACTCATCATTAGCCTTGCGAACCTTCTGATCCAAGAGTTGTCCGCCATTGGAATACAAGAGAGCTCAATCACTCTACTCTGCACACCCGATGCCGCGAAAACGGGATTGGACACGATCGCCGAGCACCTCGTCAAGCACGATCCCAATTCATCGGTTTCCGAGTCGGTCGAAGGGTTTCGCGGGGACTTCTCGCCAGCCTTGAACTCGGCACTAGTTAGTACAGATTTGAAGATAGTCCTTGGAGAGTTGAAGCCGCACCATATCTTTGGGTTATCGGGGTTACCTGACATAGTCTTCCCGGGACTTGCTTCAGCTGGTTCAGTGCGCGGTCACTTGTTCAACAGGAAGGGCAAGAGGGCATCTGATCTGTACGCGGAGCGTGTGGAAATCGCTAACTGCGTCCAAAACCTTTTCGCGATGAGCTACGTAGCCGATGCGGAGCTGTCTCCAGCGCGAATCTCGTTCGGGACTGTTAAGGGATGTTTGGAAGAATTGTCGCCGATCCTGCAAGAAATCTGTCGGAGAAGCATACGCAAAGCGTCGGACATAGTCGTAATGAGCTCTGGCGGAGCTCCAACGGACGAATCTTTGAGCCGAGCAGTGGAGGCCTTCCCTGCTGGGGTGGCCGCACTGAAGCGTGATGGGATGCTGGTGGTTGCGGCAGAATGCTCCCAAGGACATGGTGGAGGGGAATTCTACGAATGGTGCGCCGAGCACAAAGAACCTCGCTATCTCGAATCACGATTGCGACATGCTTTCAACTACGACGGCTTCAAAGCATCGTTCCTAGTCCGCGCTCTGGAGAATCACAGGATATACTTGGTTTCGACCGTTCCAGATCATTATGTGGAGAAGACATTTCGAATGCGACCGGGCCGAACCGTAAACTCCGCCCTTCAAATAGCCCAACGCTCCATTGGAGCTGATGCATCTATCACCGTGATTCCAGATGCAACGAGGGTCATAGCCCAAATTGCATAAGCGATAATTGTTTTGCCTTGCTGTGAACTCGGCTGGGTAGAAATCACACTATGTCGGCGCAGTCTTCTCTTCGCGACAGCCCTGTTCTGGCTAGGCGATGCAGTTTCCGCTTTCCATCCTGTTCCGAGACCATCAGGTTCGCTGCGCGCAACTTCTTCATATGATAGTGGACAATCTGCTGGCTCAGTCCCAAGGTTGCGGCAAGCTTCGATTCCCAGATGCCTGGATTCCTTGCAACCTCGATTAGCACCCGCGAAGCAATGGTCAGCGGCGGATGCCCTTCTGAAGTTACTCGCGACTCAATTTCCGGATGAACATAGAAACGCCTAGCCCACCCCTCCCTCGTTGAAGCGAGATAACCTGCACTCTCAAGACGAGCCAACTTGAGTGCAAGAAGTTTCCTCGATCGCAAGAGATGTTTGAGGTCACGCAACCTGCAACCCGGTCTTCGATAGATGAACTTCAAAATCGCTTCTTCCTGCACAGTCAAGGCATAGGGAAGCTAAGCAAGTATCGTTTGGCCGTGTGACTGAAAAATCGGGTTCACATTAGTTGTGCCGGCGACTCTTATCTTAGCGAAGAAATTCACCGATCATGATGGCCGCCAACACAAGAACAACTCCGATAGAGAAGATCCTTACACCTGGCACTTTCCTCGAAAGACGGATCCGCGTTTTGACAATTCCCCTCCCCAACACCACAGTTGCTCCGATCACTGAAAGTGGCATACCCGCAAGAAAGAGAGCGTCAGAGGCGATTCTCATCTTTGGTGCAAGTGCCACATCAGCAGCGATGATCGCAGCGCAGAGGAGGATATCCAGAAACGGCTTCTTCTTGAGTATGTTGAGCATGGCCTGACTTACCTGCAGGTATTCCTAGTAAGGTTTGACAGCTCGTATCTTGCTCAGATCTGCTGGCCGGCAAGGTGACAGGCCGCGAAGTGGCCGGGGGAATACTCAACCAGTTCAGGTTCCACTTCTGAGCATTTGTCGATAGCAATAGGGCATCTCGGGTGGAAACGGCATCCCGACGATGGGTTCACTGGACTGGAAATCACTTGCATATTCTCTGCGTGAGCTACGCAGCGACAGGTCCACAGCGATGATAATGTCACGCTTGACAAGACCAACTTTACCCAAGACGGTCGAGACAATTCAGGCCATGCAGCCCACGGCGCAGCCGATTACAGCAGCTTTGAGGAATTGGAAACTAGTCTTCTGGGTAGTTGTGATAGTCCTGGCACCAATCTTGGCGTTGAGTCTAATTGAGATCATGCTTGGTGCTTCAGGCGTTCTGGCCCTGCCCAGTTGGATGCGAAGCCTGGGAATTGTCAGCGAGGAACAGGGAAGACTCTTCCTACTTGCGCTTGTTACGATATTTCTCACAATCGCTGTATCCGTTTATGGAATCGTGGCAGTCTTCGAAATAATCTCAGCCGAACCACGCAGGCGGCCGCGCAAAAGGCAGCAATAATCGTAGGGCCAACGTTTGCGGTCGCTTCAGTGCCTCAATGCAAGAACCACAAGAATGAGCACGACGATCGGGATAATGATAGGCAAGAGTGTTGTCTCAAGAGACGCGATTACTATCGCCATGTAGTCACGCCACTCTAAGTGCACTCGTCTATTTCGCTTATCTTCTTCAGTTGACATGAATTGGCGCTCAACAAATCTAAGCCCTCTCTCTGAATATAAGATTCCGATAAATGAAACAGCCGTTCCGGCTGGTGGATGGCGAGACACATTGAATTGTGCGATTCCAAGTCAGATTAATGTATCTGGGATTGCCAATCGCTGTTGCTACGGATGGAAGATTTGGAGAGAGTTGTGACACCGGCCTCCTTGGCCATATTTCTCCTCGGATTGCTCTTCATAGCTGCAGGATTTGGGACTTTCGTCGCCGGCCATCTGGAAGGTTTGCTCGTGGTCTTCGTAGGCGTTGCGATGTTCTGGGCAGGCTGGGTCGGTAGCCAAGCGCGCGGACTTTCATGTTTCAGTGCGGCTTTGCTCAATACGTTGGATGCATCTATTACGCTCGCCACATGGAGTCATGAGATCAACCCCATAGTGCTGGGCGCGGGGCCCACTCTATTCATTGCAGCAAAGTTGCTTTGTTCTATTGCCATAGTACTATTCGCGCGGTCAATACCAGACCCGAGTAAAGGTGGGTACATTCTGTCAAGTGCCTTTGCTTTCATTCTTGCTTGGAATTTGAGCCAACTGGCACTGTTCAGTGCGCATGCGCAATCATTGACTCGAGCGCTTTTCTGGGGAACATCAGCCAGCGCAGCCGTTGCCTTCGCCACACTCATGGTATTGGGATTTCGCCGAGGTCGGATTGCTCTTTAAGTAACAGATGTGTGCACAGTTAGCCTGCCTGCGATCTGGTCCGAGCCTCCGCGGCTTGAGTCAGCGATGCCGGTCTAAGCGTTTGTGCGCCTCTTTCGAAATCAATCGAGTAATGACAAGCGACATTGTGGTGACTGCCTGACCCAACGTAAAATGGCACTTCTCCGGCACGGCATTTCTCAGTGGCATAGGGACAGCGCGGATGGAATCGACAACCCGGTGGAATATTGACCGGACTCGGCACATCACCGCTCAGGAGTTTCGGAACTTTCTTGAATTCTGGATCGGGAATCGGGATGGCTGCCATAAGATAGTAACTGTATGGATGTTCGGGCGAGTTGTAGATGCTGTCGCGTTCAGCATCTTCCATAAGACGACCGAGATACATTACTCCGACGCGGTTGCTCATGTACTGGACGACGCTGAGATTGTGGGAGATGAACACATAGGTTAGGTTCAGTTCCTTCTGCAGATCCTTCAGTAAATCCAAAACCTGCGCCTGTACCGACACATCCAAGAACGAGGTGGGCTCGTCTAGCACTATGAAGTCTGGGTCAACGGCCAAGGCTCGTGCAACGGCTACTCTCTGTCTTTGGCCACCGCTGAACTCATGGGGAAACCGGAACAAGTGTTCATCATTGAGTCCGACTCTGCGCAGAAGGTCCTTGGCATGCCTGATCGCATCAGCTTTGGACGAAACCAATCCGTGCGTTCGCATAGCTTCACTAAGAGTAGAACCGACCGTTTGCCGAGGATCTAGTGACGCATATGGATCTTGGAAGATTATTTGGATGCGTCTTCGAAGCTTCTTGACGTTCCCCTTCGTAGCTTTCGTAACATCTATGCCATCAAAGAGGACAGTTCCTCCTGTTGGCTCAATGAGGCGCAGAATGCTCTTGCCCAACGTTGTCTTTCCGGAGCCGGACTCCCCCACCAAACCGTAGGTTTCGCCTCTCCTTACTTTCAGACTGACCCCATCAACGGCTCTGACGTGTCCGGTAGTCCTTTGAAGGAGGCCGGCTTTGATTGGAAACCACGTTCTAAGGTCGTCGACGACAAGAATTTCTTCTGTCAAGTTTCTTCCTCAATAAAGGTGACAGTGAACGAGGTGACCGTTCCCCACGTCTTTCAACACGGGTTTCTTCTCTCGGCAAATTTCCATCGCAAACGGGCAGCGAGGATGGAATCTGCAGCCGGAAGGCGGATCGATCAGGTCGGGAACATTACCGCGAATCGACTCAAGTCGAACGACTGGCTTTCTGACGTCCGGAATGCATCTCATAAGCAGTTGCGTGTATGGGTGCAGTGGATTTCTGAATAGTTCTTTTGTCGTGGCTACTTCTGCAACGTTTCCGGCATACATGACTGCGATTCTATCAGCGGTTTCCGCGGCAACCGAGAGGTCGTGAGTGATTAGCAAGGTTGACGCGTCAATAGAGTCGCGGAGCTCCTTCAACAACATAAGAATTTGTGCTTGGACTGTAACGTCGAGAGCGGTTGTGATCTCATCTGCAACGATTATTGAAGGACGCCTTGCCAAAGCCATGGCTATCATGCATCTTTGGCGCATCCCGCCAGACAATTCATGAGGATATTGCGTGAGAATGCGTTCTGGGTCCGGGAGGCGAACCAGGTGGAGCATCTTTATGGAAAGCTCTTCCGTGATCTTTTGTTTCTCTCTTGCGGATATTCTGTCGGCTTGCGCTTCTGCTTCTGGTCTGTCCTTCCTCATGAGGAATTCCTTGATCTCGTCGCCGGACGACTTGTTCTCCGCCGTGTCAGGCAACGTTCTGTTCCATACATGTTTCTGGACAAAGAACGCTTCCCTTAGTTGAACGCCGACAGTCAACACTGGATTCAGAAACGTCACCGGGTCTTGGAAGATAGCAGCAATTTCCTCCGCCCTTATCTCTCTCATCTGTTCGCTGGACTTCTTGAGAAGGTCTTCTCCTTTGAAGAGGATTTGACCGTCGAGGATGAGAGCATTTTGCGGAAGGAGTCCAAGTATTGCGAGAGCGCTTACCGATTTGCCGCAACCTGACTCACCGACCAGAGCAAGAACTTCGTGTCTATAGAGAGCTAGTTCCACTCTGTCTAGCGCTTTCACGTCACCGCGGTAGGTTTTGAAATTCACTGTAAGGTCCTTGGTCTCAAGTATGGGTTCGCGATCTCCAGATGCCATCGCGCTACCTTCTGAGTCGCGGGTCTAGAATGTCTCTTAGACCGTCTCCCACGAGGTTGAACGCTAGTGCAATGACCAATATCGTGAGCCCCGGGAAGACAATCAGCCAAGGTGCCGTAAACACGTGGCCTATCCCGTCAGCAGCAAGATTCCCCAATTCAGGCAGAGCAGGGCTGGGAGAGAACCCCAAGAACATGAGTGCAGAGAAAGTGAGGATTACGCCACCAATGTCCAAGGTCATCTGGACAATGATGGGATATATCGCGTTTGGTATGATGTGGAAGAGGACTATTCTTGCCGGATTTACTCCAATGGATTTGAGCGCTTCAACGTAGGTTCTTTCCTTCTCAACGAGCACCTGCCCCCGCGTCAATCGGACATAAGTCGGCCACCAGACGAGGAGAACAGCTAGAGTCAAGGTTTGGATTGTCCGCCCGAACAGCGCAGCAAACACTAATGCCAAGACAAGACCGGGAAATGCGAAGAAAATGTCAGTTATTCTTAGAATTGCCTCATCGAACTTACCGCCGATCCATCCCGCGACTGCTCCCAAGGCGACTCCGAACGCGGTCGTTGTTAAGACTATCACGAATGCGATTGCCAGATCAAGCGGTATTGATAAGATGATCATTCTGAAGAGGTCTCTTCCGAACCCGTCGGTTCCCAGTAGGTAATTCGTCCCTGCAGGGCATGCCGCTTCCAGTGGGGTCCAAGAGATGATGGAATTGTTCCAACAGTAGCTCTGTCCGAACTCCAACTTGAGAGCCTCATCCGGACTCACTATCACCGTTGCGACAGCCGAAAGGACGATAAAGAAGATAACGAGAATGAGCCCACCAAGTACAAGTGGGTTCTGTCGCATCAAGTAAAGAGCATATTTGATCTCCGCGATTCGCGCTCTCGTCTCACTTTGCCTCGTATCTGTTTGAGCGATTATTTCACCCATCACTTTCACCTAGTACTTTATCCTCGGGTCTAGGAAGACGTACATCACGTCGACGACAAGATTTGAAACGACTATGATTAGGGCTGTAACAAGGCTATAGAGCAACAGGAAATTGCTGTCGCCCTGGAAAACGGCTCGGAGTGATACGTAACCAACGCCGGGCCAAGAAAACACTGTTTCAGTAATTATTGCACCGCCGAGCAGCCCAGCAAAGAACAGGCCGGTCAATGTCATTGCAGGGATCAACGCGTTTCTGAGCGCGTGCCTATAGATGACTACGCGTTCCGGGAGACCTTTTGATCTAGCCATGATGATATAGTCCTGTCTAAGAACTTCTAGCATACTCGCCCTGACTATTCGAGCAAGATAACCCAGACTAATGAAGCTGAGACTGAATGCGGGAAGTATCACATGCGCGAAGGCATCGGCCGCATATGCCAAGTTCCCTGCCAGCAACCCATCCACAATAGGCATACCCGTGATGGCAGGTACAGCGGTGGCCAGTCCCTGACTAATCGCTCCTCCGCTTGGAAGGTTCGGCAAGCCCCAGACGTAGAAGTAGTAGAAGAAGACCAACTGCAAGATATACGCGAACCAGTATGCGGGCGTTGAGTATCCTGTCAACGCGATTATGCGTGAAGCATGATCCGCAGCTGTGTTGTTCTTCAAGGCGGATAGTATTCCAAGCGGTATCCCGATCGCGACCGTCATGATGGTTGCTGCAACAGTCAATTCAACCGTAAACGGGAATCGGGAAGCGAAGACCTTGTACGTGGGAAGACCGTTGGCCCAGTTCGAGTAGCCCCAATCGCCATGAAACACGTCCACGAGCCAGTACCAGTATTGAATGTAGAGTGGCTTGTCGAACCCATGAGCTTTGATCACTGCTTCGATCTGGTCAGGTCGCATCCTGAACGTAACATACTGAGCCCACGGCGTGAAGGCAGAAGGGAACCCTCTCGCCAAATAGAACACTATTGCGCTTACACCGAATAGAACGAAGACTACCAACGCGAGGCGTCTTAGAACGTATTCATATATCCTCATAAAACGTGGTCATCTTCTGCTTCAAGCGGTTCTCAGGTATCCGCTTCGCCATTCCTGTATGCCTTTCGGTACGCCAAAAGAATAAGGAAAAGAGGCGGGAGAGCTAGACTGCCTATATGGACGTTACGTAGGACACCGTAGCGAAGTAAAAGATGCCTGTGGCTGCGTTGAAGAAGTATCCCTGCATGAAAGATGATCTCACAGAATAGAGCAGCGGGTAGTCGATATATACGTACATAACGGCATCGTTCGCGAACTGTTGCATCTGCTTGTTAATCGCCAGCAATCCTGCTACATCACCTTTCTGATCCGCTTCTACTGCCTGGTTGTAGAGTTGGCCCAAGACTGTGTAGTTCAGGTAGTTCTGTGCCGGGTACGTACCGGAAGGCTGAAGCATTGGAACCAGCCAGTCAATTACATGGTTGTAATCGGCGATCCATCCGGCCCAAGTCATGTAAAGGAGGTGTTTCGAGGATAGAGTGTAATACTGACCACCAGGGACTGGAACGATACTGAAGGTCACACCCAGTTTGGTAGTGATCCGGTTTAAGTTCCCTATCATTATCGAAAGGATCTTCTGGTCGAATGTGTCCCCCGCCCCCACATAGATCTCTACTAACTGCGGGTTGCTGGGAGAACACGAGTTGTCAATCGTCCCTGCTGGGTATGGGTGTCCGTTCGGGTCAACAAAACTTGCCAGAGGATTCTGGCAGGCGTCAGTTATCAGCTGGCTCATCTTGGCCAAGTCGTAACTGTACCTTGGCTTTATACCCGGATCGTAAGCTCCCTCTGGCGCGGTGCCGGGAGGAATCAAGTTGTTTGGCGCTTGTCCCAATCTATTGTTGATATTGATGTTGACATCAGTCATATTGACAGAATCGGCCACCGCCAATCTCCACCGCACGTCCGCAAATGGTTGAAACTTTCGCAGGTTGCCGGTTGCATCTGTCACATTCGTGGCGAATTGGAACCAGTCTGTTACCAGTTGCTGGAATGGTCCGTAGACCGTCAATCCGGGTACCACAGAAACCAGTTTGCCGTTGTCCAACCATTCATTCCTATCAACAACTGAGTAAATGTCAGCCGAACTGACACCAATCGCTGTCGCTTTGCCGGCTTTTGCATCCAGCAATCTCGTTGACAAGTCAGGGACATAGAGGAAGTCGAGAGTTTTGACTGAGACCGATATGGGTGGACCACTCCAATTCCTTGGTCCGCCCCAATAGCTCGGGTTCGCCTTCATGACGATTTCGTATGTTGTCGGGTTCACACTGTCAATATAGTATGGTCCCGTGCCTGCCTTCGAACCCTTCTCTGGAAGGTTGAGGTAGTTCATCTCAACTTCTCCATGACCTGCAATGTGGTTGAAGTAGGCAGTATAGTCGATGCTGTCAGCCGCACAATCGCTTGTCTTGCAGGCGGAAGGATAGTCATGTGAGACTACGAACGAAGGTGAGACGATGTCTGTCCACTCATTCGCTAACAGGTACGCGAATTGCGTCGTTGGATGCTTGAGATTGAGGTTGATTGTGTAAGGATCCACGATTTCGACGAAATTCTGTACGAGAACTTTTTGAACCCAAGCAGCGTCGTGAGGCTGAGGCTGACCTGAGAGAGTTGTTGAAAGGCTCGGGTCGAGCATCTGTTGGATGATCCATGCTGCTTGTGTTCCTGCGTCACCGGTGCCTGATGTGCCGTCGATGACTAGCAGCCTATTCAAGCTGAACCAGACTGCTTTGGCGGTGAACGGTGTGTCATCCTGAAAGTTGATACCCTGACGCAACTTGAACTGATATTGGGTCGGCGAGATTTGCTGGTAGCCTTCGGCAAGCCATGGGATTGTTTCTGTGGCGTTTACGCCGTTGTACCAGAGCAGTTTCTCATACTGATTGGCGAGTATTATGAAGTCGTACTGGTAGTACGAGACTGCAGGATCGAGCCATTGGAACTGAGCAGCCCCCTCTGCGACGTAGATCGACGATGATACGAACCCAGGAGTTGGCACGGTGGGTTTCTTTGGCCCCTGTGAGTAAAAGTAGACTGTTCCTGCTAGTCCTGCTCCTAGGACAATCACTATCACAACAAGCGCTGCAGTTGTCTTTGCGATCGCTTTAGTGTTCATCCCAAATTTTCACCTTGGCAGCTATCGCGACTCCTCTGGTTTTAAGACTTTGCGACATCTTCAAACTCAGCTATGAGTGACTCCCCTTAGAATGTCCGTTGGAGAACCAGAAATTGTTTTCAAGCTCTCCATGATCGACAACTCGACTAAATGGATTACACTGCCATAACTGTACGGCCAACGGCGCAGCTGTTCCTCAGGGGTATTGCGAAGCGAGCCAGTTGCTCGCGACTGCTGAAGGATTGAGAAATCAGGCTTTGAAGCTAATGTGGCGCTGAAGTAGGCTCAAAGTGCCTTCGCTGACAAGAATTTCACGCTCGCGAAACAGAACGCCCGGACAGCGATTGATTTGTTTGGCAAGGCTAAGCAACTTGACTTTACTGAGAAGGTGGCATGGCGGCTCGGTAACCTTGCATTGATCGTTCCAGTGCCAATCCTGGCCTATGTCCTCAGGTATCAACTCGAGTGGCTGGCGCCAAGCGGTCGCGCTTTAACGTTTCTCATGATCAAGCACCTTTCGCTGTTCATTCTTGCTTCAGTACCGTCAGAGGTCTCACTGAGCTTCACAGGCGCATTTCGTATTAGAACTGCTCCGATTCGCTCCGTCGTCTCACCCATCAGAATGTGAGCTGACGCTGCGAGATCGTCTGCAATATTCGTCTGTGTAACCTTCACTTTTCTACCGTAGAGGTCCGGCTTGCGTCGCTCATCGCGGACGGGGACAAAACCCGAGACGCCGATAGCCAATCCTGTCGTGCCCAGGCGCAAGGGCGTTATTCGGCTGTCAACTATCACAACACACAGGTTGGTTCTGTATTGGTCCTCTAGGATCTTGCGCAGTCTTTTTGCAGATCTGCCCGGATTTTTCGGCCAGAGTGTCACCGTTCCAGGGGGCGAGTTCTTCGAGTCAACACCTGCGTTAGGCGTGAGAACGTTGTCCTTCACGGTTAGCATGAACCCGGATAGACCGCCGAGAACGAGATCGGCTTCATTCATCACGACTTGGGCCAGCCGATTGTCCATGCGCCACTTCTTCGCAAGCCTCGCAGCTTCCTTGGAACAATGCACTTCGTCAAGTCTCAAGATTCGGCCTTCACTGATTGAGACAACCTTACTTGG
>Ga0315280_10009300_pt1 | contig 12649 bp, 14 predicted proteins | sample YL17G06_40_MG_FD_203697 | JGI IMG/M metagenome (GOLD analysis project Ga0315280, IMG submission 203697) | Sediment microbial communities from Yellowstone Lake, YNP, Wyoming, USA - YL17G06_40 | ecosystem: Environmental > Aquatic > Freshwater > Lake > Sediment | place: USA: Wyoming | collected... | reverse complement strand
GGCAGACGCGAAGCTCTGAGGATGCTAGAGGTTGACACTGAACAGGCGCCTGTGTACGTGAGGCTGAACACGCTCAAGGCAGAAGAAAGCGAGATCTTGAAGCGGCTTGAGGAAGACGGCGTAAGGCTTGAGAAGGTTGAAGGCCTTAGTTACACATATCGGGTTTCTGGCGCGAGGCAACCGCTAACTAGTGTATCCTCATTCAAGGAAGGCTTGTTCTACGTTCAGGACAAGGCCAGCTGCTTCGCCGCCGAAGCCGCAGATCCACAACCTGATAGTACTGTGCTGGACGTGTGCGCTGCACCCGGAGCCAAAACCACCTACCTAGCACAACTAATGCAAAACAAGGGCACCATCCACTCAATCGACTACTCACAACGAAGAATGAGCGTGTGGAAACGAGAAGTAGCCCATATGGGTGCCATCATCGCCAATCCACTAACCGCAGACGCGCGCAAACCCCTCCCTCTAACCCTAGAAGCAGATGTCGTCATCCTCGATCCCCCTTGCACGAGCACTGGCACTTTCCGAAAACTACCTTCGGCGAAGTGGCGCATCAGGCCACGATCCATCGACAAGATGGCCGCGCTCCAGTGGCAGATGCTGGATAGCCTCGCCCAAAACGTCAAACCTAGCGGCACACTCGTCTATTCAACGTGCAGCATCACGGTTGAAGAAAACGAAATGATCATAGAACGATTCCTGAAACAGCATTCCGAATTCTCAATAGTTGATGTTACGCCCAAGATAGGCCTGTCAGGTCTGAGAGGACTGGACAAGTGCCAGCGACTGTACTCGCATATTCACGCCTGCAATGGCTTCTTCATCGCAAAGATGCAGAAGGAATGATGATTAGCTTATGGCTTGTGGGCTATCGCCTGCAAATGCCCCGCCAACGCCAGCGCATCCTGCTTTTCACACAAAGCAAACTCAAACTCCAAAATCTTGCCAAACAACTCCTCCGAGTAGTCCTTCTTCGTGAACAGGTCTTTCGAAATGCGAATAGGCATCGACATCCCCTTGCCCACTATCTTCTCAACGAGAAACCCGTTTCTTTCCAGCAGAGTTCGAAACGCGTCTGGCGTGTACGTGTGAATGCTGACCCTGCCATCCTGCGTCATTGACCCCAGCTTCGGGCCGAGCAACACCTTAAGCGCGTTATCCATGTCTTCAGTCTCAGGCATTTCAAGCGGACACAAGGCCTGAACGTAGCGGTTGTGCACTGATATTACCAGCCGTCCTCCCTTTTTGAGCACCCGCATGAACTCCACCAAAGCAGCATCAGGCTTGTTCAGAAGGAACAGGGCATGTTCACAAAGAATGAGATCGAAACTCTCTGACGCATAGGCCGTGGCGGTTATGTCGCCCTTCTGTATCGAGATTCTGTCCTGGAGTCCTTCTTTCTCGATCCGTCTGGACGCCACTTTCAACATGCCTTCAGAAACATCCATCAAAACAACGCGGCAGCCCTTGGCCGCCATGCGCGTCGCCCATCTGCCCGTTCCTCCACCTGCGTCAAGCACCAGCGCATCAGGCCCAGCCGGGACGTAAGGCTCAAGAAACTTCCACGTAACCGCATCCAAAACCCGATAAATCAACATCCCAAATACATCATCATAATCCTTCGAAACCGCATCATAATACCGCTTTAAATCATCCAACGTGCTTCGCTTTCCGCGACTTCTCTATGCTGCATAGGATTTCGGAAATCACTTTTGCGGCCGCTATTGCAGAGACGCCTTGGTCATAGCTGGGCGCGATTTCCAGAACGTCGAAGCCCACGACGCGTTTGTCGCATATCCCGCCTAGTATGTCCAGTAGGCACGGTGGGTCGAGGCCGTCTGTTTCGGGATTCTGCACGGCCGGCACATAAGCTGGGTCGAGAAAGTCCATGTCCACGGAAACGTACAGGCTATCATAATCTGCAAGCTTCTTCCTCAACTGGCGCACGATCTGCGCTGCCCCTTCCTTCCTGATTTGTTGCGCCGTGAAGAACTCGATTCCCGCCTTCTTCGCGTACGCCAACTCCTCCTTGCACACCGCCCGCGTGCCCAACTCAAAAACAGCCGCAGGCCTCACCGACTCGTTCAGCCGACGCATGAACGTGGTGTGGGAGAGCTTAAGGTCCATGAACTCGTCTCTAAGATCCAAGTGGGCGTCGAAGCTGACTATGGCTGTCTTCTTGGCTTTGTGGCCTAGGCCTCGCGCTATGCCCAGCGTAATCGTGTGTTCGCCACCGATCGAGACAGGAATCTTGTCGGCTTCTACCAGACTCTTTATTGCCAGTGCAAGCCGCTCCAGCGTCGTCTCTGTGTCCGTCGAAACATGCAAATCACCCAAATCATGAACCCGCAAGTCCTCAACATCCAAACCCGTGCGAAAACTGTAAGTCTCGATATTCAACGAAGCCTGCCTCACCGCCGTGGGCATGAATCTTGCGCCAGTGCGATACGTGCTCGTAACGTCAAACGGAACACCCAAGACCAAGTAATCTGCCTTCTCAAAAGGCTTGTCAAAACCGCTGAAAACGTTCGACTGCGAAACATAAAGCTCGTGGTCGCTCATGCTGCTTCCTCATGTCTAGGTTGCTTATCTGCCGTTTGGCTCTAAACCTTTTCGCTGGCCAGCTTCCTTAGGCTTTCAACGATCTGCTTCGCGCCCTCAAGCTTCTGTCCTCGATAGAACAAAGTAGGCGTGGTCCTGACTCCCTTCATCCTTGCCTTCATACGCGCGGCGAAGCCTACTGAGCCAAGATCAACCACAGCAAAGTCCAGCCCACATTTTCCCAATTCCTCAGCGACGGTTCTATCATCTTCCGATAGCACTCGATTCGTGTCTATCGCCCTGTAGCCAGCACTACAGTAGTGGCCAAAATTTGGCACAATATACTCTAACTGCTCAAACCTCCTGGATTTGACAAACAAAACCGCAGATTCTAGCACCGCAAATATCCCAAGAAGACTAATTCTGCAAAAAGACAGAATTAAGTCTTAGCCACACCGCACGCGTGGTGTACCGATGACCTTGAGACATTAAACTTATTAACGGTGCCGTTGATGCATTAGGGTTAAAGGCTGATTGGACAATGTCAATCGTCTCCAGACTGACTGAAAGCAAAGGATTCCTACTAACCGCACTCTTCTATCTGATCTCGGGAATACTGGGCCTCGTCGTGCTGTCCATGACACGCTACCCACCGCACATGGCGATACTCGGCATCTTCAGCCTAATAGCAGGCTACGGCTTACTTATGAAAAGAAGCTGGACACTCTACCTCGTGGCCGTCCTGTTCCTTACAGCCACCGCGTTCTCAATATACATGCTCTACTACCTGTATGCAAAGGACATCCTCATCGACCTGGGCGCCACCGCCTACCTAGTGCTCACATGGGTAGCCACAATATACGTCGTAATCAAACGATCCAAACTAGAAAGCTAGAAAGCCGCCTTCTACAAGGTTTCTGAAAAGCCTAACAGTGACTGTTTCTCCAGCATCCACAAACTGCACGTCCTCAGCCACTTCCACGAAACCGTCAGCCCTCGTCAGCATCGTAATCGCACCTGACCCACCTGACTCAACAGGATCAGCCACCAACCCACCCGACTTCTCCCGACGCAATCTAACCATAACAAACGTCTTCCGCCCCTTGGCTGGAAACATGCGCATACCCGCAATTGCCTTAATCTTCAACCCCTCTGGCTCCTCTCTTCCAGCCATAGCGGCGATGATCGGCTTGGCCAACAAGTGGAAAACCAGCAACGCTGAAGCCGGATGACCTGGCAACGAGAAAATCGGTTTCCCGTCTGCTATCGCAACGGTAACAGGTTTTCCCGGTTTGATGGCGATGCCTGAAACGACAACGCCTGGCCTTCCAAGAGAATCCACAATCTGCGGCACAACGTCTTTCGAACCGACGGAAACGCCGCCAGAAGTGACCACCACATCAGCCGAAGCCAACGCCCGACACAGCGCCTTCCGAAGCTTAACCCTCTCGTCAGGAGAGACGCCCATGAAAACGGGTTTGCCACCGCATTCCAAGACCGCTGCGCCCAGACTGTACGCATTTATATCGTATATCCTGCCAGCCGGAAGCTTCTTTCCAGGTTCGGTCACCTCACCGCCAGTGGAGAGAATGGCCACGCTGGGAACACGATAGACAGTGGCTCTGGCCAGACCTACTGCCGCCAAGACCCCCACTTCTCTGGAGCCTAGAACCTGACCTGCCCTCAAGACTGTTCCGCCTTTCCCGATATCAGACCCTACCTTCATGACATTCTCAGCCTTGACCACCGCAACCGAAATACTCACGCTATTGCCCTTGCGCACCGTATCTTCAGCCATAACCACCGCATCAGCGCCTTCAGGCATAGGCGCACCAGTCACAATCTCGGCCACCACACCTCTGGCCACCTTCACACAAGGCATCTCACCTATGCTGACCGCACCACGGATCACAAGCTTCACAGGCTTATTCTCCTCAGCACCGAACGTGTCCTCTGCCCTGACGGCGTACCCGTCAACCGTGGCACGATCAAAAGGCGGGACATCCAAAGCAGAGACGACGCTCTTAGCCAGTACACGGTTGTAAGCTTCCAGAAGGGGAACCTCTTCAGTTCCAAGAGGCTTCGGTTCAAAATGCCTGCGAATTGTTCGTTGTGCCTCTTCGAGACTGAGCAGCTTCCTAAACACTGGCCCCCGCCTCCCTAATGCTGTCAAACAGGCTCACTGAGACAACTTCTCCCTCTTCTAGTCCTTCGCGATCCTCAGCCACCACGACAAAGCCGTTGGCCTCAGTCATCGTGGAAATAGTGCCTGAACCCCTAGCACTCACCGGCTCAGCTACAAACTCGCCGTCGCGCTCCACAACGCGAACGCGCACAAACGTCTTCCTTCCAAGAGCAGAAACTACTCTTTTCGCGAGCCTTGCCTTGACTGCTGGCCTCAGCTCGGTTTGCTTCAGTCCCAACAGTCTGCAGATTAGCGGCCTTGCGAAAGCCTCGAACCCCACAACCGCCGCCACAGGATTCCCAGAAAGAACTAGTATGGGCTTTCTATTTGCCACAGCAAGCGCCGTGGGCATTCCCGGTCGCATAGCCACGCCGTGGACCACCACTCCCGGCTTCCCGGTCTTGTTGACGGCGTCGGGAACAAGGTCCACAAGCCCGACGCTCGTACCGCCAGTGGTAATCACAGCGTCAGCCTCTCTGAGTCCCTTCGCCAGCTTGTTGGCAATCTCATCCACGTCATCTCGGGCCATGCCCAAATCCAGTGGCTTAGCACCTAATTCACGAGACATAGCCGAAATCATGATCCTGTTAGAATCAAAAATCTGATTCGAGCGCAATTTGCCTCCAATTTCGACCAACTCGTTTCCCGTGGCCAGAACAGCAACAACAGGCTTCGCAAACACCGTCACTTCGGTTTTTCCCAACGCCGCCACCAACGCCAGATGATAGGGTGTCAATCGAACCCCAGCCTTGGCAGCCGTCTTTCCCTTGGCCATGTCCTCGCCTTTCTTGGAAACGTTCTCACCGGGCGTCAGCGCAACCCAAACCTCAATTCCGCCGCCAACACGCTTGACATTCTCCAACATCACAACGGCATTCGCGCCCTTCGGAATAGCATTGCCAGTCCACACTTGCTTCGCCTGTCCCTCCGACACGATGCCGTGCTCGACTACCTTGATTGTCTTCGGTTTGAACTGCGAAGCGGCAACAGTTTCGTCTGCCCTTAACGCATAGCCGTCCACAGCCGACCTGTCAAACCGCGGCAAATCCTCCACAGCCACAACACTCTCGGCTAAGACACGACCTAGAGCAGAAGACAGCACCACTTCCTCGCTTTTCAGCTTCTTAGATGGAACCGTCTCCATGAAGATTTCGAGCGCATGCTCAACCGAGGTCAGTTTCTGGAATCCTTTCATCCGAACCAAAATGCGTACCCATAGACAGCATTATGAGAGGGAATAAAAAACTATCGCGACGAAGCCTGCTGGCTTTCAAACACTCTTCTGAAGATGTCACGCATCGTAACGGCGTCAATGTCCAGAAGCGGGCTCTCACAGATCAACACAGGCCTCAACCCAAACTCGACGATCACCTTGGCAAGCGACTCAAAGCTCGGGCCATAACCTGCCTCGTCTAGAACGTGGTGTCTGCGTTCGCCTTTTTCTGAGTACTCGATCTTGGTGAAGTGGCAATGCATGTCCTGCACAGCCTCTTTGCCCAGTTGGTCCTCAGCCTGCTCTACCACCTTGCGGAAAGCCTCAATCGTTCTGAACCGACCGCGATCTCTGGCATGCAGATGCGCCCAGTCCACCACAAGCTGAGTCTGCTCAACTTCCTCGCAGAAACCAAGAACGTCCTCAAGACTGCCGACCTGCGAAGGCTTGCCCATGGTCTCAGCGCCCAACTTGACATCTCCTATTCCCAAGCTCCGCATCGAGGCCACAACGTCTCTCATGGCCTCAACAATCTGTCTGAACACCTCAGCCTTTGCTTTCTTGCCGTAGAAACCCGGGTGAAAGACAACTGTGTGAGCCTTCATCCAGTGTGCTCCGACTGCGCAGGCGAGTAGCCGCTTCTTGCTGGCCTCAACTATCTGCTTTTCGCCTGAGAGATTAATGAAGTACGAGCCATGGAGGCTGAGCCAAACATCATTCTCCTGCGCCTTCTGACTCAGCTTTTCGGCTTCCGTTTGCCTGATCTGCGGCAGGCCACCCCAGTAGATGGCCTCATACTCCAAAGCATCCAAACCCGCCTCACGCAAAAGCCCCGGAACATCTTCCAAACCAGCACCAATCAACCGGAATGTCGGAGGAACCCCAGCAGGACCGAACCTGGGGCGATCGGCCATTAAAACCACTTGAAACTAATGCCTACTTGCGCACGTAGCGAAAACCTTTCCGCGTATACTCCACGTAGAACAAGGCCAACAAGGCGGCAATCCAAGCTGCCGCATTCTGGAATACCAGATACTTTCCAGCACCGTCAAGTGTGGCCAATGGCTTGATGGTGTTGCCGACGCCAATGGCGAAGTCTCTGAAACCCGGAGACGCAGACAATAGCGCACCGTTTATCGTGGAAAGCGCAGAACCAACAGGCGCCAGCGCTTGGCTAGTTCCCTTCACGAAACCTAGCAGTGAGGGGTTGCTTCTGTAGGCGTTCGTCACGCCCCGATAGATCATGTCAGGATACGTCAACAACGACACAGTCACGATGAACAGCCCAAAGAAGGCAAGTATGAGCACGGCGCTTCTCACGGTAGGCTTCGTCATGCGTACCTTCTTGAGGAACTGACCAAATATGCGGTCTACCCTTGATTGCGTCTTCGTCTTTCGCGTGGCAGGTCCCACCTTTCCTTTCCACGACTGCTGAGGCCTCATGGCGATTTGCCTCGTCAGATACATCCAACTCGAAACCAATGCTGCAATGCCAGCAATGGGCACAAGATGGAACAACGGGCTGACCGCTAGAGTCACGTTCCAACCGCTTCCCGGAATTTGAAAACTCCACTGAACCAACGACGGATCCTCAGCACCCAGACTCATGGCGTAGAGCACTACCAGATACTCACATAATATCGCCACCACCAAAAATACTAGTGTCGGCGCCCAAGCTCCCAAAGTTGTCCAGCGACTCGGAACTCTCAGCACATTTTTAGTCGTCATCCAATTCACCGTCAAAGACCACGTGACGTATGAGCATGTTGCACCTGCAATATTGCGGTTCTCATTAAAAAACGTGACTGTGAACACCGACTCCAGATTCTGATTCTGAATTTTCGCGTCTTAAACTCTTTATCCAAGCTGCGAAGAGAGTTTGTAGGTTAAACCAGACAGGACTGTGCAAGACGATGGAATGCTCAATCCCCAAAAAGGTCTTTGCCTTCATTGAGACAAAACCTGACGAGGACATCTACGAAATCTGCATAACCCTCAAAGATGTCAGAGGTGCCGTGTTCAAAACAGCCAAGATTCTCTCCGATGCCCACGTTAACCTGCGAACAGCCGTGCTTTTCGATGCTTTCGAAAAGGGAAGCTTAGGCTGCCGGACTTCGTTCATCGACGTGTCAAAGGCCGAGAGAGACATTAATCAAATAGAAGCAGACCTCCGCAGCCTCGACGTGGTCCAAGATGTCAAAATAGTGAAGCCAGAGCCTCTGATCTACGACGTAATACACTTCCCCATCCGATATGGCGACAGCGCTGCCATGATTATGCCTTTGGAGCTGTTCGGCAGCCTCCTCGAAGAAATAGAGAATATCCTCACACCCTCAGGGTTTGCAGCAGTCTTCTACGGTGCTGGCAAGAGAAGTGGAGCCCACATTACCGAACTTATCGAGAAGAAATACGGCCTAACTGGAGAGTTTGTCGTTTCAGCGCTCATCCAGTCAACTCAGGCTCTGGGCTGGGGACAGTTGGAGGACGTCAAGCTGGACCTGAACAGACCTTTCTGCAAGGTGAGAATTCGAAAATGCTTCGAGGCTGTCTTGAAAGGTTCGCGAAGAGAGGCAGCGTGCCACTGGACACGAGGCTTCATCTCAGGCTTCATGAGCAGAGTCGTGGGCAAACCTCTAGAAGCCGTAGAAGTGAAGTGCGCTACGGGCGGAGGCGACGTCTGCGAGTTCGAGGTTTGCCCGAAGATATAGGAGAGAGAACAGATGACAGATCCCGAAATCAACATGCGCCACTACGTCTATAGGCAGCGAACACTTGCATCCAAAGCTTCTTGGGCACCGTGGCTCGCGTTTGCAGAAGACTTAACCGCTATGAAAACTATTATTAACGGTACAGTCCAGATTGTTGGTCTAACCTGAAATACATGACATGACGTGGCTTGGGTAGAAAATGCTGAAAACGGGTAAGACTGAACGAGCAGACCTGTACAAGGATCGAAACACACAGGTTTTCCTAAGCAAGTTTCTGAGCGGCGAAGTAGCCGAGCTTGAACCCGTGTATGATCCAAAGGTCGGCTACAGATACCCAATCGTCGAAGCAATTCTGGGTGCGGCTTCAGGCGCTCAGGATTTTCTGACCAAACTACATAACGCTGGAGTGTTGAAGAGAAGGCTCTACGACAAGATCATCTACTGCCCAAAATGCGGTTCAGCAAACATTTCTGCCCGGTATTGTTGTCCTTATTGCCAGTCGTTTGACATCCAGAAAAGCTCTCTGATTGAGCATGTGAAATGCGGCTACATGGATGTTGAGGAAAACTTTCACAAGGAAGGCAAGTTCATCTGTCCAAAATGCCATGATGAACTGAAGAAGCCCGACGTGGACTATAGACGCGCTGGCATATGGTGCACCTGCAAGGAATGTAGCAAGAGCTTTGATATACCTATAACCTCGCACTTTTGCCGTGATTGTCACGCTAACTCGAACTTCGAAGACGCAGTGATCAAGGACGTTTACGCCTACAGCCTCAAGGAAGAAGTCAGGGAAGAGGTGTCACTGGACTGGGTCGTAATCACGCCCATCCGAGACTTTCTGCGCGACAACGGCTTTGATGTTGAGAGCCCAGCGTTTCTGAAGGGCAAGTCTGGCGCGAACCACGTTTTTGATATAGCCGCATTCAAGGGCACAATGACTCGCAAAGTCACCGTAATCGACTTGGCAACATCAACCGAAAACGCCGTTCCAGAACAACCCGTAATCGCGCTGTTTGCCAAAGTCTACGATGTCTCACCAGACCAGTCCTACTTAATCGCCATCCCCGCACTCGGCGAAAACGGAAAGAAGATGGCGGAGCTCTACAACATCCAGATAATCGAGGCGAAGACCCAGAAAGAGGCCCTCAAGTCGTTGAAGGAAAGAATATTCAAAAAGTAAACAATACCGACTCCTAGACAGCTAGCTTCTCGTTGAAATCGCGATATTTCCGCGCTCTGTAACGACTCTGACTATACAGCTCGTTTTAGGTAAGGAAATATCCAGTCTCACGTAGTCAGAAGTTGCTCCTGAATTGAGGAAAAAGCTGGCGGAATATCGCTCATGCTTGGTTGAGTTCACTACCCAAATGGCCACAACATGACAAGTAATTGATCCTTGATTCCGCAGGGAGAATCGAGCACCATCAATGACCGCTCTGACTCCTAGGAAGTCAATATCCACCGTCGTCTGATTAGCGTCCAGCTGCATATCGCAGAATTTTACTCGCACAGTTCCGTTGCTTTGCACATAGCTTTGCCAAGCATTCGTCAGATTTGCTGTGTAGAATCTGAACTGACTTGTGGGCAGGTCTCCTGCTGTCGTGTTGAATCCGGCATCGCTGTATTCCATTTTTGTCCAGTTGTAGGCTTTTAAGAACCACCGTTCGAAAGAGTCGCTTGCCCTGTAGCGAATCTGGATCTCAAGGGAATCTAATGAAGTCCGTGGGTATGCGGTCAGGTTCAACGTGCACGCGCCAGTAAGGTCAAGTCCATTAGAATCCTGCGTTGTGTTGAACTCTCTGAACGTCTCATAAGTGCCGTTGACAATCTGGGTGTCAGTGTACGCTCCACTCACCTTTGTTCCAACGTTGGTAGTGCATTCTTCTTCAGTTGTAGACCACGAAGATCTTGTTAGCGATTCAGTGTTTGTGAGTTCGATTTTTTCCTGTATTCTTTCCCAGTCTAGCTGGTTCATCTGGTAGCTCCACAGAATCACGTTGGCTACGACGATGACGACTAGGACGAGGCTCAGCATGACGACGATCACATTGCTGACACCACGTTTGTTCAGTCTAAGGCGCTTCATAGTAGCCTCCAACATGCGTCCCCCTTGTCGTTACGATGTCTACGTAATATGGGCTGCCTGAGGTCCAAGAATATGAGACATTGAGCCAGCCGTGTCCGTTCAGTTCCCACACGCTTTGCGAAATGAAAGCTTGGGAAGTGTGGTTCACGTAGACTGCGGCGACGTGGATCGCCACTTTTCCCACATTGTGCAGGTAGACGTGAACGTCTCCGGTTGATGGATTGAACCACAAGTCCTCGATGATGAGGCGTTCGCTCATGGTTTCTCTCATGTTTGTTGATATTACGTATGTGGCGGTCGTGGCGACTGCCATGGCGGCCACAGCCACTACTGTGAGAAGCAAATTGCTCAACACCGGCGTTATGGCCCTCTTATCGTGCAAAAAACGGATTTTCCACATCATTCCATGTCAGACTCCCAAAAAGATTTTCAGGGCAACATATCCGCAAAGCATCATTACCAAGCTGTGTTTCAAACCAGCATTTATGGTTCCTTCTCCCATCTTGCCTGCCACAAGGCCTCCGAACAAGGCTTGGATGGTGGTCATATGGAAGAATATGCGCCGCATCTGCTCGGCTGACATGGTTCCTGCACTGAGAAGCGGCAGGCCTTCTATGCTTACGAAAAAGGATTGGAAAAGCAGAACGATGGTGAATACGAACACAAAGAAGGCCACGTAGATGATGGCCACATAAGGCCTCGTCTGATTCTTCCGCTCTTTATCCAACAGCAACGTGGACTGAACAAACTTGCCCATCGGATCAAAAACCTTCTCAACATGACCACCTGAACGACTTGCCTCAATAATCAACGGCACCGTCCGCTGAACAAGCACAGTGTTCACACGCCTCCCCAGCGCCAGTAAAGCCTCTTCAAAAGTCATTCCCCACGAAATCTGCGAAGTCATCTTCCTAAGCTCAGGAGTCAGTGGCCCATAGTTTCTCTTGGCGGCATTCTCCAAAGCCTGAGGCAGTGTCATGCCAGTTTCTTGGCCTTGCACTATGGTTCTGAAAAGGTCTGGCAAACGTTCATCCACCATCTTTCTCCACCTGTACTCAACGTAGTTGAGAATGGCGATCGGCGACATGGCTATTATGAGAGCAAAAAAGACGCACTCATCAAGCGTGAGGGCTTTCCAAAACCGAAGGTATCCGAGGCCAACAATGACAGTTGCTAAGACAACCGAGACCACAAGCACGATTTTCTTCGTTCTCTTCGTTATCTTTGGCATCTTCACTACCATTTTGGTGAAATCGCGTCAAGGATTATGAGGAACATGATTGAGGCCAACGGTATCCCAATGTAGGTCAACAGATTGAGTATGAGGTCAGGACTCAGAACGCCCAAAGTGCCACCGCCCAACATAGCCATCACCGCAAGCATTATCACCAAAAGCAACGGACCGGTCACAAGAATAGTCACGTAGAACTCTGACAAAACAGACAAAGTGTCCGAGAACTTTTTCAAGCTGATGCGTTTGAGTCTCATATATTGCTTGGACTTCTCACGAAGATAGGCTGGAAGGTTGCCACCTGAATGGATCGTTGATATAAGACCCTCCATCAATTCACGAAACCTCTCAGAAGGCGTACGCACAGACTCTGCTTCCAAGGCCGAAATCACATCTCGCCCAAAGAGGCTAATGTCTCTCACAATGTCTTTGGCCTCGCTGGAGACAACAAGCGGCACGCTCATGCTTGACAGCGAATGGAAGATCTTCTCTGGGGACACGCCTGCGCTCCCAAGGATAGCCATGTAACCAGTCGTGAAAGGCAACTCGTCATCAATCTCTCTTTTGAGCTTGTCAGCACGGTAGACAGGATAAAGATAGAAGCCGACGATTGAAAATGCGAACGCAAATAGACCTCCACCCAAGCCGAACAGGAACGCGGGCAAGACTGGCACCCGGA
>Ga0315280_10009297_pt1 | contig 12650 bp, 21 predicted proteins | sample YL17G06_40_MG_FD_203697 | JGI IMG/M metagenome (GOLD analysis project Ga0315280, IMG submission 203697) | Sediment microbial communities from Yellowstone Lake, YNP, Wyoming, USA - YL17G06_40 | ecosystem: Environmental > Aquatic > Freshwater > Lake > Sediment | place: USA: Wyoming | collected... | reverse complement strand
TACTCGTTACAAACGTCTATAGGAGTGGAGATTTCATCTCGTAACCAGTCTCGAAGAATTTCTCCTCCAATTGCTGAGCCACCCATGCCTGCAATAACAATGTTCCTAGGCTTCTTATACTCGACTATTCTCTCGGAAATTTTCACTTTCGCTGGTATTTCGAGTTTTTCAGCACGGAAAATAACGTCTTGACAGTATTCTGCAGTTTTCAAGCAGTGGGCAAGCATACCACTTTTGTCAATTTTTTTTATCTCATCCATTCTATCCAATATAGTGATTCTGGACAATTGTTTGCTCGCCTCTTCTAGCTACTGCTTCTATTTCATCAGAACTCCTTTTTAAGAAAGAGGTTAAAGACTTCAAGTACTTAGTATAAATAAGAGGGGTCTATACATGTCTCCTAATCGTCAAATCTCCATCACTGTGCCTGCTTCTTTTGTCTCGGATATTCCTCATCTTCGAGAAAAAACTGTCAAAATCGGCTCATTAGCAAGAGCAGCTGCAATTTTCCGCATTGACGGAATTATCATATTTCCAGACCTTCCAAACGTTAATCAAAGTCGAGATGCAAACTTAATCGCTACCATACTTTCTTACGTTGAGACCCCACAGTATCTGCGTAAACGGCTATTCAAAATTAAGCCCGAGCTACGATATGCAGGCATTCTCCCTCCTTTACGTACTCCACATCACCCATTATCCGACAAAGTGAAAACTCTGAAAATCGGAGAATACCGCGAAGGAGTTGTTTCCTCTTTAACTAAAGACGGTTCGCTTGTGGAGATAGGAGTTGAATGCCCAATATTCGTTCCTAAGGCAAGACTTTCGCTTGACAATCGAGTCACAGTGAAGATAACAGAACTTGGAAAACACCCAAAAGCTGTCCTAGCAAATCGCAGTGAAATCCAGTCATATTGGGGTTATAGAATAACAGTTTCAAACGTTTCTTTTGGGCAGTTAATAAAAACTCGCAACTTTGACTTGGTGATTGCAACCTCGAAACGTGGGGCACCTTTCATAAAAGTTAGAGACAAATTGGCTGAAAACTGGAAAAAATCAAGTTCCATTCTTATCGCGTTTGGTGCACCAAGTCAAGGTTTATATGAAATTGTAGCCCGTGAACACCTTGAACTAGACGAAATCGCCCATTTTACGGTCAATACAATACCCAATCAGGGAACTGAAACTGTTAGAACAGAGGAAGCGGTTTTTGCCTCTCTTGCAATCCTAAATCTATTGGATTCTTGACCAAAAAGTAAATCTTTAAGCCATGTGAATTTAGTTGCATGCCATTCGATATCTTGCTTCCATCAGCACTATTCTTCCTAACAGCGGCGGCAGTAATTCTTTATCCAAAATTAGAAAGTAAGGTCAAATCGATTCTTGAGGAGAAAAAATTTAGCATACGCGATGTTGTTGTGCTTGTAGTAGTTATGGGCATTGCTGCAACAGTTTTGGTGTTCATCCCAGGAGATGCAATAAGGGTTCTTTTCTTAATCTTTTACTCTATGATGCTGTTCTTGTCAATGTACATACTTCTGCCAAAGTGGTACATTGGACTCTTGCTTCCAGCTTCATTTCTAGTATTGTACTTTGTTTTTTGGAATGCGTTGCCTACTGACATATTTGTATTAATCTTTATGGACGTATTTGCGTCAATCTTTGTAGTTTTTGCTTCAGTTTATATGGGTACACTCTTTAGTTGGGAGACAATAGCGGTTTTCGCTGGTTTACTAACAGTTATGGATGTTATTCAGGTTTTGGTCACAGGGTTTATGGTAGAATCTAGCCTGAAACTGCGGGATCTAAAATTGCCAGTCATGATTTTTGTTCCGACTTTCCCATATCAAAGTTCTGGAATTCTTCTTGGACTAGGCGACATTCTGCTTTCAAGTCTTCTCACCATTCAAACTGCAAGAAAATATGGAAAGAAATTTGGATACATCTCTGCTGCTTTCATAGCTGCTGCTTTTCTAATTTTTGAGTTCTTAATGTTTTACTATAAGAGTGGAGCTATGCCTGCAACTGTCTTTATTGTTTGCGGTTGGCTAGTTGCTTTGGGAACACGACACATATATAATTTGGTAACCGCTAAAAAGACGGTTGGTGAAAAGCAATGAAGATAGTTAAGGTTATTGGAAAAAAGAGAAATCACAAAGTCTTCATGTACGCCATTAGCACATGCGCATGGTGCAAACGCACAAAACAACTTCTTAAAGACAATAACGTCGAATTCGAGTATGTTGACGTCGACCTATGCAGCGATGAAGATCAGGAGAAGATCGAGAGAGAAATCACTAAACGTGGAGGAAGACTATCCTATCCAACCTTAATTGTTGATGATAAAACCCTGATAACAGGCTATCATCCGGAAAAGATGACGGAGGCAATAGGGCTTTGACAACATTAGAAGCAGTACGAAGGAGAGCAGAAAGTAACGCAAAAGACAGAGGATACATTTTGAATCCTGACCCAGAATTTCTTGCAGATTTGATTGAAGGCTTGAAAACAAATGAAGACCGCTATGGTTATCCTTCTTGCCCATGTAGACTAGCCTCTGGAATATTTGATCTTGACAGAGACATCATTTGTCCATGCGATTATAGAGACCCAGACGTAGAAGAGTATGGATGCTGTTATTGTGCACTTTTCATTAGGAAAGATGTCGTTGAAGAGAAGAAGCCAATTGAGCCAATACCTGAAAGAAGACCGCAAGAAAAAATCGCTCTAGCCCATACGCCTGCATCTCAAAGGGTGGAAAAACCAGTTGAGATTGTGCCAGCTTTGACTGCGATTCCTTTGAAGACGAAATTAAAAATGTGGTATTGTAGACAATGTGGTTATGTGTGTTTTCGTGAAGAGCCACCGTATATCTGCCCAATATGTAAAGCTAAGAGAGAAATGTTTGAAGAAATTAGGGCAACAATTTACTTGGGCGCGTAACGGATTGTAATATAGCGATTATTTTCCCTTAAGTTTAGATGCTAATTCCTCAGCATACTTTCTAGTATTCTCAATTTCACCTTCTTTCAACGGTCCTTTTATTTCCAAGACCGCTGTCTTCAGAGCTGGAAGAACTTGTTTTAATCCTTTCTCAGAAAGCTTTTTTGCAATTTTTTCTGCGGCACTTGCACCGCCCTTCTGGATAACGTCTGGTAATTCGGTGTCAAATGATGCAAATGGTTTGTCCTTCCATTCTTCTCCTTTTATTTTTCCGCTGATGAAGCGACTGACAGTGAAGATCATGTTATTTATTCTTGTTGGAGAACCAAGAACGAGGAAGTCATAGTCTCTTGCATGTAGCTCTTTGACATCTTTCACGTGAGACAAGTGAACATCAAGTCCAGATTCCTTGAGCGTTTCTGCGATAATTCCGCAATTATCTTAGTGTTCTCATATGAAGTGTCGTAAATGACAATTCCTCTCATGCGTGTCACCGAGCATTCTTTCTTTATCTCTTGCCTATTTCATCTTTTTGCCTAACTGCCTAAAATCTCCGAAGAGTAACAACATCGTATTTTCGGGCTCTGTGTAGTCTTCGTCGGATGGTTTTTGGTGTGAAAACTCGTCGGATGCTATTTCCTCGATTAATGCCTCAGCTTTATTTATCAAAGAATTATAAGTAGAACCATTGGGTAATGGTATAGAATGCTTCTCTACATAATCTCTTATCCATTGCATTGTTACTGAGAGAGTTTCAAGTAATTCTTGGTTTAGTTGATGCATACGAATTAATTCGCCTAGAGTCTGATAGACTTCACTTAGATGTTTTATCATTTAATCACCTATTGTCTCCTAGATACTTTTTTGTTCGTTCTCTGCCCTCTCTAAAATCATCTATTATTGGTTTCCATTTCTTAGTTACTTTTTTCAGCCTAGCCAATTCCTTCTCAAGAGTGCTAATTTTTTCCAAATCCATTTCAGACGGTGATACAGATGGTTTTTTTAATTGTTTCAGTTCATTAAAAATATGCATTATCGTTAATGCTGTGCTGATGGCGAGTCGATTCATTAGATGTAGCATTTTTTTCTCCATATCTAGAATAACCATTATGTTACATTCATTGCATGTAGCATATCCAGCAATTAGCCTTGTGTTCAGGTCAATTTTTTCGTTATCCCTTATCTTTCCATAGATATCGAGAATATTTTTTGCTTCTGGCTCTACCCTTTGAAACCAAATCTCACTTTCGCTATACGCTCTATGTATTTCAGATGACAATTCTTTCATAATTCTCAAAAGGTCTTCAGACATTGCTATTTTTCCTTCTTTTTCGTTTCTTCTTGTCTTGCTATCCACAAGTCTATTGCTTCCTCTATGGCTTCGCTTATGTTGCCTTTCTTGTATCCTTTGTTTTCGTAAACCGTTTTTCTAAACTTGTTTTCAAGTTCGTCGTTCAACACTATGTTCATTTTACCCATTATTTTGTCACCACAAAGATATATATTGCCAAACATATATAAAGTTTTAGGTTTGTAGAGATAGGGAGATAACTTTATATAGTTGTATAGATATAGAGATATGTGGCGATAAAAATAATGATAAACAACCGAGAGCAACGTGGAATGCAAATCGCAAAGCTTGACAATCAAATCAAGCGAATAGACTCAAGCACTTACATGGTAAAGTCGCAATCCAACAACGGAGACTATCATGTTTCTAAAGATGTAAATAGATGGAGATGTGAATGCCCAGACCACGTTTACCGTCATGTTAAATGCAAGCATATCTTTGCAGTAGAATTTTCCGTTTCTTTCAGAGCAGAAGTTGCTATAAGAAGAATAGAACCTATTGAGGATTTTACAGAGTGTATCTATTGTGGTTCATCCAACATCGTTAAAGATGGTGTGAGAAAAAACAAATCTGGAACAATTCAAAAATTCTATTGCCGAAACTGTAACCGCTACTTTACTTTTAACATTGGTTTTGAGAGGATGAAGCATAATCCTCAAGCTGTAACCTCAGCTATGCAACTTTACTTTAGTGGAGAATCATTAAGAAATACAATGAAGTCGCTTAGGTTGTTAGGCGTTGATGTTTCATACAAGACAATTCACAATTGGATAAACAAGTATGTCAAACTGATGAAGACTTATGTTGAAACATTTCAACCCAATGTAAGCGACACATGGAGAGCTGACGAGCTTTACGTGAAAATTAAAGGCGATATGAAATACTTGTTTGCCTTGATGGATGATGAAACACGCTTTTGGATTGCTCAAGAAGTCGCAGAGACCAAATACAAGCATGATGCAAGAGCCCTATTCGCATTAGGCAAGAAACTTATGGGAAAGAAACCTATGACAATAATCACTGATGGTCTCTCCGCTTACCATGAAGCATACAAGAAGGAGTTTTGGACACTAAAAGGGCAAAGAACCGAACACATTAGGCACATTACGGTTAGAGGAGACAGAAACAACAACAAAATGGAAAGACTGAACGGAGAGATTAGAGACAGGGAGAAAGTCATGAGAGGATTAAAGACGACTGATACACCAATAGTCTCTGGTTATCAAATATTCCACAACTACATTAGAGAACATGAAGGATTAGACGGCAAAACTCCAGCAGAAGCTTGTGGAATAACAATTGAAGGAAAAAACAAATGGTTAACCCTAATCCAAAATGCAAGTAAGAAGGGATAGTCTAACATGTCATATTCACAATTATGTTCTACGTTTCAGAACGCTTAAATAGTATGTCAATATATGGACAGTAAGTCTATTAGATAGTTGATAGTAGTAATACAATAGGTGTGAGAGAAATGGAAGATTCCCAGATTTTAGAGATTCTCAAAAAATCTGAAGAAGACGGCAAGTGGGTTAGCGAGGAATATGATAAACTTCGAACCAAGTATGAGGGAAAAGTGTTTGCAGTAAGGAACAAGACTGTCCTTTCACATGCCGATACAGTAGAGGAGCTTGTAGAGAAACTAGAAAAGATGGATGAAAAAGTAGGGCTCTTACTCATAGAAACGATTCCCCCAAAAGATTTGTCTTTCATCCTTTAGAGGGTAGGTTTTGCCTAGAATACGTTGTACGGTTAGGGCATTGATAGGTCGAAGACTTTTTCCTTTTGTTACTTTTTTCTTAAGGACTTCTCATATTTCTAAGCCAGTAGACGCTCTAATTGATACTGGGAGCCCATTCACCGTTTTATCCACAAATGATGTTTTAAGCACAAGAATGCCTATCACTAAAATGCAATCAGGCGAGACTGTGTTGTTGGCAGGATATCGCTTTTTCAATCATCCAATCAGAGATGTCACCATGAACTTCAGAACGGAATCGGATGAGCTTTTTAAGGTGAATCTACCAACAATAGGTTCATTGATTCCTACAAAGATTGACAAAAAAACGATGAATGATGTCAAGCATATTCCAAGCATAATAGGAAACGATTTTTTAGAAGCCCAAAAGATTGCTTTATATTTCAACCCAAGTGCTCGAGTAGTATATTTCGAATATTAATAACGCAACTTTAAAATGAGAAAAGAAGTTTACCATCCGACGAAAGTTCACATGAACCCCTAATCCGACGGAGACTTCACAGAACCTATTTTCGGAACATTTATAACCTAATTTTCTCATTGAAACAAAGACAACGCTAAAAATAATATCATAATAAAGAAGGCTAAACAGCATGGGTCACCGTAAACAAAACGCACCAAAACGAGGTTCACTAGCCTACTTACCCAGAGGACGTGCTGCAAGCCAAACAGGCAGAATAAGGTTTTGGCCCTCCGTAGAAGAAGGACCCACAGTGCTAGGATTTATGGGCTACAAAGCAGGAATGACCCATATATTCATGATAGAAGATAAGCCTGGTTCCCCAGACTTTGGCAAAGAAACATTTCATCCAGCCACAGTTGTTGACACTCCACCAATAACAATCTGCGCAATTCGTGCCTATACAAAAGATAATTATGGCTTACAAACATTTACTGAGGCATGGATGAAAGACCCTCCAAAAGATCTTGAAAGAGTTTTCACCTTACCAGAAAACTTTGATCCAACAAACGGTCTGAAAAAAATGGAGGAAAACCTTGGCAACATAGCTGAATTTCGTTTCTTAGCCGCCACGCAGCCTCGGCTTGCAGGTGTTCCAAAGAAGAAGCCTGATGTGATGGAAGTCAAAGTAGATGGCGGTTCAGTCAAAGAACAGTTCGAATACGCAAAGAATTTGTTGGGCAAAACAGTTTCTGTGACAGACACTTTAAAGGAAGGACAGTTCATAGACGTAGTCGCAGTGACTAAGGGAAAAGGAATTCAGGGACCAGTGAAACGTTGGGGCATAAAACTTAGAGACAGAAAATCCAGAAAAACTCGCAGAGGCGTCGGCACACAAGGAGCATGGCATCCAGCAAGAGTATTATACACTGTTCCAAAGTCAGGACAAATGGGCTACTCCCAAAGAACAGAATACAACAAACGCATCCTAAAAATCGGCGCCAACGGAAACGAAGTTTCTCCAAAAGGCGGTTTCCTACGATACGGTCCCATAAAAGGAACATATGTTCTGTTAGAGGGGAGTCTACCTGGACCTGCAAAACGCCTCATACGACTACGCTATCCCGCACGCCCACCGAAAAAGTTTCCAAAAATTCCACCAAAAATCACGCAAATATCATTAGAATCGCTTCAATAATAAAATGGTAAGTGAGAAGAAATGGTAAAAGTCTCGGCTAAAGTTTTTGACCTCAAAGGCAAAGCAACTGGAAAAGTTCGTCTTTCCCAAATTTTTAAAACCCCTCTCAGACAGGATGTTATAAAGCGCGCTGTTGTCGCTATTCAGTCTCACAGTTTTCAGCCACAAGGCAGAGATGTTATGGCTGGCAAACACAACACAGCAGAATCGCGAGGCACCGGCTTTGGCATATCTAGGGTCTCAAGATTAAAAGAGAGGCAAACCGCAGCCTTCATCCCATCGGCAGTTGGTGGGCGAAACGCCCATCCGCCGTTAGTTGAAAAGAAAATTAGAAAAAAAATTCCACGAAAAGAAATGCGGTTGGCTCTACATTCAGCAATAGCAGCCACAGCGTCAAAAGAAATAGTGGCTTCTCGTGGACATGTAGTAGACGAAGTCCCTGACTTTCCATTAATTGTAACAGACGAAATCCAAGAGATAAGTAAAACTAAAGATGTGAAAGACACGTTTCTGCAATTGGGAATCTGGCCAGACATATACCGAGTAAGAGAAAGACGCAAAGTTCGAGCTGGAAAAGGCAAAGGACGTGGCAGAAGAATAAAAAATGCGGTTGGGCCGCTCATAGTAATTAACGAGAATAAAGGCTTCGCTGAGGCAGCACGTAACATTCCAGGCGTTGACATTGTTACAGTAGACAGTTTGAACGTAGAATTATTGTCGCCAGGCGCTCATCCTGGAAGACTTACCATGTGGACAAATTCAGCCGTTGAAAAGTTGGATAAACTCTTTGGAGAAAGATAACAATGGACCCTTACAAAGTAATAAAGCATCCATTAATGACTGAAGTTACAAGCCGCATGCTTGAAACCGAAAACAAACTCGTATTCATCGTAGACAAGGCAGCAAGTAAGAAAGAAATCAAACAAGCAGTTGAGCATCTTTACGAGGTAGCAGTAGCAGAAGTGAACGTCTTAATTACACCAAAAGGTGAGAAGAAAGCATACGTGAAACTTCATCCAGATTATAAGGCGGTTGATGTAGCAATCAAACTTGGTATTCTATAAGGAGGCTTAATGACATGGGTAAACGCATTAGAGTTCAAAGACGTGGCAGAGGCTCACCCGTTTTTAGGGCAGCCACACACAAAAGAATAGCACCAATTCACTATCCAAACATGTCCAAAGAGGAACTTGAAGGAGTTCTCCGCGGACACATCTTAGAAATCTTACATGAGCCTGGCAGAGGCTCACCATTAGCCTCAATAAAACTTGAGAATGGCCAAGTCTATTATTCAGTAGTTCCAGAAGGCGTTGCAGAAGGGCAAACAATGGAAATAGGAGGCAAGGCATCAGTAGACATTGGCAACGTGTTACCCTTAGGAAGCATTACAGAGGGAACAATGGTATGTAATATTGAACTTTCGCCTAGCGACGGCGGCAAAATCGCACGCTCCTCAGGCGCTTACGCTACCGTCATCGCTCATACACCAGATGGAACAATGATAAAACTTCCTTCAGGCAAAACCCGATATTTAAATAGCCTTTGCCGAGCAACGGTCGGAGTTCTATCTGCGAGCGGTCGCACTGAAAAACCTTGGATGAAAGCTGGAAACAAAGCACATTGGATGCGAGCCAAAGGCCACAAATATCATATGACCCGTGGTGTTGCTATGGTAGCTGCTGCACATCCGTATGGAAGTAGTAAGAGGGGTGGACGCAAGGTTACAACTGTTGCGCGTGGAGCGCCACCAGGCCAAAAAGTAGGCTTAATAGCCGCAAGAAGTACCGGTCGCGGTCGCAAAAAGAGACGAACCTAAGTTGGAAAGATTTAATAAACTCGCGTAAACCAAGTTTTGTGAGGAAAAAATAGAATGCCAAGAGAATTTGCCTATCGTGGACATACTCTCGAAGAAGTTCAAGGCATGTCGATGGATGAATTCATTCGCTTGCTTCCTTCGAGACAGCGTCGTAGCCTTCAAAGAGGACTTACACCACAACAGAGAATCTTTTTAGAAAACATTCGAAAAGCGAAGGAAGCGCTTAAAACTGATGCAAAAATCGTTGTCAAAACTCATGCACGCGATATGATAATTCTTCCAGAAATGGTTGGCACCAAAATACTCGTTCACAATGGAAAAGAATTTGTTGCTGTAGAAGTTGCTCCAGAAATGATTGGACACTATTTGGGCGAATTTTCTACGACTAACAAGCCTGTTAAACATGGGACTCCTGGTATAGGTGCGTCACGGTCTTCAATGTACGTTCCATTAAAGTAACTAAATTTCTTTCTTCTATGCTCGATAGGTTGGTTCTGAAGGCTTTTTCTGTTCGCCGGGTGGCTGAATTTGTGGAATCGGTGGAGGTACATTTAGGGTTCGCGTGATTAGAAGCGATTCCATGAATGCGACGTTGAATATAGATTGGGAAAGTTGAGGCGGTGGAGGTTTTTTCTCCAAGTACGCATCGTAAATTTTTTTGATTTCTTCTTTTGCTCCTTTTACAAGTGCTTTTCCTGTTAGGCTGATTTGCGCAATGGCTGGAGTGTAGTTTATGGTGAAAATAAATGGGACCTCTAATATGTCTTCTCGTTTTTTGTTAAATCCCACAATGTTGAGGTTTGTAGCTATCTGACCTTGACCAGGAGGAATTGGTTTGTCAATTTCCAAAAGCCTTTCGGCTGAAATTTTGTTTACAAAAATTCTCATTTGAATTTTAAATTCGCTCATCTAAATGATGCCTCATCTACAGAATCATCAATAAGCGTCTGAAGATTTAAAACATGTGCTACTGGATAGCCTGAGTTTCTGCAGGCTTGTATTTTGTGAAGCCACAGTGTCCACATGTAAAGCGGTTGCCGTGATTAGCCATGAAGTATCCTGGACCGCATCTCTCGCAGAATGGCAGTAACCTCTTGAACCCTTCTTTTTCAACTTTGTAGTGTGAGAAAACGCCGGGTCTTTTCTTTTTGGGTTTCTTTTCCGCTTTCTTCTTCTCTTCCTTCTTCTCAACAGGCGGGGCTTCTTTGGCTTTTTCAGGTTCTTTAGCCTTTTCTATTTTCTCTGCTGGTTTTCCAGCCTTTTCTGGTTTTGGCTTTTCTTCAGCTTTCTTAGTTTCTTGGAGTTTTTTGGTTTCTTTGGGTTTCTGTGGCATGTGTTATTTCTCCTTCTTTTCTGTTTCAGCTTTGGGTTTTTCGGGTTCTTTAGCCTTTTCTACTTTCTCAATTTTTTCTGGTTTTGGCGCTTTTGGCTTCTCTTCGGCTTTCTCTTCATCCTTTGGTTTTTTCTCTGAGGGCACGTTTCTTTCGATGATGTGTTGGGGTTCTACGAGTTTGGCTTGTTCTATGGTGTCGTAGATGTTGGCTTCTCCTTTTGCTTGCATTGTGCCTGTTCTTGTCTGCATTTTCCTAACATAGACCAAGTCTACGTTTGCCTTCAGATTCTCTGCCAATGCTTTTCTAACTTCTATGCGTGATGGCGTTCCCTTTATGTCTTCATGCTTTATTTCAAAGACTATTTCTTTTCTTTTTAGCAGTGGGTTATATTGTTGAGTGGTGATGTTGATTTTCATTTTGTTACTTCCGATTGATTGTTGATGTTGATGAGCCTCTCTTTCACTTTAACTTTTCGTATCAGCATGTTACAACGCAGTTGAGAAATCGAAGTCTCCGAGTGTGGGAAGAGCCAAAATTATTTTTTGTTCTTCTTCTTCATCATCGCCAATATTTTCTATGTTAAATGGATATAATTGATGAAAACGATGAGCCAAATCGGGATTGTTTATTGTTTTCTTTTTCCGTCTATGAATTCTTTGAACCATTGTTCAGCTGTTTCCAAGGGTAGCATTTGTGGTGGGTTCTTGAAGGCGTATGCTGAAAGGCTTATGAGTGAGCCAAAAACTTTTCTGTTAAGCGCTATTTTGACTCCTCTCATAACGTCAAGCATTACTGAGCCTGCATTTGGAGCATCAACCGTACTCAATCGTAAGTCTAGTTGCATAGGAGTTTTTGCAAAATAGAATCCTTTTATCCAGAAGTAGCTATCTCTGCGATTACCTAAAAAGTCCACGTAGTCTGTTGAGCCAGCCACAACCGCTGCTTTATATGGCAGAGATGCCTCAACCGCCTTTGTCTTCATAGCCCGTTTAGCCTCCTTAGACCGTTCCAAAGTGTCCAAGGATTCTGTTCCTCCCCCAACGTCTAGTTGATAAGTTTCAGCAATGCGTACTCCTTGGTCTGCTAAAGTTTTGAGAAGGATTTTGTGAAGTATTGTTGCGCCCACTTGGTCCACTAAGTCGTCGCCGACTATGGGCACTTTCGCCTCTCTAAACCGTTTATCCCATGCAACGTCGCTTGCAATTAGGGTTGGTGTAGCATTTATTAAGGCGCATTTGGCTTCTAAAGCCCTTTCCGCATACCATCTTGACGCTTTAACAGCGCCGCTGGGAAGAAGATTAATCACCATATCTGCCCCGCTTTCTTTTAGTTTTCGAGTCACATCAATTTCTTTCAATTTGCTAATTTTGACAACGTTCTTTAGGTATTCGCCTACGCCGTCTAACACTGGACCCTTCAAAACTTCAACTTCTAAGTGTGGTACATCTGCAATTTTTGGTGCATTATTTGGCTGAGAAAAAATCGCCTCTGAAAGGTCTTTTCCAACTTTTCTTTCATCTATGTCAAATGCGGCTACAAATTCTACGTCTTTAGGGTGGTAGTCACCTATTAAGAGGTTTTTAAGTCCTAAAGATTTTTTTCCTTTTTCTGCATTTCTGTAATAGTAGGCGCCTTGAACAATTGCCGAAGCACTGTTTCCTACGCCGATTAATGCTACTTTAATTTTAGGCATGTCTTAGTCACCAACTCTATTGAAGTGTATGGTTTTGCTCATAAAACTTCATATTTCAACGGTTTTCCTTCTCTGTCAAACACCATTATGTCTCTTTGCGTCTGATATGGGTAGGCAATTATGACCATGATTCTTCCATAAAACTTGTTCAAATCC
>Ga0315280_10009296_pt1 | contig 12650 bp, 19 predicted proteins | sample YL17G06_40_MG_FD_203697 | JGI IMG/M metagenome (GOLD analysis project Ga0315280, IMG submission 203697) | Sediment microbial communities from Yellowstone Lake, YNP, Wyoming, USA - YL17G06_40 | ecosystem: Environmental > Aquatic > Freshwater > Lake > Sediment | place: USA: Wyoming | collected... | reverse complement strand
GCGCCAACGACCGGTACTTGCTTTGAATCCGTGCGATCATCTGTGCATCCTGCATGCACGTGTTATCACACAATCCCTCAAATCGAGCAATAGTAATTTGTTCACGTTATTTATGCGCGTTCACTTAGAAAGGAAAGCACGCCCAATGCCAGGAGCAGGAGGACCAAGGGATTCTTGAGGTTAGCCAAGAGGCGCATCACGGCAGCTTGATGCTTCTCTCGGGCGATCTCATTCGTCCCGACCTGCCTCAAGCGAGAATCGGCCTGGGCCTCGGTCAGGCCGCTGAGTTGCGATCCAAGCTCCGTCAGGACGGTATCGGTGTCGGCGCGCGCATAGGCCAATAGCTGACCGGAATGCTGCGCCTCGTTCCCGCCAAAGGCGTTGCCGACAAGCGGACCGGACGGCAAAAGGAACACGCGCGGGGCGGCCTATTCCTGAGCTTTCTGAGGCGTCGTTTCAACCTTGTCCTTCGCTCGTTGTTCCAGGCCTTTCACCTTGTCCACCGCTTTGTCCTTGTCCTCTTGGATTCGGCCCTTGTCCACCGACATAGTGACGTGTGCATTTTTACCGTCGCTGCCCGACGAGAAATGGAACCACCCCAGGTAAAAGCCCAGGCCGACGACGACGGCCACGATCAGAACGAGCACGCCAAGCATGCGTATCATAAATGCCTCCACAGTGAGTCCGGAAAGAGTTTGGGCCGCGTCAGGGACCGGCGGCTCAGAAGCCGCGGGGGATGTACCCCACGAGCAGGAGCACCAGCACGATCACCAACACCAGCCCCAAGAGGCTGCTGGGGGCGTAACCCCAATTGCGGCTGTAGTTCCACCGGGGCAGGCCACCGAAAAGCAGCACGAGCAACACAATTAGTAGTACGAATCCCATGATAGACTCCTTTCGATGTTCTCAAAAACGACGGAGGCCGCTGCCGTGGACGCCACGGGCGGCCGCCGCGCGTATGGTTCAATAGGCCGCGGGGTCTGCGGCCGGGTCTTGGCTCTTCGTTTCCCGTCCGGCTTGCAGCCAATTCCGCTGGTTCTTCAGTTCCTGTTCGGCTTGCAGCCAGTCCTGTTCGCTATGGTCTTGCCGGCAACCCTTCTCGACGTAAATCTCATGGGCATGCCTGGCAATGTCTTCCTGCGTAAACATGGCGGCAACGACCGGCTCAGGATGCGAGGCGTTCTGCATCTGCTGAGCGGCGTGCACTTGCTTGCTTTTCGACTGATTGGTGTACTTGTTCATCGGGGAATCTTCCTTTCCGAGTCAGAGCATGCGCCGTCAAACGGACACGGCTGCCCCTGGTTATCAGATCGTGCGGCAGCACCGCATGACGCCGTGCCGCCGGCCTCACTTTTCCTCCGTACGCCGGGAATGTCGTTCCAGAGTGGGCCGACGGGGTTCTCCGCCGCCGCGTTCCGGGCCTTTCCACCCCACACAGCCACGTCTTCGTCCGTCTCGGCCCTGGCCTGGTAGACACTGATCGAGTGATGGTACAGCGTCATCCGGACGAGGCTGGTGATGGAAGCAGCATTGACAATCGCCAGTGGATACCTTGCGCTCATCGCACTCCCTTTCTGTTGTTGCTTGGACCGAGTTCTTGGACTCATCCTGGAAGACATGCTACATCCTGGGCCTGTCCTTTATCTATAGGGTGTAACCCTACCCGGAATTATTGGATCCCCTCCTCGCCAACGGACGCGGGCGCCGGAAGAGTCCGACGATCCGGACAGATTGACGAAGGCCCAACGAGCTTGGGTTGTCCGCCGTCCACAAGTAATTCCTGGGAAAGCGTCTAACTCAGTTCTCATTTTCGATTGGAGGTTTCACGCTGCTCAGCGCCACAGAAAAACCCCCGCGTTTCTCCGGCAAGGAAGAGGGAGCAGGTTACGTGGGGGTTTGAGGGCTACGCTTACACGGACAATATAGGTTCTGGCCGCTGGGAATTCCGTCGGCCTTACCCGATCATTTGCAGGCTCGCCAAGGCAGCGAACCGGTCTTCTACAAACTCGAACAGATCATCAAGTCGAGCGATGGTGAAGACGCCCTTGGTGGCTGGAGCGACACTACAGAGGGTCAGTTTGTGTCCGCAATCATCCAACAGCCTCCGCACCTCCAAGAGCCCGGCGAGGCACGCACCCCCCACAACATCAACGTGAGAGAAATCAATCACGACGTCACAATCGCCCCGGTTTCGCACCATTCCTATCACGATCTGTAGCTCGTTCTGTTTCTCCAACTCCCCAGGCAGATCCACCAGGATCATGTCCTCCGACCAACGGTGAATACTCATTCCTGACCTCCCTTTCCGGCCCCGCCCTGCGGTGGCTCAAGATGATGGAGATCGCCCACAGTACAGGGTTCCGCTTTCGGTGGGCCGCCCATCAGATCATAATACGCCATACGTCGGCCCTTCCTCTATGGGGTGTAACCCTACCTGGATTCATTGGATACACTACGCGGAAGGGGACTTGGTCGCCGGGAGAGTTCGACAGGCCGGTGCGTTGGGTGGTTGTGCCGAGTGCCTCGCATCGGTCTTGCGGCGGGAAAGACTACGAAGGGTCTCAGGCGGGCTGACGACCAAGTTCAGCGGCCGTCGAGAATGGTCCGCTGGGGGGTTTCATTGGACAACTAATATGAATTGACACCGATTTCCGTGCGGATATGGGTTGCCTGGAAGAAGGGGCAAGAAGCCCTTGAAGCTACCCGGCGATGTTGCACTTCGTGCGCGCTGGACCACGTACGGATCGTGCGGGGCTGCTGAGACAGGCTCTTAGCACTCGATAAGCGGTCAAGATACGGAAAAGAACTTTCTTCCGAAGGCAAGCAGACTCCCCAACCCGGAGCAGACAAGCAGAAATGCGCCAGGGGCCGGGACGGTGACGGGGCCGGCGGAGTCGCCGCCGCTGAAGCCATGGCTGCCGAAGTCGGAGCGGTTGCTGTTGAAGTCTTCGAGGGTGCTATCGTTGGAGATTCTATTGCCATCCATCGTCACCGCAGCGTTGAGCGCGATGGCTCTACCGGACAGAATGTCTGCGCTGGTATTCAGGGTGATGCTATCGAGCGCGAGAATATTCCCTGCGAACAGCGTGTTGGTACCGAGGGTCGCGGACCCAGTGCCGGACCCGCCAGTGACGCCCATCAGCCAATACACGCCGCTAAGTGAACTCCCATTGATCACGTTAACAGACGAGTGGCTAGTAGTAGAGCCGTCTGCCGTCGTGAGCGCAGTCCCTACCTGGAAAACGAAGTCCCCACCGGGTTCGGTCGAGAAGTCGAGAATGAGCGGGGCTGCTCCTGTCAACGCAGCCGTGGTGTTAAAACGATAGACGCCCGGCGTGAGCGTGCGTCCACCCAGATCTTGGCCACTCAAGTTGTTGGCAACGGGGAACGGCAGGGCTTTCAGAGCATTGTACGCGGTGACGGCGTCAGTCTGAGCCTGATTCGGCACCGGACCAGGTCCGTATATCGATCCCCCGGTCACGGTCCCCGGAGGAAAGCCCGTGAGCGCGCTGCCTGGATCAACACCCAGACTTCCGTAGATGGTGGTCGAGCCGGTGTTGGTCACCGTCGAGGCACCCAGGGCCCCGAAGTCCCGCGCCGAACCTAGTTGAGTTGGCCCGGCCAATCCTGTGGATGGGACGCAAAGAAGCGTAGCGAAAGCAACCAAGCAGAACAACTCTCTCCGCATGACACTCCTCCTCGTCTATCCTTGACGCAAAAAGACTTCCGTCAAATTGCCCCCCGTACCCAGACCGAGCAGACAGTAGCCGACAAGGAAGCGCCGAACATACGGGCTAATGGCACGTCTAACGTAGATGTTCTCAATTTAGCCATTCGATGTCAAGAAGAAAACCCCCGCATTGCCCTTTCTTGTCAGTCTAATCCTACCCACACGTGCCACATTACCCACTATGAATCACTTACGACAATTTGGACAAGAGAATCAAGTGCGCGTGCTACAGGCTGCCACCCAGATTTCTGTGCCAGAAGTGCTCCTGCGAGCCGGCCCCCAATCGGAATTGGAGGCCGGTTCAGTAAAAGCACCCGCACACCTCGAATTTGGAATACGGCAACATCCTCCAAATGGGGGGCTGTGATGGGCTACTAGTCCCGAGATTTCTGGGTTGCCGTTTCGACCTTGTCCTTCGCTTGTCCCAGGTTTTGCACCTTGTCCACGGCTTTGTCCTTGTCCGCCGACACAGTGATGTGCGTAGTTTCATCGTCGCTGCGCGACGAGAAATGGAACCACCCTGTGTAGACGATCAAGGCGAACACCAGAAGCATGCGTGTCATAAATGCCTCCTCACTGAGTCCGGCAAGGGTTTGGGCCGAGTCAAGGACCGGCGGCTCAGAAGCCGCGGGGGATGTACCCCACGAGCAGGAGCACCAGCACGATCACCAATACCAGCCCCAAGAGGCTGCTGGGGGCGTAACCCCAATTGCGGCTGTAGTTCCACCGGGGCAGGCCCCCGAAAAGCAGCACGAGCAACACAAGTAGTAGTATGAATCCCATAATAGACTCCTTTCGCTGTCCTTAAGGACCGCATAAAACACTCTACCAGCTAACACCATGGCATCCGCCGACAAAGACCGCGATTGCCAAAAGGGCGGCCACCGCTACTAAGACACAGTTGCGAATCTGTGGTAATTTCATGTTACATCTCCATCTGAACCTCGATCATTGTGGATTGGTTGTGGTGCAATGCCGTTGCTGTACTCTTTCGCGGCATACGTCCACTGACCTAATGCCAACTCATGGCTTGTCTCCTTTATGGTCTCTCTCCTCGTGCCTTCCTGGGGTCCCAGACGAGCAACAGGATGCCGCCGACCAGAGCGACCGCTCCAACGGCCGGGGGAATGAAGTGGCTCTTGGTGGTCTCTATGTGCAGCGCGCCCATCTCGACAGGCCTTCCTCGGGTCTGGTAAGTGATGCCCGAGTACGCAAGCACGACGATGCCAAGAACGATCAGTATGCCCGCAACAATGGCTTTGGACCTCACAGAACCTCCTGCTTCCTGGCCTCAATACAGCAAGCCAACCGCTTCTTACGTCAGTCGTCGTCCCTGAATGATCCCCACGAGCACCATGACCAGGGCAATCACCAGCAAGAGGGGAATAAGCCCTCCCGTCGCGTAACTGCTCGCCAACCCCAACAGCCACAGAATTGCCAGGATTACCGTCACGGCAATTGTCCACAACACAAGATTCTCCTTTCACTGGGCCCCAGGTTCACCGCCGCCTGGCGCCTCCCCTCGCCAGCGAGGGCAGAGCCTCCCTGCTCTTGTCCCCCTCCATATGGTCATTTGCTTCGTGATACGCTTCACACTCACTTCTCTTGCTGTGTTCTTTGCCCTGTTCTCTCAGACATACTACGCCATAGGTCAGTCCTGGGTCTATGGGGTGTAACCCCACCTTTCTAGGGGACAGAAACGGAGTAGGGTCAATGTCCCGACCGTCTCAGTACCGGTGAAGCGGCGTTTGCAGCCGGCAATCATCGACAGCCGGCTTCATATTCAGCGGAATCGCCAGGATAGAATGAGGCGGAACGGCCGTCAGTCCTCTTCCAGAAGCCGGCGGCAGACATTCGCGATGTTGAGGGCCGCTGAGCCGTTCTGAATCGGCATCAGCCGACGCAATTCGTCCATGTCGAAGTCCGAGTGGGTTTCCTTGCCGAGCGCAATGCCGACAAAGGCAGTTGACGAAAAACGAGTAATCAGGACATCGCAGTTCGCGATCATTTCTTCCGCGCTGCCCGTGGTGAACACCAGGGCTTCAGGTGCATGCTGGCGGATTTCCCGGGTAGCACGCTTTACATTTTCGTTAGGGTGAAGTTTGAAGATCAGTTGCCTGCCGCCGGCAATCTCGACAGCTTTCCGGAGAAAAGCCTCACGGTCCTCGCCCTGGAATATCTCCCGCAGCGGGGACGTGCAGGCCAGCACGTAGTGCCGATAGGGAAAATCGTTGCTGCAATACCGTTGGCAGTCATCGAAATTGGGTATTCCCGTAACGATGATCTTCTCAGGGCGTGCGCCTTTGCGGATGAAGAAATCGCGATATCCCTCGCTTGCGACGCAGAAAGCACGGTACGCATCGCTCAGGCCGGTAGCCGATGTACCCGCCAGCCAGCGAGGAAGGAATCGGAAGCGCTTGACGAGGCGAAACAAGATAGACTCTGCGTCCGTAATCCCCTCCTGAACCAGGACGATCCTATGGTCTCGAATGTTCTTCTGCAGGTACACGTCCGAGCAGGTAACTACAAGGTCGTAAGGCCGATTCTTCCCCTGGTAGTCGATAAGGAGGTTATGATTCTGCAGATACATCCGGCATCTGCTCGCCAGCTTGTCACCTATGATAGTGAACTCCATCAACCCGAGCCTTCGCAACATCTCGTGAAGGCCGTCGCAGTAGTAGGGCGAGAACGAGTGCTCATACTCGCACAGGTGCCTGGATATCTGATGCATCTGGGTCGTCTGATTCATGGAACCACAGATAAAAAGGATTCGTTTCGTCATTTGCACCTTCCACCGTCGCACACACGCAATGCACTCGCACAGCACATCCTTATCCCCGTTACCATGTGGGGGCTTATCATTCCGATACTCTTCAGATCTGCTTAACGCCTGCGCACCCAATCACAGCACATACAGGTCGGAAACCCACTATACTCCAACTTTCCAAATGCTTTTCTGACCGACGATAGCACCGGCCCATTCCAAATGTCCACAACACTCTGGGTATTAAGATCGCCCAGGACCTGAGCGCCATTGTAATCCATACAACAGCTAACGACCCTGCCATCATAGAGCACGGACATGGCTGTCCAAGGGTAAAAACAGATGGACACTATCTTATCCCCTACACGGTTATAAGCTCTCCCGCCGCCATAGTTATGCAAAGAGGCGATATTCACACAATCACCAACCTGTGTATCAATTACGGATCGCCACAGAACGCTAAACTCCTCCGTCTTGGCGTGGTTTGTTTCGTGAGGAAGATATTGCAGTATGAGCTGCGGGTTCTTCCTCTTCATTTCTTTCCTGATCCTCACAAAATCCGTAATATTCTGAAAAGTAACGTTAAACGTCAACCTTCTCATGGTCGCGTCATACGATTCTGCGTCGGTTCCGTAGAAACTGATCTTCATCTTATCTAAGCCCGCATCAATGATCTTTCTCGATATCTCGGGAACAAGTAATGAGGCATTAGTCACAATATAGGTGTGCTTTATTCCACACGCCTTTGCGAGCGCGATCCTGTCTGATAATAAGGTGTCTAAAAGCGGCTCTCCAAACCCGTGTAAATGCGTAATGGGTGTGCGCCGCATGCTGGACACTTCTTTGATGATCTTCTCGAATAATCGAAAATCCATGAAACCAGGTTTTCTGGTGAGCTTTTCACGGGGACACATGACGCACTGGGAGTTGCAGCAATTGGTATTCTCGAGCATTATCACGGATGGCAACGGAAAGTGATATCTGTAATACGGATAGAAGACCAGGGGAGTCCTGGCTAATGACAACAGGTAGCTGGCGATCTTGTCTTTTATATTGAGCCGAAATGTCTTATTGGCCATCATAAACGTTACTCCGGCACACTACGACACATCCTGCGAGCGGAATGAGCTGCTGCTTTCAACGCCCATGCCGGTTCATTCGGATCACCACCTGCGAATCGGCGATTGCCGTATTGACTGTTCTGGCCAGTTCGCTTGTCACGGAGTTCTGAATCAATAGTGGAGGTCGGGTCGAGTGCCTCACTAAGCTCCCGACGGGCCAGGAGCCCGGCATCACCGGTAACCGTGGTCCCGTGACACTCAAGCGGCAATCTGCGGTCAAGAGCGAGCCGCGGAGCGTCCTGGCGTGCTTCACGCATGGGGTGTTCCTACCCCTCTTCCCATTTGGTGGTCATCATGCCCAGGACGAAGACCACGGCGGCGAAAGCCCCTATGATCACAGAGCAGCGCAACGCAATCATGTGGTCCGCAAAGATCATGGATGCTCGGAGGCCCTCGTTCACATAGTACAGAGGCAGTATCCGCGAGAACTTCTGCAGGAACCCCGGCATCATCTCGACGGGAAAGAAGGTCCCTGAGAGGAACATCATGGGGAACATGATGGCGTTTGCCGCGGCGGCGGCGCTCTCCGCTTCTTTCGCGACGCGGGTGAGTATCATCCCTATCCCCACGAACGCAAAGACATCAAGCACAACGAATACCGGGAGCCAGAAATTCATCTGAAGGCTAACGTTGAACACACCATAGCTCACTACTAGTATCGCGATCGTGGCTAGGATCGAAAGGAGAAACTGGTACAGAACGTTCGACAGTATCCAATCGGTATGGGTGATGGGGGTGGTAGACAGCTTTTTGATGATGCCCTTCTGCCGGAGCTCCGCATTAACGTTTACCGCACCGAACAGGCTCGCCGTCATCACCGTCATCGCGATGATGCCGGGGACGAAGAAATCGATGAACCGATATCGTCTGTTGAGTATCGATGTCTCGGCTAGCGTGATGAACGGCGGCTCCCCGGACATCCTCTGGTTCATCTCAGCGAAAACCGAGTTCAGGATTTGCATCTTCGTGGACACCGAAGTAGAGCTGGGGTCGTATATGTATGTGATGGTAAAAGATGCGTTGAGGTCTGTGCGTTGCATCCTTTGTAGGAGGGAACTTTCATAGTCTTTGGGAATAACCAGGACCAAGTTCAGCTTGTTGGTCTTGGCGTACTGCGTGGCGTCGATGGCCGGGTCCACCTTGGTTATCTTGAACTTCTCGTTGAGCGCGAGGGTCTTGACGAGTTCTGCCGACGAATGAGTCTGGTCGAGGTCCTGTACATAAAAGGCGAAACGCACCTTGTCCTGGTTCATGAAGATCGTGCCGAACACGAGTATCAGGAGCACAGGGAAAGCAATCCTGAAGAACACTGCCGTGGTCTCGCGGTAGAAGCTCTTGATGCTCACGATGAGGTTGGCGCCGATGACACGTGGACTCATTCGGCCACCTCCTCGGCAAGGTCTTCGCGGAGTGCGGCACCGGTGAGCTTCAGGAAGACCTCTTCAAGATTGGGTTTGCGAACGTCCAGGCTGAGGAATGATGCCCCGGTGTCCTTGATCGTATTCAGTATTCTCCGAACGTCGTCCTGGTGCTCCACCCGGACCTTGATGTTCTTGTGGTTGGTACGGGCCGGCTCGAAACCCATCTTCTGGACGATTTCGAAGACTGTTTCATCGACGGACTGTAGCGTGAGGACCAGATAATTTGCGTTCCGTTCGATAAGCTCCCCGGGAGAGCCCATCGCGACGATACTTCCCTTGGAGATTATCGCGACCGTGTCGGCAAGAAGCTCTGCTTCGTCCATGTAGTGTGTGGTGAGAAATACCGTCTTTCCCTTCTTCTTCAGGCCCAGCAGGACTTCCCATACCTCGCGTCTCGCGCGGGGATCTATCCCTGTCGTCGGCTCGTCGAGGAACACGACCTCGGGATCGTTCACGAGCGCAATGGCAATTCCGAGGCGCTGCTTCACGCCGCCAGAGAGGTTCTTGAACTGCTCTTTGCTCTTGTCCTTGAGGTTCGCGAGTTCTATCAGCCCGTCGATATCGGTGTTCCTGCCGCAGAAAAGTCTCGAGTAGTACTGGATGGTCTCTCGGACCGTTATTCTGTCAAACGAGTTGAACCCCTGCGGGAGAACGCCGATGCGGAGGACGATTTTGTGCTTTTGTTTGGTCACATCCATATCGAGAAGGCGCACCCTTCCCGATGTTGGCGTGCGGATTGTCTCGATGATCTCCACGGTAGTGGTCTTGCCGGAGCCGTTGGGACCCAGGAAAGCGAACACTTCGCCTTTCCTGACGGTGAACGATATGTCGTTGACGGCCAGTAGATCCCCGTACCGTTTCGTCAGTTTCTCGACTTGGATTGCGTGTTCAGCTTCTTGTGTCATGGCTCGGCATTTCATCTCTGTTCTGGAGTAGTAGTGAAATGGTCTGCCCCCAATGCAACCCCCCGGGAACGCCACCGGCATCATATACCCAGAACTGCGATGCGGACGGTAATGATTGTAATCCGTTCGCTATCGTTCAACAACATATTTTAGCTCATCAATATGTAAAAACAGGTCCGGTGCACACTGCGCAAAAACAAGTTGCCGCGCGTTTGAGTACCTTATATAATACCAGTGGGGACATGAATGTTCCCGTAATCGACCACGCCCAGAGGGCGTGGCATTAGGAAGGCCCACCCGAACGGGCCGAGCGTGTCGTGAAGCCCCCGCGGGGGGCGGCAACCGGAGGGAGATTCCGCTGAAGAGGCACGACGGCTCCAATGCCTTGGCCTCCTATCCGACAATCTCTACCTATGCTTTGGTGTGACCTCCACATGGTCCAATTCATGTTGAACCACTGCCATGCGACGATGAACAATAGGGTTCCACAACCTGTGCTGGTGACAGGGGCCAGTGGCTTCATCGGGCGGCACCTGGTGCGACGGCTGATCGAGCTTGGCGATCGAGTGTCCTGTCTGGTGCGAGCCACCTCGTGCGTCGACGAATTGAGAGCGGCGGGCGCTCAGTTGGTCGCTGGCGATGTGACCGATTGGGCCAGCATTAGACGCGCACTGGCGGTGTCGCAGGCCGGTATGGTGTTCCACCTGGCCGGGCTGACGAAGGCGCTGCGGACAGACGATTTCCTGCGTGTAAACGCCGGTGGTGTCGAATCCGTCGCTGCCGCCTGCGCTGACCGCATGGACAAGCCGGTGTTAGTGGTGGTGTCCTCGCTGGCCGCAGCAGGGCCTTGCGCCGTTGGCCGACCTCAGGTAGAAAGCGATGCGCCGGCGCCTGTGTCAGCTTACGGTTGCAGCAAGCTGGCCGGAGAACAGGCCACAGCCAGGTATGCCGGAGCGGTACCGATCAGCATTGTGCGTCCGCCGATGGTCTTTGGCCCCGGTGACAGGGGCATGCTTGAAATGTTCCGGCCGATCGCACGCTGGGGTATCCATGCTGTACCGGGTCAGGGCGAGCGATGCCTCTCACTGATCCACGTAGCCGACTTGGTCGAGGGCCTGCTCCTTGCCGCCGAGAAAGGCGAGCGTCTGCACCACAACGGATCGCCGGGGCAAGGCATCTACTTCATGGCCGCGGATGACTGTCCGACATATGCCGAACTCGGACAGGCAATGGCCACGGCATTGGGAAAGAAGCGTGCCACCGTGGTACACCTGCCCGAGCCGCTGGTGCGACTGGTCGGGCTCTGCGGTGACGCGCTGGGGCGGATCCGGCGGCGTCCCTGTTGGGTGAACAGCGACAAGATCGCCGAAGCCTTGGCGGGATCGTGGACGTGCTCATCGGCTAAAGCTCGCACGCACCTGGGCTGGTCGCCCGCGGCCACCCTGGCTGATCGCCTGCGCGAGACGGCCAATGGTATCGCCAAGCGGGGTGGCTCTGAGCTTATTGCTCCGATACCAAGGGTCCTCGGAACTCCCGGCGACCCGGGTAGGATGCTGCCATGACTGACCCGTGTACACCCGTACTGATTGAATGTCCCACCACGATGGACGCTGCGTCGATCGCGCGCCTGGAGGCGATGGCTTATCGCTTCGGCCGGTCCTATGACTCGTATCCTGTAATGGATTGGGATCGCAAGTATTTCTGGTCCTCGGGCGGTCGCGCGACCCTGGTTCAGTCGTAACGCATCCCGGTCGGCGTCACAAGGCTTTGTCGTAAAGGCGGTACGTGCTGGTGATCTTCGTCTCGGCGCGCTCGAGGGTGCCGCGGGAACGGACATTGCTCTCCAGAACCCACGAGAACTCGTAGCGCTCGATGCCCCATCTTGCCACCGCCCCCACCAGGTTGTCCAGCAACACAATGCCGAGCCCCGCACTCTGGTAGCCGGGCACCATGGTGATTGCCATGACGCGAGCCGTCGTGATGTGCCGTCGCCCGGTCAAGAGGCGCACGAAGCCGAACGGGAACAATCGGCCATTGAGCTTGCGGAGAATCTGGTTGTAGTCGAGGAGAGCAAGCACCGCCCCGATCGGCTGGCCGTCAATCTCGGCGAACACGGCCAACTGTGGCACGATGACCTGTCGAAGCTCGCTGGCGATATGCCGTGCTTCGCGCGGCTGTAGAGGCGTGAAGCCCCAGGTGCCTTCCAGCGAACGGTTGTAGATATCGAGGTACGTCTCGGTCTGCTGCTGATACTTCCCCGGGTCGAACGGCCGGATCACTAGTCTGGACGATTCCAGCGCTGCCAGCACGGCGGGCTTGTATCGCGCCGTCAATGCCGCCAACCGGCCCATGTCCATTTCATAGGCGTACATGTCCTGCGACTTGGCGAACCCGCAAGATTCCACCAGGGCCGCATAGTAAGGGGGGTTGTAGGTCATCAGGAAGCAAGGGGGCCGATCGAAGCCATCGACGAGCAAGCCACAGGTATAATTAAGCGACGGATTCACGGGCCCGCGCACCGCGGTCATCCCGCGCTGCCGCAACCAGGTATGGGCGGCCTCGAACAACGCGCGAGCGACTATGTGAACGCGCATAAATAACGTGAACAAATTACTATTGCTCGATTTGAGGGATTGTGTGATAACACGTGCATGCAGGATGCACAGATGATCGCACGGATTCAAAGCAAGTACCGGTCGTTGGCGCCGG
>Ga0315280_10009295_pt1 | contig 12651 bp, 23 predicted proteins | sample YL17G06_40_MG_FD_203697 | JGI IMG/M metagenome (GOLD analysis project Ga0315280, IMG submission 203697) | Sediment microbial communities from Yellowstone Lake, YNP, Wyoming, USA - YL17G06_40 | ecosystem: Environmental > Aquatic > Freshwater > Lake > Sediment | place: USA: Wyoming | collected... | reverse complement strand
ACGGCGGCACCGTCCATGGCCCGCAGCCGCGCGACTATTCCTACCGCTTGCCGAAGAAGATGCTCCTGGGCGCGCTGCGTTCCGCGCTGACGGCCAAGGTGGCGGAGCAGAAGCTGACCGTGGTGGACGCGCTGCGGATGGATTCGCACAAGACCCGCGATTTTCGCCGCGTGCTGGAGCGCTTTGAGATCGATCGCTCCGTCCTGTTGGTGGACACGGCCGAAGACCGCAACCTGCTGCTGTCGCGGCGGAACTTGCAGAACGTCGGCTTCCGCCTGGCTCGCGAGGTACATCCATACGACCTGCTGCAGTACGACCGGGTCTGGCTTTCACAACCGGCCGCGCAGCGGTTGCAGGAGGCGTTGAGACCATGAAGGATGTCTGGGACATTTTGAGGCGGCCGATCATCACCGAGAAGGGCCTGGACCAGAAGGACCAGCGCCGCACCGTTTGCTTCCAGGTTCATCCCCACGCTAACAAGACCGAAATCAAACAAGCCGTGCAGAGGATCTTCAAGGTGAAAGTGGACTCGGTACAGACGGCCAATTTCGCGGGCAAGGAGCGGCGCCGGGGCCGGTTTACCGGCTACCGCCCGGACTGGAAAAAGGCCTACGTCAAGCTGAAGGCGGGCGAAAAGATGATCGAGTTCGCCGAGCACACGTAGAGGCATGGGCCGAGGCACGGGCGCGGCAAGCAGCGCCCCGACCCAGGAGGCGGGATGGGAATCAAGAAATACAGACCGACCACCTCGACGCTGCGGTTTCAGACCGTGCTGACGCGGGATGAGATCACGGCCGAGCGGCCGCTGAAGCGGCTGACCCGGCCGCTGAAGAAGACCGGCGGGCGGAACAACCGCGGTGAGATCACCATGTGGTTCCGGGGTGGAGGCCACAAGCGCAAGCTCCGGGAAATCGATTTCCGGAGAGACAAGATCGGCGTGCCGGCCACGGTGGCCTCGATCGAGTACGACCCGAACCGCTCGGCCCGAATCGCCCTGCTCCACTATCGCGACGGGGAGAAGCGCTACATCCTGCAGCCGGTGGGGCTGACCGTTGGCCAGACGGTGATGAGCGGGCCGTCGGCCGACATCCTGGTGGGCAACGCGCTGCCGTTGCGCAACATTCCGCCCGGCACCACCGTGCACAATATCGAGTTGCGCCCGGGCAAGGGAGCACAGCTCGCGCGCAGCGCCGGGGCGGCTGCCCAACTGGTTTCCAAAGAGGGCGAGTGGGCGCTGCTGAAGCTGCCCTCCGGCGAGACGCGCCGGGTTGCGGTCGATGGCATGGCCACCATCGGCCAGGTGGGCAACCTGGATCACGAGAAAGTTTCGATCGGCAAAGCGGGGCGTTCCCGCTGGGTGGGCAAGCGCCCGCACAACCGCGGCGTGTCGATGAACCCCGTGGACCACCCGCACGGCGGCGGCGAAGGCAAGACCAGCGGCGGCCGCCACCCGGTCACCCCCTGGGGCCAGCCGACCCGCGGCTACAAGACGCGCAACAACCGGGCCACCGATCGCTTCATCGTCCAGCGGAGGAAGTAACAGGATATGTCGCGCTCACTGAAGAAAGGGCCGTTTGTCGATGGCCACCTGTTGAAGAAGGTCGAGGAGATGAACCGGCGCAACGAGAAGAAGGTGGTGCGCACCTGGTCGCGCCGCTCGACGGTTTTGCCGGAGTTCGTCGGACACACCATCGCCGTGCACCAGGGCAAGAAGTTCATCCCCGTCTACGTGACCGAGAACATGGTGGGACACAAGCTGGGCGAGTTCTCGCCGACCCGCGCTTTCCGCGGCCACTCGGTCAAGGTGGCGGAGAAATCGTCGGCGCCGGCAAGAGCGTAGGGGCGTCCTTCCAGCCGCCCGCCGGACGGACCGGCTGAAACCAGGCACGGCAGAGGGAAACGATGGAAGTCAAGGCTGAAGCGAAATACGTACGGTGCTCGCCGCAGAAAGCGCGCTTGGTGGTGGACATGATCCGTGGCAGGCAGGCGGGCGAAGCCATCAGCATCCTGCAGCTAACCAACAAGCGGGTGGCGCAGCAGATCGAGAAGGTGCTGCGCTCGGCGATCGCCAACGCCGAAGACCGCCAGGAGGACCTGGACGTGGACACGCTCTACGTTTCGCGCGCCTTTGTGAACGACGGCCCGCGGACCAAGAGGATCCGCCCGGCGCCGATGGGGCGGGCGCACCGCTACCAGCGCCGCATGGCCCATGTGGTGATTCACGTCGCGGGGAAGGAAGAGGAGCAATAGCATGGGGCAGAAAGTTCACCCGTACGGATTCCGGCTGCGGTTCAACAAGAGCTGGCGGTCGCGCTGGTTCGCCAAGCATGACTACGCGCGGCTGCTGCACGAGGACCTGCAGCTTAAGGCCATGCTGAAGGACCGGCTGAAGGCCGCCGGCGTCAGTTCCATCGAAGTGGACCGGCCCGGAAACAAGCTGCGCATCACCATCCGCACGGCGCGGCCGGGCATCATCATCGGCCGCAAGGGCGCGGAGATCGAAAAACTGAAGCAGGAAGTGCAGAAGCGCACCCAGCGGGACGTGTACATCGACATCCAGGAGGTCTACAAGCCGGAACTCGACGCGCAACTGGTGACCGAGTCGATCGCGTTGCAACTGGAGAAGCGCGTGGCCTTCCGCCGGGCGATGCGCAAGGCCGTGGACTCGGCGCTGCGCTTCGGCTGCAAGGGAATCAAGGTGCGGGTGTCGGGGCGGTTGAACGGCGCCGAGATCGCGCGAAGCGAGTGGTACCTGCAGGGGCAGTTGCCGCTGCACACGCTGCGGGCCGACATTGATTACGGCTTTTCCGAGGCGCGCACCACCTACGGTATGATCGGCGTCAAGACCTGGATCTACAAGGGCGAAATCCTGGAAGCCAAAGGGCGGAAGCCCATGCTTGGAGCACGGCCCGAGGGTGGACCGGGTGAGCGGGCCGAGCGCCCGCCACGCTTGCTGCGCGAGCCGCGCGAAGCCAAGTCCGCCCGCTGATACGCGCCGCCGGCCCAGGAGACGAAGACCGAGGGTTCGACCATGTTAATGCCCAAGAAGGTGAAGTACCGCAAGCAGCAGCGCGGCCGGATGCGCGGCAAGGCGTGGCGCGGCGGCGACCTGTCATTCGGTGATTTCGGGCTGAAAGCAATGGAGCCGGCCTGGATCACCGACCGCCAGATCGAGGCCTCCCGCGTAGCCATGACGCGGTTCATCAAGCGCGGCGGCAAGATCTGGGTCCGCGTATTCCCCGATAAGCCGACCACCAAGAAGCCGGCGGAAACCCGCATGGGCAAGGGCAAGGGCGCGCCGGACCACTGGGTGGCGGTCGTTCGGCCCGGCAAGATCCTGTTCGAGATGGAAGGAGTGCCTGAGCACGTAGCGCGCGAGGCCATGTTGTTGGCCGCGCACAAACTGCCCATCCAGACCAGATTCGTGGCCCGGCCCGGCGTGGCCGCCCATGTGGTGGCGGAGGCGACTCCATGAGGACGCGGAAGTTTCACGAGTTGTCGCAGGACGAGTTGCACGCGCAGGAGCGCGAGATGTCGGAGCAGTTGTGGCGCCTGCGCTTTCAGGCGGCCACCGGCCAGGGCGAGGGACTCCGCAAGCTTCGCATACTGAAGAAAGACCTGGCGCGCATTAAGACACTACGGCGCCAGCGGGAACTGGCGGCGCAACGCACCTAGGGCCGCTGCGCGGCGAGAGTGGGAGGAACAGAGGCGGTGGCCGGAGGCCGCCGGGGCATCGGGTTTGAACATGGCAGAAGAAACTCAGCAACAGCCGACAGCCGGGGCTGCGGGGCCGGCGGCCAAAATCGCCCATGTGCGGCGTTCGGAGAAAGTAGGCCGCGTCGTCAGCACCGGAATGCAGAAGACGATCGTGGTGGAGGTGACCCGGCGGGTGCGCCATCCTTTGTACCGGCGTGTTGTCCAGCGGCGCAAGAAGTTTTACGCCCACGACGAGAAGGGGCAGTGCCAGGTGGGCGACGTGGTGCGCATCGTCGAGTCGCGGCCGCTCAGCCGGTTGAAGCGCTGGCGGCTGGCCGAGGTCATCCGCCAGTCGGTGGACGCCGGCCTGGTGCAGCCGGCCGACATTCCCCTCGACGCCCCCGAAGCCCCACCACCGGATACGGGAGCACAGTCATGATCGGGATGAGGACCATTCTGCAGGTGGCCGACAACTCCGGGGCGCGGAAGATCGCCTGCATCCTGCCGCTGGGCGGTTCGGTGGGCGCACGGGCAGGACTGGGCGACATTATCACCGCCTCGGTGAAGGAAGCGGCCCCGGACAGCCAGATCAAGAAGGGCAAGGTGGTGAAAGCAGTGGTAGTGCGCATGCGCAAGGAGCAGCGCCGCCGCGACGGCACCTATATCCGCTTTGATGAGAACGCCGCCGTGCTGATCAGCGACGCCCACGAGCCCATCGGCACCCGCGTGTTCGGCCCGGTGGCCAGGGAGCTGCGCGAAAAGAAGTTCGCCAAAATCGTCTCCCTCGCGCCGGAGGTGCTCTGATGCCTGCCATTATCAAGAAGGATGACACGGTCAAGGTGATCAGCGGGCGCGACAAGGGCAAGACCGGCCGGGTGCTGGAGGTGTTTCCCGACAAGCACCGCATCCTGGTTGAGCACGTGATGATGTCGAAGAAGCACACGCGGCCCAACCCGGCCAAGCAGATCAAGGGGGGCATCGCCGAGCGCGAGACGCCGGTCGACATTTCCAACGTCATGCTGGTGTGCCCCACCTGCAACGCCCCGCGCCGCATGGGCTTTCGGGAGGAGCGCGGTCCGCAGGGGCGCCGCCTGCGCTCGGCGCGCGTGTGCCGGAAGTGCGGCAACGTGTTGGAGAAGTAGGGCCCGGCTTGAGCCGGGCCGCGGACGGGGGTTCCGATGGCCAGCAGATTGAGAGAACGTTACCGGAAGGAGATCCTGCCGGCGCTGCAGAAGGAGTTCAGTTACAAGAACAGGATGGCCGTGCCGCGGCTGGAAAAAATCGTGGTCAACATGGGTGTGGGCGAGGCCACCCAGAACGCCAAGCTGATGGACGCCGCGGTCGCCGAACTGGCCCAAATCACCGGGCAGAAGCCGGTCATCACGCGCGCCAAGAAGTCGATCGCGGCCTTCCGGCTCCGCACCGGCATGCCCATCGGCGCCTGCGTGACTCTGCGCGGCGACCGCATGTACGAGTTTTTTGACCGCCTGGTGAACATCGCGCTGGCCCGCGTTCGCGACTTCCGCGGCGTCTCCACCCGCTCGTTTGACGGGCGCGGCGGTTACACGCTGGGGTTGCGCGACCAGTTGATTTTCCCCGAGATCTCGTACGAGAAAGTCGAGAAGGTAAAGGGGATGAACGTCACGATCGTTACCACGGCGAAAACCGATGCTGAAGCAAGGGCGCTGCTGGCGCGACTGGGCATGCCCTTCCGGGGGTGATGTAGCACCTGCTTGGAGGGCAGGCACAGGGCCTGCCCCTACATAGAGGGAACGAATGGCAACCACCGCCAAGATTGCAAAAGACGAGAAGAAGCCGAAATTCGCTGTCCGTCACCGGAACCGCTGTCGGCTATGCGGCCGGCCGCGCGGGTACCTGCGCAAGTTTCAAATCTGCCGGCTGTGCTTCCGCAGTCTGGCGTTGCGGGGTGAGATCCCCGGAGTGGCAAAGTCGAGCTGGTAGAAACGTGGAAGGTCCAAAGCCAAAAGTCCAAGATCCAGAGTCGGAAAGCAGTTTCACCTTTGACTTTGGACCCTGGGACCCTGGACCAGGTCAAGAATATGAGCGCAACTGATCCCATCGCCGATTTTCTGGCGCAGATTCGCAACGGCCTGCGGGCGCGGCACAAGTGCATCGAGGTGCCGGCCTCCCAGTTGAAGCTGGAAATCGCTCGGATTCTGAAGGAGGAAGGCTATATCGCCTCCTACAAACTGGCCGAGGAAGGCGCGCACAGGAAGCTGGAAGTCCGCCTGAGGTACGGCCACAACAACGAGCCCATCATTTCCACCATTCAACGGGTTTCGCGGCCGGGACGCCGCGTATATGTCGGCCACCACCACGTGCCGCGGGTCATGGGCGGGCTGGGGATCAACATCCTGACCACGCCGCGGGGCGTGATGACCGGCCGCCAGGCGCGCCAGCAAAAGGTGGGCGGAGAAGTCCTTTGCGAGATCTGGTAACAGGGCCGCGGCGGTAGGCGGGCGGCTGCAAGGACGGTATTATGTCACGTATTGGCAAAAAGCCGATTCCGATCCCGAAAGGGGTCAAGGTCAACATCCAGGACCGAACCGTCCTGGCAGAAGGACCGAAGGGCAAACTGATGACCCCGCTTCCGGAAGGAATCGTCTGTGAACTGAAAGACTCGACTGCGGTGCTCCAGCGGCAGAGCGATTCGCAGGCCGCGCTGCATGGGCTGGCCCGCAGCCTGCTGGCCAACGCGGTGACCGGCGTCACCAGCGGTTTTGAAAAGGCGCTCGATATCGTAGGCATCGGGTATCGCGCCGAGACCCGGGGCCGCATGGTGGTTTTCAACCTCGGCTATTCGCACCCCATCGAATTCCCGCTGCCCGAAGGCATCAACGTCACGGTCAGCAAGCAGACGCGGCTGGTGGTGAGCGGAATCGACAAGCAGAAGGTGGGCCAGGTGGCCGCCAACATGCGCCGGCTGCGCTCGCCCGACCCGTACAAGCAGAAGGGCGTGCGGTACGTGGGCGAGCGCTTGAAGAAGAAGGTCGGCAAGACCGGCGCCGGGGGAGCGAAAACATGATCGGAGGCAGCTCAAAGAATGAGGCGCGGCTGCGGGTGCACCAACGGATCCGCAAGACATTGCGCGGCAGCAGCGAGCGGCCGCGGCTGAACGTGTTCCGTTCGCTCCAGCACGTTTACGCGCAGGTGATTGACGACGGCCAGGGCCGCACCCTGGTGGCCGCCAGTTCCGCCGAAAAAGGCCGGGCGGGCGGCGGCAACATCGCCGGCGCCAGGGAAGTCGGAAAGCTGCTGGCGGAGCGGGCGCTGGCCAAGGGCATCACCCAGGTGGTTTTTGACCGCGGCGGGTACAAGTATCACGGGCGGGTGAAGGCCCTGGCCGACGCGGCCCGTGAGGGAGGCCTGAAGTTTTGAGTGCGGGCGGAATGGGAAGTTCAGGGGCCTGGTGTTCCCGCTCCGCACTCGGCATTCCGCAGTTGAGGGAGGCAATTTGGTTACGGCGGCAAAGCGAATTGATCCGGCGGTGCTGACGCTCAAGGACCAAGTGGTGGCCATCAACCGCGTCACCAAGGTGGTCAAGGGCGGGAAGAACCTGAGTTTCAGCGCCCTCGTCGTGGTGGGTGATCCCGAGCAGAATATCGTGGGGTACGGCACCGGCAAGGCGCGGGAAGTGCCCGCCGCCATCCGGAAGGGCATCGAAGCGGCTAAGAAGAACCTGGTGAAAGTGAACACCAAAAAGATGACGATCCCGCACACGGTCCTCGGCCGGTTCGGCGCCGGCCAGGTGCTTCTCAAACCGGCTCCGGAAGGCACGGGTGTGATCGCCGGGGGGCCGGTGCGGGCTGTCATCCAGGCTGCCGGCATCCCCAACGTGCTCACCAAGTCCATTGGCTCGGCCAACCCCCATAACGTGGTGAAGGCCACCATAGATGCGCTGATGCAGTTGCGTGATCGAGAGGAAGTGGCCAGGGCGCGGGGCAAGACCGTCGAGGAGTTATGAATTAAGAGTGAAGAGTTAAGAGTTGATCGGCAGCCGGTTAGCTCCTCACTTTTAACTCTTCACTCTTAACTCGCACCGAGCAAGGTAATATGGCTGAAGCGAAGACGATTCGGATCCGGCAGATCAAGAGCGGCATTTGCTGTCCGGAGAAGCACAAGCGGGTGCTGCGGGGCCTGGGGTTCCGGCGGCTCAACCAGGTCGTGGAGCGGCCCGACACACCGGCCACCCGCGGCATGGTTTTCAAGGTCAGGCATCTGGTCGAGGTGCTGGAGTAGGCGATGAATCTGAGTGAATTGCGTCCGCCCAAGGGGCAGGTGCACAAGCCCAAACGCGTGGGACGCGGCATGGGTTCGGGACTGGGGAAGACGGCCGGACGCGGCGAGAAAGGCCAGCGCTCGCGCACCGGCTTCAGCCAGAAGCGGGGTTTCGAGGGCGGTCAGATGCCGCTGCACCGGCGCCTGCCCAAGCGCGGGTTCACCAATCCGTTCAAGAAGAGATTTGCCGTCGTCAACCTGCAGACGCTGGCGCGCGTGGCAGACGCCGGCACGGTTACCCCGCAGCTGCTGCTGCAGCGCGGCGTGATTTCCAGCCTGCACCACGGGCTGCGTGTGCTGGGCCAGGGAGAGGTCACCCAGGCGCTGGTCATACAGGCGCACCATTTCAGCGCCAGCGCCCGGAAGAAGATTGAAGCGGCCGGCGGGCGCGCGGAAGTTATCGGAGATTGATTCATTGACGGTTGAGTCATTGACGATTGGAAGGACGGGGAAAACGCGGGTCCATCGCCGATGGAGCAATAATTCAATGAGCCAATTTTGCGTATGATTCAGTCGATTCGAAATATCTTCAGCATTCCGGATTTGCGCAGGCGCGTGCTGTTCACGCTGGCGCTGCTGGCCGTGTATCGTATCGGCGCGCACATCCCGACGCCGGGCGTCAATACCGTTCTTCTCGAACAGTTCTTTGAAAGCAATCGGGGCACCATCTTCGGCTTCCTGGATATTTTTACAGGCGGGAATTTCCGCCGCCTGACGGTCTTCGCGCTGGGCATCATGCCCTACATCACGGCGTCCATCATTCTGCAGTTGTTGACGGTCGTCTGGCCGTACCTGGAGAGACTGCAGAAGGAAGGCGAACTCGGGCGACGCAAGATCACGCAGTATACCCGCTATCTGACGGTTGCTCTCTCGGCTATTCAGTCAATCGGAATCGCGCTGACGCTGCAGCGGCCCTCCACGGCCACCGGGCAGAGCTTCGTGGTCAACCCGGGCTTCGGCTTCGTCCTGATGACCATGCTCACGTTGACCACCGGCACCGCGTTCATCATGTGGCTGGGCGAGCAGATTTCCGAGCGGGGCATCGGCAACGGTATGTCGCTGATCATTTTCGCCGGCATCGTGGTGGGCCTGCCCAACGCCTGCGTCGAGATTTACCAGAAGCTGACGGTCACCAAGGACTGGAGCGTGCTCCAGGTCCTGGCCTTGCTGGTGGTGATGGCGGCGGTGGTGGGGTTTATCGTGCTGGTCGAGCGCGCCGAGCGGCGCATCCCGGTGCAATACGCCAAGCGGGTCATCGGGCGGCGGATCATGGGCGGGCAATCAACGCACTTGCCTCTGCGGGTAAACACCGGCGGCGTCATCCCGGTCATCTTCGCCAGCTCGATCCTGACTTTCCCGCAGACGCTGGGACTGGCTCTCGGCTCGAAGACCGTAGATCAGCACACGATATGGGGCGCCATCCAGTTGAGTTTCCAGAAGCTGTTCGAGGCCCTGCGCTGGGGCGAGCCGCTGTATACCCTGCTCTACGTCGTCGGGATTGTTTTCTTTGCCTACTTTTACGTGTCGATCATCTTTAACCCCGCCGAGGTGGCCGACAACATGCGGAAGTACGGCGGCTTCGTCCCGGGGATCCGGCCGGGGAAGAACACCGCCGAGTACATCAACCGGATCCTGACCCACATCACCTTCGTGGGCGGCCTGTACCTGGCCCTGATTTCGGTGATTCCGGAATGGATGATTTCCGGCATCCACCTGCATCACCTGCCGCTGGTCGGAAGCTGGGTGGACGAGCATTTTCCGCAGTGGGTTTTGCAGGGGCTCAACGTAAACTTTTACTTTGGCGGGACGTCGTTGCTGATCGTGGTCGGCGTGGCGATGGACACGGTGAACCAGATCGAAGCGCAACTGATCATGCGCCACTATGAGGGGTTCGCCCCCAAGAGCGGGCGGATCCGCGGGCGCCGCGGATAGCAGTGCTGAGTAACATGGGCCCGTCTCCTTTACGCTCAGCACGGAAAAGAGAGGGCAAAAAGATGTCTGACGACACGGGGACGACAAAGGGGCGTGCGATTGTGTTTCTGGGGCCGCCTGGGGCGGGCAAGGGCACCCAGGCGAAGGTGATCGCGGAGCGGTTGGGCGTGCCGCACCTGTCTACCGGGGACATGTTCCGCGACCACGTGGCCCGCGGGACCGAACTGGGGCGCCAGGCCCGCGCCATCATGGAGAAGGGCGGCCTGGTTCCCGACGAGTTGGTGACGGCCATGGTGGCCTCGCGGATCCAGGCCGACGATTGCCGGGCGGGCTTCATCCTCGACGGCTTTCCGCGCACGGTGGCCCAGGCCAAGGCGCTGGACGATCTGATCGGCGAGCGCTGGGAGGGCCCGGTTGTCATCAACCTGGCCGTCGAGTATAATAAATTGATTCAACGTCTTATCGGCCGTCGTTCGTGTCCTCAGTGCGGCGCGATCTATAACGTGCTGCTCAAACCTCCCGTGCGGGAAGGCGTTTGCGACCTCGATGCCGCCACTCTCATTCAACGCAAAGATGATGAGGAAACCGTGGTCCGCGAGCGGATGGCCGCCTATGACGCGCAGACGCGCCCGCTGCTGGAGTTTTACGGCGGCCGCCCGTCGTTTTTTGAGGTGGATGGCGACCGGCCGCCCGAAGCAATCACGAATACGCTGTGCCGCATGCTGGTGAGAGCGGACGGCCGGGCTGAATCATGATCATTTGCAAGTCGCCCGCCGAGCTGCAAAAAATGCGGCGCAGCGGGCTGCTGGTTTACGAGATCCTCGAGGAATTGAAGCAGATGATCCGGCCCGGTATCTCGACCGCGGAACTCGAGCGGGTGGCGGAGAAGAGAATTCGCGAGGCCGGCGCCCGGGCCGCGTTCAAAGGTTACTATGGGTACCCTTGTGTGCTGTGTACCTCGATCAATGAGGAGATTGTGCACGGCATTCCTTCGCCGGAGCGGCTGCTCCGGCAAGGCGACATCGTGAAGATCGATGTCGGCGTGGAACTGGACGGCTACTACGGTGACGCGGCCACGACGGTGGCGGCCGGGAGGATCACGCCGGCGCTGGAGCGGCTGCTGCGGGTCACCCAGGAATCGCTGGTGCTGGCCATTGAACAAGCGCGCCTCGGAAACCGCCTCGGCGACGTTTGCTCGGCTATCCAGAGACACGTCGAGGCGCATGGATACTCGGCGGTGCGCGAATTTGTCGGGCACGGCATCGGACGAAAGATGCACGAGGACCCGCAGGTGCCCAATTACGGCACGCCCGGCCAGGGGCCGCGACTGCGGGAGGGCATGGTGCTGGCCATCGAGCCCATGGTGAATACCGGCACTGCCGATGCCAAGGTGCTGGAAGACAAATGGACTGCGGTGACCGCCGACGGCGGCTATTCGGCCCACTTCGAACATACGGTGGCGATCACACGCGACGGGCCATGGGTGCTGACGCGCCCCTAGGGATCGTTCAACGCTCCTGCTTGAACGTTGAACGTTGAACGAAACATGAAGGACGATCCCAAACGGGAGGTGGCGGCCACGGTGGTCGAAGAGTTGCCGCGCCTGCTGTTTCGCGTGGAGCTGGACGATCGCAAACAGGTCTTGTGCCACCTGGGCGGCAGGATGCGCCGCAACTTCGTTCGCATCTTGCCAGGCGACCGGGTGGTGGTCGAACTCTCGCCCCGCGACGCCGGCCGCGGGCGAATCGTGTGCCAGGCAAAGTAAGCGGCCGCACCCCGGCGGCAGGACGGCGACGCTGCAGGGGGCGGACATCAGATTATGAAAGTTCGAGCTTCGGTACGGAAGCTGTGCGATAAATGCAAGATCATCCGCCGGCACGGCGTGGTGCGGGTGATCTGCGAGAACCCGAAACACAAGCAGCGGCAAGGCTAGGTTTCAGGTTCCAGGTGTCAGGTGTCAGGCCGGTCCTGATACCTGACGCCTGAAGCCTGACAACTGGCACGTGAGGGAATATGGCACGAATCGCTGGAGTGGACCTGCCTCGTGAAAAGCGGGTGCAGCACGGACTGACCTACATTTACGGAATCGGTGTATCGCGGGCCGGTTCGATTGCCTACCGCGCCGGCGTCGATCCCGCTAAGAAGGTACGCGACCTGACCGAGGAAGAGGTGAACCGCCTCCGCCAGGTGATCGAGGAAGAAGGCGGCGTGGAAGGCGATCTCCGCAAAGAAGTCTCGATGAATGTCAAGCGTCTCATCGAGATCGGCTCCTACCGCGGTCTGCGGCATCGGCGCAACCTGCCCGTCCGGGGGCAGCGCACCCACACCAACGCCCGGACTCGCAAGGGACCGCGCCGGGGCACGATCGCCAACAAGAAGAAATCGGCGGCCAAGACCTAGTCCGCAGCCCGCGGGCGGCCACAAGGGCCGCTCTTACATAGGAGAACAGCATGGCCAAGGCGCCGGCGAAGACCGGTAAGAAGAAGCAATTCAAGAAAAAGGAAAAGAAGGTGGTGCACAGCGGCGTGGCGCACATTCAGGCTACCTTCAACAACACGCACGTCACCATCGCGGATGCTGCGGGGAACGTGATCGCATGGTCCAGCGCGGGGTCGCTGGGCTTCCGGGGTTCGCGCAAAGGGACGCCGTTTGCGGCGCAGCAGGCGGCCATCAAGGCGGCTTCCATCGCCAAGGACCACGGCCTGCGCACCGTCGAGGTCCGGG
>Ga0315280_10009294_pt1 | contig 12652 bp, 10 predicted proteins | sample YL17G06_40_MG_FD_203697 | JGI IMG/M metagenome (GOLD analysis project Ga0315280, IMG submission 203697) | Sediment microbial communities from Yellowstone Lake, YNP, Wyoming, USA - YL17G06_40 | ecosystem: Environmental > Aquatic > Freshwater > Lake > Sediment | place: USA: Wyoming | collected... | reverse complement strand
CGGCTACGGCACCTGGATGCTTTTCGCCGGCTCGCACGCCACGCGCGGCGCGCTGCGGGCGATTCGTTACGTCGTGACCCTTCTCGGCGCAGTCGCAGGCTTCGCGGCGGGCGCCGGTTTTTACTTCGCTACCGGAGCCGTCATGACCTCCGGCGGGTTCTTCTCGGATTTCAGCGTGAATGGCAGCACCTTGCTGCTCGGTTTCGGCATCGCCGTCACGGTGGGCGTCTTGAGCGCTGCCTTCCCTGCCCTGCGCGCCACGCGCACCAGCATCGCCGAGGCGTTGCGCTACGTGGGATAGCGGCGGGCCGCCGCCGCGCGTCAGCGAGTGAATCCTCAGAGTCGAGATTCCCCTGGCAAACCAATTGCGTGCCTCCTGGTGGTGTGCACAGTCTCGCGAACGCCATAATGTCCGTTAATTCTTGCCCGAACCCCCGCCAATGGAACTTTGCTGGCCGGCTCGCGCGTATAGCCAGTAGACGGACATGACCGCGGGCCTCAGCCTGCTGGTTACGCTGCTCCCCGCCTACCGCGCCTCGCGCGCCAGCATCGCGCAGGCTCTGCGGTTCGTGGGATAATAAGCGGCGACGATATGTGGCGTCTGCTCTTCAAGAGCCTGCTGCGCAACAAGCGGCGCACGCTGCTGACGGGAACCAGCGTGGCGGTCTCACTGTTCCTGCTTTCCTCGCTCGCCATGGTCTACACGGCGCTCGGCAAGCCGCTCGAAAACGCCGACAGCATTCCGATCATGATGGTGCGTCGCGCGGCGGGCATCGTCTTTCTTTTGCCGGTGAGTTACGGTCCCAGGATCCGGGCCGTGCCGGGCGTGGCCGCGAGCGCCTCACTGAGCTGGTTCGGCGGGTATTGGAAAGACCCGGCCAACCAGTTTGCCAACTTCGCGGTTGATGCCGAGAACGTATTCGACGTGCAAGCTGCCTCGACGATCCCGCCCGAGCAAAAAGAAGCTTTCTTGCGCGACCGCACGGGAGCCGTCGTGGGACGTCGGCTGGCCCAACGGTTTGGCTGGAAGGTGGGAGACCGCATCACGCTGCTGGGCAGCCCCTGGGGTTTCATCCCCGAACTCACGCTGCGAGGAATTTTCACCGGCGGACCCGATGACCATCTCTGGTTCCATTGGGATTATCTGAACGAGTCGATTGGCCGCTTCAATCAGGTGGGCATGTACTGGATCCGCCTGGAGAAGCCGGAGCTCGCTTCGCGCGTCGGCCAGGCGATCGACGCGATGTTCCGCAACACGGCCAACGAAACCAAGACCGAATCACTCAGCGCCTTCCTCCTCAGTTTCATTTCCATGCTCGGGAACGTGCGCGGCATCATCCTGCTGGTCGGCTCGGCGGTGATGTTCGCCATCCTGCTCGTGGTGGCCAACACCATGGCGATGTCCATCCGCGAGCGCGTCTCCGAGGCCGCCGTGATGCGGAGCCTGGGTTATCGTCCCTTTCACATCATCGCCCTTTTCATGGCAGAATCAATCATTCTCACCATGCTGGGGGCGTTAATAGGCATCGGAGGGGCAAAGCTGCTGTTTGACGCGCTCGCCCTGTCCCAAGTCGGCCAGTTCGCTTTTGCGGACATGCGACTGCGGCCGGAGACGCTGGTGTTGTGCTTCACCTTGGCGCTGGGGGTATCGGTGCTCGCCGTGTCCGTGCCCGCGTACCGCGCCGCCAAAGCGAATATCGCGACGGCGCTGCGCTTCGTCGGATGAAAGGGACCGACGGTCGATGACCGCCGCGGCGCGGACAGAGGGCCGTTACAAAAGAGATCGCCGATGGCGATTCCGCTCAAATACAATCTGCGAAACCTGGCGGTCCGCCGGACGACGACGGCCATGACGGCCTTCAGCATCACGCTCACGGTTACCGTCTTTGTCGTGCTCATGGCGCTGGCGCAGGGCTTGCAGATGTCGCTCACAGCCACCGGCCATCCCCTGAACCTGCTGGTGATGCGCGACGGTTCGCAGTCGGAGACGCAGAGTTCCGTCCAGCGCGACGCCTTGCAGACCATCAAATATCTGGAGGGCATCGCCAAGGACGAGAAAGGCGAGCCGATGGTCTCGCCGGAACTGGTCGTGCTCATCAACCTGCCGCGGCGCGGCCAGGTTCAGGGCTCAAACGTGACGATTCGGGGCCTGAGCCCGGAGGGGTTCGCGATGCGCCGCGAATTCAATCTAGTCGAGGGCCGGGAGTTCCGCCCCGGCCTGCGCGAGGTGATTGTCAGCAAGCGCATCGCCGAGCGCTTCCAGAACTGCGGCCTCGGCGATCGTTTGAAATTCGCCAAGGGCTACTGGACGGTCGTGGGCATCTTCGACGCCGGCAATACCGCCTACGCCTCGGAGATCTGGACGAACGCCGACGATCTGGCGCCCGACTTCGACCGCGAGGGTTACTCCAGCGTCTTCCTGCGCGCCACGGACGCCAGCGCCGTAGACCGTCTCAAGAAAGCTGTGGCAGACGACCGCCGGCTGCACCTGAAAGCCGACACCGAACAGGAGTACTACGAGCGGCAAACGCGCACGGCGGGTCCCATCAAGTTTCTGGGGATTTTCATCGCCGGCCTGATGGCCGTTGGCGCGTCGTTCGCCGCGATGAACACCATGTACGCGGCCGTGGCGCGCCGCACCAAGGAAATCGGGGCCTTGCGCGTGCTAGGGTTTTCGCGCGGCAGCATCCTGCTCTCGTTCATCATCGAGTCCATCCTCATCGCGGCGCTCGGCGGGTTCATAGGTTGCGTCCTGGCCCTGCCCATCAACGGCGTGACGACCGGCACGACGAACTTCACGACCTTCAGCGAACTGGCATTCAGCTTCCGGGTTACCCCGGGGCTGCTGCTCTCCGGGATGATTTTCGCGGTGCTGATGGGTTTCATTGGCGGGCTTTTTCCCGCTTGGCGTGCCGCCCACGAAAACATCGTGACGGCGCTGCGCTCGACGTAGTAGGGCAGATCGCGGGGGCAGGCGTGGGCATTCCGCGCTCACTCGCGGCGCGCTCGCCCGACGGATCGCAAAAAGGATTTTGGGGAAGGACGTTCCGGTAATGGCACCGATGGACAGCCGCCAGCAAGATTTGAGCGTCCTGCAGATCGACCGCTCGCGCAAGGGCTCGCTCGAGCCCAAGAACAAGGTCCCGTGGGGGCCGCTGCTTTATGTGGCCGTGGGGATCGTCTTCGTCCTCGCGGTCGGCTTGGCGGTTTCCGGCATCTTCGCCAAGGCACCGGAAGTTGAAGTCCAGCGCGTCGCGCTCGAGCGCGGGAGCTCGACGGGCGGCACCGTTGTCCTCACCGCCGGCGGCTACATCGTGGCCCACCACACCATCCAGGTCAGCTCCAAGGTGGTGGGCAAGGTCGCTTGGGTGGGGATCGAAAAGGGCGACCAGGTGAAGGAAGGCCAGGTGTTGGTCCGCCTCGAAGACAACGAGTACCGCGCCCAGCTCGGCCAGGCGACAGCCAACCTCAGCGTGACCCAAGCTCGGTTGCAGGAACTTGAAACTGGCTCCCGCCCGCAGGAAATCGACGCCGCGCGCGCCGCGGCCGAGGAAGCCCAAGCGAATTTCCAGAACGCGGAAGTGAATCTCAAGCGTGTGGAAGACTTGGCGAAGCAGGCGATTGCCTCTCAGCAGCAGCTCGACAACGCGCGGACCCAATACAACGTCACCAAAGCCCAGCTCGAGAACGCCCGCAAGCGCTACGACCTCGTCAAGATCGGGCCGCGCCAGGAGCAGATCGCCTATGCGCGCGCGCAGGCCGCCCAGGCGCAGGCCGCCGTGGACTACGCCCAGACCATGCTCGACTCGACGCTCATTCGCGCGCCCGTCTCGGGTACCGTGCTCGAGCGCCTGATTGAGAAGGGCGAGATGGTTTCCACGATGAACTTCGGCGGCACGGGAGGCGTGAAGGCTTCGGTCTGCTCGCTCGCCGACCTGAACGACATGCAAGTGGAGCTCGACATCAATCAGAACGATTTCCCGAGAATTTCGCCACACCAGGATTGCGTCGTGACCGCGGACGCCTACCCTGACCGGACGTACAAAGGTAGGGTGGAAGAAATCGCTCCACAAGCCAACCGCCAGAAGGCCACCATCCAGGTGAAAGTGAAAATCCTGAAGCCCGACGAGTACCTCCGTCCGGAGATGAACGCCCACGTGTCCTTCCTCGCGCCTTCAATGGGCGAGGCGAGCAGCACGCCGCGCGAAATGCTCTCTGTCCCCCGCGCCGCCGTCGTCCAAAACGAGGGCAAGTCCGCGGTGTTCGTCCTGGATGGCTCGCACGTCCAGCTCCGGCAAATCGAGGTTGGCCGCGACCTGGGCGACCGGCTGGAGGTGGCGAGCGGCCTGGGGCCGAATGACAAGATCGTGGTGCGCGGGCTCGAGGGGCTGACCTCCGGCCAGCGCGTGCGCGTGAAGCAAGGAGCGTAATGGAAAGTCCACAGTTGACAGTCCACAGTTCACAGTCAAAGAACCGCTCCGCGTGACTGTCTGGATTTAGACTGCCGACTGCAAACTGCTGACTGCCGAGTAATCTGTGAGGATGCGATGGCCAAGTCTGTCGTCGAAATCAGGAACCTCTCCAAGATCTTCCAGCGCGATTCGTTCTCAGTGGCCGCCTTGGAGAAGATCGATCTGAACGTCGAGGAGGGCGAATTCCTCTGCCTGATGGGTCCCTCCGGCTCGGGCAAGACCACGCTGCTCAACATCATCGCCGGCATCGACCGGCCGACCGGCGGCGAACTGCGCGTGCTCGGCAAGGACATCGCCTCCCTGAGCGAAGACGCTCTGGCCACCTGGCGCAACGTGCACGTCGGCTTCGTGTTCCAGATGTTCAACCTGATCCCGGTGCTCACCGCCTACGAAAACGTCGAGCTGCCGCTGCTGCTCACCAAGCTCTCCGCCAGGGAGCGGAAGGACCATGTGCTCACGGCGTTGAAACTGGTGGGCCTCGCAGACCGCGTCGACCACTATCCCCGGCAGCTTTCCGGCGGCCAGGAACAGCGCGTCGCCATCGCCCGCGCCATCGTCACCGACCCCACGCTGGTCATGGCCGATGAGCCCACCGGCGACCTGGACGCGCACTCCGCCGACGAGGTGCTCGATATCCTTTCGCGCCTCAACCGGGACTTCAAGAAAACCATCCTCATGGTCACCCACGACCCCCGCGCCGCGCACCATGCGAGCGTCGTCCGCCACCTCGAGAAGGGCCAGCTTCTGCCCGTCGAAAACTAGCCGGCGGCCCCGCGCACCGGGCCTTCTGCCTCGAATAACCGCCCTGGAGCCAGCGGGCCCGAGGAGCCGGGCGCTATTGCACAGCTGAGCATCAGGCTGCATCCACCCCGGAACTCTTCAACCCAATAAAGTTGAGCCGAGTTGACCGATACTCTATAATGCCCGCAAGATGGGCATACCGCTGAAGCTAGGCAAAGCCGACTCTTCCAGCGTTGCAGGACGACGCAGCACCCGCCTCGCCATCGCGATTCCCATCACCCTCAGCGGCAAGGACGCGAGCGATCGCGCCTTCAAAGAGAACTCCCGCACGGTCATCATTAACAAGCAGGGCGCAAAAATCGTCACCTTCCACCAGCTCGCGCTCGGCTCGGAAGTCATGGTTGAGAACCGCGCGCTCGGCCGCTCGGCCAAAGCCACGGTGGTCTGGCTGGGCGACCGCAAGTCCTCCAAGGACCCGCAGGAAGTCGGCGTGCAATTGTTCGAAGCCCAGAACATCTGGGGGATTGATTTCGCCCCCGAGGACTGGCAGGAGGGCCCGCCCATCGGCGAAGGCGGCCAGCGGCTCGAGAAGGCCGCTGTCCCCGCGGCGGGTGTGGCCCCGGCGGCTGCCGCAGCTCCTCCGCCCGCCCGCGAGGAAGCCCTCCCCGCGGAGGTAGCAGAAGCTCCAGCCGCTGCTCCAGTGGCTTCCGAAGCCTTCGAAGAGCGCTTCCGGCAGCTCGAACAGAGGCTCGGCAAGCTCGCGCAAGAACTCAGCCAGCGACCGCAGGCTCCGGCCGCGGAAGGGCGCCCACAAGAGCAACCGGTCTCCCCGGCGCTCGAGCACCGGCTCGCCGGCCTCGAGCAGCAGATCGAAACTCTGCTCGCAAAAGTTCAGCAGCTTCCGCAGACGGCTGCGGCGGCAAGCGGGCCTCAAGCCCCAGTCGATACCGGCGAAATCGATGCAGCACTCCGCCAGGGCTTGCAGAACTTCCAGAAACAAATCCAAAAAGAAAGCGAGAGCGCCGCCGCCCAGCTTCGCGAGCTCTCCCAGCAGGAGGCCGCGCGCTCCAGCAAGCTTGTAGAAGAACAGTGGGCGCAGCGGGCGGTAAGCGCGCTGGAGTCCCTCAAGGCGGCCACCCAGGAACACCGCAGCGTTATCGAAAAGCAAGCTGCGGCGTCATTGGAGGCACTCCAGCAGAAGCTCAACAGTCTGATCGAAGGTCTGCAGGGACAGATCGAAAGGTCCATCGGTGAGGCACGCGACGGAGGCGCTCGGGACTTCGAAGCCATCCTACAGAAGACCGCGGCAGGGCTGCTCGACTCCGCGGGGCGCGACCTGGAAAAGCGGGTGGCCGGGACGGCAACCCGGCTCACCGCGGAACTCCAGACCGTGGCAAAAACTCTGGTGGACGACACACGGCTGCAGTTCGAAATGACCAAACAGAGCGCGCTCGAAGGTCTGACCCAGGACGCCAAGCAGGTGGCCAAGGATTATCCCGTCCAGGTGCGCAAGCAGCTCCAGGAATTCCAGGACCAGCGCACGCGTGAACTGGAAGACCATCTCCAGAAAGCTTTGGAAAAGCAGCGCCAGGCCGTGCTGAAGCAGATTCAGCTCGTGGGCGACGACGCGGCGAACAAAACCGTCGCCCAGCTCAAGGCCCGGTGCGATCAGGTCGTCAAAGAGGTCGCGGAAAATCTGGGGAAAGAGGGCGGCCCCGCGGCGACAATTCTCAAGGACTGGGAAGAGCAGGCGCAGACGAAACTCGGCGCTTATTCGCAATTGCTCGACGGCAGCTTCCAGGCCTCCGTCGAGGCGCTCCAGGAGCAGGCTGGCCAACTCTCGAAGACGGTGCTCGAAAGGGTCCACGAGGACGCCGAGAACCTGCTAAAGGAACTCCAAACACGCCTTGACCAGGCCGGCCGCGCTCTGCTCGAGCAAAGTCAGAAAGAACTCGAGGAGAAAATCCGCGAATTCACGCTGAAGCAGCTCGAGGAGTCCGACGCGGAGTTCGACAAGCGCAGCGCCGAGAACCTGGAGCTCGTCACCGAGCAGCTAAAGGAAAAACAGGAAGAGCTGGTGACCGAAGCTACCGAAATGTTCCGAACCACCCTCGGCCAGATGCTGCTCGGGCCACAGCCTGCCCGAAAACCCGAAGGCCCGGAAACCGGTAGCTCCAAAAAGCGGCGGTAGCCTTTCAAGAAAAGAAGTCAGAAGTCAGGAGTGCGAAGGGCGACTGTGAGGACCTTCCTTTCGCGCCCAAGCGCTACAAGTAGCACGCCACCGACTTCCTCATCCAAAGTGCTTCCTGGAGGGTCTGCCATCTGTGTTCTGACTCCTGTCTCCTGATTTCCATCCCTCGTCAAACCGACAGCGTCTTCAGGTAGTCAAAGCTTATCTTGATGGACTCGAGCGGCGGCCGCTCGCAATAGTCCTGCTCCACGAAATAGTACTTCAGGCCCCCCTTCGGTGCCGCGGCAAAGATGCGCTTCCAGTCGATCGTGCCGTGTCCGACTTCGGCGAACAGACCTATCTTGTCATCTTTTTCTGTGGTCGGTTCATGGCCCGCCTTGAGGTCCTTGATGTGCAGCAGCGGGAAACGTCCCGGGAACTTCTCGAAGTAGGCCACCGGGTTCTGGCCGGCATGAATGACCCAGAAGCAATCCATCTCGATCTTCACCAGCTCGGGATCGAGCGAAGTAAGCAGATAGTCGAACGCCGTGGTGTCGCCGAACTTCCGAAACTCGAAGTTGTGATTGTGGTACCCGAACTGGAGCTCGGCCTTCTTGCACTCCGCGCCAACCTTGTTGAAGAACTCCACGTGCCGCTTGTACTGGTCAAACGTCTTCCGCTCCGACTCGTCGAGAATCGGCATGATGAGGTATTCGCAACCCAGTGTTTTGGCGTCCCCAATGCTCTTCGCCAGGTTCTTCCGGAGTTTGGCCAGAGCCCAGTGGCCGCTGGGGGCTTTCAGGCCGTTGTCGTCCAGCAGCTTTTTCACGTCGGCCGCTGTTTTCCCGTAGAAATCGTAGACTTCCACGTTCTTGTAGCCGATCGCGGCAACCTGCTTCAGCGTGCCCTCAAAGTCCTTTGCACACTGTTCGCGCACGGTGTAAAGCTCCAGTCCCACAGGGATGCCAAGGGGCGGACCGGCAGGCATCGGCGGCTGGACAGGCGCGGTAGTCGTCTCGGGCGTCGTCGAACAGGAAATCGCAGCCAGTGCCGGGAGCGAAGCCAGACCCGCAGCGCTCTTGCGGAGGAAATCTCTTCGATTGATTGGGATCATAAGGATGAATTCTCCTTGCCAGAAATGTCCGAATCTTGAGGCGACACGACTATACCTGCGGGAGAGCCTCCGTGCAACGCCGAGGTGTTGTTCGCAGCGGTGCACACTCGATTGCCGCGCCGCTCCGCTTACCTGCGCGCAGCCTGAGGGCGTGCTAGGATGCAGCTATGCACCGCACGCGTCAGCACAGGAACACCGCCGCTCGGGATGAGCTCTTCATGCGGCGTGCGTTGCGCGAGGCAAAACGCGCGCTCGAAGAGGAGGAAGTCCCGGTCGGCGCCGTCGTGGTGCGCGAGGGCCGCGTCGTGGCGCGCGCCCACAATCGCCCCCTGCACTTGAACGACCCGTCGGCCCACGCTGAGATCCTCGCCTTGCGCCGCGCGGCGCGCAAGCTCGCCAACTACCGTCTGCCGGACTGCACCCTGTATGTTACAATCGAGCCTTGCGCGATGTGCGCCGGGGCCATCGTGCAAGCGCGGCTGCGGCGCGTGGTGTTCGGGGCGAGCGACCCCAAGGCCGGCGCGAGCGGGTCGGCCCTCACGGTCCTCAATCACCCGAGGCTCAATCATCAGGCCGAGGTTTCAGGAGGGTTGCTCGCGGATGATTGCGCGGCGATCCTGCGGGAGTTCTTTCGCCGCCGCCGAGCAAAAGCGAAGGCACTATAAGCGAGTTTCGATTTTCGGCGGGAGAGGTACCGAAGCGGTCATAACGGGGGCGCCTCGAAAGCGTCTTGCCTGCCAAAAGCGGGCACGTGGGTTCGAATCCCACCCTCTCCGCCAGACTTCCTGCAGTCAACAACTTATCTCGAATACTTGTCTCAGAAGTTGCGGTTTAACTAAGAAATGCCTGCTGCGCTGCCCTGCCTTTTTCTGGCAGGAGCCCCCTGTTGCGCCGGCGGGTCAATAGATCGCTCGTATAAGGCCTTGATCACATGGTCAGCCGCCAAGAAACCGTATTTCAGACCGTCGGCAGTTGCTGATAGACGGGGCGTCCTCCTAGTCCGCGGGCGGAGTCAACATTGAGCGCTCCCCGGCGAGCGTCTGAGACTGCTCCACCAAGACACTTCCTGCCGGTGCAACTGTTGCGTACGATGCTCTTTCCTTGCACGCCCTAACCCACCGCCATTTAGTGTTGGTTGTTATTCCACTTCAAATTCACAAACGCTGATACTAAGGGGCGGGAGCGCCATTGTTCTTGGTACCTCTCTGACTGGGGTTCCCACAATTTCAACCGTCGGCTTCTTTCCCGGCTCGTTTTCGGCATCTATATTCGGAGCAGCAATGCGCCAGATCTTGCCCCTGCCTTGGAGCTGGATGCCTGTAACACTGAAATCTATCTCTTGGGGAGATTCTGTTGGGTTGACAATGGCTACGGTCAGCCCTTTCCGATCGTTCGTCAAGGCCGCAGCGACGTCCAGCGGATAGGTGTCGCTGCCCGAGGACACTCTTGGTTTGTCCACTCCCACAGTCCCTTTCACCGGGTGCTGCGGAGAGTTGCCGCTGACCTCAACAGGTATAGTCCCGAAATGCTGCCGGTAGAGTTTAAACACCAAGCCGGGTGTGCTAAAGGTCGCATCGTTGCCATTGAAAGCGAGACAGGAGATGAAAGCCGTATAGGCCCCCATCTTGATGATCTGCGAGTGCCGGAACATCTCCTGGAGTCCCTCGGCAGCACAGAGCGCCCTCATGAAACCTCTAAAGCCGCCGCCGGTCCATTCGTCGATAGCCAGCTTGATGTTCTTGTCCCTGAGCTGGGGCATTCGGTTGAGGTATTCCTTCCAAGCCTCGACCGCGCAGCGCACCCTGTTCGGCAAGCGCCGGACGCAATCCACAAGTGGGTCTTCGACCTTAACGAACTTCTGGGCGTCGACGTCGAAAGCACTATCGGTCAATGGATATAGGTGCTCGGAGAGGTACTCAAAATAACCGGAAGAATGGGCCAGAAGGTTGCCGGACCAGTCTTGCGGGGAACCATACTCGAAGGGAAGCTTGCTAGGCAGTGGAGGACGATGATGCCTAGCCGTGGTACTAGTCTCAAACGGCGTAGCTCCTGAGGCAACGAGTTCAATCGTGGGATCGACCTTTCGCATGGCCTTGGCGAACATGTTGTGCTTCAGGACATAATGATCTATGTACATGTGCCCCAATTGCCATTGGCCGTACATCTCGTTGCCGATGCCCCACCACTTGACCTTGTAGGGCTGCGGATGGCCGTTCATAGCGCGAAGTTTCCCCATGGGCGTATCTGCAGAGCCGTTGCAGTATTCCACCCATTGGGCCGCTGAATAGTCATCTCCGAAACCGGCATTCACGCAAATGTAAGGATCGATGTCGAGCAAGCCGCACAGGGTCATGAACTCATCCGTCCCGACGTCGTTATACTCGACCGTCCGCCAGGCATAGTCATAGCGTGGCGGCCTTTTATCCCGTTCCCCAATCCCGTCCCGCCAGTCGTAACCGGAAACGAAATTTCCACCCGGCCAGCGGTAGATCCCCGAGTTGAGTTCTTTGAGAAGCCTGATCATGTCCGCTCGAAAGCCGTTGATGTTGTCTGCCGGCATCAGTGACACGACCCCAATGTGAAACGACCCTCTCCCGGCTCCAATGATTTCCAGCCGTCCGTCCTCGGTGTCCCCTCGGGAGCTGAATCTTAGGGGGAACTTGACATACTTCGCGGAGAGCGAAGGGATCGGTATCGTCTGGCGGTCACTCGGGCTTGGCCCCCACACCAGGCTGACCTCAACTTTCGCCTCTGCATCGCCCGCCAGCACGACGCCCCCTGTATAATCCCTGCCTTTGCGTAGAGGTAAGCCTGCCTGCCGGATGCCGTGGGGCGTTGCACCCTCAAGCTTGACGAGAGGAGCGTGCTCACCGACGTAAGGATTCTTGGTGTCCATCATCACGAACTCATCGGCACCCACCGGCCTCCACCTGGCAAAATTTCTCTTGGTGTTCTCGGGATTCAGCTTTTCGCTGGAATCCACCGGATAGAAGAACTTCCGGTCACTGAGCATCTCCGCCCAGAGACCCTTTTCGAACAAATTGAAAAGGAGCTCCGTGAACTGGCCGTAAACATACCTGTGTATGGGCTCGCCGGCCTTGCTCGCATCAACGGTCATGATCACTTTCTTTTGGGGTGTGTTTGTGGTCTGTGCCGCCGCACTAAGACTCATGCCGACCACCAGGAGAAGCAAGAAGGGTCGATTCCTGGACATTTCTGCCTCCTTCTTTAGACAATGGAAATGAACTGCGTGGCCGCGGGCGATCAATCTCATGTAACTGCTCGCGCTAGCTAGGAACCTCCTGCACCGCTTGGAGCGGCTGGGGCAAGAGAGGATAACGTTAGGGGGCGGCCTGTCCCGTCCCGCGAGACTGCACCGGGTAGAAGTTGAGAATCCTGCTTTCGCATAGTCTTGTCGCACCGATTTCTCAGTGGCTAGGGGCCTAAGGTAGCTCAAGTGAGTGCTTCCGGCAAGAGGAGGCGTTCTTCTGTGGGCTTGGTCTCGGGGCCAGCTCCGAGGAAGAAGCCTGGTCGCAGCGGCTGCAAACCAGATCGAATCAACCGACAGTAAGGATGCTAACCGCGATTCTGTGAAAGTGGCCCATCACCGCGGACAAGGGCTGTCGGCCATCCGGCGTTGTCGCTTGATCCCCCACAACCGCGATGACTAAGAGCCCCCAAACAGCAAATCCGAAGCCTAGTATTTGCGACCGATTGAATACACAAAAAGACTAAATCCCTGCCTTCCGGGGGCCGATAGATAACAGAGAGGTCGCGCATGGACGACCGTCGGCCAACGCCGCGCGTTTTATTCGTCGATGATCAATCAGCCGTATGCAACTTGCTAAGCGGAGAGCTCTCTGAGGGAGGACAGGACGACGGGACGGCCTCAGGCGGGCAGGAGGGGTTCGAGATGATGCAGGTAGAAGGGAGCCTTCGGATTTGGCGGTGCCGCGAATTCCCGGCCGGATCCACCGTGGAGGACGGGCAATACCGCAGGAGGAGATGAGTCATGCGAGTTTTCGACCGAATTGATCCGGCGATGTTGGACCGTCGCGAACTGCACCTGTGGCTGCTGGCCATCACGGTCATTCTGATATTGGCCACGGGTACGGCGTTGCTGATGTACCCGACAGTCTTTTCCGAGCCGATTAT
>Ga0315280_10009291_pt1 | contig 12656 bp, 9 predicted proteins | sample YL17G06_40_MG_FD_203697 | JGI IMG/M metagenome (GOLD analysis project Ga0315280, IMG submission 203697) | Sediment microbial communities from Yellowstone Lake, YNP, Wyoming, USA - YL17G06_40 | ecosystem: Environmental > Aquatic > Freshwater > Lake > Sediment | place: USA: Wyoming | collected... | reverse complement strand
ACCCCCTATATAGGCGTAATTGGTGGTTGGCTGACTACCCGTAGGCGAAGCGCAATACGTGGCGACGCCGCGCGCACAAACTTCGGGCTTGATGCGGCCGTCATAGGTCGGTCCAGGAGAACTGAAGCTGGCAATCATGCCTGTGCTGTCCACGGCGCCAACCGTAATCACGCTATCGGCATCCGCTGGGGCAATGATGTGCCCCCAGGAACTCTGACGTTCGTTGCCAGCCGCCGTCACGCAGACAATACCGTTGGCTACGGCGATATCCACTCCGATGGTTGTGACGCAGGTGTTGCCGTCCAGATCGGCGAAAGTGTACCAGTCGAAGTAGCCCAGCGAAGTGGAGACGACTTCCGCTCCCAAGCTGTCCGCCCACTCTAACCCGGCAACATAATAATCCTCCTCGATGGGCGTCTCAGAGGCAATGTTCTCCGTTTTGCCGAGAACGAACGACGCTCCATAGGCCGGACCATAGAGCTGGCCATCGTGAGCACCGCCGAGAGCTGAGAAGGTAAAGGTTCCATGGTTGTGCTGACCGGGCGGATCACCAGGCTGGTTGGCCGTCTCAGGATCGTTATTGATGAAGTCCCACTCGGCCACGACCGGCTGATTGATCAGGGCTTCGTGATCGGTAAAAAAGCCGGTATCCAGCAGGCAGACCAACACGCCCGCACCCGAATAACCCGAATCGTGCGCCGCCACCACGTTGATCTGGTTTAACTGGGCATAGGAGGGGCCGTAATCCAGGATGTCCACGCCGGGAGGCGGTTCAAGCATCGGTTCAGAAAGATTCCAATCAGATTGGGGCAGCGGACGCCAGGCTTTGGCCACAGGACGAATTTCGCGCACGAAGGACAGGGCTGCAACTTGCTCAAGGATGCTGCGGGGTGCGCGCACGGAAAGCGCATTAAAATACCGACTGGCTGTGCGGTAGCGGGCGCCCAGGTCTATGACGGTCTGGGCGTAATGGACATTCACGGGAAGATCATGGACATCTACCAGAGAAGGGCGGTTCATTTTGGCGCGACGGGCTTGGGTTCGCGGCAGCAGGCTCTTTTGAGCATCCTGCAGAGCCTGGCGCATCGTTGCATCATCCTTGTAGCCGCGATCCGTGAAGAACACCCAAACGTCAACCGAATCCCCCGCGACGACAAAGCGGCTGGGGCCGAAAAGCGCCGGGTGAATATTGCCGGCCTGAGAGTCCTCCCAAGTTGACAGGATCATCAGAGCGACAATTACGATTATCAGAATCATTCGAATTCGCATGGTTTTACCTGGATTTTTAGGGTACTCTATAAATTAAGCATTTTGAAGGCAAATTGCAAGAGTTTAGTCAAAAAAAACACCGATGCGCTTTCAGCACATCGGTGTTCCCGACAGAGGAGGTCAAATCAAGGTCACCCGTCCATCATCTCACCGCAATGTCACTCCGCCGGCAGCGAGGTCGTCAACCATGCCTTCTTCAGTCCCCGCCAGCAGCAGCTTCTTCAGCGCGCGTCAACCGCATCTCGTCATTTCTTGTCAACCGTGGCTGTCTCAGCGCTGTGACCTCTTGGCTCGACACTCATTAAACACAACTTCTATGCCAGAACGATTCAAAGCGAATTTGGACGCCTTGAAGTATTCCCAACCGCATTATTTGCCCTGGTCATGCACAGTCTGCAGGATTTGCGCGGTTCAAAAATTGACTTTAAGCGTCAGCAGGCTACGTAGAACCGGCGAGACGGAAAGCGAGATAGGTGATTTCTTGCTGGGTGAAGACGATAGATAGGCGGCGTCATAGAGCGAATACAGATAAACCCCCGCCGCCAGGATAGCCGAAACGTATTTGGCACGGTAATAGAGATTGGCCTCATCGTAGAGATCCTGCATGTGGTTGGGATTCCTCTCCTGCAGATATTCATCCCTTTTTTGATCATATTGGATCTGACAAAAGACAAAGGCGCCGATCAGAACAATTTCGGAGGTCATCAGGCTGAAACCTTTGATCTGCTTGCCGCAGTAGATCTGGCCTAAGCCTGGAAATATCACAGAGCGCCGCACCGCCCCAAGGCGCAAGGTCAACTCTTCATCAGCGGGAGATTCGGCTTGTCTCTTGCGAGCTTCCAGTTCGGCTTGTGCTTCGCGGAAGACAGCGATGATTTTCGGCGAGATGTAAACAGAATCCAGATCCGCGAGAGGATCAATCTCCAGCCAGGCGATGAACTGGTTTTTCGCTTTTTCATTTTCGCGCATGACGACATAGGTGAAGCCGAGCGTCTTATATAGCAGAGCGCGATCCACCGGAGGCAGGCTGTCAGAGCTTTGAAGAGTGCGCAAGGCCAACAGTTCGGCCTCCTGGAATCTCCCCTGCATGTACAATGACACGACCTGGTCAACCGAGCTCGCGGCGGCGCCCTGTGCCTGGACAGGATATGGCTGACTAAGGTTGCAGAGAATCGCCGCCAGCAGGGCGAGCATTGCCGCTGAAGCGCGCGCTATCAGTCCTCTCATGAGCAGGAGGCTCCAAAGGCGAAAGTGAACCATGTATGGGTTGCAGATCAACTTTTAGGGTGCAGGGTGGATCGCCGCGCTGAAAAAAGACCGACTTTTCCCATTGTTGAAAAGCAGGGTTTTCCAATCTGACGTTATGTTCCCCCAGCGGCACAATCAGCGGTTCGTTTAGAGGAGTATCGCCCTGGTAATTATTATCAACATAGATCTTGGCCCAGGGATGGGCGATGACCATGATGCGGCCGACATTGTCCCAGAAATTGACGGATATGGAAATCTCCTTACCCGGATAGAAGATAGTATCAATAACCACAGGTGCAAAAGCGGGATGCTGAAAGGATAGCTTATGCCTGCCCGGAGTTAATGGCTGAGCGGCGAAAGGAGTGCGATCCAACGGAATATCATCGAGATAGACGTCGGCCCAGGGGTCGCATCGGACTATGAGAATCGCAGGTTCTGCACTGGTAATTATTTCAGCCGGTTCAGGCGTGCGCCGAGCTTCGGACTTCCTGACAGCAAAGATTTCCTGGGACTTCGACAAGTGGCTTGAGGTGTCAGAAGGCGCTGGAAGTTGTTCGCCCTTTGCGGCTTCTTTCATCGCCGCTTCCTGGGAAGTTGCCGGCGGCTGAGTTGACGCTTCCCGCTTGTGCAGGAGCTGAGTAGAATTAGTCTTTGCCGGCTGCAATTTCGTCAAACCTGCAGTGTCCGGCGGTGTGGTTTTCAGCAACTGGGATTGATCGGCAAGCCCAGAGGCCTCTTCGGAAGGTTGGCGACTTGCAATGAGATAGGCCGATACCGCAATAATGACCAAAAGCAAGGCCGCGATGCCGATCGCCATGTTTCTGCGCTGCTTCTGCGTACGAAACCGTCGAATGGGGGTCGGGGTCGGCTGTCCTGCTGCACTCTTTTCAGGCTCCTGCCAAGAGCGACGTACGATTAGCTTGGGATCGCCCGCGGAAACGGTCAATTCCAGGCTTTCGACCGCCTCTGCAATCTCTGTCGCCGAAGGCCATCGCCTGGGGGGCTGCTTTTCCAGCATGCGCAAGATGATGCGATCCAGCTCCGGGGAAAGATCGGCGCGCAGTTGCGATGGAGGGGCCGGATGCAGGGTCAGAACTTTCTTCAGACTATCGGAGAAGTGATCGGCATGGAAAATCCGCTGACCGGTGCATAATTCGTAAAATGTGGCTCCCAGGGAAAAAAGATCGCTTTTGGAGGTAATGGCTCCGCCACTGATGGCTTCGGGGGAGATGTAGGCCGGAGTTCCGACGACGGCGCCGGGTTGCGTGACGATGGCCGAACCCTCCAGTAGAGCCAGGCCGAAGTCGGTGATTTTCACCCAGCCGTCGCGGGAAATCAGAATATTGCTGGGCTTGATATCGCGGTGAATGACTCCTTTGGAATGAGCATAACTCAAACCCCGCAGGGTTTGCACCATGATGGCCAGGATTAAATCTATGGGGAGCTGGGGAGTCTTCTGGATTAAATCAGCCAGCGAGCAGCCGAAAACATACTCCATGACCAGAAAAATGCGATCTGGTCGCACAGTATAGTCGTAAATATCAACGATGTTCTCATGCTTGATCAGCGCGCAGACTTGAGCTTCGCGCTGAAAACGCCCCAGGATGTCCTTCTCGCGAAAAACCTCAGGATGCAGTTCCTTGATTAGAACAGTGCGCTGCAGGGAGTGTTGGAAGGCACGGTACACCGTCGTGGTGCCGCTGCGGGAGAGCACTTCTTCGATGCGGAAACCTTCAAATTCACCTTCCGAAGCCATGGTGATGTTCAGGAGGTATAACTGTTGCGGGGATTACGCCTGGGGGGTTCGTCCCACTTTGGCGACCTGCCACTCGTTCAGCTTATAGTGCAGCCAGCGCAAAGACACTCCGAGAACTTCGGCGGTCTTGGTCTTGTTCCCTTCGCACTCTTGAAGGATTTTCAGGACGATCTCCCTTTCCATTTCCTTTAGCGTCCGGGGCTTCAAGCTTTCCCCCTCTGCCTCAGGGATGATCAAATCCGCCAAGCTGATGACGGGACTACTGCTGGCCATAACCACGGCGCGCTCAATGGTGTTTTCCAGCTCGCGAACATTGCCAGGCCAGTTGTAATAGGTTAGTGCTTTCATCGCGTCCGGGGCAATCCGTTTGGGCTTCTGGCCGGACTTTTCTGCGATCTTGTGCAAGAAATGATGCACCAGCAGGGTGATGTCGCTGCGGCGTTGGCGCAGCGGGGGCATGGTCATGGTGATAACGTTCAGGCGATAGAATAGGTCCTCTCTAAAGTTGCCTTTTTTCACCTCTGCCCGCAGGTTTTTATTAGTGGCGGAAATGATGCGGACATCAACGGAGCGGTCCTCGGTGTCCCCCACTCGGCGGAAGCTGCCTTCCTGCAAGACGCGCAGCAATTTAGCCTGAATGACGGGACTAATATCGGCGATTTCATCCAGAAAGAAAGTGCCGCCGTCGGCGATCTCGAAAAGGCCGCGTTTATCGCTGATGGCGCCAGTGAATGAGCCCTTTTTATGCCCGAACAGCTCGCTCTCCAGAAGATGCTCGGATAGGTTCCCGCAAAATTGCGCGACGAAGGGTTTGTCCTTGCGGTGACTGTTGTAATGGATGGCGCGCGCAACCAGCTCTTTTCCGGTGCCGGATTCACCTTCCAGGAGAACGGTGATGTCGGAGTTCAGAATCTTGCGCATGACTTTGAAGACGGCCTGCATGCTGGGGCTGCTGCCGATGATTTCACTGAAGGCGTAGGTCTGTTCGAGCTCAGATTGTAGCTGCTCTTGCCTGAACCTTAGCTCTTCAACCATGCTGGCATTTTCTATGGCGATAGCCGCATGATCGGCGAAATTCTGCAGAAATTCGATGGTGGAATCATTGAACTTCCGCCGATCCAGCGTACTATCCAGATAGATGATGCCGATGGTCTGACCCTTCAGAATCAGGGGGATGCAAGCGATGGCGACGAGCTTCTGCACAACAATGCTGGGAGCTTTTTGAAAGCGAGGGTCAGCTTCGGGGATGTAAAGGAGCTGTGGCAGGTTGCTCTGATAGACCTGGTTGACGACGCTGGAAGAAGGTTGCCTGATCAGATCCGCCTGGTTATGACTGATGTTGCGCGCCACCTTGATCTTAAGTGATCCGGTATCTTCATCGCGCAATAAGAGAAAACCCCTCTCGGCGCCGATGGCTTCGGTAGCGATATCCATCACCTTCTCGAGGAGGGGCTGCTTTTCGATGATGGAGTTGATGACTTTGGGGATTTCGCGCAGAGCTTGCTCTTGCTCGGGTTCCATGGGACGCCTCTGAAATGCCGCCGAGTTAGTTGAGCTAAAGAAGTTATGGCACATAATACACGATGAACTCGGCGCGATCCGACTGCGCCGAATTGCCGTATTCATCAATAACCTCGACAGTCCAATAGTAATTGCCGTTTGTGAGGAGGGAATCCACCTGGACGCTGTCTTCAGGAGCGGGCAAAGCCGTTCGCTGCCAGCAGAGCTGCGCCGAACCACCACCGACCTGGCGAAAGACCTTCACCGTATATGTAAAGAAAAAGGGGGCTTCAAAGATCTGCCAGGTCAGCCAAGGCGTGGGCACGTAGACGGTTTCTCCATTCCAGGGGCTCAGCGGCACGGGATAGTTTACAAAATAGCGGCGCACGTAGGCGGGCAGACTCGCAGCGCTGTTTCCGGACGTGTCCTTTACCAGGCAAGTGAAGATCTTGCCCATGATGCTATCCACCGATTGTCCGGGGAGCTGATCCTGGGGAATCGTGACGGAAAAGTAGAAATGTGAGGCGGAAGAGGAATCATACAACATCACCGCCTGAAATCCACCTTCAATTTCCAGCAGCACGCTGTCAATATCGTTGTAGCCGTCTGGTTCGGAACAAAGAGCCTGCCCTGAAATGGTGTAAAAAAGCGGGGGGATAATCGTCTGATGGTAGTAGTGGGAGGTCACCTGAAAGCTTTGCACTTGCGGCAGCGCATCCAGCGCGAAATTCTTACCCGCAGTTTGTTCATTTGGGGATAGGGTGACATTTAATGTGTCGGGCGCGTAATTCTGCAGCGAGCAAACCAATTGATATTGGCCGGACGGAACGTCCGCAATCGCGTAGTCCCCTTGAGCATTGCTGATATCGCCGAAGATGGAATCGCCAGAATCGGGAATGGCCAAGATGGTAGCATTGGCCAAGCCCTGGCCGGACAAGCTGGTTACCCGGCCAGAAATGGACCCCGGGTTGATGCCGGGACCAATATAATTCCCAGCTCCAGGGTCATAGGGATTATCTCGTGGGGCCTCACAACCCCAAAGCAGCAGCGCCAAGAAGGCCGGTAGACTGACCAGAATGTGGCGCATTTTCCTTCTGCAAAAAATGCACATTCAGATTATGACCGACCTAATTTAAGCCGTTTTCTTGTTCAATGCAAGCGAAAATACGAAAAAAATGCTAAATGTGAAAATTTTGCACAAAAAAGACCGGCCAATGCCGGTTAACGGCGAAACCCTGGAGCGATTATTTCAGGAGACAGATCTGGTGGGTCTGAGTGCCTAGAGAGGTTTTCAGGACGATCCAGTAAGTGCCCGTGCTCAATTTTGAAGCGTCCAACCGAACGATGCTTTCTCCGGCCACGAACATCCCGGATTTAATCCGCTGAATCAGACCTCCCTGTTGGTTGTAAAGTGCCAGGTGTCCGAATTGCTCGGAAGGCAGATTGATGACGATCTGGCTCTGCGCATTGAAGGGATTGGGGAAGACTTGAAGCAGGACGTACTGCGAGGGGAGCGTTTGCTGCTCAGGTAGTTCCACCGGAACGGTAAAATCGAAATAATAGCAACCCATATCGGCGCGGCTGCTATCCGGATCCAGGGGGCTGCTCGGATCGCCGGCGTTGATGCAAGGCGAAGGTCGAGTCAGATGGTAGTCTTTGGCGGCGCTGTTTTCGAAAAGCGGATCCTGGCTGATGGCGCCAACGCTGGCGGAGCAGCCGACTGCGTTCTCGAGGTGATTGAACACATCGCTGTATCTGATCTCAGGATCACAGCTCACCTGAGCCACGACTCCCTGTGAGGATCCGTCTCCATACAGGATGCAGTTTTCGACCAGCGGATCCGAATCCTGCAGCAAATACAGGCATTTGGCTGGAGTGGTCAGGTCTGCGGCGACGACCACCGTGTTGTTCACAAAGTCAGGGCTGCTCAGAATCATGAAGCTGCCGAAGGCCAGATTGGTCGAATGTGATATGATTAAGTTATAGAAAATACTTGCCTTAGAGGATTCCTCCGCCCAGATGCCGCAGGCCAGACCGCTGGCAACGACGTCCACACTGGAATAGCGAATGCTCGGTTCGGATTGGATAATCCGGATGCCGACCATGTTCTGGGCGCCCTGATCGCCGCTGCTAAAAATCTTGCAGCCATAAATTGTGGCATTCGAATGATAAAGATAAATCACATCGGCTTCGTGAGCGTCCGCCGCAATGGTGGAGTTAATCAGATTGAAGTCTGAGTAATAGCCTCCAATGGCGATGGACTGCGCCAGGATGGTACTGTAGCGGATGGTAGGCTGGCTGTGTTCAGAGCGCACACCCCACTTAGGCTGGCTGACAGAAACGTATTCGAGGAGGCAATCAGTGCAGCCGCTCAGGAACCAGACGCCACGCCAGATCGGCGCCACGCCGACGGAGTTAACAAAGAAGATGGAGTCATTTTTATCACCCTGAGCGATCAAGGTGCCGTAGACCTTGATGGAATCAGGATTGCTGAAGCGAAGTTCAACACCGGGCATGATGAGCAGCGAAGTACTCGGCAGGATGATAATGGAGCTATCGGCGACGTAGGGATTTCCGGATGGCCACCATTCTCCTTCCTCTGGACCGCCGACGTGGGTCTCACTCCAGGCAATCAGTGGGATAACGACGAAAAGCGAGCAGTGCGAGAACCAGATCCGTAGCGCTTTCTTGTGCACTGGTCCTCTCCGCAGGGGGTATGGTGCGGCAATGCTACCGTAAGTTTAATTCCAAAAGGAGCTTTTTGTTCCCGCCAGGATCGCTTGCCGCGTCCACTAAGCGAATTTAATATACAAAATTGCTTACTGCAAGTCAAGCAAAATCTTAAGGAAAAATTGAATTTTTCTAATTGATCGAAGTGCGCCCTTGGGCAAGCGGCAACTTGGCACGCACATGGGTAAATTTCGAATACCAGTGGAAAAAGGGCTTGACATGGCAGCACAAAAAAATTAAATTTAATGCTTTAAATAAGCTTAAGCCATCATGCCCCAAAGCCTGCTCATCTCCAGAAACCGCAAAGCTCTGCACGCTTATCACGTTTTGGACCGCATCGAGGCCGGCATTGCGCTGGTGGGGACCGAGGTAAAGAGCCTGCGGGCCGGCAACGCCAATCTGAAGGATAGCTACGCTGCCGTGACCAGCCACGAGGTTTTTCTGCATCAGATGCACATTGGGCCTTACGACAAGGGCAATATCGCCAATCACGCCCCTCTGCGAATCAGGAAGCTGCTGCTGCAAAGGCGGCAAATCCGCAAGCTGGAATTCGCCTTGTCGGAAAAAGGGCTGACGCTGGTGCCCTTATCGCTTTACTGGAAGAACAACAAAGTCAAGGTCGAACTGGGGCTGGTGCGCGGCAAGCGGCAATACGACAAGCGCGCTGCCATTGCCCGGCGTGAAGAGGCGCGTTCGTTAGATCGAGTCATCAAGCAATACAAGAAGCGAACTTAGCCATGGGTCAGACTGCAAGGTCATTTCCCCCCGTCCGCGAACAGATGGACGTTCTGCTGCGCGGCGCGCAGGAGGTTATCTCTCCGCAGGAGCTGGAGCGTAAACTCCGGAGATCAACCGAAACGGGAATGCCGCTGATTATCAAGCAGGGATTTGACCCTTCGACGCCGGACCTTCACCTGGGGCATGCGGTCACGATCAGGAAATTGCGCCAATTTCAGCAATTGGGTCATCGAGTGGTCTTTTTGATCGGAGACTTCACGGGCATGGTGGGGGATCCTTCCGGACGCTCCAAGACGCGGATGCGGCTGACGCGAGAAGAGGTGCAAAAGAATGCGGAAACCTATAAAAAACAATCCTTTAGAATTCTTGATCCGCACAAGACCGAGATCCGCTTCAACTCGGAATGGCTGGGTGGACTGAATATCTATCAATTTCTTGAACTCGCGGGCAAGCACACTGTGGCGCGTATGCTGGAACGGGATGATTTCCTGAAGCGCTATCAGGCGAACGAACCCATCTCTATCCTGGAATTCCTTTATCCACTACTCCAAGCGTATGATTCTGTCGCTCTTAAGGCAGACGTCGAAATGGGCGGATCGGACCAGAAGTACAACTTGCTCTTAGGCCGCAAAATCCAGGAAGAATACGGCCAAGAGGCGCAGATCGCCTTCCTGATGCCCATTCTGACGGGCACGGATGGAAAGGAGAAGATGTCCAAGTCGCTGGGCAACACCGTGGGGATATGCGATCCACCTGAGCAGATCTATGGGCGCATCATGTCCATTCCCGACGACCTGATTCTGGACTATTTTGTGCTAACCACGGAGGTGCCTGAAAGCGAGATCAGAAAGATCGAAGAAGATTTGAAGAGCGGCCGAACCAACCCGATGCTGCATAAACAGCGGCTGGCAAGGGAAGTGGTGGCGCTGTATCACTCGCCTCGGGCGGCGAAAACGGCGGAAGAAGATTTTTTGGCGCGCTTCCGCTACGAGAAGATCCCGGAAGGCGTACCCCAAGTTCCCATTTCGCACATGGTTGGGTCGCAGGCATCCATCCTCGATCTCCTGGTTGTTTCTGGCTGCGCATTAAGCAAATCCGAGGGCCGGCGCAAGATCGAGGAAGGAGCCGTTTATTTCGGCACTGACCAAAGCCTTGAAAAAATGAGCGATTTTCGCACCATGGTCCAGGTGGAGAAAGGCCAAATCCTGAAGGTGGGAAAGCGCAAGATTGTCCGTTTGATGCCTAAAGAGGGCAATGGTAAGTAGTCTGGAAGTTCTGGCGCCCGCTACGGGTCTTGACACCTTTGATGGCGCTTTGGCAGATGACCTAAAGCGGGTTGATCAGAAGATGCGCAGTGTTTTGTCCAGCGACGTCAAGCTGGTGGACAAGGTGGTCCGCTATCTGGTTAAGCACAAGGGCAAGTCGCTGCGGCCCCTGGTGACGCTCCTGTGCGCGCGGCTATTCGGCGAGGTGCAGCAGCAGGCGATCAAGATTGCCGTCATTGTGGAGCTGCTGCACACCGCCACGCTGGTGCACGACGATGTGGTGGATGAATCGTTGGTGCGCCGTGGTTTCCCTTCGATCAACGCCATCTGGAGAAATAAAATCTCCGTTCTGGTGGGGGACTACTTGCTGGCCAAGGCGTTGACCGAGATGCTGGATTTGCGCGATTTCACGGTGCTGGACATTCTTTCGACGACGGCGCGGCGCATGAGTCGCGGTGAGCTTCTGCAGATCGCCAAGGCGCGCAAACTGGACATTACTGAAGAGGTCTATTTCGACATGATCGCGGACAAGACCGCGGCGCTGTTTTCGGCTTGCTGCGAATTGGCTGCGGTCACCGCTGGCGCGGACGGGGACATACGCTCAGGGCTGCGCCAATTCGGCGAGAAGCTGGGCCTGGCCTTTCAGATTCGGGATGACATCCTGGATTTTCAAGGTCGAAAATCGCTGCTGGGCAAGCCGACGCTGGGGGACGTCAAAGAGAGAAAAATCACGCTGCCGCTGATTCACGCTATGCGCAGCAGTCAGAACGGTGAAGGGAAGAAGATTCTGAAGCTGATTGAGCGAGGCTTGAAGCCCGGCGATCGAGAACGAGTGCTGGAGTTCCTGGACCGCTATGAGGGTATCAAGTACGCTCAGGGAATCGCTGCGAAACTGCAGGACGAAGCGCTCGAGCACCTGAAGGCTTTGCCGGCCACGTCAGAACGCAGCACCCTGGAGAACTTCGCCCACTATGCCGTGAATCGAACCAAATAGGTTTCAGCCGAGCAATGCAAAACGGCAGCCACAAGCTGCCGTTTTTTATTGATGATGAGATCTGCGAGAAAATGAATTAAGGAGAGAATCTTAACGCATCCAAGTAGATACGATCCACTGGATGATGGCAGCCGCGCCGATGCAAACAGGCAGGGTCAAAACCCAGGAGAGGATAATTTTGGACGCCAAAGTCCAGCGCACGGCAGATGCCCGCCGGGAAGTTCCAACGCCCACGACCGCGGAGGTGATAACGTGCGTGGTAGAAACCGGAAGCCCAAAATGGCTTGCGCCCATGATCACCAGGGCGGCAGACGATTCCGCTCCAAAGCCATGGACCGGCTTGAGCTTCATCAGACCGACGCCCAGAGTACGAATGACCCGCCATCCGCCTACCGCCGTGCCCAAAGCGATGGCCAGACCACAGATGAATATGACCCAGCCGGGCACGGCGAAGGTTTTGAGCGTTCCGCTGGCCACCAGCACCATGGTAATGACGCCCATGGATTTCTGCGCGTCGTTGGAACCGTGGGAATAGGCCATAAAAGCAGCCGAAATAATCTGCAGTTTTCCGAAGATGCTGTTCATCTGGGAAGCCGTGCGATTGCGAAAAGCAAAATAGATCAAGTGCATGAAAACCAAGCTGACTGCCAAAGCCAGCGGGGGGGAAATCAATAAAGACATAAAGATCTTTGCTAAGCCCGCGGCGTGGATGGCATGATTGCCGGGCTCGCCCATCACCGCACCCACGATGGCTCCAATCAGAGCGTGGGAGGCGCTGATCGGCATACCCATCAGAGTGAGCAAGACATTCCATAAGGCAGCTACGATTAGAGCCACGATGATGACGCTGCTGTGCAGGGAAGCCGGATCAACGATATCTTTGCCGATGGTCTGCGCCACCGCGGTGTTCATGTATGCGCCGAAAAAATTCAAGGTGGCCGCCATGATCAGCGCTGTTGAAGGCGACAGCACTCGAGTGGAGATCACTGTGGCAATGGCGTTGGCCGAATCGTTGAACCCGTTGGAGAAATCGAAGAGCAGAGCCAGGAGGATGGTAGCGAGGGCGATCAGGGAAAGATCAGGCATATTTCACGCAGATCCCTTCGATGACGTTGGCGACATCTTCGCACTTGTCAATGGCGGCTTCAATGAACTC
>Ga0315280_10009290_pt1 | contig 12656 bp, 17 predicted proteins | sample YL17G06_40_MG_FD_203697 | JGI IMG/M metagenome (GOLD analysis project Ga0315280, IMG submission 203697) | Sediment microbial communities from Yellowstone Lake, YNP, Wyoming, USA - YL17G06_40 | ecosystem: Environmental > Aquatic > Freshwater > Lake > Sediment | place: USA: Wyoming | collected... | reverse complement strand
GGTTGCCGGATGGGGTTTCAGGTTATTTCTTGAAAGCTCTAGGTCCTAATTTTGATCCAGCATATGCACTTCTTGCTGCTGGAGACATTCCAGCTCATACGCACTCGGGACAAACCATCAGTCCAAACCAAGTTAACTGCAACGTTATGAGCATTGCAACAAGCTGCAATCGACAGTACACGCATCCAGGGAGTAAACAGTGTTCTCACGCCCATTCAGAACATACTGGCATCGGAATAAACGATCATCACGCCAGAGACCACAACCACGCGGGAGAAGCCCTATCTCCAGCCTCAGTAAGCTGCAACACGATGAGCATAGCTGTGAGTTGCAATAGGCAATATACGCATCCGAGCAATCAACAATGTGTCTATGCGGGAAGCGTTGCATGGGAAAACTGTCCACACTTTGGTTGCGTGAACTATCTATCTGGCGATATTAGATTTCAAAATGATTTTAGAATAACGGAAGCGGAAAAGCTCGGTTTCAAAAAGGGCTTGGCATTTCTAAACCCCAAGGGCAAGGTGCTAATGATGTTGGATGGGAAAGGCAACTTGCATGTAGCTGGCAAAGTTAAGGAAGGCTTACCCAGAAAAGCCAAGAGGGATATTGCCAGATGAACAGACAGCTTTTGAAGTGCCTGAAGGATGTTTCTTGTGGCGACTTGATTTGCGTGGAATGGACTGATGCTAGTGTGGGTAAGAGTAGCGGCGTGGGCATTGCTATTGACGTGCCTGTCCATAGTTGGGGCATTTTTATCGGCGTTTTCGGCGAGAAAAGCAAGCATATTGTTATTGCCCAGAACAGTTTCAAATATTCCAGCGGCATTTTTGACATTGATTATACTGCTGTACCTTTAACGTGGACTTTGAAAGTGATTGTTGTTGCTAAGGCTTGTGTTGACGCTCAGGTGGCGCGTCAGCTGGTTAACAGTTTCTTGTTGGGTGGTCGTCGTGTTTTGAATAAGCGTACTTTTATGAAGAGGGTTGTTAATCATGCGGGATTGGGTTAAGAAGGCGCTTACTCGCAGAGTGCATAAGAGAGGGCCACGTGGTCGGGATGAAGTTGAAGTGGTTGAGCCTAATGAGAAGCTTGTTTTAGGCGTGAAATTCGCCATCGGAATGACGATCTGTCTGTCAGCTCTCGAGATAGCGCACATGGCTTTTCTGGGCACATGGAACAGCGAGATCTTCGCTGCTATCACGGGCTTAACCGGCACTGTCACGGGCATATTCGTGGGGCAGAAGGTATGAAAAGTTTTGAGCTTAGAGCTTACTTCGAGAAGATTCTCCAAAAACTCGACATTATTGATGCTAAGGTTAGTGCTATGCCCCAAGTGCAAGTACAGGTTTCGAGCAAATTCTTAGGAACTTTATCTGCTCTTCAGAAGTTGGATAGGCCTGCAACAGCTGGTGAAGTTGCAGAGATTACCGGGCATGCTCGTGCCTTTGAAAGTAAAATCCTTAATGAGTTATGGGGTAGAGGTGTGCTGCTAAAGCAGCGATTAGGGCGCAAACAGATTTTCACTTTGAAAAGCCTAGGGGGGTAGGGGTAGGTCCGTATTGGTTAAAATTTCACGCAATAGAATGATTATTCAGCGAATCTATAAGATTAGGCGAATAGCCAAAGTTGATACTCAGAAAATTCGAGAAAACATGCTTCAAAAGCTTCAGGAACTTTTTATTCTTACAATGAAGCAAGCGCAAAACAAAAAATTGGGGTTGCCGCAGAGACAGAAATGGGTCCGCGCGGCTTCTTATGTTGCTCAAGTCATCAATAGCGTAACTCAAAGTTTTGATGAGGCTCAGGTTACGAAGGATTTGGAGCGGTTGGAGAAGATGATTAATGAAGCAATGGCAAAAGAAAAAGGCGGAAGATCTAACACAACAGGCTGAGGGTCTCCTGGAGGCTCAGAAGCGTAAGGTTCCAGAGGATTTTGCCGAGTTTTGCGAGAAATGGCTTAGGTTAAAACTTACAGATTATCAGTGTCAAGGCGCCAAACTAGTAGCAGAGAATGATTCTGTAGCCCTCCGATGGTCCAGACAAAGCGGCAAAACGCATATGATTAGCGCTTGGCTGCTGCACTGTGCCCTTTTGCATCCTGGAGTGCAGATTGCCATTGTAGGACCTAGTTGGCGTCAAACGAAAATTCCGATCCGCAAGATCAATGGGTTCTTATCTAGGCTGCCGAAGGGATTATACCGGAAGCCGCAGGCTACTATGGTTTCTCTTCGTAACGGTAGCCTTATTCAGGCTTTTCCTTGCAATCCAGACACCATAAGAGGTTTTACACTTGATATCGTTTATGCCGATGAGTACAATTATATTCCAATGGATCAGGAACTTTATGATGCCATCGTGTTTACTCTCGCTACCAAAGCCCACGGAAAATTCATTTGCAGCAGCACACCTGGCTCGACGGATAGCATGTTTTGGAAGTTTTTCAATCGTCCTCAATATAGGCATTTTGCCAAAAGCCATGTGACGTGGCAGCAAGCCCTGGAGCCTAATGGTCCTTTAACGAAGAGAAAGGTTGATCAACTGAAAGAAGAGTATGCTGATGATCAGTTTCGTTGGCAACGTGAGATGATGGCGGAGTGGGCTGAGGATGAGGCTGTTTGGTTGCCCTTAAGTCTTATTACGAAGTGCCAGGACGCCAATTTAGAGTTATGGAATCTTGAGGGACCTACGCATCAAGGCCGCTTTTTTGGGGGTTTAGATTTTGGTAAGGAGAGAGATCATTCGGCTTTTGCGGTTACCGAACGCTTGGGCGAGAAATCGATGCTACGTCATTTGAAAGTGTGGCCCTTGGGCACTAAATATGCCTCTGTGATAGGATACGTTAAAACGTTGACGGACCGCTGGGAGACTTTTGAAAGAATTAGAGCTGACATCACTGGCGTTGGCAATTACATAGTGGAGGATATGACTAACGGTGGGATTCAGAATGTTGAGGGCGTAAACTTCACGCAACCCCGAAAGCAGGAAATGGCTAGCCTACTCAAACAGCGTATGTTGAATGAAGCCTATAGGTATCCATATGTGGAGATTCAAATTTCACCTACTAAAAAGCTGAATTATTCGGTGGAGCTTAACGTGGAGAGGTTTGAATTGAAAAAGGATGGCACATACCGGTATTACCATCCTGAAAATCAGCATGATGATGTATGGTGGGCTACTGCCCTAGCGATTTATGCGACTGTTGAAATGAAAGAGCTTGATTTGGAGGCTTTTAAACTTGGGTAAGCTTAAGCATGTACGTCGCAAGTTACAGAAGCGTAAAGTTGTGGGTGTCACAAGGTAGGGCTCAGTCTTGAGAAGGCGTAAAGAGTTTTTTCTGATTCGTAAGATGCGACGTACATATGATAGGTTTTCTGGCAAGTTCACGTTTAACATAGCCTATGAGACTGCTGCTCCCAAGCCTTCGGAACGTGTTGTGGCCGTTGCTGAAGGTTTTGGTCTCGGGCTTGACCAATGGGAGAAATTTATAATCTATGATAATGTTGAGCTGAACATAGGGCCTACGGACATCGTTTACATCACAGGCGATAGTGGTAGCGGAAAAAGCGTTTTGCTGAAGGCTTTAGAGAAAGACATCAAGCAAGACATGGGATTAACTTGCATCAACATCACAGATATTTTACCGGAGTCCGGTAAACCGCTAATCGAAACCGTTGGCAAAACACTTGAAGAAGCCTTAGAATTACTAAGCAAAGTTGGCCTGAATGATGCTTTCCTTTTCTTACGCAGTTATGAGCAGCTTAGTGATGGACAAAAATACCGTTACAAAATAGCAAAAATGATGGAAAGCAAAGCTCAATTTTGGATAATGGATGAAGCTATGGCTACGCTTGACAGGGACACTGCTAAGATCGTGGCTTATAATCTTCAGAAGCTTGCACGTCAACAAGGCAAAGCGGTTCTTGCAGCGACAACTCACACAGACTTGTTTGAGGATCTAAACCCGAGTGTCCACATTCACAAGCGGTTTGGGAAAGAAATCTGTATAGTGTACTACACAAACGAGCCTGCTAGGGAATGCAGTCTTATCAAGGAAATGCATGTAGAGCAAGGCGCAACGGAAGACTGGAGACGGCTTGCAGGCTTTCACTATCGCAGCCACAAAATAGTTGGTCCTCGCAAAATCTTCTGTCTAAAGCGTGGGGAAGAACTGTGCGGAGTCATTGTTTACTGTTATCCCCCGCCCACATGTTTCGGGCGAAAGCTTGTCATGCCAAAAATGACCATGAAAGAATTGAATGAAAAATTAAGCATCATCAGCCGAGTTGTTGTTCATCCAAAATACCGGACCATAGGTTTAGGCGCAAAACTCGTAAAGGAAACATTGGCTAAGGCTGGAACGCCTTACGTGGAAATGCCCGCTGTCATGGCCAAATACAATCCGTTCGGAGAGAAGGCTGGAATGAGGAAAATAGCTGAGCAGCCACCGCCTAAAGAAGCCCTAGCCATTGCAGAAATTCTGCAGCAGCTTGGCTTTAACATTCAGCTACTCGGAAGCGAGAAATACATTTTGAATAAGCTGCAAACCCTAAGCAATGGAGATTTGGAAAAGTTGAGGGAAGCCTTCATTAAACATTGTCACGCACGCTTTATGAAATACTTTTTCTGCCATATACCCTTTGGAAAAAAGGAAGTTTACGCCAAAGAAGTAATGAAAGCCAACCTTGAAAGGCTTGCACGTCTAATTAAAGTCTGTGGCTTTCTTCTGCAGACGAAGGTTTATCTTTTCTGGAAAAACTTGAATGTATAAGCGGTTACAGCTTCTGAAAATTGTTCGGCTTTATGCGGCTTCTGACTATGGCTTTGAGCCTTGTGGGGTGGGAGAGGGACAAGCTGGGAAGCTCACTCTCGACGGAGTGATTCGGGAATGACCCCGCCCAGTTTCCGTCCGCCTTTCGGCGCCACCTTTCCACGTTCTATAGCCTATTATTTCAAACTTGTCTAAATATTTCTTTCTCTTGTTCAAATAAGCTAACATTTCACGTCGCCCAAGGCGAGAAGCACGATTCTGTCATCCGTTTGCAGGCATTTTTCAAGCTTGTACTTCCATTCGCCGTCGCTTCCGCAAAATATCGGCTTACCCTTACCCCTAACCTCTACATCCAAACATCTTCACCCTTTTTCAGTTCAGTTAGAGTTTTAATCTCTGCTGGTGTCTATTGTGTTCAAGCCTCTGAGTTAGGGCCGAGGTTTTATCACCGTGATAGTGTCTGTTCCGTAAAATTCGATGCTGTTGACAAGTCCTGTGACCGTGAGTTCAACAAGTCCCTTCTCGTCTTCGAGCATTTCTATCACTTTGTTTCTTGAAAAACCAACCAGTAAGAAACGTTTTGTGGCTATTCCCCATTCTGCTTCAACAAAATCACCGTTATACCATAATTTTACTGAGTTGATGTCGATGTTTTTCTTTTTGTGTGGTTCTGGCAGTAATATGTGTGCTGTGACCCATCGACCATGGCTTTTAATGTTCAATATTTTCGGTGTAATCCTTACTTGGGCCTCGATGGGCTTTTCTTTGGCTACCCACATCTCAGCGTTATAATCTCCTAATGCGTCAAGTGTGAGGAAAGTCAGCGTTAGAGTTATGTTGTTTTTATGTCCTGCTTCGAATTCTACTGGCTGACTGTCCCACGTTAATGTGCCAGTGCCTGAAAACTGCTGGGTGCCGTATTTGCCTATGATAAAGTCTGCTCCGTCAGTGTCCCACCACCGTAACCTCAAATAGTCGTTGCAAAGGCTTTCTGGACCAGATATTTCTAAATGGTAAGTTATGAGAAATTCGCCTTTTCCCTCTTTGCATTCAACAGTCACGTTGAAGGATTTTGGAATGCCTACATAAACCGTGTCTAAGTCAATGTGGCAAACATGAGTATGGGTTTCGTAAACTTCAAAGCCGAAGCTTCCAGAAGCAGAAACATAGGCAAAAATGCCAAAAGTAACCAGACTTAACAGCAGCAGGCAAACAGCCAGTTTTTGTTTCTCCATACTTTTATTCCAGCCCATTCAGCATATATGAAATTTATGAATTTGAACCATAAAAAAGGGGAGAGTTAAAGTTTAAACAGCGAGTTTCGTCTATTTATGGAAATTGTTCAACCCAAGCTGCGAAGGAGTATCCTACGTTTATTGGTGCATTGCCGTTAAACAGGATTCGGAACTCCGTCACTTTATCGTACGACGGATCAACAGGGAACCCCGTGTCGCGGGGACCAAAATAACCAGTTAAAGTGGCACTGCCCCATCCTGTAAGCACACCTGTCATGTCCGTCCATGTGCCGGCGTTGTTATATTCTATTGTTATGCAACCCGGTGGAAGACCAGAGGCGACCGTGGAAATTGTAAACCAGTCGAGAACAGTGTAGGTTGCTAATCCATTGTTGCGCAGTCCGATGGATGCATAATTCCATCCTGCTCTGTTGACTTCTCCGCTTGGTCCGTAATAAGGAGCAGCCCAGTACAGTTCAAGAGTAGTTCCAGATTCTCTTAGCGTCCAAGACGTTGTAAGTGTGTTGCTAAGTATGACTGCATAGACTCCGACTACAAGCGTCGCCACCAAGATACTCGCTAACAAAGCTATTTTCTTACGGTTCATTCTCTCTTTCTCCTTTATAGCAAGCCTCACGTATGTTTGCTCTGAGAATTTAACTTTTGTGAAAAAACCTTCTATAACTGAATATCACAAGTTTTATATGAAAAAGAACCATAAAAAACCGTGATTTGACATGTCTGAGATTGCAGCCAACATCGTTAAAAGCTTCTCGTTTCTCACCATACTCGTAGAGCTTTCTAAGGGAAAGAAGATGACCGGCTACGAGATCATGGTTCACATAAAAAGTTTTGGGTTAGAGACACACGCGGGCACAGTCTATCACCAGCTCGGCATGCTATCCGAGTGGGGCATCATCAAAGGAGAAGAGCAAGAGACACGGACGAAGTATGCACGCAGAGGAGCAACAGCATATGAAATGACTGGAAAAGGCATGGAAGCCTTCAAAAAGTTCAAAAAGAAATGGAAGAAACCCTTAGAGTATGCATACAAGAATCTAAACACGTAGGGTGCAACAGACAAAACACACACCTTGATTAAAAGCCTAAATTTCCCGCACTCTTTAGGTTCTGTTACCTCTTAGGTTGATGAGGCTTTTCTGTGAGGCTGTTACCTTTTGGTTGATGATCGTAGAGCTTCTATCCAAAGTTCGTTACCCACAAATGCTTTAAATTCTTCATAGCCTATACAGTTCTTGCAGGGTCGTGAATCCATGAAGTTCGAAGATTTGCTTTTGTCTGAAAAGAAAAACTACTTCTATATTATGCATTTGAGTTATGGTGGAGATAAGAAGGAACAAGAACGCCTTTGGAATTATGCAACGAGCCATAATCTGATAGGGCTTGATCAGCCAAAAATCGTTAAGACTGATTGGACAACTCTTTCTGAATCAGAGAAAAAAGCAGCAAGCAGAACCTGGATTCGGCAATTTAACGATTTTTGCAGTAACATGAAAACTGGCGACTATGTGGTTATCCTAAACGGTTGGACTCACTTACTCGGCATAGCCAGAATAGCCGAACCAAGACACAAATTTGATAGAAGACTTACAGGCAAAGAAGAGAAAGGGTTCTTTGACCACATAAGAAAAGTTGATTGGAAACTGAGGTACGAATACAGCAAACGCTTACCGTTACTTCAGTATGTCAAAGGCTTCAACAATACTTTGTCCAAGGTATCTCCAGATTCTTCATGGTGGAACATTCTAACGAAGGTTGAGTTGTAAGGACTATGAAGATAGTTTTTCTGGGTTTTGGTAACTTGACAGGTGATGGTTCTCCTTGTTAACAGTCGGGGATGGTTACAATGATAATTAATCAACCAAAAGTTGCGTGCATCGGTGACATTTTGAGTAATATATTGACCCTTACTGGTGAAGATTCATTTGACAAGTTCTATCTTGTCGTCGCATATGTGAAGAAAAGCGGAGTAAATCAACTCGTTTCACCACTGCAAAAGTTTAAGCAAACGGGCGGTCATGTAAAAGCCATTGTAGGTGTTAGCCGACGGCAGAAGAATACTTCCGTTCAAGGGCTACAACTCCTTTTGTCTCTTTGTGATGAGTTATGGGTGTATGAGAATGAAAGTTCAACCAGCACTTTCCATCCAAAGGCATACATATTCGAAAAGACGGGTGAGAAGGCAATTGTTTTTATCGGATCAAGCAATCTTACGGCTGGTGGCCTCTATACTAACTATGAAGTCAACTTTCGCTCTGAATATGATCTGAAAGATACGTCGCAAGCTTCGAGTTTCTCGGCAGTGAAACAGATGTTTGATGATTATTCGACGCCTTCCGAATTTTGCAGAAGCCTTTCTTCTCAGCTTCTTCAAGAACTTTACACGGAAGGATACCTGTCAAATGAGGAAGCCGAAGTTCATATGGAATCAGAAGAGACAGAAATAGCGAAAGACAAGAAGAAGAAAATCTTTGGGTCGAAACGGATCAACCCTCCATCAGCAACCAAGCCCCTGATCTCCATTCAGCTTCCTTTGATTGATTTCGGGCAGCTTCATGACGTTTGGGCAATGAAAGGAGAGTTACTTTGGAGAAAACAGTTAACTCCAAGAGACTTGCAAATAGTCAGCTCGCGAACCGCACCAACAGGTGTCATAAGTCTTACTCAGGCAGATTTTAGAGTAAAGGGCAAGGTCATCGATCAGACGACTTATTTCAGGAACGAAATCTTCGGTGGCTTTGATTGGAAGCCTGACAGGCCATCATCAGAGGCTGTAGCAACAAAGGTAAAGTTCAATGTGAAAATTATGGACAAAGATCGTGGTCTGTATGAACTAACGCTTAGGCACAATCCGAAATGGGAATCAGGTCAAGCCAACTACACCACGGGTATCTCTTGGGGGTCTCTCACCAAATTGATCAAGAACCCTGCATTCATTGATAAGACATTCTCCCTTTACGCTCCATCAAAGGGACAGAAGGAACCGTTCTTTATTGAAATAGGATAAGTCTCAATGCTTCCTACTCATCCGTCTATTTAGAAGTTTTTTCCAGATGTTGTTAGCTACTCCGATATCAGAATCAGAGAAGCCACATCCTTCTTTTAGTATGGTTAGGTCTGTGAACTCTAATATTTCGTTAATACTGCTCTTGTCTCGCATCATACGGTCTATTTGGTTCAGAATCTTGGCGTTTCCTTCATCATAAGGCAGAAGAACATCTTCTACCTCATTGGGCATTAGTTCCAAAGCTCCTCCTCCGTGGCTTCTACCACAAATCTCGGCAAAAGCTAGAGACAAGGAATTATAGTAGCTTGCCACGAGCGCTTCCAGATTGATTCTTTCGAGGTTTAGAAGTTTAGTATCCTTGTTAACCGTGACTCTGTGCATTGTATCAGTAGTGTATGCCTTCGCTTGGTTGATTATGAGTCTAGGATAGACATTGTTTCTTCTCGTGAAAAGTGCGCCTGAAACCCAAGCAGAAGGCATGATTTGCCACTCGTCTCTGATTCGGCACTTGTAACCTTTATGAATCCCCTCTCTTTCGCCTTGTTTTATATACTCAAAAGCTAGCCTGTTCTTTTCAATCTCCTTGCGGTTTGGAAAATCAAGGAAGTATGCCCTTGCTCCTGCCTTGATGTTTTCTTTCCAATCTTCCTTGGTAAAAATTATGCCACTAACTTGAACAGACCTGCCGACCATAGGTTTTGCATATTCCTGCAACTGATACTCATTGACAATGGATAATGGAACAGTGAAAAAGCTATTAGACCCTGTAGTCATGCCAACTTCCACAGTCACATAACTGCGAAGAGTAAGAATCGTTCTGTGATGCAACAGTTTCTCTATGAAGTCGATTTCCTTTTGGTCTAAGAAGTAAAACGTCCACTTGTTTGACTTGAAATCGATTTTTTTCTCTGGACATTTCAGCTTATTAACATCAATGGTCTGCAGTTCATCAGTATTTTCCAGTTCTATATGTTCAATGAGATGCGATCCGTTGCCATTTTTTTCGCATAATAAGAGTATGACCTCTTGTTGGATGCTTGGAAAAACCAATTTTCTAAATGAAATTATGTTTATTTTGTTGTAAAAGTGAGCCAGAAAGTTTCTGAGTTGTTTAGCATATGCAACTTGAAGCATTTCAGCAGGCATGACAAATCCCAATTTACCTTTTTCTTTCAATAATAAACTTGAGCCAACAACGAAGGGAACCCAAGGATTCGTTAGTTTTGAATAGTGCAACCCTGCTTTAACGAATATTTTCTCTGCTTCAGCTCGTTGCTCCTTATCAAAAAACTGATAACGGACAAAAGGAGGGTTTCCGATTGCTAAGTCGAAAAGTTTTTCCGTGGAGTTGCAATATGAGAAGAAGTCTCCAGTGAGAACAGTGGTATTATGTAAAGGAATGTTACGTGTCTTTTCTGCTTCAATTTCGTTAATTTCAATGGCTGTTATGGAATTATACTCAAACTGGTTTTCCTTGATCTGCCTCAGGAATGAACCGTCACCGACACTCGGCTCAATTATGTCGTAGGTTTCATTTCCATTTAAGGCCCATTTAAGAATGAAGTTTGCTATTGGCTTTGGCGTGTAAAAACCGCCTCTGAGCTTCTCTTTTGACGCATTTTGAATAAGTTTCATACTTTTTCACTTGAGGGATTTGACAGGTTCAGTTCCTCTGCTTTTTTGAACATTCTCATTTTTTGCTTCGACAATCAATCTGCCATCCTTTACGTTAAGGTCCAATTCTTGCCCCCCTTTCCAGCCTAACTCGTTGATGGCTTCGTCTGGAATCACAATTACATGTTTATAATGCCGTTTGTCTTTGTACTTGTAAGCTAATTGTTTCTGTAATTTGGCTCTCATTTGATTTCCTTTCCTTTTTGGTTCTCGAAAAGGTAAGTTATAGCATCATCAGGTGTCTGATTTGTGCCTCTTTCTTCCTGCAGTTTCCCTGCTAATGACCATAATCGTTTGGAGTTTTCTTTAGACACTTTTATTGTATAGGTTAATTTTGTCACTTTCGACCCTTTGTTATTTTTTTTACTTTAGTTATTTTGTTACTTTTGTAATTATGTGTTAGTGGTACCATAAGGTATATAACACTTGTGCTATGTGGTACCAGGTTCTGTTAACTTCTAATGGGATGAGGTAACGTGTTAACTGTCGTGGGATAGCTCAAGAAGTGGCAGAATCCAAGTATAAGCATGATGCTAGAGAACTGTTCCAACTAGGTGTGAAGGCTACGGGAAAGAAACTATGACGCTAATCACCGACGGACTTCCAGCTTATCATGATGCATACAAAAAAGAGTTTTGGACAATGAAGAAGGAAACTCGAACAGAACACATTAACGCAATAAAACTCAGTGGCAATATGAATAATAACAAGATGGAAAGGTTCAATGGTGAAATAAGAGATAGAGAAAAGACCATGAGGGGATTAAAGAAGAACGAAACACCAATTCTGAAAGGTTACCAACTTTTTCACAACTACATAAGAGGACATGAAGGGCTAGAAGGTAGAACACCAGCAGAAGCTTGTGGAATAATAGTCCAAGGAAAGAACAAGTGGGTAACTCTAATCCAGAACGCAAAAGCAACAGAAAAAAACCATTCAAACTAGCTGTTCAACTGGAATCCTAAACTCTGTCTCTTTCTCTCTGGTCTTCAACTTGAAGATAACGTTCTCTTCTGTTATTCTTGCATAGAAATAGTTGTATGGGCTATCTTTTGTAAATGAAAAACTATCCGCTTTCCCATCTTTCAAGGCTTTCAAAGCTTCAAATATTGCCCATCCTTTCTGTTTTGCTAGAACCTGCAATTCTGCCAATGCGTTTTCTGAGGTAGTGTAGTTTAGTTCTCTCTCAGTTTTTCGACTGAAAACTTTGGTGAAGCTCGTCAATTTACGTAGCCTTCACTTTCTTCTTCTCTGCTTGCAGTGTCTTCAGAATTTTCTCAATTTCTTCGATGCGTTTGGACAAGTCTTCGACTGCGGTACTAATCTGGTCAAGTTGCCCTTTGATTGTAGCCAAATCGGCTTTTATAGGTCTCAAACCCTTGTTAACAGCTTCAAATGCACTCAAAGCTATTTTCTCCTCATTTATTGAGTTCGCGTTTCATCATATAAGACTTGCTAACATTGACATATACTTCTTCGTATTAATACCTAAACCTATCAACCGAAAAGTAACAAGCTCTCAGAAAAGGCTCATCAACCGTAGAGGTAACAGAACCACTCTTTACAATCTTTATAAGTTCTTTTGGCTGAGCGATGACTTCGCCACATTTCTCACATTTAGAAACCTGCAAAGGCAAATACATGGGAATGAAAACTTTAACCTTAGGCTCTGGAGAATCTTGCTCAAGGAAGATTTTGTTTACTGGAACACTGTTCCAATGACCACAGTTAGAGCATTTTATTCTAAGCGTTTTGATCATTTTCCCGCTCAAACTATCATTTCTTTGTTGCTTAAAACGTTATATACAAGCCTAAAATATGATTATATGTGTTGAACCCATGACACAGTTACCCAAGTCTTTCGCTAGAGTGCTTGAAGGAGACTGTCTCAAGTTTCTTAGTAACGAAACCATCAAAGACATTCACTTAACTTTCTTTGATCCTCCTT
>Ga0315280_10009289_pt1 | contig 12657 bp, 14 predicted proteins | sample YL17G06_40_MG_FD_203697 | JGI IMG/M metagenome (GOLD analysis project Ga0315280, IMG submission 203697) | Sediment microbial communities from Yellowstone Lake, YNP, Wyoming, USA - YL17G06_40 | ecosystem: Environmental > Aquatic > Freshwater > Lake > Sediment | place: USA: Wyoming | collected... | reverse complement strand
GAAGATAATATTCGTGAGCATATTCGTTATTGGCATGTTAGCTTTGGCTATGGGATATGGAACATACTCATACTTCACCAGCACAAAGTCGAGCACAGGCAACATATTCACTTCTGGGACGCTGAACTTGCAACTGGCGGACAACGACGAGGACTGGGGTGATGGTGTCACCGCTACCTGGTCCTCACCAAGCACATGGGCTCCAGGCGACAATGTGACTGGTTTAATTTATCTGAGAAATACAGGTTCAGTTCCCGCGGAAGCAGTTTACGCTTGGTGGCATAATTTAGCTGACCCAGATGGCTTATCTAATGTTATCGAAATAACTTGGTGGTCTGATTCTACTTGGCCTAGTTATAATTGCGTTCCTGACTTCTTAGTGTATGATGCAAACCATGATGGGAAGCTGTCGCTTGCGGAGCTTGTATACGGCTTATCGTTTTACAATGGTCTAAAAACGCCGGATCCGAACCAAGCAAGGTTTTACGCAGATTACGATGAAAGCTATACGCATCCGGTCTTACAGGCAAATGCAGGAAATGTCTTCTGGCTTAACATGACGTACCACTTTATGGAAACTGCCGGAAACGGATATCAAGGAAAATCAGCATCATTTGATCTCACCTTTGACGCTTGGCAACATCATTATGTACCGTAACCAGTGATCCTCCAAGGAAACCTTTTTTTCCCCTTTTTTAATTATACTGTGTAGAGAGACAAAGCAGGAAAGAGAAAGTGAAACACAAGCAGATTTTCACATCCATGTTCATGATCGCAATAGCTTTCTCCCTTGCAATATCTGTAGCCAATCAACCTTTGGCTTCTGCCGACACCAAATTTCTGATAAAAGCAAAAAATCTGGACATGGAAGTATCGCCGAACGTGCCACTTTTCCACCCTGATGTGGACGGTTGCTTTTATCCGGGCGGTCCAAAAATCGCCAAAAAATTAGAAGCCATTAATGTTGGCGATGTTCCCTTCCGGATCTGCAGGTTTGATGTCACCTTCCACGGAGACACTTATCTTGCCACTGGACTGCAAATGGAAATTTTGGAGCTTGGACAGGGCAAAGGCGAAAAACCCTACGTCCTCTACAGCGGAACCCTCAGCAACCTAGGCGAAGGCATGGAAGTAAACGGAAAAAGCGCAATCCCACAAGGGAAAAGTGTAACATTAGAGTTTACCGTCTGGATGCCTGAAACAGCTGGAAACGAGTATCAAGGATTAACCATGACTGCAGACATCGCCGTAACCGTCCACTTTCCCCCCGCAAAGTAAGGGGAAAGACAAATGAACAAGAAGAAAACCGTAGAAATAATTCTCATAATCTGCGCAATCACAATCGCCGCAGTCTTCCTGATATTTTACAGACCCGTTTCGCTTGCAGGCGACACCTACTACGAACCCGTTTATACAGGAAGCATGGAACCCGCAATTCCAGTTGGAGGCATAGTGGTGATCAAGCCAGTCAACCCAGAAACCCTACGAGAAGGCGACATCATATGCTTCCAGCTTTCAGAGTCAACATCCGTAACTCATAGAATCATCAACGTAACGGACGAAGGCTTCAAAACAAAAGGCGACGCAAACGAAGCCCCAGACCAAGGGATAGTGGAAAAAGAGAACGTCATAGGCAAAGTAATATTCATCATGCCGTTCATCGGATACCTAGGCTATTTTGTTAGAACGCCACTAGGTTTTATTCTGCTCATCATATTGCCAGTCAGCCTAATAATCATCATGGAAACAGGAAACATCGTTAAAGAGCTGAGAAAACAAAAACAAGAACAAGCCAATAAAGCATTTGGCGCGCGCGTCGTTACTTGCTGTCCTGACTGAGCAGAAAGAAATGAACGAATCCTTGAGGAGATTAGAGATCTGTTGCGTGGCAGTTCTTATGAGAAAGATTATTTGCAGAAGCCAGATTATGTGACGTGAGGCGTGGCTGTTGAAGACCTTGAAAATTTCTGATGAGGCTCATGCAAAGTTGACTTCGGTTGTTGGAAGGCTCATGGCAGAGACTGGAAAGATGAAGACGTATTCCGACGCGATAGAAGCTTTGTTGACCAAGTCTGTTATCTTGTCGCCAGAACTTCTCGATCAAGTTGAAAGCTTCATCAAGGATAATGTTCAGTTGGGATACACGACGAAAGAAGAGTTCATACAAGATGCAATACGTTTCAGGTTGACTTCGCCATCAAAGGAAGATCGGTCGATGGATGATCGGAGATTCAGTGGGGTCAAGAAACGATAGAAGCGCGCGCTACGGGGTGGCGCGCATTAAGCATGTATGTATGGTAGAATATCAGATGCGTTAGATTTCTTGAGAACGGAACTTTGCAACAAATGCGTTGTATACGTCATCTACTGTGTTCTTGGCTTTCTCGAAATTTTCAGCATCGCTTTCTGTTATATACCTATTGTGGGCTATGCAGTTTCTTAGCTTACCCATTCTGCCGATGGTCTCAGGAATATTTGACAATTCATTGAACCTTTCTTTCAGATGAAGGGTTGGATAGGAGAGTTCGTTTATGATGCTGCCAATTTCCTCTACTTTGGTCACATGCCCCAACGCGTTCAAGACATCTTCAAGCCTTGGCTCTCTCCTACTATCAACGTTCATGTAATCCGAGAATTCAATGAAGAAAAACTCGTTCATTAATCTCTCCTTGAACACTGCCTCATTGCCTTGAAATTCTTTGAGAGGCTTGACCTTAGAATCTTGAAGGCTTACATTCTCTAAACGAGCTACCGCCGTGTATATTTCTCTGATTTTCATTTCCATATCATACAGTTCAGCTAAGAAAACACGATTTTCTTCCATCTTGAAAGAATCAAAAGTCTTGCAGACTTCAATGATTCCTTCTTCATCAAGCAGGTTATCTTCGAACTTGCCGACAGAGGAGTAGGGCATGTCAGTGATTTGTATATCCACGAGGCTCAGGACTTGGTCGTTCTTTGCCTTTACTGACGTAGTCTTTGATTCGAAAATCCCTGCTGTAGTCTTCATGCCATAAGAAGAAGAAACATCCTCGAAAATCTCACTAAGCTTTGATTCTAGATTATCGATTGAATGCAATATGATATATCTCAGCTTTATCTCATCGATGGGATTCGCATATTCCACTTTCATATGCTTCCTCACCTTTAACAACTCGTTCAAACCAGCCTTCTCTCTCTTCTAGCTCATGTTTTGCTTCTTCCCTGAGCTGCCCCGCCTCCTTGATTCTTTCTTTCACTTCTTTTGCGACCTTGTCCTGAATCGCTTTGGGAGGAATGGGAATTAGGATTTGTTTTACCGCTTCTTGTGATAAGCTTCCCATTATTGTGCCAACTTTCTTTCTTGAGAACTGAAATCTTCCAATATCTGAATTCAGAATAGCAACAACATAGAACGCATTGATCTGCTTATCAGGTGTCAGCTTTATGCGAAAGATCTCGGAGCTTATTATATAATCTTGACTCTCAGCAAGCGTTGCAACTCCGAAAGTTCCTTTGCGCGTTAACAAAATGTCTTCTTTTTCAAGTATGACATCTTTCGTTACGTCATGTAATGACACTGCAATATGTTCTATCACTGTCTCGTCTATACCAAACGGTCTGATGTTTCCGACTCTCAAGTACTTGGTACCTTCTTCTGAAAAATCTCGATAGTCAAGCCCATTTACGATTCTTTCAATAATGCTCCCGAAATGCGAACTTGAGTACCTGCCGGCTTCAATTGCCTTGTCCATGCGTATGTGTTTAGGTTTCCAGTATTCCACATCCCAGCGATTGTTCTTCAAGCAGCTTGCTCCAACTCCATATTCGATTGGGCTCTGATCCTCAGATTTCTGCAAGACTATGCCGAGTTCGCTCAGGAGGGAATCATTGAACGAGTCCAGCAGATCATCTGCTTTCATTTCCATTGTTCTCTTTCTCTGCAGCGCCTCGTCTATGCTTGCGACGATCGAGTCTTGAATATCCGGGCTAGGGTAAGGGATTTGTATCTCGAGCAGTTCATCAGGTGAAATCGCCGGGTAATTTCCACCCGTCATACGCTGTTCAAACTGCTTCAGGCCAGGATCAGAATGGAGAAAATGGAGCAAGTATTTTCGGTTTATCCCAGTCTTTAACTCTCTTATGACCGCGAAACCTGTTGAGCAAACGCATCCATCGAACTCTCCGGTGACTAAGGCAATTGCTCCACGATATGGTCGGGTTGTGGAAACGATGACGTCGTCTTTTCTTATAAGCATCTGAGCACGACTGGGCGCATGCGAGACATCTATTTCCTTGGCATTTGCAATCTTGGCTGTTTCAATGTCAATGTCATTTATCTCAACATATCGAAATGTGCCTGAGACTGGTTTTCTCCAACGCTCATGAGAAAGGATCACCATGTCTCCAAGCCTTTTCAGCTCGAATGGACCCTTTCTTAACTTAAGAAGCATTTCAGTGTATTCTGGTTTGTAATAGTTGACATCGATTCTGCCTTCCAGATCTTTCTCGCCCACGACGAAGGCAAGGGGATATTCAGAAAGGACCTTTTTCATTCTCGTACTCTCTCTTTGGTTTGAAATCCTCACTTAGATAGTGTTCTTTGAACTCATTCCATGCCTTCAGTATGTCGAAGAATTCGTTTTTGTCAGGTCTGCCAGTTGTATCATATCCGATATGATTAGCCTCAGCCATGAAAATCGGATAGTTCTCAAGCAAAATCTCATCCTCATTCTTCTTTCTTAAGAACACTAACGATGCCTTGACACCAGACCCATAGTACGCGAAAGCTCCTTGTGGCAGCGAAACTATGCCTAGAATCTGTGAATGGCCCATGACAAAGTCTCTGACGTATTGAAGGGATGAATTAGTCAGTATGCCATCTGGTAAAACAATTCCTAATCTTCCACCGGACTTCAAGAATTCCAATGCTCTTTCCACGAACAATATTTCAGCTTTTTGTCTCTTCCGACCTTTGCCCATTCCAAATGCTTCCAGGTATTGCTTCTCTTCCCATTTGATCTCTGACCCAAAAGGTGGGTTCGTTAGTAACAGGCTAAATTTCTTATGAAAATTCTTTCTTATTCCTTCTTTTGCCCATGTCTCTGGTCGGTCTAAAGAATCTCCGTTCTCAATGTTCGTGTGTCCGTCCTCATGCAAGATCATATTCATCATGGCTACCCTTGACAACTGATTGTTGATCTCGATTCCCCATACCTGATCCAGTGCAAAATCGTGCCATCGCCTTTCTGCGTCCTTTTCTTCAAGTTGGTCAAACAGTTTCTTTCTCACTTGTTCCAAAACCTCCAAAAGAAAACCTCCCGAGCCTCCTGCGGGGTCAATAATATAGTCAAACTCAGTAGGTTCCAGAAAAGAAACCATGAACCTAACGAGTTCTCTAGGTGTAAAGTACTGTCCCATTTCACCCTTGAAGATTTTTCCTAGGAAATGCTCGAAAGCTTCCCCCTTCGCATCTAAGTCTGCCTTAGATAACGATATGTCCTGCAAAATCTGAACTACTGAGAGAACTAGACCGTCATCTACTTTCAATGGGTCTACAAAGACTCCAGGTTCCAATTCTTGCGCCTTATGGTAGATGTCTCTGATTCTACCGGACACTTCCTTTTTTGTCTCGTGTGTACCCACCTGAAAACTATAGAATGCGCCTTTCTTGGTTATCCAGCGTTCATCCCAAATCTTGCAGAACATTAGTTTGCTCATTTCGTCAAAAGCTTCAGCAGGGTTTCTCTTTCCACCTTCCCAAAGAATGTCATGGCACTGCTCGAACTTATTGAGAAGATCCTGTCGGGCTGGTTTTCTGAGATCGCGGCTTCCAGCGCCAAATACTGTTTCAGGTGCACCTTTTTCATATGTATATTTAGGAACCTTTCCGTATCTCACAGGAATATCGGATATTATGTTCCTTTCTCTCTCACTAGCCGGGAAATTCGCAATGTCAAACGCAATTCTAACGCCTCCAGCCACTATAATAGCGAACTGTGCTCTAAGGGAATTAGAATTGCCGAATGCTTCCTCAACGGCTTGCTTTATTTCTGCCTCCGATATCCCATCTTTTTTGCATTCTACGATGATGAATGGTTTTTTTCCTACATCATCTTCGAAAACAACTATGTCGGCTCTGTCTGACGGCGTTCTTCTCGGAACAGTTACTTCCAAGCCTATCTTTTTAGATTCATATTTATACTTGGAGAGAAGTTCGCTATAGAATTCTGCTCTCACTTTCTCTTCAGGTTTGTCAAACGAGTATGTTTTGATTCCTTCTCTCGTTTGATAAGATATACGGTTCTTGACGCTATCAATTTCAATGAACTTGTCCTGGAGTGCTTTTTGCAGATATTCGCTTACACTCATTTCCTTATTCCTTCGTGAAGTGAATTCCTTCAAGAAAGACGTACGCTTTAGATCTGGACGTGATATCCTGTAAGAAATCGAAGTTAATTGTATTCATATAGACATCCATCTCTATTCAAAGCTCAGAGAATAAGACTGTTTTGGCGCACGTCCACCTGCAGATTTGTGCACATACGTCGATCTGCATCAGAGTGTCAAGATTCGACGAAAGCCATGAAATTCATCGCTCCTTTGTTCGCAAATCATTCTTGTTTCTGCGGGTTCAGCGAGGCAAAATGATTTTCAATTTCATATTTGTCTAGGTCTGGGGCCTTGACCATGTTAGCTTCGCGCGCGCTACTGTCTATGAATATCGGCTCGTCCCCAAAACAAGTAAACCTTCGTCTGCAGAAGAAAACTTGCAGTTCTAATCAAATCCCCCAACCTTTCTAAACTAGCGTCCGCGACGTGCCCTTGATAGATCTCTTTCTGACCAAACGGTACGTGGGAAGTGAAGGTCTTCAGAAACCGCGGATGCTTATATTTCATGAAGGCAGCCTTGATCTTCAGAATATCATCCTGATCCAGTCTGCTCAGCCTTTCCTGAACATGCTTCCTACTGTTCAAGAATTGAATGTCAAACCCGACCTCTTCTAAGAGATCTCTAATCTTCACAGCTTCTTTCGACGGCATCTGAACCGCGACTTTCTGCATGCCAGCTTTCTCAGCAAACGGATTATACTTCGCCATCACCGCAGTCATCTCGACACAGTCCGTGCCAACAAGAGGCAAAGTTTCATGAATCAGCCTAGCACCCAACCCCAAGCTCCGATATTTCGGGTGAATAACCACTCGGCTCACGTTACTCAGGATCGCGTTAACTTCATGCATCGGCAAATGAGGCAACATCAGCCGGCGGCCGCCGCATGCTGGAGGCGGATATGTGTAAACGATTACGCCGCAGAGTTCGTGCCATTTCCTTCTAAGGACAAAAATCTTCCTCGGCGGCGGCACGTTATGGCTGCGATAATGAAACTGTGCAAGGGCTCGCCAATCACGGAGCGAACCCTCCTCAACAACCATCCCCTTGACAAGACTGCAGGGGCCAGGCTTCACATTACGGTGATATCTGACTTTGATCTCTTTCCCAAACCGCTTATGAATATGGACGTTGGGCTGCAAGTCATGGAAAAGATCATTATGCGTCGTCGCTGCGATAACGCATTTTCCCTCTTGCCTAGCGAGCTTCTGCACGTTCCAACTTAGAATCTTGGCTGTGTCCCGGTCCAAAGTCGCTGCAAACTCATCAAGGATCCACCAGGCCTTGCCGCTCTCCAGTAGCTTAGCAACCCTGTATCGGTATTTCTGGCCATCACTCAGCTGACTGTAGGACCTCAGAAAGAGAAAAGCATCGTTCAGTCCAACCTTCGAAAGTAACTCCAAGCCCTTCTCAACTGTGTCGCCAACAGTCTCAATTATCGGCCTAGCCTGGTCAACGTCGATGTCTGCGATATCTGCAACGTCGCCGGCGAGATCCTCCTTCAGGGCTCGCAGGAGAACGCTCTTCCCGCTGCCACTGTCACCTGTCACATAGACGATATCAGTAGGCTTAATCTTGACTGTGACGTCCAGAACCGTGAATTTCTGCGATTCATCGAGGCCGAGTCCGAAGGCCTCTGCAACAGCGATCGTCCTAGGCGTGACAGTGGCTGATGTGCTGTAAGAAATGTTGAAAGAAAACTTCCCAAGACTCCGATCGTAAGTCTTCCTCACGTGGCGGATCCAGAAGAATTGACGTCTACGCCTCATCGCAAACACTTCTTTCTAGCAACTCTCTTCTGGAGTTGCTCACGTTTCACTTTCCCGAGACTCATAGTGTCCACTCTCGACAAATTGAATGAAGAAAAATAGAGTCCCTCAAAGAAAAGGGGGATACTGGCTGGGCAATCTAAGCTATTTTGCTGCCGAAGATGCCAGGGGCTTCCCGAAAATCTCTCCCAAAACCGAACCCAAGATGTCAAGGAAATAGACGATCACGACACCCACGCCCTTCAATTCTGGAGTTGGTGCAGCAGTAAAAACAATTGCGATACTTCCAAAGTAGTAGGCCGCAGTCTTGTACAGTTTGTTGGCATCGTATTCAAGTTGTGGTTGACCTTGCATCTTCCCTCTGACGTACGCTCCAATGTAGCCCCAAACGTTCCGCAGCCAAATCAGCCCAACAGCAAAGACGCCCGAAGCAAACACTGTCTTCACGAACACGACAACTCCCTGGAAGAGTTGAGGAATACTGCTGACATCTATGCTGGCAAGCGACGCGCCTACGGAAAGCAAAACGCCTCCGAGCACGGCCAAGAGGAGAGTCACAATTGGGATAGCTGTTTTAAACTTCGTTGCATTCACCTCCTGTCAACCTGAATGTGACCGAAAAAAGAGCTTACTTGCACTCTTTGATCCAGACGTTAATAGTGCAGTTGAACTGGCTGATGTTGACGATTTGAGGCGACACTGCGAGTTGCATCTGGACCGGGATTGTCTCAAATGGTTTCAAAACGTAGTTTGTGTAATTCCACGAATACACCAGGAAACTGGAGGCATTCGCGGGGACCGTTGAGTTTGGAAGCACGCCTGAAAACTGCCAGTCAGTTATGTTGAAGCTAACCGTTGCGTTGATGTTGCCAATGTTCTGAAGCCAGAAAGTCACTGCGGCCACGTCGCCAGGCGAAAGGACACCCCAATCGACCTGCAGAAGCTTGATCGTCCGGTTCACATCCGCCCAGATCTCACAGTTAATCGACTTGATTTTGCCCGTGCTTGACACAGGGCGACTCATCATCAGGACCGCGACTACGCTTCCTAGAATGACTACAGTTGCAACCAAGATTCCAGCGAGTAGTTTTTCATTTACTGTTGCCATTCACAATCACCACCTTTACCCTTGAAGATTTGCTGGCGAAGAGAGCCAATCGCGACCTGAAGGGAACAAGGAGAAGGCTACAACTGCAGCTCTCTCCGCTTTCAGCTCAAAACTTCATGCATGACGCCCGATGAGGACGCCCGTAACCGTGCCAACAAGACCCGTGATTCCCGCGAATACCTCACTGTTCCAGGAATGCAAGACAATGAGGTGCGCAATCTCAAGAACCGAAAGCAACCCTGTCATACCCAGGGAGAATTTCACAAGCAAAACCAACTTAGGGCTCGGTTCAGCCACGACCAGTCTTTGTCTCGGACCTTTCGGCTCAAACCGCCTCGTAAGCGCCTTCTTAATCAAGTCTGTCATGATGATTACTCACGTGCTGCTGTTTCGTCCGGTTTTCAACCCGACTTCGTCTTCCACCCATCAAAAAACTATTCAAAAGCGTCTGAGCATCATTCAGCGAAATGTGATTCTTCATGATAACCGTGATCTTCGTGCCCCAAACAAGCGGTATAGCAGTATAATCCAGATCATACAGGCCATCTGCGTAGCGAAAGTTGTTTTGAACCAAGATGATGTGTTTTGTCTTTTGACCGAGCAAGCCTAGGTAAATGCCCCAACTAGAGACAGGCACATCAATATTCGTACCGCAGCTGAGGCTTTTCCCGATGCTCGCGTCGGACCAGTCAACCTGAACAAGGTCACCGATACTCAGCTTTTTCAATTCCTCATCAGTTTTCCGTGGCAAATCTCAAAATCACCTATTTCCCTTTTTCCCTATTCTTCATGCTCTGCAAAATCATTTCCATCGTCGCAACACGGTTTTCAACAGCCGTATTCACGTCTTCAAGAATGATCGTTTGCATCCACTTTGGAAACTGCAGGATCCTGCCGCCAAGCTTCTCCCACGTCTTCAACCATCGCTTTCGAAACGCGCTTTCTCGCGCCCAATTCTCCAACACATCAACAGCCAAAACTTATGCCTCCTGCAAAGTTAACGTGAAATACCTGATATTCTTCCCAGCCAGATCCGCCGCGTCGATCGCAACGTCCAATATGTAAACCGCCGTGTTCACGACCCGAACTTCATCAGTAACGGCGAAGGTAACAGTGGACCCTGCAGCACCCGTATCCTCAAAACTCTTGCAGTTACTGCCAGCCCAAGCTACGTTGTTCTCGACGCACTCAACCGTCCACACCCGGACGACACCGCGAACCTTAACCTTGCGCTTGTAAGCTTGATTTACCCAAGCATCCCACTGTCGATTTACAACCTGAAAGCCTTCATGAAACCCCTTAACGTCAAGGGTTTTTCCGTCCAAAGTAACCGTCATCGCTCATCCACTCCAACAAGACTTATGCAACCGCCAAAGCCGTTGACAAAAACGGAAACGTCGCTGACAGCGACAATTTCAAAGGTGTAGGTGTGGCTCAAGATACCTGTCCCTGATACTGTACTGTAGAAGTCAGTTGCAGCGCCGTAACTGACGGCACGCACCTTGCCGATCTGGCTGTTTTTCGTCGGATCCTTGTCTAAAGGCTCAAGAGTCATATATAACGTGCTAGCATGCGGAAAATCAAGCATCATAGGTTCGTTGTTAACAGTCGCGAGTAGCCAAGGACAGCCAACTATACTAATATGCACGACTGTGTTCGCATTGTCTTTTCCAATCGTGAACGTATGGGCCGAGCCGACTGAAAGACTCCCATAAAAATTCGCGCATGCAGTCTCGTCAGACGTCGTGTCCTGGACCCGCGTCGTCCAATCAACCTGAACTCCATCAACAGAAAGTTGCACACCATTCGTGAGAGCATCTCCGACATTCTCAAAATTCGTCTGAGCAGCCGGCGTATAAGCCCAAACTAGGACGGCGAAAACCGCGTTCTTCAAAGTTCCAAAGAAACTTGGCGGAGACCGTTGAGCAACAGTTAGACTGATCTGGCTTGAGTAAACAGCAAGATTCGAGTTGTTGACGTCACTGAATTTTGCTTTCCCAAGTTGAAAGGCGCTGACGGCGCCGGTGCCGCCACTATTCTTCTGCTCCATCACAACAGCATACGTTCCAGCAGCGACGAAAGCAATCCCCGTCTTGACCCCAACGGTAAAGCAACCATACACGTAGAAACTGCCGATTTTAAGACGATACGCAGATGCACTTTGGATATTGAATTTGAAGACAACCAGGGAATCTTCGCTAAGAATAATGTTGCCGTAATCTTTCAAAGTGCCCCATGCTGCATCGTTCCGCGTGTAGACTGTGGTATCATTGATGAGATTCGCTTCAGAATTGAGTTGGCGGACTTGTTCAGTGTAAACCATGATTAGGTACCAAACCTGATTCTCTTATGCGTTGACCCTCCGCTGGAGCTGCTCGCCTCGATAACCACGTTCTGCAACATGTCTTTCATTCGGCCGATCGCATAGTCCGCGGTCTTTCGGTCGAGTGCGCCTTCTACGACAAGAAGAGGCCCATGAATCGTTATGCCGGCGCCGAACCCTCCCTTGCCCAGGGGAATGACTGCTTCAGGGCCTGCTTCACCGATCAAAGCGAGCGTGGGTCTTGTCACAATGCCGCCCTGTGCCATGCCGATCATCGCCTTAATGCCCGCGATACCCGCTCCAACCGCCGCCAAGATTATTGGCACGGCAATGCCCAAAGTTACCGTTCCTTGAAACGCCATCCACGCCACTGTGGCAATCACTATGGCTGCAGCCGCCGCCATTATTGGTGCCACAATCCCACGGATACTTGCAGGCAACGCGTCTAAGAGAGTGTTAAAAATTATAAACGCTCCGACAAGTGCCGCAACACTCAGCAAGGCTGTTGTTGCGCTTATACCTACACCGGATACTCCCTCAGAAACTTTATGAATTATGGAAGGTAAATCTCCAGATATTTTGCCTAGACTAGTCAGCATCGTAATCATTGATGGAATGATTGTGACTGCCGCGCTCATCATTGCTTGGTTGACATTGCCTTGTGCAAGGTTGGCTCTTTCACATGCAACTTGATATCGTTCCTGTGCGATTTTCAGGTCATCGGAGGCTACAATTGCTTCCTTGCTGTCAAGGCCGTACTTCTCAATTGTAGCGTTGTATTTTCTCTGGGCATCTTCAACAGCGTTCGCGCTGCTTTTTACAATCAAGTTTGCCCTGTCAAGAGCCACTTCTGCGGTTTGCACGCGGTCAACGGCGTTATAGAGGGCGAGGCCGCTTGTGGCCACGTTGTTGAATGCTAGGGCGACGTCTTTGCTGCTTTTCTCCACTTTATTATTTGCATCTTTCATTTTGCCGAGGCTGCTGTCAGTTGTCGCGGCAACGCCTTTAATCGTGTCACTTGCCTTGTCAACGGCTTTAAGAAGGATAGTGATGTCGGTGCTCAATTCAACGTTTCCTGCTTATTTGC
>Ga0315280_10009288_pt1 | contig 12658 bp, 7 predicted proteins | sample YL17G06_40_MG_FD_203697 | JGI IMG/M metagenome (GOLD analysis project Ga0315280, IMG submission 203697) | Sediment microbial communities from Yellowstone Lake, YNP, Wyoming, USA - YL17G06_40 | ecosystem: Environmental > Aquatic > Freshwater > Lake > Sediment | place: USA: Wyoming | collected... | reverse complement strand
GCCGGTGCAGTTCGAGGCCGCCCACCAGCCGCGGCTCGGCCCGCAGCTCCTTCCCGGAACGGCTCCCGGGGTCAGCTACGTGGCGGAGTTTCATCCGGAACAGGCCCCGCCCGGCCTCAAGCAGACCGGCACCCTTTCCTGGATCGCGCGAAGCGACGCGGAGGGCGGACAACGCTACCGGCTGCAACTGGGTGTCCCCCGCGGCGGCCGGGCGATCCAAGTTCCCTTTGCTCCGCAGAACCTTCGCGTCTTCGACGAACAGGGCCGGGCCACGCCGATCCGCTCGTTCCCGCGAATGCAGATCCGCCCCCAGTGGCCGCTCAACGGCGCGGTCCATGTCCTCGATGCCCAGAAGCTAGTGACCACCTACCACGTGGGACCAACGCCGGCCGGCGCGGAAGCCCGCGGCAAGGCGGAGTCGGTCGCCGGGCCGGCGTTGCCGGGCGCTCCCATCCGCCGCCCGTTTTTCTATCCGGTCAACGGGCCCGACGGCATCGGGCTGACCGAGTTCGGCAAGCCCCACGATCCCACCGGCAGCCATGCCCATCATTACTCGCTGTGGATCGCCCATGCCAACGTGGCCGGGCAGGATTTCTGGTCGGAGCGGGGTGGAATCATTGCCCACCAGCAGCTCGAGCAGCTCGAAGATGGGCCCGTCTCCTGTCGATTGGTCCAGGCCACGCGGTGGATCGCCAAGGGGGTTGATCAACTCCGGGAGCGGCGGCGGATCACCGTGTATCGAGCCGCCGCGGACTTCCGTCTCATTGATTTCGAGCTGGAGTTCACCGCGCCCCGGGCCGAACCGGTCGAGCTGGGGAAGACGACCTTTGGTTTCCTGGCGGTGCGGGTGGCGCAGTCGATGACCCCTTTCGACGGCGGCGGCGAGATCCTCAATGCCCGCGGCGACCGCAACGAGCAGCAGGCCCACCTGAAGCGGGCCGAGTGGCTCGACCAGTCGGGCCCGATCGCCCCGGCAAGCGGGGAGCTGGGCGCGCCCGGGCGGAAGGCGGGCGATGCGGGATCGCATCCGACGGCCCCGGCCCGCTGGGGCGGGATCGCCGTCCTCGACCACCCGGGCAATCCCAACCATCCCACGGTCTGGCACTGCCGCAACGACGGCTGGGCCGGCGCCGCCTTCAACGCGGAAGGGCCGTACGCGGTCCGCCCCGGCAAGCCGCTCCGGCTCCGCTATCGCCTTTGTCTGCACCGCGGCAGCGCGGCCGACGCCCGCGTTGCCGATCACTACGCGGCGTTCGCCGCCCGGCCGGTGGTCCGCCTGGGGGTCCCCTAGCCCGGATTATTCATAGGAGGAGGAGCTTCAGCGCGGTTGCGCTCCGCTCTTTGCCTTGGACCTCGCCTTGGACCTCTTCGCCTTCTTTTCCCCTTGCGTCTTGACCTTCGGGGCGGCCGGCTTAGTTCTCCCTTCGGCCGCCGCCACTTCCGGCGGCTCGGGCGTGCGGCCCTGGTCGTTGCACTCGTCCATCCATCGCTCCAAAGCGTCGCGCAGCCGCGCAAGCGCAGCCTGGTGCTCGGGGTCCTTGGAACCGGCTAGGTTGCGGATCTCGTGAGGGTCCTTCTCGAGGTCGAAGAGCTCCTCGGCCGGCATCGTCGGGGCACAAAGCACTTCCTCGACCGGCGTGAGCTTCCCCTGGGCGTGAAGCTCCTTGAGCAGGTTCCACACCGGGTATTGCCGCTCCTTGTACTGGTTGGGCTGCAAAAAGGGCCGCTCGGGCATGAAGTTGCGGATGTAGCGGTAACGGGCATCGCGGACCGTGCGGAAGCGGGCCACGGTCTCGTCGCAGCGGTCCCGCGCGCCGAAGACGTACTGCCGCGGCGGTCCCGCCCCGTCCCCGAGGAAAATCTCCCCCTGCATCTTCGCCGGCCTGGCCGCGCCGGCGATGGCCAGCATCGTCGGCGCAAAATCGATCGCCGCGATCAGCCGCGAGTCGACGGTGCCGGGCCGGAAGTGCTTGGGCACGGGGAAATCCTTCGGCCAGCGGATCACGAGCGGCACGTGCAGCCCGCTGTCGTAGCACCACTGCTTCCCGCGGACGTGCGCCTGCCCGTTGTCGCCGAAAAAGAGGACGACGGTGTTCCGGGCCAGGCCGTCGGCCTCGAGTTGCCCGAGCACCTTGCCCACCTTCCGGTCCAGCTCCGAGGCGGCGTCGAGATACTGCGCCCAGTCCCCGCGGGTCACGGGGTGGTCGGGATAGTAGGGGGGGATTTCCACCTTGGCGGGGTCGGCACGCTTCGGCGCGTGGAACGCCCGGTGCGTCTCCTGGAAATTCACCTGGGCGAAAAACGGCTGGTGCGTCTTTAGGTCCTCCCAGTCGTCGGAATCAAACGGCCGGCCCTCGTAGAAAAAGTTCCAGTCGGTCTTGCCGGTTCCGCGCAATCCGAGCTGGGGCGGGAGGGTACGGACGTTGGCGGTGAAGTAGCCCGCCTCCCGCAGCCAGTCACTGAGCACGCGCACGCCCTCCGCCAACCGGTAGCCGTCGTCCCGATGCGAGCGGTGGTTGTGGGCCCCGATCGTGATCTGGTACATCCCGGTCATGAAGGCCGAGCGGCTGGGCGAGCAGACCGGGGCCGTGGTGAAGGCGCTGGCGTAGCGGACCCCCTCCGCCGCCAGCCGGTCGAGGTTCGGCGTCCAGACCTCCTGCGTGCCGTAGCAGCCCAGGTGCGGGCCGAGGTCCTCGGCCACGAGCCAGAGGATATTGGGCCGGGCCGGTCTTTCCGCGGCCGTCACAGCCGCTGCCGCCGCCAAAGCCACCACAACACCCGCCGTACGAACGATCGGATTCATAGGTTCCTCCCGTCGGAAAACTTGCTCCTCCCTTGGAGCCGTTTCAGCCCGGCGTGTCGGTGCTCACGTCGAAGCGGCGGAAGGCCCAAGCCACGCAGGGGATCAACAGGGCGGCGATTCCTGCCAGCGTGAGCCAGGCCACGGCCAGGGCCGCGATCCAGGACCCCACCGAGAGCACGAACGCCGCCAGGCCGGCCGCCCCGGCAATCGCCGCCGCCACCAGGAGCAGAACCATCTTCAGGAACATCTCCACGATCCCCCGCCCGAAGTGCTGGAAGCTGGCGGCCGTTCCCGAGACCATCCGCACCGGGAAAACGAGGAACAGGAAATTCTCCGCGCCGAGCAGCACGGCATTGAACGGCAAGACAAACAGGGCGACGGCCCCCAAGAGCGTCGCCGAAGACTCGGCCAGCGGCGCGGCGGCCCCGAGCAGGAGAAGCTGGAAGGCCGTCAGCAGAAGGATCGGCGTGACAACCTGGCCCGCCGCCACGGCGGCCGGGCGAAGCGGCAGCACCTTGAGGGCTTCCATGTGATCGAGGTGTCCGCGGAAGTCGCACCCCAGCGTCCGCCCGAGGACGAGGCTCAACATCAGGAGCGGGGCGAAAAGCGTCTCCAGCGGGAAGCTGGGCATGCGGGAAGAGGCCACGGCCCCGACCAGCATCAGCGTTCCCACGACGACAATGAAGACCAGCGCGTTGGGGATGCTGCGGGCGGCCTTGATCAATTGGATGCGAGCGATGGGCCCCGCGCCCCCCAGCCAGGGCAGCGGCGGGATCGATCCCCAGGCCTTGCCAGAGGAAACCCAAGCCGACCCGCGCCGCGCCCGCTGGAGCCGCTCGTAGACCCGCTGGCTCACGGCCAGCGACGCCTCGAGGTAGTTCACGTCGAGCTTCATCACCAGGGCCAGGAGCGCCAAATCGATTCCCAGCGCGAGCGATCCCCAGACGACCAGCTCGGGGAAGAACGATCGGGCGGTGATGACCCGGGCGAAAGGCTCCGTGGGGGCCGCCAGGCACCGGCCGAGCAGGGATTGGCGGAATTCTTCCATCCCGGCGAAGAACCGCCCGTCCGCACCGCCGGAAAACGCCCAGCCGAGCACCAGGGCGACGGCCGTCAAGGTGAGCGCCAGCGCTGCGCGGCGGGACCACGTGTAGGCATATTCCCCGACGGTCTGGCTCACGAGCGCGACCGCCATGCCCACCAGTTGCAGGAAGAGCGCAGCCAGGGCGATTCCGAGGAAGCCGAAAATCCACCACGGCGCGTAGCCGCGGGCGAAGACGGAGAAAAACAAGGCCAGGAGCAACAGCCCCGGCATGCCGACGGCGATCTTGTAGAGCAAAAGCTGGCGGCGCGTAAGCGGGGCGCTAAAGAGAAAGTCCACCTCGGCCACGCTGAAACTCACCCCCTTCTGCGCCAGCGCCTGCAGGCCGTACAAGAGCGTGATTCCCAGCATCGCCAGGGGAAACCCGCTGCGGAATCGCTCCGTATCCGGCTCCACGCGCGCAAGCGCCACCATCACCAGGCTGGGCCCGAGCCACGTGATGAACACGGCCACGCCGAGCAGGCACAACAGCGCCCCGCGGACCGTCTTCAGGCCGCGGAAGGACTGCCGCAGCCCGGCGCGGAACCGCAATCGGGCGAGCTTGACCAGTCCGGGGTGCATGGCCCTCCTCAGGAACCGTTCGGCGGCTGGATCGCGCGGAAGAAAACCTCTTCCAGCGACGGGCTCGCGCCGGCTTGGGCAAAGGCGGAGCGGGCCTCCTCGATCCGCCCAAAATAGATCCGCTTGCCGCGATCGAGGATCAGCAGGTGCGTGCACACGTCCTCGACCAGGGCCAGGAGGTGCGAGCTGATGACCACGGCCGCGCCGTCCCGGGCCCGCCGGAGGATCGAGTCCTTCATCGTGCGGATTCCCTGGGGATCGAGCCCGGTCAGCGGCTCATCCAAGAGGATCGCCCGCGGATCGTGCAGGTAGGCGCAGGCAATGGCCGCTTTTTGGCGCATGCCGCGGGAGAGTTCCTGGGCGAGCGTCGCCCGCTTCCCCTCCAGCTCGAACTGCCGCAAGAGCGTCTCGGCCTTGGCCGCGAAATCCCCCACCCGATACGCCGCGGCCACAAACTCCAGGTGCTCCCACACGGTCAGCGACTCGAACAGCCGGGGATCGTCGGGGACGTAGGCCAGGAGGGACTTCGCGGCGACCGGCTGGGCGACGACGTCGTATCCGCCCACGCCGAGCGTTCCGCGGGTGGGCGGGATGATTCCGGCCACCGCCCGCAGGGTCGTCGTCTTCCCCGCCCCGTTGGGCCCCACCAGCCCGAGGATCTCGCCGGGCCCGACCTCGAAGCTCAGCCCGGCCACCGCCACGGTTTCCCGGTACGTCTTGTGGAAATCGCGAACCTGGATCAAAGTGTTCGTCCCACCCTACAGTCAACTGAGGCCGTCCGGGAACCCGTTTGCGGGAACGTGGCCCGAGCCGCCCGCAAGTAGGACGGGCGTCTCGCCCCTCCCCCCAGCGTGCGCAAACTCCCCCGGACCGGCGAGACGCCGGTCCTGCTGGATTTGCGGACGGCCTCAGTTGACTCCCCATCGTTGGAGAGCCCTTGCCGGCGCGGCGGTCGATCCCCACTATACCCCGCCCGCCCCGGAAAGCAAGGCGCCGCGTTCAGCCCGGCAATCAGCCCGGCACTTCGCCAAGCACCCGCCCGTAGACCTCGATCGTGCGGCGGGCCATGAGTGCGGCGTGGTAGCGGTCGGCGACGGCCTGGCGTCCGCGGCGGCCGCAGGCGGCGGCCTCACGGGGGTCGTCGATCAGGCGCCCCAGCGCCGCGGCGAGCGAAGCGGCGTCGTGCGGCTCGTAGAGGAGCCCGCCGCCGGTGTCTCCGACCAGCTCGGGAAAGACCCCATGGGCCGGGACGACGACGGGAACCCCATTGGCCCACGCCTCGATCACCGGTAGTCCCTTGGGCTCCCGGTAGACCGCGGGCATGCTCAGCAGGTCGAGGGACTGGAGGAAGGCGATCTTCGCCGCCCGATCCACCTCGCCGAGATAGCGGAAGCGATCGGCCAAGCCCCGTTCGGCGAGCCGGGCCTCGATCCGGCGGAGGTACGGGCGGTCGGCGTCGCCCAAGTACCCGGCCGCGACCAGCCGGATCGGCAGCCGCGGCCGCTCCCCGGCCAACAGACACAAGGCTTCGGCCAACTGGTGCAGTCCTTTTTCCTCGCAGATGCGGCCCAGGTAGCCGACGGTGACGCCCGCCCGCGCGGCCTCGCCGCTCTTTGCGCTGGCAGGCGGCGCGGGCGGCAAGCCGTGCCCGGCCAGGTTCAAGCCCGGAGGAACGACGTGGATCCGTTCCGCGGGGACGGCCAGGTACTCGGCCATGAATCCCGCGTAGTATCGGCTGGGCGCGATCAGGGCCGCCAGGTCGGCGGCACGCTCTCGCAAGACCGCCCGGGCCTCCGCGTAGTGGGGCTCCGGCAGCCGATCGAGGAACGCGTCCTCGCCGCTCAGGCTGGCAACGACCGGGACGCGGAGCCGCCGGACGATCTGGCGGGCCACGCCGGCCAGAAGCGCCGTGGAGAGGTGCACCAGCTCGGGCCGGATTTCCTCGAGCCAGCGGAGCGTCTTTTCCAGCTCCTTGCCCTGCCGCCCCTCCTCACCCCGCAGCACGGAGACGCACAATTCGCCCAGGCCCACCGGCTCGACCGTCGCGCTCCGCCGGCCGAGACGGCGGAGCAAGGCGGGGTGGTCCAAGAGGCGGTCCACTAGCCAGGGAGTGCGGCGAAATAACGCCCAACGCTGCTGAAGGTACACGTTGATCCCGCCGAAGGCGATCCGATCAGTGCTTTGGCTCTCTTCGTCGGTGCGGATCGGCGTGTAGACGGGGACCAAGAGCACGTCCTGGCCGGCCCGCCGCAGGGCCCCGGCCAGCGTGTTCGCCTGGAGGCATGCCCCGCAATACATCCCCCCCGCGCCGGCGGCCAAGCAGACGATCTTCATGATGCTAGGGTAGTCCGAACCAGGTGGGCCACCACACCTCGGCTCGCAGGTGAGCGACCAGATCGCAGGCTATCGGAACCGACGCCCACCGGCACGCCCGGATGAATTCCGCCCAAAGGCCGCTGGTGCGGACGCTGATCGTTGCGGGGGAACGATACAGGGAAGGCTTGGGGATGAACCTCGGCACGCGTTGGCAGTACGCTTGAAACTGCTCCCCGTGCTCGCCGCGCAGCACATCCTCTTCGACCGATACGGTCAGAATGACGTAGACCGCGGAGACCACGAGCACGGCCAGCAAGAACGTCACGCTCTGCGACAACACGCCGATGGACAACGTCAGCGCGAAGGTGCCGATGTAGATCGGATTCCGGCTCACCGAATAGGGGCCCTCGGTGATCAGCTCCTTCGATTTTCTTCCCCCCAGGTAAAGCGTCGCCCACCAGCGCATGGCAGCGCCGGCGAGGAAGAGCAGCCAGCCGGCGCACTGGCAGGCGAACTGGCCCCAGGTATTCAGGGGAAAGTGCAGCGGAGAGAATGCCGCCACGGCCCCCACGGGTATCAGGACGGCAAGCGAGATCACGCCGCGCGACCGGACGAGCCAGGTGGTAAAGGATGAAGGAGGAAGGTTGAAGGATGAAGCGCCATCGCCTGTTCCGTGTTGGGCGAGGCTCGGAGGATGAGGAGGCGCGGTCGGGCGATTCAGGGATCCCGCATCCTCGATTTCCTGTTCATCCTTCATCCTTCATCCTTCATCCTTGGAGGATCGTATCTGCCAAGTAGTGGAGCAGATGGGCGAGGGGGGCGGGCTGAAGACCGTCGGCGATGCTGTGGGCACGCTGGCGCTGCTTGGCCACCAGGTCCCTGGCCCGCCGGTACACCCCCGCCCGCTCGTAGAGCGTGCGAACCTCATCGACCACGTCGCCCGGCTCGCGGTTTGCCTCGGCCAACAAGGTCTCCAGCCGGCGGCGGTCGATGGGGCTCAGGTTCTCCAGGGCGAACGCCCAGAGGACCGTGGGGCGGCCGCCGAGGACGTCGGTTCCGGTGCTCCGCTTGTTGGGCTGCTCGAGGTGCCAGTCCTCCAGGTCGTTAAGCACCTGGTAGGCGACGCCCAAGTGGCGGGCGAAGCGGGCCGCCGGCTCGCGGAGCTTCTCAATCGGCCCGGCCAGGCGGAGCCCGGCGCAGAGTGCCGCCTCGAAGGCGGGGGCCGTCTTCAGGGCGTAGATCTTGAGCGCTTCCAAGGGGGCGATCTGCTTGTCGGGCGCGCTGCGCCAGGCCAACTCGGCTCCCTGGCCCTCGCAGAGTTTCGTGTGGGCCCCGGCCAACTGGCCGAGGATGTCGGCGATCGCCTCGCCCGGGGCACCGGCCCTTTGGGCCGCCACCAGCCGGTATCCCAGCCCGATCAGGTAGTCCCCCACGTTGACCGCAATCGGCGTGCCGAAGCGGCGATGGAGGGCGGGCTGTCCGTAGCGGAACGGGTCGTCGTCCTCGATGTCGTCGTGGACCAGGGAGGCCTTGTGGAAGACCTCGATCGCCAGGGCGATCCGCCGGACCGAGTCGGGCAGGCCGGCCACGGCCTCCGCGCCGTCCGCCCCGGCGCCGTGCCCGCCGGTGGCCGCGTCGTAGGCCGCCAGGGTGATGAAAGGGCGGAAGTGTTTGCCCCCTCGGCCCAGGAAATCGTGGGCGACCGCCTCGGTGGCGGCGATCGGGTCCAGCCCGGCCAGGCCGTCGCCGTTACTTTCGGCCAGCGACGGCCCGCCCCGCAGCCGCGGCACCAGGCGGGCGAGCTCCGCCGGCTCGAAGATCCGCGTCGCCAGCCGGAGCAGGTGAAGATAGGTCCGCACCGGCGCGGCCCCCGCGCGGTACGGGACGTCGATCATCTCGCGGACCCAATCTTCGTCGATCGAGGTATCCCGGCAGGCGTTGGTGAGCAGGGGGACCGCCATGCAAGGGATGCCGGCCAGGAGGATCTTGTCCAGCGCCTTCTCCAGCGAGTTCAAGCACGCCGCCCCGAGCAGGGCGTCCGCCTGGCCGCGAAGGATGACGTCGACCACGGTCGGAGAGCCCTCGGCAATGAGCACCTGATAGCCCTTTGCCTGAGCCATCGCGCGGAGGTCAGAGAGGCGGCAGGCGCCGCAGTCTTGACAGAGGAGCCCCCACTGGTCGTACTGGGCCGGACAATGCCGGGAGTCGCGGAGGCAGTGAGGCAGCAAGAGGAGCCGCCGCTGGTGCGGAATCGACTCGACCTGGGGCCGCCAGAAGGCCGACGCCGCGGCGACCATCGTCCAGCCGAGATACTCCTCGGGAAGGCCGAGGTCGCGGAGGATCGACTGGGCGTGCCCGCGGACCGCTTCCCGCCCCAGCGGCCGGGTCTTGTCCCATTGGCCTGCTCGCCGAGCCGCCTGATCGCGGATCTGTTCGCGCTCGATCCGGACCGCCGGCACCCGCTTCAAAGGCCCCGTGTCGGCAAGGTCGATGAACAGTCGGCTCCTTGCGGGCGAGAGCTGGGCCGGCGGACGAGAATCATGGGGTGCAGTCGCCAATGGGGGAAACTCCTCAGCCGGCCGTCTCAGTGGCGTGCGGGCGGGACTGGGCGAACCCGGGCACAGGCTCCACGGGCCAACGCCCTACCGCCCGTCCCAAGGCAGCCACGGTAAAACAAAGCGGGTACAACCTCTCATAATACCACAGGCGGGCAAAGTATAAACCGATCGGCGACGCCTGGCGATGCCTGCTCGACTCGACCGCCCGCACAAGCCAGGTAACTCCTTCTTCGACAACCGCTTGAAACTCCCCCTCCGGGGTGGCATCTAGGAGTGTGTCCACGGCCAGGGCCGTCTCCTCGACGTTGGACACCCCCCGTGGTTGCCCCCCGCCCTTGGCCAAACCCGACCCCCAACCGCCCTCTGCGTCGCACTGGGCCGCCAGCCACCTTAGCCCGCGGCGGGCCGGCTCGCTAGCGATCAAGCCCAATTCGGCATACGCCCGCAGCACCCGGGCCGTACCATACACCGGATTCTCCTCGGCCGGGTCGTACTGATTGCCGAACCACAACGGGACCCAGCGGCCGTCGTCGCGCTGCTGGCCCGCAAGGTAACGCAGGCCACGCTCGACGGCCTTCTCGCCCTCCCGGCCGGGGCTTTTTAACGCCGGCCGGACTGAGGGGACATCGCTCCAGGCGTGGATCGCGCGGATGGCGTGGGCGGTCAGGTCGACGCCGCTGCGGTCAAACGGCTGGGTGCCCCAGCCGCGGCAGAAGGTGGGCCAGCCGCCGTCGGCATTCTGCAAGCCCAGGAGCCACCGCAGTCCCAAGGCGGCGGCGGTATCGATCCGGCGGCGGTCGTCCTCCGCGGCGGTGCGGCGGATCGCCGCCAGGGCCAGCAGCGCGCCGGAGGTGTCGTCGGCGTCGGGGACCGCGCCGCTCAGGTCGCTCCATCCCCACCCGCCCGGCGCGGCGCCGGTAAAAGGATGCACCTGGCGGTGCTGGCACGCCAGGAGCCAGTCCAAACACCCCAGCCGGGCAACGTCCTCGCCGCACGACGCCAGGGCATTTATCGCCAGCGTGGTGGTCCAGGTGGCCAGGTTGGTGTCGATCGGCCAGGAGCCGTCGCCGCGGACCGAGGCCGCGAGGAATTCGACGCCCCGCCGCGCCACCGGATGGTCCGCCTGGCCGATGCTCCCCAGGCTCATCACCACGAAGCTGGTGAGCGGCGCGGCCTCGAGGAAACCGCCGCTGGGAGGCTGCATCCGCGCAAGCGTCCTGCGGCTGGAGGGAATCGCCATCCGGCGCACGAGCCAGGTGATCGGGTTACGGGGTGGGTGATGAAAGTAGCGGGCCTGCCCGATCGCCACCAGGGCGGGAATCGCATAGCTCACGACCGGCAGCCGCAGGGCGCCCAAGAGCCGGTTGGGCAGCGGGGCCAGCTCGAAAGGCAGCGGCGAGACCTCCGTCCAGGGCGCCAGGCCGGCCAGCGCGGCGTTGGTCAGGATGGGCACGGCGAAGGTCTTGTCCTTGCCGTAGCGCCTGCGCAGGGCGGCAGCGCCCCCCGCGGCATCGACGTAGCGTCCGGCCCGATCGAGCATCGCCGCGTGGGTTCCCCCCGCTCCCGCCAGGACGAAGGCCGCCTGGACGAGCATCGTTGTGGCGACGTTCGACAGGCTCTTCGGGGTATCGCCCCAGCCGCCGTCAGCGTTCTGGCAGCCGGCGAGCCATTGCAGGCCGCCGCGGATCAGCCGCTCCAGCCGCGACGCCCGAAGCTGCGGCAGCTCGGCCTGCCGGAGCACGATCGCCAGGGCACTGCTGGCCGTGGCCGTCGATAGCGCCGACGGCGAAAGCTCCCCGATCCAATGGCCCGAGGCGTCGCGCTCGGCCAACAGATCGCGGCGGGCGGCTTGGAAAGCGCTGGCGAGTCGGCTCCGGTCGAGCATGGTGCGGGTATCACGGGTTGAGGCCGGGCGGGCTCTAGTAGTCTAGGCACACCCGAGAGGCTTGTCGAGTTGGCGACGCGTCTTTGCCCCCTCCCCAACCATCGGGTGGCGAACTGACGGTCGGCCCGCCGCTGGATTATAATGGGGGCTGCTCGGTGATGCCTGGCGGCCGGACGGCCGCGGGAGAACGCCGGGCAAGCCCGGCCGCTAAACGGGAAGGCGGGCCGCTAATCGGGAAGCCCGGCCGCTAAATGGCCAATCGCTTACCACTAACCCTAACCCCTAATCCCTCACCCCTCGCCCCTAATCCCTCGCCCCTCATCCCCCGCCCCTAATCTCTCTTCCGCCCCCATGCTCCTGCGACTGGCCTACCGACTGGCAACCGAGATCTCCCCGCGGCTCGCCCTGAAAGCCGGCTATCTCTGGGCGTACAAGGGAATGAAGGCCATGCGGGCGTACCGCCGGCGGGTCCAGGGCGGCGAGCTATTCCCCCCCTTTCTCTTCCTGGCCCTCACCAACGCCTGCAATCTCCGCTGCCGCGGCTGCTGGATCGAGAGCCACGGCAGGCCCGAAAGCCTTTGCCAGCAGGACGTCGACCGGATCATCGCCGCCGGCAAGCAGCACGGCAGCTACTTCTTCACGCTCCTGGGCGGCGAGCCGATGCTCTACCCCCGCTGGTGGGAAATTCTCCGCCGCCATCGCGACTGCTATTTCCAGATCATCACCAACGGGATGTTCTTGAGCGAGGAGAACGTCGCGCGCTTGCACGCGGCCGGAAACGTGACCCCGCTGGTGAGCATCGACGGCCCGGAAAGGCAAAACGACGAGAGACGAGGGGAAGGGGTTTTCCGGGCCGCGATCGAGGGCCTCGCTCGGCTGAAGAGACACAAGCTCCTTTTCGGCATCGCCACCGTGGTGACCGGGCGAAACCTCGACCAGGTGGTCTCGGACGAGTACCTCCGCTGGTGCATCGACCGCGGGGCGATGTACTTGTGGTACTACGTTTACCGGCCGGTGGGGGCCGACCCTTCGCCCCGATTCACCGTGAGCCGCGCGGAGATGATCCGGCTCCGCCGGCGGCTCTTGGAGCTGCGGCGGAGGCACCCGATCCTGCTGGTGGACACGTACTGGAACGCGGAGGGCCAGGCGGTCTGCCCGGCGGCGCTGGGGCTGGGATTCCACATCGGGCCGCGGGGGAGCATCGAGCCCTGCCCGCCGCTGTCCTTCGCCTGCGAGACGGTCGGCGACCACGGGGGGGACCTGTTCGGCACGATCAACGCCAGCCGCTTCCTGCGTGGGTTCCAGGAGTTCGCCGGCCAGCGGACGCGGGGCTGCGTGATCCTGGAGCGGCCCCGCGAGCTGGCCGAGTATCTCCGCCGGGCCGCGGCCGCCGACTACAGCGGCCGCGACGCCCTGGCCGAGCTCGACGCCTC
>Ga0315280_10009287_pt1 | contig 12660 bp, 12 predicted proteins | sample YL17G06_40_MG_FD_203697 | JGI IMG/M metagenome (GOLD analysis project Ga0315280, IMG submission 203697) | Sediment microbial communities from Yellowstone Lake, YNP, Wyoming, USA - YL17G06_40 | ecosystem: Environmental > Aquatic > Freshwater > Lake > Sediment | place: USA: Wyoming | collected... | reverse complement strand
GCTGAGCATTTTACTTCATATTCCATCAAGACGCCTCTTTGTGCTTGTTCCTGCGTGTTGCCACGACTATAAACCAGTCATGAAAGAATTTGGCCCTCTTCTCAACCTTAGCCTGCAAACCTCGATCGGTCAAGAGCCACCTCGCTTCTCTGGCAGTAAACGCGTGAAACGTCAACTTGTCGGCGTGATGGTCAAGTTTTATTGTCTCCATGTAGTCGCCATATTCCAAGGATTTTCCAACTAACTTGCGCATGCCGCGCGCGCGGCGCGTGCCGCAACCGACATCCGGCAAAGTTTTAGCAGAACCGAGATATTTTGAGAGAATGGCCATTTCCCAATCTAAAGGGAACACTCTAGCAAACTGTTCATCGTAAAGCCTTGCCTCATCCAAGTGAACCGCCCTCATAATAGCTTCAGAAGCAGCCCATAATACTTAGCCTTGAGCCTTAGAGCTTTCATACTGAAACTTTTTTATATTTTAGCATAAACCTTCATCCTCTCTGAACAAGATCACAAGGAGCAAAACGCTTTGAGAAGAATAATAGTCTGCCTGAAACAAGCAATAGATGTTTCACAGCTGAAGGTTGACCCTGCGACAAGACAACCTATGACGGCCAGTGCTCCCAGAAAGATGAGCGATTTCGACAAGAACGCGCTGGAAGAAGCCACAAAGATCAAAGAAAAACTTGGAGACACGGAAATATTCACCGTTACTGTGGGCTCTGAAGATGCAAAAGCTGTCTTGCGAGAAGCCCTTGCAATGGGCGCAGACAAGGCCTTCTTCATCAACGACCCAGATTTCAAGGATATCGACACTTCCGGCACGGCCTACATTCTTGCAGAAGCCACAAAAAAGATCGCGGAATACAGCTTAATTCTCTGCGGGGAAACATCCCTGGACAGCTTTTCCGGACTTGTCGGCTCCAGACTCGCGGAATTGCTGAACCTGCCGCAGATGACTTCCGTCAGAAAAATCACCGTGGATGACGCCACCATAACCGTGGAAAGGACGCTAGAAGACGCTATTGAAACTGTGAAGGCAAAAATGCCTGCCCTAGTTTCAGTGACACGTGAGATAAATCAGCCTAGGATTCCATCTTTGATGATGATAATGAAGGCTTCGAAAAAAGAGATAGTGACTTGGACAGCCTCAGATCTTAAGCTCGACAGAGACAAAATCGCTTCCAAGATCGAGGTGGTCGAGGTCCTAGCACCTAAGACAGAGCGGAAAAAAATCAAGATAACAGGAGAAAACGCACAAGAGATCGCGGACAAACTGGCCAAGGCATTGGTTCAAGAAGGCATCATTGGAAGGTGAAAAAGCATTGAGTGAAAACAAGGGTGTTTGGGTTTTCTCAGACAAACATGACTTGGCATTGGAAATTCTTGGCAAGGCCAGGGAAATCGCGGACAAACTGCAAACAGAATTGGCAGCTGTTCTAGTTGGGCGTAACGTAGAAGACAAAGCGAATGAGTTGATAAAGTACGGAGCAGACAAAGTGTACATGGTGGACAATCAGGTGCTGGAACGCTTCCAAGCAGAAGGATACTTGAGTGTTTTGCACCATTTGGCAGTGAGCTACAAACCAGAAATCATACTGATCGGCTCGACAAAGAACGGGAAACCATTAGCAGCCAGACTTGCCACGCGCCTAGGAACTGGATGCGTGCCTGATTGTGCCAAGCTAAGCCTTGACGAACAAAAGAGACTTGTGGGCGAGAGGATAACCTATGGAGGAAACGCGGTTGCTAAGGTAGCTTTCAAGACGAAACCGCAAATAGCAACCGTGCCGGCAAGGACTTTTGAAAAACCAGAACCGGAAAATCGCAACGGGCAACTGGTGAAGTTGGAAGTGAATGTTGAAGAACCGAAAACTGAAACCGTTGAAACAAGGCCGATGGAAACTTCAAACGTAAGAATTGAAGATGCTCAAGTGATAGTCAGCGGTGGCAGAGGCTTAGAAAAGAAAGAAGACAAAATCTTGCTCGAAGAGTTAGCAACAGTCCTGTCTGGACAAGTAGGCAGCTCAAGACCACTAGCTGAGGACAGAAAATGGTTCTCAGAATGGATCGGCCTTTCAGGCCACAAAGTCAAGCCTAAGCTGTACATTGCATGCGGGATCTCAGGAGTGATTCAACACGTGGCAGGAATAAGAGACTCAAAAGTGATAGTGGCCATAAACAAGGATCCAGAAGCACCCATATTTGAGGTTGCAGACTACGGCGTCGTGGGCAACCTCTACGAGATCCTGCCTGCGCTGAAAGAGGCCATCAAAAAGCAGCTACAACACTAGACTTTCATCGGACCACCAATGGCAAACACTCCACAGACGCAATCGTTAAGTCTCTAAGGAACCGCAAAAGAAGTAAAGGCATTTCGGATGCTAGAACGATTAATGCTTACTTGTATGGTACGTATTCTTTGCCCAGCAATTCCCGTCCTATGACCGTTCTTTGTATGTTACTGGCTCCTTCAGCTCCAACGCAGTAGCTCATAATTCCTCTGAGCCCCATCTCCAACGGACACTCTTTAGTGTAGCCGTAGGCTCCCATCCATATCATGGCATGCTTGTACACGTCGAACGCGAAGTGCGGCGCAATGAGCTTACATGCGGCGATCATCCTGCTCACTTCCAGCGGGCTGAACTTGTTCTCTCTGTAGCGCATGTCATTCATCCATGCAGTCCGATAGGTCAATGATCGCAGGGCCTCAAGCTGGGCCCAGTTGTCAGCCAGCTCGAACTGGATGCCCTCAAACTTCCCTATGGGTCTGCCGAAAGCCTTCCGCTCTTTGATATATTCCATCCCGATGTCTAGGGCACGTCGCGCTGCACCTACGCACACTGCGGCAATCAAAATGCGCGCATTGTCGAATCCTTCCATAGTCAAATAGAAGCCCTTGTCTACCTCGCCGATTCGGTAAGCATCAGGAACCTTAACGTTCTCCATCTTGAACCCGCCGGTTGAAATTGCCATGCGTCCCATGTCCTCAAACCGCTTGTTAACTTCAACTCCTCGAGCATTCATGGGTAAATAGAAGCCTGTCATTCCCCTATGTGATGCTCCTTCAGGCGCGGGCGAAGTCCTGGCAATGACAAAGTAGCCTCCCCCCAGCTTTTTCGCTTCCTCCGTGCCGCTGATGTACATTTTCTCACCGTTAAGAAGCCAGCCGTTGCCTTCTCTTCGTGCAGTAGACTTGAAGGCCGCAACATCTGAACCACCACCACTTTCTGTCGAGGCAATGCCAATGAAAGCGTCGCCCTTGAAGGCTTTTCGAATAACTTCATTTCGCACTTGCTCAGTGCAGTACTTGTCCACGACGAAACCCCAGGATGACTCAACGAGCCACAGTACTGGCAGGGCAATACTAACATCCGCATATCCAAGCTCTTCGGCCGCTATGCATGCCGTAACCCAGTCGGCACCGGTACCTCCGTGCTCTTGTGGAGCAGTCATGATGAGCAGGCCCATTTCACCCATGCTCTTCAAGAGCTCATGTGGGATCTCACCCTTGCTGTCCATCTCCCGAATCTTGTCCAATGGCAGATGCTTTGGGCACCATTCGCGCAAAGCGTTGCGGAAAAGCTCTTGTTCCTCTGTGAAGCTGAAGTCTACCATGCTTTTCACCTTGAACCGTAACTACTGACGCTGTAAATATAAAAGTTGTTTAGAGACTAAGCGAGAATCTTCGCTAGAAGTTGATCAACCGGGCTTTGGTTAAGATGCAACCCAAGCTTCTCATGCTCAATGCCTAAGGCTAAACCAAGCAACTGCGTGTAGTACAATACGGGCAGGTTGAGTCTAGCTCCAACCGTCGCTGCAGCATCCTTCTGCCTAGCATCAAACATCATTCCACAATCCGGACAAGAAACCACCAGTGCGTCCACGCTCAAGCCCTGCAAAGCCTTAAGCTTTGAACCGGCGAGAGAAAGTGCAGAATCGACATGGCTGTAGGTTAGGGCTGCGCCGCAGCAGTCGAGTTTCTCCGCATAGTCCACACTTTTGGCACCAAGCACGTCGATTAATTCGTCAAGCTTGCGAGGATTTTCAGCATCATCAACTCTTCCAAGGTCGCTGTAGCGCAGAATTTGACAGCCAACATGACCTGCCAACTTCAGACCATTAAGCGGCTTCACCACAGTTTTCTGAATGGCACCTAGACCGATATGATCGTGCAGGAAATCAATCACATGCCACATCCTTACGTTCGAATCGTATTTCAGGCCTTCTTCACCAAGTAAACCCACGATCTTGCTGCGGATTTTTTCATCACTTTCGATAAGACTCTTAGCCTCTGAAACGACGAAGTGACAACGGTTGCAGGGAACAAGCAAGTCCTTAAGCCCACTCAAGTTTGCTAACGCAAGAACTCTGGCAGCCAAGTAATTGGCTGCAAAATCATTAACGCTCTTGACAGGGTCGCCACAGCATACAGCCTCATGCAAATCAACGAGCTCAGCACCAAGCTTCGGCAAAACTTCTCTAACAGACATTTCATACGCATATTGGCTTGTTAATGCTCGACAGCCCCAGAAGACAGCAACCTTCAAGACTATTTCTCCTCCAGAGCCTTCAGAAAAACAGATTGAAAACTCTCTTTAGGGGGCTTGATCTTCGGCAATTTCAAGTTTTCGCGGTCACAGGTTTCCATTTTCCTAGTCGTGACTTTCTGAATTGGCTCTGCCAGCCCGTTTTCCAAGATCTGTGAGACCGCTTTCATGTAGGCCTCGGGCACCCTTGCTTCCCTCTCTACTGCCAAGTTGCGCAGGGCCATAATCACATGATAGGGCGAGGCCTTTTGCGGGCATCTCTGAATGCACTTCAGGCATGTTGCGCATGCCCACACGATGTCTGATGAAGCCAGTTCATCGACGAAACCAAAATTCACTAATTTTTCAACTTCATGAGGCTTCAATTCCAGAAGCTTCAGAGCAGTGCAGCCGCTCGTGCATTTTATGCACAGAAAACAGTTTATGAGCTCTCTTCTACGGAGTTTTGCCAGGATTTTCTCTCGCGACTCAAGGTTCGGTTTGGCCATGGACATCAAATCAGTCAAGCTCAACGCTGGCTTCCTCCTTTTGACGTTGCCTTCGCAAGAGCTGCTTCAACTTGCACCAAGACCTGCTTGCTACTGTACTGCTGTATCTTAATGGCGCCTGTTGGGCATGCTGCGCTGCACAGGCCGCAGCCTTGACACATGGCCTCAACGACCTCAGCTCTCAGCTCTTCTGTTCCTGCTCTTTCCTGCTTTTTCATCTCAATAGCCACGAAAGGACAGAGCGACTCGCAAATTCGGCATCCGCTACAAAGGTCCTCATCCACAACGGCCTTCAAAGGCTCAAGCTCAATCTCGCCACTTGATAACAGATCTATGGCTTTGGCCGCTGCCCCGCTTGCCTGAGATACAGTGTCAGGAATGTCCTTCGGGCTTTGGCATGCGCCTGCAAGAAAGATTCCCGCCGTGGAACATTCAAGCGGCCTCAGCTTCGGATGTGCCTCCAGCAGAAAGCCGTCTGCACTTCTTAAGGCGTGGAAAAGCCTGCTGATCTTGCCAATATCATTGCTAGGAACAAGCCCATTGGCAAGCACAACCAAATCAGCATGCAATTCCAGAAGTTTGTTCGTTCCGCTTTCAAAAACGTCGAAGTAAAGCGAACCATCCGCCGTGCTTCGAATGTCAGAAGGAATCCCAGCCACAAAGTTGATGTCCATGTCTCTGGCTCTTCGATAAAATTCTTCGTAACCCTTCCCGAAGGCTCTGAGATCGTTGTAACAAACACAAATGTTCACGTTCTTCCCGAGCTTCTCGCGGGCAAGAATCGCTTGTTTTAGGCTAACCATGCAGCCTACGCGGCAGCAGTATTCGTGAAACCGCTTGTCTCGAGAACCAACGCACTGGACGAAAACTATGCTCTTAGGCGGTTTCTCACTTTTCGGGTTTCGAATCTTTCCCCCAGTTGGGCCAGAAGCGTCTGAAATCCTTTCAAATTCGATATTGGAAATGACGTTTGGAAATCGGCCATAACCGAATTCAGGCATGTTTGAAGCGTCAAAAACCTCTGATCCGACGGCTAGGATAATGCCGCCCACTTTAAGCTGGATGGTTTCAGGTTTCTGATCGAGGTCTATGGCTTTGGCTTCGCATGCCTGAACACATTTGCCGCACACAGTCTTGTCCTTTGTCTTCAATCGAAGACAATAGCTCGGATTTATTGCCGCCACCTTGGGCACGGCATTAGGTGAGAAAATCGATATTGCGCGAGTCTGACTCAGATTCTCGTTGAACTTGTCTGGGACTTTAACAGGACAGACTTTCGTGCATAGCTCGCAACCCACACATTTAGCCTCATCAACAAATCTGGGATTCTTCAGTACCGTAACCTCGTAGTTTCCAACAAAACCCTTTACGTCTGTTACTTCAGAATCTGTTAACAACGTGACGTTTTGATGCCTGCCAACGTCAACCATCTTAGGCGTCAGAATACACGCGCTGCAATCAAGAGTGGGAAAGGTCTTATCCAATTGTGCCATACGTCCGCCGATGCTGGGAGCCCTCTCCACAAGGTAAACTTTGAAGCCTGCATTAGCCAAGTCCAGCGAAGCCTGTATACCTGCAATCCCGCCTCCGACGACCAGAACGTTCTTTTCAACGCTTACTCTCTGCCTTTTCAATGGTTCCAAAAGTTTCACACGTGCAACACCCATGCTCACTAATGCCTTAGCCTTTTCAGTGGCTTTTTCCGGCTCCTCAATGTGAGGCCAAGAAACCTGCTCACGCAGGTTAACAATCTCCACCAGATATGGGTTTAACCCGGCTTCAGCAACTGCTTTGCGAAAGGTTTCTTCATGCATTCGAGGCGAGCATGTGGCAATGACTATTCTGTCGAGCTTGTGAGCCTTAATGTCATCGTGGATCATGCGTTGTCCCGGCTCCGAACACATGTACGTGTAATGCTTTGCAACAGCAATTCCGGGCAGGCTCTTAGCATAGTCTGCAACCTTCTCTACGTCAACGACGCCAGCAATGTTTAAGCCGCAATGACAAACATAGACGCCTATCCTAGTCATGTTCGAAACGACCGGGATCATGTTTAGAATACTCTGAGGGCTACGCCCATCTATTATCCTTTACGTCAACGAAAAAGCCATTCCAAGGTCAAAAACTGTGGGAACTCCTGCAACAACTGACCAGCACCGCTTAAAGCCTGCAGTGTTCATGGTTGCCTGTCTAGTACACGGAGACTTTCGCTACGCCGTTCACTGCCAGAAACTTCTGGATTAATTCGCCAGGGATCTTCCTCTCGGCGATAAGCGTTAGTTTTGGTTCGGGCGAAAGCTCCGGATCGTCTACGATTGCCTGTCTTATGCTCAAACCGTTCTTGGTTAGGATCATGGCACAATTGGCAAGTATCCCCGGAATCTTCGCGTCCACTGGGGTTATCTCAACTACTCCAAGATCTAAGTGCTTGGCAACCTCTTTCAACGAGTGCCCGGCGGATCTTAGACCTTCAAATATCAGGCGCAATTCGCGGTTCGCGTTGATGGCGATCAACGTCTCACTCACGGTTCGTCTGTCTACTCCTGCAACACGGGCTATGCGAACGGGGGGAACTTCGATCTCGTTGAGGAAGATTTTCCCATCTCTCACACTGAGCCCGTTCTCTACTAGGACACGGGCCACTTTGAGCCTTTCCGGATAACCCTCCAAGTATTTCTTGATGTTGCTCCACATGTTGCGGTTTCCTTAATGTACGTTTCTGTGCAATAAAGTATAAATATGTTCTTGCACTCCTATTGTAGCTTAACGGACATGAATGTACTGAAATGTACTTAGAAGGTCGTAAAATGACACATAACGAAACTTTCATAACGTTAAGCCCTGACGAGATGCCTACATCTTGGTATAACATACAAGCAGACCTGCCAGAGCCACTTCCACCTCCGCTAGACCCAACAACGCTGAAACCTATAGACCCCAAATTGCTTCAAAGAATATTCGCAAAAGAACTGGTAAAACAGGAAGTATCTGCAGAACGCTACGTTAGAATTCCAGACGAAGTGTTGGAGGCTTACTTCAGACTTCCTCGCCCAACGCCACTGTATCGTGCAAGAAGACTTGAAAATCACATGAAGACACCCGCGGAGATCTACTTCAAATGTGAAAATTTCAGCCCAGCAGGCAGCCACAAGACCAACACAGCTATCGCGCAGGCATACTACAACAAAGAACAAGGAACCCGCCGATTAGCTACAGAAACCGGGGCTGGGCAATGGGGCACGGCCTTGGCCTTGGCATGCACCTTGTTCGAATTGAAATGCCGAATATACATGGTACGAACAAGCTACGATCACAAGCCCGGCAGAAGAACCATGGCGCAAATCTACGGAGCAGAGATGTTCCCATCACCCAGCGACCAGACTAACTTCGGCAGAAAGTTGCTCAAAGAAAACCCAAACAACCCTGGATCACTCGGAATAGCCATCAGCGAAGCCATAGAGGACACTCTTGCTAACGAAGACACACGCTATTGTCTAGGCTCCGTGCTAAATCATGTTCTAATGCATCAAACCATACTGGGCCTAGAAGCCAAGAAACAGTTCGAACTCATCGACAAGTATCCCGACCTGATTTGCGGATGCATAGGCGGTGGCTCAAACTATGGCGGCTTCTGTTTTCCGTTCATGGCAGACAAGTTCAAGGATGCGACGGAAACGGAGTTTGTCGGTTGCGAATCGAAAGCTGTTCCGCACACGACCAAGGGCGTTTACACCTACGATTATGGGGATACTGGAAAGATGACGCCACTACTGAAGATGTTGACGATTGGACATGACTATGCGTGTCCGCCTGTTCACGCAGGAGGTCTGAGATATCATGGAATGGCACCGCTAATATCATATCTGATCCACAAGGGCTACATGCACTCGGTTGCCTACGGTCAGACTGAAGTCTTCGAAGCTGCGAGGTTGTTGGCTCAAACAGAAGGCATGATAACCGCTCCTGAAACTGCTCATAGCCTAAAATTCGTGATAGACAAAGCCCTGGAATGCAAGAAGACCCATGAGAAGAAGATAATCGCAATGAACTACAGTGGACATGGCTTGCTCGACCTTTCAGCGTACGAACAGTTCCTCGCTGGCAAACTCGTAGACTATGAACCCGAGAAGGTTCAAGTCCCCACCTTCAGCCATTAGAGGAGAAAAGGAAATTGACACGCACTGTTCTAGCTGAGAAAACAGACTTAAGAATAGCAATAATGCCCATCGACAAGCTGAAACCCCACGAAAAAGGCTCCCCAGTCTACTTGAAACTACTCAAACAAGAGCTTCTCAAGGACGGCATACTCAAATATCCAATAGTAGCGGATGAAAAAACTGGCGTTATTTTAGACGGAATGCATCGTTGGCTAGTGCTGAAAAGCCTTGGCTATACACTTATACCAGTCATACTGATCGATGCTCTCAAAAATCCGAGTATCCATATTGGAAAAAGAAGGATACACCGTTACATAGACGATTCGCCGCCGAAGATAACCATCGAAAAAGTCATCTCAACAGCCCTCAGCGGACGGTTGATGAAGCCCCGATCGACAAGACACTTCTTTCCTTTCTCAAAATTTCAGCAAGTAAACTGTCCGTTAGAATCGCTCGGAAAGAAGAGCCCTCAAAACGTTTCAAAATACCTTGCAAGAATGACTGAGAGCGAATGCAACTTAGCTATTGAAGAGTGGCTTGAAGAGATTTCTGAGGAACTGGAGTTTCTCACAGGAAGAAAGGAAGAAGTAGAAAAAGAAATGGGAGAATTCCTGAATCGAGTCAAAAACCTAGACAAGGACATTTCCATTTTCTGATCCAAGCTTTCTGTGATCTTGGGCGACCAAATGAAATTATTAATATGGCGATAGCATAGTAGCTTCAAGGCGATTCGATGATTCAGATAAACGCCCCTCAAATCGGGCGGGAAGAAATCGAAGCTGCTATCAAAGTGATGAAAAGCGGGGGACTTACTCACGGACTGGGCGCTGGGCCGATGGTTACGAAGTTTGAGAACGCGTTCGCAAAGTTTGTGAAAACAAAAAATGCCGTAGCCATGAACTCGGGTACAGCGGCTTTGCATTCAGCACTTGTAGCGATCGGTGTGAAAACAGGAGACGAGGTTATTCTGCCTAGTTTCACGTTTGTCGCAACGGCCGAAGTTGTTGTCATGTCAGGTGCCAAACCAGTCTTCGTTGACATAAATCCAGACACGTATACTATTTCCCCGAGAGCAGTTGAGAAGGCCATCACGAACAAGACTAAAGCCATAATGCCAGTTGACCTTTACGGCTTGCCAGCCGACATGCAGCCCATAAGAGAAATTGCTGACGAACACGGACTGAAGATTGTTGAAGATGCTGCCCAAGCCCACGGAGCTTCCTACAAGGGAAAACCCCCGGGAGCTTTTGCGGACGCTGCGTGCTGGAGTTTCTACGGCAGCAAGAACATGACCACGGGCGAGGGTGGGATGCTTACGACAGATTGTCAAGAGATTGCAGAAGTTCCTCGATATATACGAAGCCATGGGGAAAAGGAGAAGTACCAATCCCTTATGCTTGGACACAACTATCACATGCCAGAGATAGAAGCGGCAATAGGCTGCGAACAGCTGAAAAAACTGCCAAAATTCGTGGCCAGAAGACGCCAAAATGCAAGAAGGCTAACGCAAAGGCTTGCAGAAGCAAGGAACCTGCAGTTGCCGACTGAACCGGACGGGTTCAAATGCAGTTATTACCTTTACACTGTCAGGCTGAAGAATGCAAACGCGCAGAAAAGAGACAGGGTTGTTGAACAGCTGAAGGAGAAGGGAATAGGCGCTTTTGTCTGCTACGTAAACCCAATACATCTTATGCCTTACTACCACAAATTCGGAAAACGCAAGCTTCCAGTAACAGAGAAAGTATCAAACCATGTATTTTCGCTGCCGGTGCATCCAGGTGTTACGGCAAATCAGATAGACTTCATAGGAGAAACGGTTCTACATCTGGTCAAATAGCCTTTGCACGCTAGGTTTAAATAGAATCGCCGACTAGTATTGAAAACCCCTGATCGGGGGTTTTGTCGGAGGTTTACATCATGCAAAAAACCAAGGTTATTATAATGGGCGCCGCTGGAAGGGATTTCCACAACTTCAACGTCTACTTCAGAGACAATGACGCCTACGAAGTTGTGGCTTTTACAGCCACCCAAATTCCCGGAATAGAAGACCGAAGCTACCCAACAGAGCTTGCTGGCCCAAAATATCCGAAAGGCGTCCCAATTTATCCAGAACAGGACCTGCCTAAGCTGATAAAAGAACATGATATTGACCAGGTGATTTTTGCTTACAGCGACGTTTCACACGAGTACGTCATGCATAAGGCTTCTGAAGTACTAGCAAGTGGAGCTGACTTCCGCTTGATGGGGCCTAAGACAACAATGCTGCGGTCAAAGGTTCCCATCATCTCCGTATGTGCCGTCAGAACAGGCTCAGGGAAGAGCCAGACATCGCGGCAAGTTGCGAAGATCTTGAAGAACAAAGGTTTCAGGGTCGCAGCCATCAGGCACCCAATGCCTTACGGCGACCTTAGAAAGCAGATTTGGCAGCGTTTTGCCTCATATGAAGACCTGAGCAAGTACGAATGCACTATCGAGGAAAGAGAGGAATACGAGCCCCACATTGATATGGGCATCGTGGTCTACGCAGGAGTTGACTACGAGAAGATACTGAGAGAAGCAGAGAAAGAAGCAGACATGATCGTATGGGACGGGGGAAACAATGACTTACCATTCTACAAACCTGACTTGCACATCGTTGTGGCCGACCCGCATAGACCAGGACACGAACTCACATATCATCCAGGCGAAGCCAACCTGAGGATGGCCAATGTTATCATAATAAACAAAGTCGACACAGCTGATCCGCAGAAAGTAAAGCAGGTTAAAGAGAACATAAAAACGGTTAACCCAAACGCAACAGTTCTAGATGCAGCCTCGCCGGTGACCGCTGACAAGCCAGAGCTGATCAAGGGAAAGAAAGTGTTGGTGATCGAGGATGGACCTACACTTACGCACGGTAGCATGCCCTATGGAGCGGGGACAATTATGGCCAAAAACTCGGGCGCAAGCGAGATTGTCGATCCCAAACCATACGCTGTTGGTTCAATAAAAGAAGCCTACAAGAAGTACCCGCATCTTGGTGCGCTACTCCCAGCACTGGGTTATAGTGGGAAGCAGGTGGCCGAGCTGAAAGAAACTATAGATCGTGTACCTTGTGACGTGGTGGTTGTTGGAACTCCCATCGATCTTAGAAGGGTCATCACCATCAACAAACCAACTGTAAGAGTAAGATATGACCTTAAGGTCGTTGGACCGTTGTCACTTGAGCAGATCTTGGATGAATTCCTCAAAAGACGTGGGAAATAATGACCAGCGAAGAAGAAGACATCTCTCGGATAAAGATAAAGCTGATAGTTGAAGGCTTAGGAGAGGCAGAAGGAGAACTCGTACGCTTCCTGGCGCCTAGAACGATAGACATGATTGTGAGGAAGCTTCCAGTAGAAGGCAGAGCGGCCCTGTGGAAGGAGGAAGTCTACTTTGAGACTGCGATCAAGATGGGAGAAGAAAAAGCCAAGGGAACTGTTG
>Ga0315280_10009286_pt1 | contig 12660 bp, 9 predicted proteins | sample YL17G06_40_MG_FD_203697 | JGI IMG/M metagenome (GOLD analysis project Ga0315280, IMG submission 203697) | Sediment microbial communities from Yellowstone Lake, YNP, Wyoming, USA - YL17G06_40 | ecosystem: Environmental > Aquatic > Freshwater > Lake > Sediment | place: USA: Wyoming | collected... | reverse complement strand
TCATTTCTCATCAACCTCCTTTTAGGAAATTGAGCCTTTACTGGCGAATCGCAAGTTCCGGTTTTTCTGTTTTGTGAATTTGTGGTGTGGATTCTGGCTTTGGTTTTTTTGCTGTTTTTGTTCATTTGGGCTTCTGTTTAGGCGGCGGTTTTTTCGGCTTGAATGTTTCCTGTTGGTTTCTTGTTTGTTTTTCGCGGTTTTCCGTCTTTGGTTTTTTGGGGGGAGTTGGTGGTTGTGGGATGAAAACAGGGAATTTTCAGGCGAACATAAGGGGTTAATGATTGTGGGCGAGTTTTTGGTGTTTGGGAAAGCTTTGTTGACGTTGAGGGTCAGGGGTAGTTGAAGAGTAATTGTTTTTGGTTTTCGGGGAAAGGTTTTCGTGGTTGTGGGAAAGAATTTGATGGTTATGGGAAACTTTGTTTATGGAAAGAATCGGTGAGAGTTAGAGAGTGTTATAGGTTAAAAGTGGCCGTTCCCAGTGGCTGCCGGGAAGATCTGGGGACGCTTTTCCCCATTTTTTGGAATCAATTCACCTTGAAAGGCTCGTACCATGATCGTGGCTGTCCTTTTAAAGTTTTTCAGTTTTTCACAGTTTGAAACTCCGGTTTTCTCACGCACATTCCCTTTTTTTAAGAAAAAGATTGGGCTTAAACTGAGGTTGCATTTCCAGAATTTCTGGAGAGCGACTTTGTTCATTTCTTTTCTTGTGGACTGAAAAACGGTACTGCGAACCTTTCCCGGGTTACCATGAACCCTTAGTCTGGGTATTGTTCAAACTCGGTTCAGTGATGGTTCGGGGGGTTAGGTTTATACTGTCGTTTAAAACTGTCAAGTTCTATTGAGAACCTGCATTACCTGTTATTTTTTCCGAGATACAATAGCCGCAGTTCGGACATTTCCAATAAATCACATAAACTCCAGGACTCATTGGTGGAAAACTTATGCTTCCTTCAAGAGGGATTGTCCCTCTACCAAGGAGTGTTCTACCAGCGGAAGACGAAAAATAGTCATATTTGACTAGCAGATTCATAGAGGATTTGCAGATGGGGCATTCTTTCATGTTAGACCAAAAAGAATAATGTCAAAAAGGGATTTAAGGTTATACGACAAAATCTTGTCTTGGGTAATTGAACTTGACGAGCACAATCACGCTACTTTGTCCTGAAGGGATAGTGCTCGCTACAGATATGCGTGAAACCATCATAGATAAATACACTGGGGATATTATCAGATACCGAGATGGTGTTCAGAAAATCTACCGAGTCAAGAAGAACACCAATGCTGGTATTTCTTGCTGGGGACTCGCAGAGATTGCATCTCAAAATGCACAAAGAAAGGATATTGTGCCATACCTAAAAGAATTTGACCGTTCATCTGTTATGAGAGGGGACACAGTTGATGTCATAGCTGAAAAGCTGAAAGAAAGTCTTGAAAGCGTGACACCTCCAATAGATGATAGGATGGGATTTCATGTCGCAGGGTATATTGACTTTGAGGGTCATAGGGTTCCACATCTGAGGCATGTCTTTCGTTGGGATTGGCACAATCCAGGCAAATTTACAAATGAAGACTGCCATGCCGAGTATCATCTTCCAAACGGCGACAGGGTACTGTATAAGACCAGAAAAGAATATCCTCCTCTATTCAATGGGGACAATTTGATTGCAAATGCACTCTTCAACTATGCACCAAACATTAAACCCTATTACGATGTTGTTCCTCACTTGCTTTCTCTAAAGGATTGCATTGAACTCGCGAAATTAGTTGTAAGCACATCTATTCAGCGGCTGAACTATTTCTTTGACGTTAGGCAGTTTCAGAAAATCCCTCCAATTGTAGGCGGAGGCGTAAGAATAGCTAAAATCACTGAAAGCAACGGATTCGCATGGGTTTTCTGACGGGAAAGCCCCCCATTTTTATGACATTCTTCTTGCTAAAGTTTGATAGATTTAAACGTAAAACTGAAGTGAAGTGCGGAGGGTGGGACCCCCACCCAACTTTACCGGTAAAATATGCTTCCACTATGCGCGTTAATAACCTGTCAACTCCGATTCCATTCCGGTTTAAACATTGATATCAAGAAGCGCTCGAACATGCTCACGTCTGTGGGAATTTGTTTTTCAATTTCATTCCGTCGAATCATCGTGACGAACTTGGTAATATCGGATTCTGGAAGAAAGTAAATCTGGACTCTGCCAGCTTTAGCAATCTTTGGATTGATTCTCTTATTTGTTTCCTGCGAAGGTCCAGGGTTCTTGTATCCGTTCATGCGGGCATATAAAGTATTTTTAGTTGCCCCTACATACTTAACGGTTTGATCAACAACAAACGCATAGCTTCCTGTATCGTCTTTGCAGTTGTTTAAGGAAAATCGTACTTTGTTTCGCTCGAGGAAAAAATCCCCAACATGTTGGAATCCTAACTCTAACAACACCGTCAAGTTTTGCTCAAGTATGTCTTCACCAATTCTAGATTTGTTTGAATCTACTTGTTTTGGCGTGTAGAAATCTTCGGCCTCTTTGAGCATTACTGTGCCCTCAAGATTAATCAAAAACAAATTAAGGTTCAACTTTGTTATCGCCACGGATTTTCGAAGTTTCTTGAGGGCATTAGCAAAATGCGATGTGTTCGGAATAGCGATTGCATAATGTAGATCATCATTAAATCTCTTCATGTATGTAAGTAGCTGACCAACGCCACACATCAAATCAACATCTCCCGAAGCCGTCCCGCCTTTTGTTTCTCCTTTCACCTCAACTATCCACTTCTCACGACCTTTCTGAGCAACTATGTCTATTCCAAAGACCGCACTAGTCCTACAATTTCTGATGCTACTAAAACTTGCCGGATCATCGAGGCATCTTTGAACCACAACGTAACCTCTATTCTCAAACCACTTGCGCAATATCTCTTGCACATCTCGTTCCCTAAACAGCTTCTCTGGAGCTCTCGACCTAATCCTATCTTGAGGACTCTTGACCGATCTAGCATTACCCTGCTTCTTGGCCATGCGATAACAACCTCGATCGCCCCTGAAAAGAATATCTATCCTCTTGTAGATACCTTTTAGGTTTCGTCCTTCTTAATAGCTATTCTTTGTTCAAAATTTCTCACACCTGCTTTAGCGCATCAAAGTCCTCTTTGAGTAGTTCCAGATAGTTCAAGAAATGGGTATCTCTCACAACATCCATATTAAGCATCATAATAGTTTCTCATAGTCGTATTCTCTAGTCCAAAAAGTCTGCAAATACTCTCTGAGTCTTTTTGGCTAGGACTTCTAGCTTCTTGGCGTTTTTCTTTATTATTTCCTTAGGAGTTGAAGAGTTTTGGAGATAGGCATTATAGTCATCTTTGTCTGGGTTAGACTGCCACGCAGTATATATTAACTCGAAGTATCGGTTGATTATTTTCTCAAGCCTGCAGTAGCACTTCGAGTACTCGTCGTCTGTAGAACTTTCAAAGAACAACACAAATCTCTTTTCCCAATCTTTTGTCGCTTTCATCGCGTCATAAATAAATTTGAGAACGTAGAACGAGGCTCTGTTCTTGAAAGGCCAGGATTTTGGCAGTTTGTGGAATTTTTCCTTTTCACCGCGATAAGTTTCTCTGATAAAAAAGTCATACAGCAAGTACGGGCAAAGACAGTTGTAGGTAGATATTTTCTCAGGAAAGAGGCTGCTGTATACGTTATCTTTGTCGTCAAAAAACGTTTCACTTCCTTTTGCCGTGGCCGTAGCTGGACTCAGTTTGACTGCTGCCAAAACTTTGGCCACGGTCTCGTTGCTTATGCTTCCCCAGTCCTCAGCATGAGGATATTGCTGTTTAAATGCTGGATACTTCTGTTTCAAAGTCTTGTATTCTTCCCCACGTTTGATTTCATAGTAGTACCCACGTCTGCCAAACTCGTGCTTGAGCCGGACTTGGGTGGGGTCATTTGATTTGAAATCCCGCATTTTCACGGGGTTTGAGCTATTCTGGTACAAAGTTATCGAGTTGATGAATGCATGACTCTTACTTTCTATTACTCTGACAAAAACCTCGGCTTGCGAGTCGTCACCCTGAAATTTCTCAATGCTCCTCGCTGTTTGGCAGCCATTAACGATTTGAGGATTAACAAGACGAATGTATCTCTTCTCAACGTTCAGACTGGCTTCATCACAAAGAATAGTAATGCCGTTGTTATAATACCAGAAGTTACCTGGGTCAGTTTTCAAAGTTTCTTGGATTGCCTTGTTGCAGGTGCTTTTGCCCAAGAAATTTCTCACGTTCTTTCTGAAGAGTTTGTCCTGATATTTGTTTACCATCAGACGGATCTGCTCCGTCAGCACGGTCAAGCCCCACGAACGATTTGGCGAGACTCTTACGATCGTCTTATCCTCGTCCTTGTATGGTAAAGAATAAGGAGCAATTAGTGGCGTAAAGTCGCGCATCTTGTCTCTTAGCAGTTGAACCATTCTATTGTAGTCATAAATCCTGAACTCATTGACGTTGAACGAAAGAGTTTTGTAAACAAGGTCTTCAGTCTCTGGGGCCTCCTTGTGAGTAGTAATGAAGATAAGCTCCCATGTGAAATGCTTTCCATGGATATCATCAAAAGCTCTGTCTAAGAGTCTCCTTGCTGTTTGGTTTGCCTTGGCAGTTGCGGCTTGAAGTGCTTTCCTCGATTTAAAGTAGTCTCTGACTGCAGCAAATTGCTTGACCTCAGATTCCCTAATCTGTCTTTGTCCTCCTTGGTGCTCAAACTTTGATTGAATGATTATAACGTGTTGTTCGATGGGGTCTATCCACACGGCGTCTATCCCCTTATCGTGCATACCGTCACATATCGAATTTAGTATGTCCTTCTTTTCGAGTCCGAAGACTGTGTCAATAAACCAGTAGACAAAAGCGTGATAGTCTTTGAGGCTTGTTTCGTCTTGAATTTCCTGAATCTGCTCCATCAATAAATCGTAATCTTTGGGTGACATGAAGTTGAGTTAGCATTTCTACAGATAAACTTAACGCGAATATATCCCTCGCTTTCGGACCCCCTGTTATCTTCGTCGCCTCAAAAACTCCAAGAGGCAGTGTCACTTTGATTAGTGTTCATTGCCAATTATTTATTTCTATTTCAGTTTGGCAAGATATTTTGAACTGACAGGGGTTGGTAAGATATTAACAACTAAAGCGGGTTGGTAAGATAGGGTTAAAAAGCGGACGTGCGGACTAGGGCAAAATTTCGCGTTAGATTTTAAAAAGAAACCAGAAAATGAAAAGAAAACAAAACGAGAAGCAAGCTTAACAAGAAAGCAATGGAACAAGAATCAAACAAAATATAGACTAAACGAGACACAAGTCATAACGAGGCTAGACGAAAAGCAGAAAACGGGCTGAAAAAGGCCAAACAACTGACGAAAACAAGCTGGAAACGAGACAAGCCAAAAGCCAAAACAAGACTAAACGACAAAAACAAGACAAAAAGGAACAAACAAAGAACAGAAAACAAGAAATTAAGTCCACTTAAACGGGAAAAAAGGACCAAAAAAAATAAGGAGACCAGAGGGAGATTGCGGGTCCGGAACGGAGGTATGAGGTTTGTGAGTGAACAGTAACGGATTAGACCGTAACGAAGACTGAAATCAGAACTCAAGATCAGAAACAATATTGGAGACGAGGACACACTATCCCAGGAAATTATGCCCTCTAACTGTTATTTGGGTAAAAATACCCGTTGATTCTATAGGAATTCCCCATCAAGAATAGATTTATAAGCAAGGTCTGTAACGGCAATATAACCGAAAATGAAAGACGTAATCGCAACAGTAGGTCTGGCGATAGGACTAGCAATTACACTTTATTCTGCTTTCGGAGAAATATCCACTGCAATCGACTTTATCAATGTAGCAAAACCAGCAATCGAAGGTAATGTAACAGAAACCGTCGAGAAAGGTTCTTACTTTCTCTCAGATTGGATCATAGGCGTAGCATATTGGACGTTAGCTATAGCACTCATTAGTGCTGTACTTGCCATCTTCGGGATTCGCATTAGGTCTAGCTGACGTCAGATGAAAAATGCTCTAAGCTTAAAGTCTAGGTCACACCACAAACGTTTTCTACATTAGACAACTCATTAGAATTCATGTCCGAAGAAAAACCTGAGATTTTAGCCGTCCACAAACAAAAACTAGAGATTTTCCTGAGGGAGTTGGAGTTATGGGAACCTCTTATGAAAGGCGAACTGAAATGTGTAGCGTGTGGCAAGATAATAACAGTTGACAACATAGGGATCATAATTCCATCTGGTGAAAACATTGTCTTTTGCTGTTCAAACTACGAATGTCTCTACAAGATGAGAAAACAGCAAGAGAGTGGATTGCAAGATGTCGATCAATAAATGGATAATAATAATCACTGTTATCGTAGTTAGTTTCATTGGACTGGTTTGGTATTTCGGATTATTGGGTGTTGTGACAAGCGTCTTTTGGAGTCTTCTCTTGCTTGTCATTACAAATCTAGACCGTGTAGCTGACATAACAGCTTCCTCTTACAAATGGGGCAGAAAAGTCAATTTCTGGTTTGAGAAAAACGCTGTAGAGAAAAGGCTTGAAGTTTCCATCGGCATTGCTTCTAAGAAAGTCAATCAAGAAACAGGTGTTGACCTACTTCCTCACGGTATTGATATAAAATGGGATGTACCTCAAAAGCGAGATGCTTTTTTGGAGAGAGGGAAGATGGTTGTCTGCCTAGAACCCAGCGACAACGAAGAAAGGAATTTAGCCAGAGCAACTATGCTATATGTTCAAGAAGACTTGATAGCACCATCTCAGAGATTCATAAACACTACTGTAATGAAGTCGCTGTGTTTCGCTGTCGCTAGAAAGATGTTGATGCTAGATAGAAAGCTGCACGCACTGAAATGCTTAAACACAGAATTCATAGAGCCCGAAATAGAGAAAATACCTCAAGTCAGACAATACGTGTCAGGCATGGACAATTTGGACAAACAGGGATTTCTTACCCGAATCCTGCTCCGAGAGTTTTCCCAATTAGATGCAAAGCTTTCCCCTGCTCTAACAGACACAAGGTCAAGAACAGAAACTAAGGCTCTAACTCGAATGTTGAAAGAGTTTGTGGAGCGGGAGCAGAGAGAGCTTGTGCCATTGAGCTTCAAAGGTTCAGTATTCCGAGTGCATCTTATGCCTGTTGCAAAGATTAAAACTTTCGACATTGCAAATTTCGTTAAGGCTGCGTCTTATAGTCACACTGATAACATAGATACAATATATGTCATAGCTAGAGGTCTCAATGTTGGACTTGCAAAACTTGTGGTTTCCGAAATCGAGAAGGCAAAGCTATATCTCAAGAATACAGACTGGGAGTACAACACTGTCGGAAGGAAGAAAGGACAGCTTCGAACCTATATTGCTGAAATGCATAAGGTTTAAGCAGGGCTTTCCCCTCATTGAAACCCAAGATTTTATGGTGCTGAATCATTCAACAATTTTTGGTAGAGTTTCTGCATCACTGCAACTCTGTCTATAGAGAAAACGGGTTTTTCGGATAGTTTCGAACGATACACTTTTGGCAAACCAATGTAGCATAAACTTTATTTTTGTGCATTTACGTATCTTCGTCTGGAAAATATGATGGACATATTGGGCAACTTCACATATGCAATCTTCCTCGGCTCGTTGATAGCAGTACTCTACTTGATTTTCAGCTTGGAGCATTCGGGAGAACCCTACTCAAGACGTGCAAAAGATACGCTGGGTGCAGCTCTATTAGGCTTTGGAGTAGAAGCTTTGTTTTGGTTTGGACTTATATTCTTAGGTTCAAAACTAGCCGAGTTGAACGCCGTGGCATGGCAAGTTTTGATACTCGTTATTGAAACACCAATATTGCCCATTTCGCTTGTGAACATCTCAACAGCTATAATCCCTCTTGCTTTTACTGTGAAGGAAGCTACCGACGGACGCTACGATTATAGAGTCTGGGCAGTACTCGTTATTTCCGTATTTGCATTAGCATTTGGCATGTATTACTGGAATCTCCTACCTTCACGAGCTTAAAACACGCCGAAAACTATTCAGACTTGTTGCAGTTGCATCGCTCTATCTTGTAATCGAAACTATTTTCTCTAGCATTCTTCTGGGTTTGCCTTTGAAGTCTAGTCAATCCGCCGCAACCATTCTTCACTTCTACGAATGTTGGCTTCTGGTCAGAGCACGCTACAAAAAAGTCAGACCCTCTACCGGTAGGGATTACCAAGCATCCTTTCCGTTCATACTCTAGGCTCTTGGCAATTTCGCAGGCTTTCCATTCAAGGGGACTATGGTTCTCTGTTGACATACAATCAAAATTTCGCATCGAGTCAATATAACGGTTGCTGTCACCTTCTTGGCAAAACCTTCTCGAGGAGCCATTCCTTCAATTGTTCCCAAAACTCTCCGAGTTCTTCACAATTCATCGCAGCAGTTCCTCTATACCTGCCAACCTTTTCGATTGCCAAGAACGCGCCAAAAAGGGAAGTGTTCTTCCTGCAAGGGCTCTCACTTTGGCTTACTCTTGTTTTCTTGGTAAATCTCTCTGAGAGCTATGGTTTTGGCTGTTTCAAGGTATCCTGCACGACGCAATTCTTTCATCTCTGGGACAGCCTCTGTTTCCGGGTGGTCTCTTATGTAGAGTTGTATGGCTTTTTCTTTCATGCGTTGGCGCACCATGGGCCAGAATGTTCCTTTTGTGGGTTGTTGAATCTTTGGGGGCTGTGGGATCTTTTGCGTTGGTGGCTTGGCTGGCGGTGTTGCTTTGCTATTTTGTGCGGCTCCGCTTAGTATGGCTAGGGCGTCTAGGGCTTTAACGTTGATTTCGTCGTCGAGGAGTTTGCTTGTCCAGAACCATATTTCTTCTGGTGTTGTGTTTAGTATGTATCGTGTGCCTTTTTCGATTTCTTGTTGGGTTTGGGCTTTGTTTATGAGGGCTGCTGCTAGGCCTACTCGGTAGGCGGTTTCGTATGCTGCTGGGTCATTTTCTGTTAGAAGTATGTGTAGGGTGTTGCCGTGTTTTTTGGTTGGGTTTTTTTGTGCGGCTTTTTCGAGGAGGTGGCGTATGGCTAGGATTCCGCCGCCTTCTGTTTTGCCGATGATAAAGGCGGGTGTGTGTTTTTCTTCTTCTGTGTGTGGATATCTGTGGAAAGCTTCTACGCTGACTTTTTCTGGGTGGGTTTTTCGCCATTTGATTATGTATTTGAAGGGCATTATTTTTCACGTTTGGGTTTTATTTCTAGGGCGAGTTTCAGTTTTGGGTCGTCTGTTTTGAGAGTGTTTTTGAGGAGTTCTCGTATTTCGTTTATTGGGATTTTTTCGGCTTTTAGGTTTATTGTTCCTTCGAATTCTGGTAGTTGCCATCTGCCGATGTCGTCTAGGATTTTGGCTGCTGGGGTTTCTAGTCCTGCGTCGTCTGCCGTGAAGTTTGCTTCTAGTTGGATGTTTGTTTGGTAGGTTCTGGTTCGGATTTCTACTTTGGTTGTTATTTTCTTGCCTGCTTTTGCTAGGCGTATGAGGTTTCGGAATTGTGTTGCTGCGTCTGTTGTTCCTGATACTGTTATTTTTGCTTCTGTTATGATGTCGATTCCTTCGCGGCGTGTCCACTTTTCCAGGTCATCAAGTTGGACTTTTGGAGGTGCGGGTTCGAATGTTTCCCATTCTTTGGTTATGGTTTCTGTTGTCCATGTGGTTATAGTTGTGCCTTCTGGTTTTTTTCCGCATTGGCATGGCCATGTGTGGCAGTTTGGGCATAGGTGTCCTCGTGGGTCTGTGATTCCTTGTCTTCCGGCTTCGTCGGGCAATAGGAGTCGTGAGTCTGAGCTTATTGTTACGCGACTTGGCAGATTTTCAGGTGCATAAACTTTGTCTTGTTGGATTAGGACCCATGTTCCTCTTTTGATTCCTTCGAGCAGAGTTTGCTCAAATAGGGACTGGTTTTCGGGTAAGACAATGCCTGTTTTTTTGTGTATGTTTTCGTAGAAGGCTCTTGTTGTGGTTTCTGATGTTTGGGCGGGCCACGCTTCGCTTTTTGCGTAGTCTGGGTCGAGTGGTTCGTCTGTTGCTCTGTGTAGGACGTTGGCGAGTACGTGCCAGAGTATTTCTTGTCCAGGTTGGGCTGTTCCGTAGCCGCTTGGTCTGAATGATTTGGCTTCGATTTTGCCGCCTCTTGTGGCGTAGACGAGATATGTGAATGAGGCTCTTACGGCGTCGTTGACTGTGGCTTCATATTGAGTTCTTTTCTGTTCGAGACTTTTCTTCTTGTCGTGGGGTATTCCAAACTTCTCCGGGTCTTCCGCTATGTTCTTTGCGACTTCAAGCCTTGATGCGGCGTCGCGGAGGTTTTCCCATGAGCCTTCTCTGGCGGCGAGGAGGAAGGTGTTGTTTCTGTATGCTCTTAGGTTGCCTCTTGCGTCGCGGTTCAGGATGAATTGGGTTATGTTTTCTGGTACGTGTTCTTCTGATGGTATTGTGTGTCCTAGTAGTGGGTTTAGGATGGCGATTTTGAGGCTTGTGTCGTCTGTTATGGCTGAGGGGTCGTCTGGGAAGATTTCGATGTAGAAATGTCCTTTTCCTTTTTGGGTGAATAGTTCTTGGAGTTTTGTGTAGATGGCTTTTGTGATTCTTGGGTTTGGAATGTTTTGTGATTCTTGGTCTATGATGCGGTTTTCTGTGGGTTCTTTTTTGAAGACGTATCGGTTGCCGATTGGTTCGATGTACCAGAAGTTGTTGGCTATGGCGGGTAGGATTTGGTCTCTGTAGTATTGGATGTGTTCTTCGTGTGTTGGTGTTGCGAGGACTGCGATGAGTGTGTCGGTGTCTATGCCTTTTGCTTCTTCTTTTGCGCCTGTTAGGCTGTAGAGGTATATGGTGTTGCAGGTTCTGCGGAAGAGTGGGGCTTGGAAGTGGCTTTTGTAGTCTTCGTCTTTTTGTTGGGCTTTGGCTTTTCTTCCGCCGTGGCTATAAACGTCTGATGTGATTGCGTTTTTGTATTTTTCTTCGTCGAGGCGTGTGGTTAGTTCGTCGACTATTTCTGGGACTGCGAGGTCTATGTGGTGTGGGTGGATTAGGTAGCAATCGTTTTCTTTGGTTTTCCAGATGTGGTTTATTGTGTGGGCGAGTAGGCGTAGGGCTCCGCGGGTTCGTTGGAATTTTGGTAGTGTGGATAGGCGTTCGTATAGGACGTCGATTAGTTCTGGGTGGAAGGGGTATGTTTCTATTATGCGGTTTTGGTATTCGATTGTGCGGTAGCGGTCTGGGGCTTTCATGTCTGTGTAGAGTTGTGTGTATGCTTTGGCTGTTGTTTCGGCTGTTTTGGTGTTGGTGAAGTCGAAGAGGCGTTTTTTGAGGATGTGTGGGACGTCTTCTGTTTTGACGGGTTCGATTGGTTGCATTTTGCGGTTGAGGATGTTCATGGCTTCGGCGAGTTCTCTGCGGACGGCGTCTGCTGCGTCTATGTAGGCGTCGCCTGCTACGCTTATTATGAGTATGCTGTTTTCGGTTTCGCAGACTGATAGTGTTAGTGTGTGGATGAAGTGTTTGACTTTGTTTAGGAGTTCTGGTTGGTCTTTGACGAGGTCGAGGTATTTTGGTAGTTCGTCGATGAGGATGAGGGTTGGTTGTTTTTGGAGGAGTTCGGTTATGGTTTTTCTTTCTGGTAAGCCTTCTGGGGTGTCGGATTCTTTGGCGGTTATGGTTTCTCCGAGTTGGTAGAGGAAGTCTGCCCAGATTGTTCGGAATTGGTGTTGTTCGCGTTTGATGCCTTTTCCGCCGTAGGCGCTGCCGTCTATGACTACTATGCGAGTGTTTTTAGGTGTGGGAGTGTTTCCGAGGAGTTTTTTGATTTCTGGGTTTGTTGGGTTTTTGACTGCGTAGTATATGGCTGCCATGGCGTGGGTTTTGCCGCCGCCGAAGCCTGCGTCGAAGAGTAGGACGGGGTTGATGGGTTTTGTTTTTGTTAGGTGGTTGAGTGTGTTTTTTAGGAGTTGTTTTAGTGTGGTGGTTGGGTGTGTGGCTTGGAAGAATGTTTCTGGTGTGTTGTATGGTGGTTTGGCTGTGCCTTCGGCTATTGTGTGAAGGTCTAGGGCAAGTTCTGCTTGGAGGTATTTGCCTTCTATAATGTCCTGTTTGGGTATGCACGCCTGTGGGTTCCAGATGGGGGTGAGAGTTTGTTTGGGCATTCTAAATCACACAAGTGTAAACGGTTATCATTTTAAATTGTGAATGAATTATTAATATAAGTATGTTTGGTTGTGGTTTGGCGATGCGAGGTTGTTGTTATGGTTGAGGGTGAAAAGCGTGAATTGCTGATTAGCAAGTGGTTTCCAATAGCAGAAGTAAGCGTAGAAAGCGTAAGAGAACGTTCAACTGGGCATAATCCGCCTACGAGTCGCATTCATGTGTGGTTTGCTCGTCGTCCTCATGCTACGAGTAGGGCGGCTGTTCTTGGTAGTCTTTTGCCTGCTGAGGCTAAGAAGGAGGATGTTTTGAAGCTTTTAGGTATTCCTATCGGTGTTGATGTTCGTAAGGCTGAGGATGAGATAATGAAGGCGAAGGCTGCTGGCAAGCGTTTGAATTATAATCCGTTTTCTTGGGAGAAATCGTTCAAGCATACTCCTTCAGGAACTGAGCTTTCTCGTCT
>Ga0315280_10009285_pt1 | contig 12661 bp, 12 predicted proteins | sample YL17G06_40_MG_FD_203697 | JGI IMG/M metagenome (GOLD analysis project Ga0315280, IMG submission 203697) | Sediment microbial communities from Yellowstone Lake, YNP, Wyoming, USA - YL17G06_40 | ecosystem: Environmental > Aquatic > Freshwater > Lake > Sediment | place: USA: Wyoming | collected... | reverse complement strand
GTCCTTGTTGACGATCATCAGGTAGGGGCGCCCCTGGCGGTCCTCGAACTCGCCGATCAGATAGCGCGCGGCGATGGGCGGGCGGACGTAGCGCTGGGTCATCTCGACCGAGCGGACCAGGCGGCTCTCCGAGAGCGGCCGGCCCTGCTCGGGCGCATCCGGATAGTGGTAGACGCCGGTGCTCTGCAACTGGATCAGGGTGGGCGCCAGGGCGTGGATCTGGGTGTTGATGCGGCGCAGCATGTCCCAGGTGGGCGTGCGGTTGCCGAACTGATCCACGGCCCCCAGGCGGTAGTTGCCGATCTGGGGGGTGAAGTAAGTGAAGTACTGGATGCCCCTTCCGCCGTAGGCCAGGGTGCTGTAGACCTGCAAGTGGAAGGTGGCGTCGGAGGGTTCCATGTAGTTGAAATGGGCGTTGGCCAGGAGGCAGTTCCAGAAGGGGGTCTTAGTTTCCAGGCCCAGCCGGCGCACGATCTCGAGGTTGGTGAAGAAATAATCCAGCATCTCGCCGCCCACCAGCGAGTAGTTGTCGTAGCTGAGGAAGGGCTGGCGGATGACTTCCACGAGCATGCGCACGTAGGAGTCGTAGTTGGGGGTGCCCAGCCGGTCCGGGGTGACGCGGTAGGGGAACAGGTTGACATAGGGCCACTTGTCGGGCATGGCCTCGCGCAGGAGAGCCGCCACGCGGCCCATGCCGGGCATCAGGGAAGCGTGCGGCTCGTCGCGCAGGTAGAATCCCAGGACGGCCGGGTTGCCTGCCACCTGGCGCGCCAGTTCGGCGATGTTGTTGCGGATCTGGTCGTCGGGCGGCAGCTTCTCCCAGGCGTAGCCGTTGGCCCGCCGGTCGCTCAGGAAACAGGTCAGGCCGGCGGCCGCTACACGGTCCACGTCGCCGGCGCGGCAGAACCCTGAAATGTTGAGGCCGGCCTCCTTCATCCCCCGCAACTGCTCGGGATCGGAGGGCGAGCCGCCCCAGGCCATCACCGCAAAATCCCGGGGCGCCGCCGGGGCGGGGCGAGAAACAGACTGGGCCTGGGCGCCGGCTGCCAAACCGAGGAGGAAGAGAAATGCTTTCATGGAATTCATCATACTTGTTTGCGTGGGCGTCCTCAGGGACGCTTGACTGAAGAACGTGCGCGGCGATATAGTCGCCGTTTGAGAGGAGGAACTCATGCACATGTTGTTTCGCAGGTTGCTTTCCGTCCTGGTGGTTGCGGGGGTGTTCTGCGGCATGCTCTATGCCCAGGAACCCGAAACCAAGACTTCGTTGCCTATCAAGGAGATGGTGAAAGCCATCACCGGGCAGGGCGCGCTGGCTGACAAGAGTTTCTACTACGATCCCGGTTTCAAGTCGGTGGGCTCGTTCGCCATCCACAATCACTTCGCTCAGAGGGTCTGCCTCGGATACCTGGTCACCGACGGCGTCACCCTTTCGTACCGCTACATCCGCGCCTGGCCCGGTCTGGGTTCCAGCAATGACGCGTTTCAGACGCCGCTGAGCAACGTCGCCAAAGTGGAATTCAAGTACTACAAGGCCTCTAAGGGGGTCATGGACGCGTATCCGGAGCGTCTCTCGACTACCTTCTACTTCGAGACGCCCATCAAAGGGTTGGTGGCTGACTGGAGCAAGAAGGACATCAAGTTCGACGTCTGGGACGTATCTTTTGGCTATACCCTCATGGGGTATCTCAAGGAACTCAAAATTCCGATGAAGGAAAAGGATTAGCGAGATGGCCCGATTCTCCGCGCTTGCTTGGATGCTGGTCTCAGTCTTGGCCGCGCCGATCCTGGCCCAGGGGGGCGCCCAGCAGGAGGCCGGGACGCGCAAGGGCGAGATTGGCGGACTGGCGTTCATCGGCGGTTCGGCCAAAGTGCCCGCGGGCAAGCTGGCGGTACTGGACGTCAGCGAGGAGCAGGTCATGCGAATCACCTGGAAGGGCGGGAGCTGGGAGCTGCCTTACAGCCGGGTGCAAACGCTGTACGTTTCGCTGTCCCGGCCCTCGGCCATGGTCGAGATGGCGGGCGCCACCTATGGGCTGCTGTTGCTGGGCGCCCTCCGCGGCCGGAAAGGCTTCCTGAGCGTGCGCTACGAGGACCCGGACGGCGCCAGCCGGACCTGCTGGTTTCTGGTTCCTCCCGGCGGTGCGCTCGAAAGCGTCCAGATTCTGGCCAAGAAGTCCAACCGCAACATTGTTTTCGAGTCTGAGGAAGCCCGGCGGCGGCTTCAGGGACGCAAGTAGAGCCAGCTTGTAATCCCCGGCCAACAGGACTATGCTGATTCAGAAGGAGAGTGACATGGTGGATCGCAGAAAGTTCCTGGCCGCGACAGCGGCCGCGGCCGGGGCCGCGCAGGCGGCTCCTCAATTGGCAGTGGAAGGTGGAAAACCGGTCCGGGAGAAGCCCCTCCGGGCGGATTATTGGGGCCCGCAATACTACGACGGGAAAGAACGCCAGCAGCTTGCGGATGTGCTGGAAACCGGCAGACCCTTCCGCTGGTACGGGCGGGGCAACGAGCCGCCCATGAAGGTGGCCACGTTTGAGAAGGAGTTTGCCGAGCGCATGGGAACCCGCTACGCCCTGGCGGTCACCTCGGGCACGGCGGCGTTGCAGACCGCGGTCAATGCGGTCCAGATCGGCCCGGGCGATGAAGTGATTCTGCCGGCCTGGACCTGGCACTCCTGCTACGACGCGGTGGTGCTGGCGGGGGCTCTGCCGGTTTTCGCGGAGATCGACGAATCGTTCAACATCGATGCCGGCGACATCGAGAGCAAGATCACTCCCCAGACCAAGCTCATCATGGCGGTACACCTGCAAGGGAACCCGGCGGATATGGACCGCATCCTGCCGGTCGCCCGCAAGCACAACGTCAAGGTGCTGGAGGATTGCGCGCAGAGCGTAGGGGCCAGCTACAAAGGGCGGCCGCTGGGCTCGCTCGGCGACATCGGGATCTACAGTCTGCAACTGAACAAGACCATCACGGCTGGGGAGGGCGGCGCGGTCGTCACGAACGATGCGGTGCTGTTCGAGCGCGCGGCGCGCTTCCACGACTTGGGGGGGCTGCGGGACGTGCATCAGAGGATGGTCGGCAAACCCCAGCTCGACTGGTTCGTGGGCTGCAACTTCCGCCTGAACGAGTTCAGCGGGGGCGTGCTGCTGGCCCAGTTGCGCAAGCTGGATACTATTGTGAGCGACGTGCGGGGGAATGCGCGCCGGGTTTACCAGGGCATCCGGGACCTGCCGGGCATCCACCTGCGCCACCTGCCCGACCCCGAGGGCGAACTGGGATCGGCGGTGTTCCTGGGCTTTAAGACCAAGCCACTGTGCGACCGCTTCAAGTCCGCCATGCGCGCGGAAGGCGTGCCGGTAGGGAACCCCGGCGGCTCGGTCATTCTGCCCACGCTGCCCTACATCATCAACAAGGTGACCGTTCACCCGGCCTGGCCGTCGTTCACCTCGGCGCGCGGGCGCTCGATCAAGTACGGCCCGCAGGCCTGCCCGCGGACCATCGATATCCTCAGCCGCTTCGCGGGGCCGTCGCTGGACCCCAAGTTCACACGGAGCGACACCGACGACATCGTGGCGGCCATCCGCAAGGTGTACCCGAAGATTGCAGCCTGAATACGCGGCTGATTATCCGGTGTAGCCGCACACCCCGACCCGCGGCGAGTTGACCACTGGCAGCAGCATCTCGTCGCCGCACTTGTGCTTCTTGGCGCACTTCTTGCACAGCCAGCCGCCTTCCGAGTACTGGCAATCGGAGCACACGGCCACGGCCTCGCCGCCGCACACGTCGCAGGTTATCTTGGGCGGGTTGTTGCGCGCCAGAATATGGATCGACTTGCCCGCCTTCCCAACGGCCTGCTCTGACACCACCTTCAGGGTGAGCGCGGTGGTGCTGCCGAAGTCATACTCGTAGTTAGACTTCATCCCCGGACCCAGGATCTTTCCCAGCGCTACACGCATACTTCTGCCGCCTTCATCCCAGGGATCCTCCGGGACGTAGGAAATGTACCTCTGTCCTTGAATCTCGAACTGGCTCAGGTGCCCGCAGCACTCCAGCCAGGTGTCCCTGAGCAAGTGATCCAGATCCTCCAGCGTGGCCGTGCCTGGTGCCTCCAGATGCATCCAGTATCCCGGCAAGTAGCGCCCCTCGACCACCACATGAAAAGCCTTCGCGGTCTTTGATGCGGAACCACCCGGGGCGCTGGAAGCCTTCCTCTGCGCGCAGGACTGCAAGTGTCTGGTCATGACGGCCTTGGCGAAGGCGCCTCCACAAAAACCGCACGTTCCCGTCGATTGCTGTCGCATGGGTTTGCTCTCCACCGGCTATGATAGCGCAGCGGCGGCGAGCGGCGAGCAGCTATACGCAGCGCCATTGATGCCTGCGCCAGGTTCCAGACCGCTCGCTGACGCGCGCGGCTCCGAATCTACAGCCGAGCCGCGACCGTGAGGGAGCGGATGCGCAATCACTTGTGACGCTGCGTATAGCGGCCCTCAGCGGAGGTTGTACTTCTTCATCTTGTAGCGGAGCGTGTCGCGGGTGATGCGCAGCAGGCGGGCGGCCTGGGTCTGATTGCCGCCGGTCTTCTCCAGCGCGCGGGCCAGCAGTTGGCGCTCGTTGTCGACCAGCGACATGCCCTCGTCGGGGATTTCGACCTCGGCCTCAGGGGTGGGCGCCTGCCTGGGATCGGCGTGGCTGATGGAGATGGGCAGGCTGGCCGAGGTGATGAAGGAGGATTCTTCCAGAATCATGGCTCGCTCGATGGCGTTGCGCAGCTCGCGGACGTTGCCGGGCCAATCGTGGGCCAGCAGCAGCTCCAGGGCCACGGGGGAGACGCCCTCGATGTGGCGCTTGAACTTGCGGTTGTAGTGGTCGATGAAGAACCCGAGCAGGGGCTGGATATCTTCGCGGCGGTCTCGCAAGGCGGGAATGACGATTTGAATGACGTTGAGGCGGAAGTACAGGTCCTGGCGGAAGGCGCCCTCGCGGACGGCCTCGCGGAGGTTCTTGTTGGTGGCGGCCACGAAACGCAGATCCACATGAATGTCCTTGAGGCCGCCCAGGCGGCGGAAGCTCTGGTCTTCCAGAACGCGCAGCAGCTTGGCCTGCAAGGTCAGGGGGATCTCGCCGATCTCATCCAGGAACAAGGTGCCCTTGTCGGCCAGTTCGAACAGGCCGCGCTTCTGGGCCCGGGCATCCGTGAAGGCGCCTTTTTCGTAGCCGAACAATTCGCTTTCCAGGAGGGTTTCGGGGATGGCCGCGCAGTTGATGGCAATGAAGGGCTCGGCCTGGCGGGGGCTTTCGTAGTGCAGGGTCTTGGCGATCAGGTCCTTGCCGGTGCCGTTCTCGCCTTCCAGCAAGACCGTGGTGGCCTCACTGGAGGCCACCTTGCGGACGAAACTGAGCACTTCCCGCATGGCCGCGGAATCGGCGATCACCTCCCGCTTCATGGGCGTGACCTCTTCGGTGAGGTCTTTGATGGTGGCCACCACGCCGGCCATCTCCCCGTCGTCGTTGAAGACCTGAGAGGTGCGGATGAGGACCAGCCTCTCGCGTCCGTCATCGGTGTGCAGGCGCACCGTGGCGTGGGGGACCGCGGGCGCCTGGTTCAAACCCTCCAGCAGGCCGCAACCGGCCTCACAGGCCGAGCAGCGAAACACTTCCTGGCAGCTCCGGCCCACCACGTCTTCGGCATCCACGCCGAACAGTTTCTCGGCGGCCCGGTTGATGCCGCTGATGGCTAAGTCCTTGTCATACAAAACCAGGGCGTCCGAGAGCTGATCGAAAACGGCTTCCAGAACGTTTGCCTGCCGCCACTTCGGAAGAAGTTTGGAGATTGAAAGGGAATGCACTCGGAGAACCCCGTAACTCACATTGTACCGCAGACTGGGTGATTTCACCCAGCGGGACGGTCGCGGGTCGTAATGCCTCAGTCTCTGGAGGCTGGCGTGGGATAAGCTTCAGCTTGTCTCGCGCTGTAGTGGAGAATGGGCCAGACAAGCTAAAGCTTATCCCACGAGGGTGCCAATATCCCCCGGAGACTGAGGCATTACTCTGGAGCAGAAGGTGCTTTCGGGCCGGGGGCGTCCGCGAGCGGTACAGATTGCTGAAGGCTGGCGGCGTTGGTGTGGGTCACCATACGCAACTGGCTGGATGGCATGGGGATTTGCCCCCTTGCGGCCTTCTCGGATATCGTGTTTGACCACAATGAGATAGCGGAAGTAGTTGTCTCCTCTGGTGTGGCTATTCGATTGCTAAGTCCTCAGTGGAAGGAAAGATGCAGAATTTGCGGTTTGTTTTCCCGGTCGCTGTTTTGTGCGCCGGACTGACGGTGTCTTCGGTGTCGTTTGCCAAGCCGGAGTACACCAAGAAGGAGAACGGAGCCAAGTGCGCCGTGTGCCACAGCAAAGGCAAGGAACTGAACAAAGTTGGCGAGTGCTACAAGACCAACAAGTCGTTGAAGGCTTGCCAGGAGCAGAAGTAGGGCGCAGGCTCCGCAGGGGAGCCCGAGGAAATGGAGACGGTCCAACTGGTCATCCGCGACAGCCGCTACGCGGCCTCTCTCCAGGAACTTCTGGAGCGGAGCGGGCACCGCAGGGTGCATTGTGTGGAAGCGCCGGATCCGCGTCAGCAAGGCGTGATCGTGGTGGATTCCGATGGTTTGGACCATCTGCCGTCTCCGCTCCTCAATCCCGAGCGGGTGGTTCTGATCACCAGGAACGATCCGCACCACCTGTCCAAAGCCTGGGAGGCAGGCATTCGCTCGGTGGTTTTCAGTGAGGACAACCTGAACACCGCGGTGCTGGCGATCATGGCGGCTGAACTGCGCGTGTCCAAACCGGACCTGCGCGTCTCCGGGAGCGGGATGCACAGCCGGGAAAGGAAGGACTGAGATGAGGCCGCGGGTGGACGAACTGGAAAGTATCGTCCGGAGCCGCATCTGCGCGGTTTGCAGCCAGCGGGGCAGCCAGGAAAGTTGCACTCCGGAAGATGCCGGAGGCTGCTCGTTGTTTCAGCTTTTCCCGCTGGTGGCGCAGGCCATCCTGGCGACTGACAGCCCGGACCTGGAGGACTACCTGCGGGCCATCCGGGAAAACGTCTGCGCGGTGTGCCTGGAGCAGGCCTTGGACGGGTCCTGCGAGCGGCGTGGCGGGATGCGCTGCGCTCTGGATAGTTACCTGCGGCAGGTGGTGGCGATCATTGAAGAGGCCAGCGGGCGGCGCTTCGAGCGCCGGAAGGTGGAGCTGCTTTTGGGCGTCGAACATTAATCGAGGACTTATGAATACGCTATATCCCTATCTTGCAGTCTGGGCCGTGCTGGTGGTGATCCTGGTGGTTCTGTACATCTACCGGAGGCGCATCGCGCTGAAGGACGACGAAACCCTGCACGTGCTGGACGCTGACGTTGGCATGGTGGCTCAGCAGGCCACCGTGGCAAAGAAACTGGAGGTCGTCGACCGGTGGGGCAAGATCCTCACCATTCTGGTCGTGCTTTACTCGCTGGCCCTGGCGGCCTTGTACATCTACGTCGTCTGGCAGGAGAGCACCAAGGTCACGCTGGGCTGAGCGGACACGGAGACGGGTTGTTTTTGAAAGATCCACGCGTAGTAATGCCTCAGTCTCCGAGGGCCCGGGTGGGATGAGCTTCAGCTTGTCTGGGGCTGGAGTCGAGAATGGGCCAGACAAGCTGAAACCTATCCCACGTTGCATCCGGCGCCCCCCGGAGACTGAGGCATTACCATGCGTACCCCTGTTGTCTTGACGATACTGGGGGTCGCCTTTTGGGGTACGGTTTCCTTCAGCCTGGCCGAGAGCGCAGAGGAAAGTTGTTCGGGCTGCCACGACCAGGCCAAGAAGGTGCAAACCTCCGCTCACGCGGGACTGGGCTGCGCTTCCTGCCATACCAAGCATGAAGCCTACCCGCACCCCACGGGCGTTCCCAAACCTGATTGCGCGCAGTGTCACTCGGAGGTCGCCGCCGAGCACGCCCGCAGTGCGCATGGCCGGGCCCTCGGCCGGGGCAACGCCGCGGCGCCGACCTGCTCGGTCTGCCACGGCGGCGCGCACGAGGTCAAGGACCCCAAAGCTGCGGAATTCCACAGCGGCATACCCGAGACCTGCGGGATGTGCCATACCGAGATCACCGGGCAATTCCGCAACAGCGTCCACGGTCAGGCGGTGGCCAAGGGAGTGGCCGCCTCGCCGGTATGCACCAACTGCCACGGCGAGCATTCCATCCTCTCCCCGGAGAGCGAAGCCTCCCCGGTCAACCCCCGACATATCCGGGAGACCTGCGCGCAGTGCCACGGCAACGTGCAGCTCTCCCGGCGGTTCGGGCTGGCGGCCGACCGGATCATCAGTTTCGACGCCTCCTTCCATGGGCTAGCCGCCAAGTCGGGCTCGCAATTGGTGGCCAACTGCGCCAGTTGCCATGGGGTACACAACATCCTGCCCTCTTCCGACCCGCGCTCCAGCGTCAACCCCAAGAACCTGCCGGCCACCTGCGGACATTGCCATCCCGGGGCGGGGACGCGTTTCGCGCTGGGCTCGATTCACCAATCCCAAGGGCGCGCTGAGCCGCCCTCGGTGGCATGGGTGCGGTACGGCTATGGGGTGCTGATCCCGCTGCTGGTGGGTTTCATGTTCGTACACAACTTCGGGGACTGGCTGCGGAAGCTGGCGCGGCGCCGGTTCGGGCGTCCGCCGGCTGCCAGCGGGGCCGGCCAGCCCGAGGTCCGGATGTACGGCTTCGAGCGGATCCAGCACGCGCTGCTGGCGCTGTCATTCATGGTGCTGGCCTGGACTGGTTTCGCTCTGAAGTATCCGGATCAGTGGTGGGCGCGGCCGCTGGTGCTGTGGGAACGCTACTGGCCGGTGCGGGGCACGATCCACCGCATCGCCTCGGTGGTCTTTCTGGTGGTGGCAGCCATGCACGTGGTCTCTCTCATCGTCAGCCGGCGTCTGCGACTTCACTGGCAGACTCTGTGGCCGCGGCGAAGCGACCTCCCCGAGGGACTGGGCGGCTTTCTGTACAACCTGGGGCTGCTCGGTCACAAGCCCAGGATCTCGCCGCACAGCTACATCGAGAAAATGGAGTACTGGGCGGTGGTGTGGGGCGGCGTAGTCATGGCCCTAACCGGGCTGATGCTATGGGCCAACAATGTGACCCTGACTTGGTTGCCCAAGAGCGCCCTGGACTTCGCTACCGCGGTGCACTTCTATGAAGCAGTCCTGGCCACCCTGGCCATTGTGGTGTGGCACTTCTACACGGTGATCTTCGATCCCGATGTCTACCCTCTGGAGACGGCATTCCTGACTGGCGTCAGCGTCAAACCGCATCCATCGGAAGGGCCCGAGCCGGGGAGCGGAGGAACCGCTAGACTGAGCGAAGAGAGCAGCGACCATGCCTCTGCCGAGCCGTAGATTTCCAGGCTGGCTCTCGCCGGTCATCCATCTGGCCAACAACTGGTTGAGCCGGGTGGGTGTGGCGCTGGTCACCAGCGGCGGGATTCTGTGGCTGTTCCTGCTGCCCTCCAGCCTGAGAGGGGAGGCGCAGCACCCCTATCTGGGCATTCTGGCCTTCCTGGTTCTTCCGGGAGTCTTTTTTCTGGGTTTGGCACTGATTCCGGCTGGGATTTGGCTGCGCAACCGGCGGGAGCACCGCCTGGGCGCGTATCCGGCCCGTTTCCTACCCCTGGATTCCACCAACCCGGAACTGCGGCGCCTGCTGGTGTTCATCGGGGTGACCAGCTTGGCGAACCTGCTCATCGGCAGCCAGTTGGTCTATCGGGCGGTGACCTACATGGATGGGGTGACTTTCTGCGGGCAAACCTGCCACAGCGTGATGCAGCCGGAGTACGCCGCCTACCAGAACTCGCCGCATTCGCGGGTGGAGTGCGTGGCGTGCCACATCGGTCCGGGGGCCTCCTGGTTTGTGCGCAGCAAGCTGTCGGGTGTCGGCCAGGTCTTCGCGGTGACGTTCAACACGTATCCCCGGCCGATCCCCACGCCGGTGCGCAACCTGCGCCCTGCCCGCGAGACTTGCGAGGCCTGCCACTGGCCCCAGAAGTTCGGCGAGGACCGTATCCAGGTCCTGTCGAAGTACGCCGATGACGAAGCCAACAGCCGCACCCAGACGGTGCTGCTGATGCTGATTGGGGGCGGGCGCGTGAGCCGGGGGATCCACGGCGCGCACCTGGGACCCGGGATCACCATCCAATATTCACCTGCCGACGAGAGCCGCCAGACCATCCCGCGGGTGGAGTACCACAACCGCGCCACCGGGCGCTCGGCCGTCTATCTGGCCGCCGCCGCCAACTCTGACCTGGCCGCTAAGCTGCCCAAGCGCCTGATGGATTGCATGGATTGCCACAACCGCCCGACCCATGCCTTCGAGATGCCGGAGGGGGCCGTGGACCGCGCCATGGCCGCCGGGCTGATCTCTGCTGCCTTGCCGTTCGCCAAGAAGACCAGCGTCGAGATTCTCCGCAAGGAGTACAGGACGCAAGGGGAAGCGGCGGCGGCCATCCCGGCCGGTTTCGCAGGCTACTACCGGCGGGCCCACGCGGCGATTTACGAGCCGCGCCGCGCGGAGATTACCCGGTCCGCCCAGGCGCTGCTGGCGATTTACCAGCGCAATGTCTTCCCGGAGATGAAAGTGACCTGGGGAACTTACCCCAACAATTTGGGGCACTCCGATTTCACGGGGTGTTTCCGCTGCCACGACGACGCCCACTCCAGCCCGGACGGCAAGAAGATCACCCAAGACTGCAACACCTGCCACCGCCTGCTGGCCATGGAAGAAGCGGCGCCCAAAATTCTTACCGATCTGGGCCTGGCAGAAGAATCGGCCAAGCAGTAAACTTACGGTGGTATGCTCCCGCTCAGCAAAATCCTGCTGCCAGTGGATTTCTCAGAGCGCTGCCTGGGCGCCACCCGCTACGCGCAAGCCTTGGCCAGCCATTTCGATGCCGAGATCACACTGCTGCACGTTCTGGAGCCGATGCGATACGAGTTCAGCACCCTGGAGTTTGGCGGCACGGTCATGAACGACCTGGTGGCCAACCGGTCGGCGCAGGCGCGCAAGCAGCTCGAGGCCTTTCTGAGGGAGGAACTCAGCGGGGTGCGCGTCAAGCGGGTCCTGCTGGAAGGCGACCCGGCCCAGAAGATCGTCCAGTACGCCCAAGCCGAGCAGATCGACGTGATCACCATGCCCACCCACGGCTATGGCCCGTTCCGGCGGTTCATTCTGGGCTCGGTAACGGCCAAAATCCTGCACGACGCCGATTGCCCGGTGTGGACCGGTGTGCATATGGAAGAAGCGCCGGCCGCCCGCTCGATCGCCTTCCGCAATATCCTCTGTGCGGTGGACCTGGGGCCGCAGAGCCGCCGGGCGCTCACCTGGGCCGCGCAGGTGGCCGCGGAGTTCGGCGCCCGCCTCATCCTGGTGCATGCCGTACCCTCCATCGAGGTTCGCCCTGGGGAGTACTTCGATCAGAAGCTGACGGCGGAACTGGAGAAGGCGGCCCGCGAGGAGCTCCGGAATCTGGAACAGGGCCTGAACTCGCAGGCCGAAGTCTTCGTCGAGGGCGGGGACCCGCCCAAGGTGGTCTGCCGGGCCGTCGAGCAATTCCGCGCTGACCTGCTGGTGATCGGACGCGGTTCGGCAGCCGGCATTTTCGGCCGCCTGCGCACCAACGCCTACGCCATCATCCGGCAGTCCCCCTGCCCGGTGGTCAGCGTCTAGCCCGGATTTCTCAGCGCGCCCTAAGGGCGCAGATTGCCAGTGGGGAGAGGACCCACTCGAGTAGTTGTTGGTAGGACTCGATAGCTTGCGAGCGTTCGAGCCGGGAAACCGGCGAGGGCGGAGCCTCGCGATGAAGCCCACGCTGAGTGGGTGAGCAACCTGGCAGGCCGTAACGCGTGTGAAGCTTGAGCAGGCCTCGAAAGTGAAGATGTGGACGCCGACCCGCCTGAGAAACGGGGAAGGCTGTACGGACAGGGAAGAAGCCCGGCGCGGGAGCGCGCCAACTCGGCAACCAACAGGCGCCTGTTTCCGGTCCACCGGGGTAGTGAGCACGGCAGGTAGGGAAGGTGATCTGGGTCAGTGGGGGAGGCTCGGGGCTGACGGGAGTCGCGGATCCGAAGGTCGCCAGAAAGGGCGGCGGCCAGCCTGGGAGTCGGAGAGGGCCATACGACCGACGAGGCCAGGTAATTCAAGCTGTATCGCAAGGCGAAGAACGAGCCGGGGTACCGCTTCTACCTGCTCTACGACAAGATCTATCGCGAAGACATTCTGGCCCATGCCTACGAACGGGCGCGCGCCAACCAGGGGGCACCGGGCGTAGATGGGCAGAGATTCTAGGAAATCGAGTCACGGGGTTTGGCGGAGTGGTTGACCGGCATCCGACAGGAGTTGCGCAACCAGACGTACCAACCACAGCCGGTGCGGCGGGTGATGATCCCGAAGCCCGGAGGCGGCGAGCGGCCGCTCGGGATTCCGACGGTGGCTTCATAATGCACCTCCGCCAGTCGCGTTTAGGGGTGCTTTGCCATTCTGGATTCTGCTTGAGTTGTGCACCCAGTCTCGGAGTTTCTGATCGTCTGATGCGTTGAGTGTAATCCAATACGGCCTTCCACTGTTAAGCCGGCGCGCCTGGA
>Ga0315280_10009284_pt1 | contig 12661 bp, 14 predicted proteins | sample YL17G06_40_MG_FD_203697 | JGI IMG/M metagenome (GOLD analysis project Ga0315280, IMG submission 203697) | Sediment microbial communities from Yellowstone Lake, YNP, Wyoming, USA - YL17G06_40 | ecosystem: Environmental > Aquatic > Freshwater > Lake > Sediment | place: USA: Wyoming | collected... | reverse complement strand
TTAGGGGTGCACATCGCGGGACACCACGCCAGTTCACTCATTGCAGAAGCTGCTTTGGCAATTCAGGCTGGATTAAAGGTAAAGGACATTGAGGAAACCATCCATGCCCATCCCACCATGCCAGAGGTATTGCTGGAGACAGCCCAGGCAATTCATGACCGAGCTATCCATATCCCTACATCTGTTCAGCACAAGAGTTGAATTATTATGGCGAGGAAGGTGGTTTAGAAATGCTTGAAAATGACATTAAACAGATTGTGATCGATGGTCACAAGATTAGTCTTGTCGGTCTGCAGGAGAGTTTCATCCGGATTAAGGAAATGGGAATAAAGGATAGGGCACAGTTAAAAGAACAAATCGTCAGAGAGATAGAAAAGCAGAACTACATTGCTCCTTCATTCAAGGAGAAGTATGCAGCTGCCCTTTATGAGGAGTATCAACTTTTCATTGGCGAGATAAAGGAGAGAAGGGAAAGTGGACCGCTCACCATCCGGGTAATCGGGCCGGGATGCTATAACTGTGAACGGTTATTTGAACTGACCCTGCAGGTCATTTCTGAAATGGGCATTTCTGCAGATTTAGGGAAACTTACTGACCCTGCAGACAAAGCAAAGTTTGGCATCACCGCTACACCCGCTCTCATTGTCAATCATAAAGTTAAGGTAGTGGGACGAGTTCCCTCAAAGGAAGAAATCAGACAGTGGATTAAGGGTGCAATTTCTTAAGTAGAGAGGAGTTTATAGAATGAAAACTTTGAGTGGTTTACGATTCTTAAAGGTTGTTTTATTCGCAGCGTTTTTTCTTTTTTTTGCGCTGGGAGTCTCCCCGGCTCAGGAGGAAAAAGGAGAGGGGTCAAAGATTTCCATTGATAACCCCTCATATGATCTCGGTGAAATTGACGAAGGTTCTCCCATAACCCACACCTATATCTTGAAAAATAATGGCAAGGAAGATTTGAAGATAGAAAAAGTACAACCTACCTGAGGGTGTACTATAGCTGAGTTCACTCGGCTTGTACCTCCCGGGAAGGAGGGGAAAATAACTCTTAATGTTGATAGTAATAAGGTGAAGGGTACTTTCACAAAGACTGCGACTGTTTATTTCAACGATCCCGAAAAATCTACTTTTACTATGCAAATAAAAGGAACTATTAGGAGATGGATAATTATTGAGCCGTCTGAAATGGTTCAACTCGATGGATTTGCGGGAGAGGAAGTAAAAAAGGTACTGACTATAAAAACAAGAGATGAAGCGCCTTTTAAGATTGAAAAGATTGATTCAACCCTGGGAGAAAGGGTTAAAGCGAACCTTAAGATGGTCAAAGAAAATTCAGTTTATGAACTGGAAATTACCAAAGTCTCCTCCGTAAATGACACACTTGTTGGTGCCATTACTCTTTTTACCAACCTGCAGAAAAAGCCAACTGTTACTATCAATGTAAAAGGAACCGTGAGAAGGGAGGTTATGGTAACACCCAGCATGGTTAACTTCGGAAATGTAGATGCATCAAAGGGTGAAATTTTAGAAAACTATTTAAGGAGAATAGTAATTGTAGAGAGGGGTAGAGGAGAAGGCTTCTTAATAAAGAAAGTAAAATTTAACTCTGATATGTTTAGATCAGAGATTGAAGCAATTCAAGAAGGCAAAAAATATAAGTTGACCATCATCCTTGATAAAAAGAATCTTAAGAAAGGTAATTTTGATGAAGAGATGACCATTGATACAAACTATGAAAGGGCTCCCATTTTAAAAGTAGCTCTAAAAGGGAATATTCTGTAGCTTTTTAAGTCCAGAACTCCGAGAAAAAAGTCTTATGTGGGAGGTGGATTGCCAGAAGTTAGTGTTTGCACGCGGATAGGATTCATGAAGGTCTCAAAGACATGATCCTCAAAAAGATGTCTATACATAGTGCGTAACGGGGGAATTTTAATAATGGAAAAAATTTTTCTTGACAAACAGAAACATTTAATATATCCGTATATACGGATATAAGGAATTAGTTACAAGGAATTATTTATGGAACAGTTAGTCCAGTGTTTTAAAGCACTCTCAGAAAAAATGAGACTTAGAATTGTTATGCTTCTTTTTGAGGGTGAACTTTGTGTTTGTGATTTAATGATCATATTGGAGGAACCACAGTCCAAGGTATCGAGGCATCTTGCCTATTTGAAACATTCCGGACTCGTCGATAGCAAACGGGTAGGGGTATGGATGCACTATTCTTTAAAAGAATCGATGGATGGGGCATGCAGGTATCAGCTCAATTTTATAAAGGAACAAATATCCCATCGTCCTCAATTTAGCAAGGATAGAGAGAAATTGCAGGAACTGAAGAAACAGGATGCTCGATGCAAGGCTGCAATGGTCTCAGAGGCAGCTCGTCGGCTAAGGATTCCTATTCATGCAGGAAGTGAGTAATTTTTCGTGAAGAGGGGCTTAATTGAGAGACAAAAATAGAGGAAATATAGACAAGGGGAATTAATTTAAAAAAATTTTTGTGAACAGATAACTGTTTATGCAGATAAACATATATCTTCTAAAGATTACTTTTGGGGAGTAGTAAATTACCAATAGTCTTACGAGTTAACTCATAGAAGAAAGGAGGATGGAAATGATTAACAAAAAAAAGTTTGTTCAGCAACTCATGGAGGGCAGCATGAAATTTTCGTCATACTTTCTGGAAGAGGCCATGCTCAGTGATACTTTGCGCGGACAGGTTATGAACGAATTCAGGAACCGGATTCTCACCCAGTACAAAACTTCCAATTACCCTGGATTGCCAGACCAGGTGCGGCAGGATAAGATAGATATGGCAATAGCTTTGCTTGAATCTGCCAATCGAGCCCTGGAACGGAAACAAATTTCTGGCAAGGTCTTACACAAATTGTTGAAGACGTTCCTTGCCAACATGATCTTGGATAAAGACGAAAGGGCAAATACCGCTGCACGACGCTTTGCGCAGAGGCATGGGGCTCCACCCCCTGGGGTAATAGTTATCAGTCCCACCAAGACCTGTAATCTCCATTGTGTTGGCTGCTATGCCAGCTCCGGACCGGGTGGTGATCATCTGGAGTGGGATATTTTCGACCGGCTCATAACCGAAGGCAAAAAGTTATGGGGTCTAAGATTCTTCACCATCTCAGGCGGGGAGCCGCTGGCTTATCGTTCGCAGGGCAAAGACCTTATCGATGCAGCCGTCAAACACTCTGATTGTTTTTTTATGATGTACACCAACGGGACATTGATTGATAAGCGAATAACAGAGCGCATGGCCGAAGCCGGAAACCTAATTCCTGCCATCTCGGTAGAGGGTTTTGAGGCCCGTACCGACAAACGGCGTGGGGCAGGTGTTTTCCAGCTTGTGCTGGCGGCTATGGCCAATCTGAGACAGGCTGGGATACCCTTTGGCATTTCACTGACTGCTACCCGCCATAATGCGGAGGAGATTCTTTCCGACGAGTTCATCAACTTCTTTTTCAATGACCAGCAGGCCGTCTTTGGCTGGCTGTTCCAGTATATGCCCATCGGCCGGAGCTACACTCTTGACCTGCTTGTCACGCCGGAACAGCGGTTGTTGATGTGGCGGCGTACCTGGCAGATTATCCGAGAACGGAAGATCATGCTCGCCGATTTCTGGAATTGCGGTACGGTGGCTGACGGATGCATTGCAGCTGGACGGAGTAGAGGGTATCTGTATATTGATTGGAATGGTAAAGTGACGCCCTGTGCCTTCGTGCCGTATTCCCCTGCTAATATCCATGAAATTTATCAGCGCGGTGGCACTCTGGACGATATCTATGAGCTTCCTTACTTGAGAGCCATCCGACAATGGCAGTGGGAATATGCTCTGGGAAAAGAGAAACCAGAAAAGTGCGGCAACTTGCTCCTTCCCTGCTCGCTGAGAGATAACTTTGCTATGGGTCGGGGGCTGATTGATACATATCACCCCGAACCAGAGGATGAGGCTGCGACTGAGGCACTCAGGGATGATGATTACTACAAGGGAATGATTGCTTATAATGAAGCACTGCGCAAGCTGTTAGACCCCATCTGGGAGCAGGAATATCTTCAGAAAATCATGAGCATGCCGCTTGAGCAGGATGGCCGGTTGCAGCTTGGATTTTGACGAGTCCAAGCCCCTGTTGGCAGCGGTTTCATAGAGGAAGAAGAAGGCCTATTCATGCGCATCCTGCTGGTATACCCTGACCAGAATCGGACTATGGGCCTCCAACAGTTGGCCCGACTTGAACCCCTCGGCCTGGAGATGATCGCTGGAGCACTCCATAACCGGCACGAAGTGGCGATCTTAGACATGCGTCTAAAGCCCGATGCATTGACTTCAATACTCGCCGATTTCCAGTCCTATCTGGTGGGTATTAGTTCAACCTTCACGGTAGATATCTATCAGGCCATTAGTGTTGCAGAGGCTGTTAAGGCATTTGACCAGCATATTTTCGTCTTCATAGGTGGTCATCACCCTTCACTATGCCCTGAGGACTTTTACCATCCCGCAGTGGATGCTATTGTAGTGGGGGAGGGTGAACATACCATGCAGGAGCTGGTGGACTGTCTGGCTGCTGGAGATGATCCTGACCGAGTGCCAGGCTTGGTGCTCAACCGGCCTGAAAGACAGTACTTCACCGGCCCACAGCCGCTGATTAAAAATCTGGATGTTCTCCCATACCCAAAACGCTCTCTGGTTGAATCTTACCGTAAGCATTATCACTTAGTCCTGAACCGACCCGTAGCCCTGCTGGAGACAACGCGAGGCTGCCCGCACCGTTGCCGTTTCTGTTCCGTCTGGAAATTTTACCAGGAACGTGTGCGCATCAAGAGTCCACAGCGGGTGATTGAGGAGCTAACAGCCATCGAGGAACCGTATGTATTCTTCACCGACGACAATTTTCTCTCTGACGTCAATCGGGCGAGGGAAATCGCTTGTTTGATCAGGGAGCGGGGCATCCGCAAGAGTTACACTATTCAAGCTCGCAGTGACGCCATCGTCAGTCATCCCGAGATCATCACTCAGTGGCGGGAAGCGGGGCTGAGCTGTGTCTTCATCGGTTTTGAGAAACCAGATCAAACAGCTCTGGGTGCAGTGGACAAAAAAAACTCAGTGGAAAACAACGAGGCAGCTTTAAAGGTCTTGCGGCAGGAGGGGATCGAGCCAGTCGCTTCCTTTATTGCCGATCCCGATTACGGGCATGATGATTTTGTAAATCTGCGGGCTTACGTTCGGCGGCTAAAATTGAGGTTCCCAGCCTTCACTGTACTCACCCCCCTGCCAGGTACAGCTTTGTTCGAGGAGGTTAAGGAGCAGCTTACTACAGCCAATTTTGAGTTATTTGATCTGCTTCACGCCGTGCTGCCCACCAAGCTTCCACTGACTAAATTCTACAAAGAAATGGCCAGTTTGTGGCGAGAGGCTTATCCCTCCTGGAGATTGAACTTGATAAGGATGTATCTTTTTCTGCGAGATCTATGGTTGAGGAGCCCGGGACCTCAGCATTGGCAAAGGGTACTGGCCGAAGGTAGGCGCCTGGCAGATGCCCAGACCTACTTGAGGGGTTGAGCCCAACTTCAAAGTGGCGTATAGTGTAAATAGACTGCTGCACACGGAAGGAAATAATGAATGTGCCTGAAGGATGAAATTGCCAGCTTTATGAAATCAATGATAGAGACTCACAGATACAGAGGTGCCGTAATTGGAATAAGCGGCGGTATTGATTCTGCAGTGGTTGGTGCTTTGACTGTTCAGGCAATCGGCAAAGAAAAGGTCCTTGGGCTTCTTCTGCCCGAGAGAGATTCAGCCCCAGAAACATTAAAAGACTCTCTCATGATCTGTGATTATCTTGGGATAGACCGAATTGTCAAACCGATCACAGGAATACTGAGATCCATGGGGGTTTACCGGCTCCAGCCGCCAGCCCTTTTTATCCCACGGAAGATCCAGGAAAAATATGTGAAGAATAAGTTGAAAGCGATGACAAAGGACGATATCTTTTTGCAGGATCTTCGAAACAATGGAGATCAGGCCTTTCTTAAAGGAGTAGCCTATTACCGGGCCAAGCACAGGGTGAGAATGGTTTGTCTCTATCTTGAAGCGGAGAAAAGAAATTTTGCGGTAGTTGGAGCAAGCAACCGTACTGAGGCGCGTACCGGCTTTTATGTAAAGTGGGGAGATGATTCGGCAGATATTGAACCTATCTTACATCTTTACAAAACTCAGGTTTATCAGCTCGCGGAAGAGTTAGAAATACCAGAAAGGGTAAGGATGAAAGCTCCTTCGCCTGATCTTGTTCCAGGGATAACCGATGAAGACGTACTGGGTATGAATTATTCAGAACTTGATTCTATCCTGATGAAGATAGAAGACGGGGAAGATTTATCCGAAATAGAACCAGAAAAAATTAAAAGGGTAAGACAAATATTAGAGGCAGCAGAAAAAAGAAAACTCAGAAATCTTTCTCTGGGGAAATTGAGTAATTGAATAGGAGGTGGAGTATGGTAAGAACATCTGAGAAAAAAACAAAGGCGAAGAAAATAGAGTTCAGCTTGTCAGCACCGCAGGCACGAAGTGTATTTGTGGCAGGGGATTTCACTGAGTGGAATCCGTCTTCGCATCCCTTGAAGCAGGATAAGAAGGGGGTATGGAGAATCTCCCTGAGACTCAATCCAGGTCAGTATGAGTATAGATTCTTTGTAGATGGAGAATGGCAAAATGACCCCAACTGCTGCTCTTTTAGAGAGAACCCTTTTGGTACGTCAAATTGTTTAAAAATTGTAGAATAAGCGTGGGAACATTTTGCCATTTAGAAGACAAAAATGGATGCTCAAAAACTAAAATTAGAAGAAGAGAACCAGGTCAGACGTTACCAGGAGCTTCTGGAAATCGCTCGTTTGGTGAGCTGGTGTACGAATCGGGACTACCTCATCAAGAGCTGTCTTGACCATCTAAGCCAAAGACTGGGGAAGCGGGCGCGCTGTGTCCTCATGGAAGGGGAGGAACTGAAACTGAGCTGCTGGACAGGTAAGTATAACTGTCCCATAGAACAGGTCCCGATTTGCAAGGAAAGCATTGTGTGGGAGGTTGTTAATGAGGGGACACCCATTAACCTGACCGATCCACGACAGACGAATGGTTATCTGCATACCCTGGCAGAACACATCAAGGTCAAGGCCATCATCCCGCTCAGGTATGTGGATCCGCTAACCCAGGAGGAAAAAAGAGTGGGTGCCTTAATTGTCGATTCTGGTAAAGAGGGGTTTCCTATCTCAGAAGGAGATTTTGAGTATCTGAAGGTGGTGGGGGAGTTGATTGGGGCGGCTGCTGGTAAAGCTGAATTAGTAGAGCAATTGGTGGAGTCATACCGACGGAAGGAGGCCATGGTCAGGGAGGCGGTTCACGTGCTGCGAAACGCTACCGTGGCGATCGGAGGATTCTCTCGTCGTATAGCCCAGTTAGCAAAGAATACGGACCTGGCCCAGGCAGCCAGAAGCGTTCTGGAAGAGGCCCAGGTATTGGAAGTTTATCTGGAGCGATTTGAAAAGTATATAAAAATCTGAGCGTTCGAAGTACAAAAGTTGCTAACACTTTGATATCTTCTGTAAATAGGAGGTGAAATGGTTGGAATTCTCATTGTGACTCACGGAGATTTAGCTAAATCACTGATCTCAACCGGTGAGCTCATCATTGGTGAATTGAAGATGACCGGTGCAGTTTCCATCAGGCCAAAAGAGAGCAAGGAAGCTGTAAGAGTCCGAATTCAAGAGGAGATGGCTAAAGTGGACGAAGGAGATGGTGTGGTAATTCTCACGGATATATTAGGAGGAACACCAACAAATCAAAGTTTACCATTATTGTAACGAGAGCAAGTGGAGGTTGTAACAGGGGTAAATATCTCTATGTTACTGGCAGTTTCCTGTTATCGAGAGGGTAAACCAGTAAAAGAGAGGATATGAATCATGAAAACAAACAGCAGTGTCGAGAATACGCAGCTAACCTTGTCTCTGCTTCGCGAGATTCTTAATGATGAGGCTGTGCATGACATACGAGTTCGCTTGTGGGATGGAACCTGCTTTCCTGACGCTACGCCTCGGAAGGCCACGCTCGTCCTGAAGCACCCCGGTTCGCTACGGAGCATGTTGCTTCCCGGCACGGAAGTTAGATTGGCCGAAGCCTATTTGTTTGATGATTTTGACATTGAAGGAACCGTGGAAGAGATCTTCTGCTTGGAAGACTTGCTGACGAACAGGTCAAACAGCGTTCTGAAGAAGTTGCGCGCCGCAGGAAAACTGCTGAAACTCCCCGCCGGTCCAAAGCATCAGAATGCTCGGCGAGGGCCGGCCAACTTGAAAGGAAAACTCCATTCCATCAAGCGGGACAGGGAGGCGGTGACTTACCATTATGATGTTTCCAATGATTTCTATGCCTTGTGGCTGGACCGGAACATGGTGTATTCTTGCGCCTATTTCCAAACGCCGGAAGTATCGTTGGATCAGGCCCAGGAAGACAAGTTGAATTACATTTGCCGGAAACTCCGCTTAAAACCAGGGCAACGCTTGCTGGATATCGGCTGTGGTTGGGGCGGGCTGGCTCTGCATGCCGCTCGGCATTATGGCGTCGATGTCACCGGAATCACCCTCAGCCAGCCCCAGGTCGAACTCGCCAACCAACGCATCGAGAGCGCCGGGGTGGCAGACCGATGTCGAGTGCTCTTGCGTGACTACCGCGAATTGGGTGAGCCGGGCGCCTATGACGCCCTGGTCAGCGTTGGGATGTTTGAACATGTGGGCGAACAATTGCTGGCGAGTTATTTTGCGAAAGCCTGGGAGTTGCTCAAACCGGGCGGAGTCTTTTTGAACCACGGGATTTCAGATCGGCACGGCGCAAAAAAAACTGAGAATAGGACTTCATTTGGTGACAACTATGTTTTTCCCGACGGCGAACTGGTGCCCATCTCTACGACTCTGGCCGCAGCGGAAGCGGCCGGATTTGAAGTTTGCGATGTGGAGAACCTGCGCGAGCACTATGCCCTGACATTGCGGCACTGGGTGCGGCGTTTGGAAGAACACCATGCCCAGGCACTGCAGTACGTCGATGAGCCGACGTACCGTGTGTGGCGGCTGTATATGTCGGGCGCCGCTTACCGTTTCAAGGTTGGGCGGGTGAACGTCTATCAATCCTTACTCGTTCGTCAGGATACAAAAGGGCACAGTTTGCAGCCTTTAACACGTGAAGACTGGTATTCAACTGAATCATTGAAAGAAAAAGGAGTGAGCTACGATGGAATTAGTGGACACCAAAGTTGAGGTATAATAACGAAACGGAGGTGCCAATGTTGGAAATAAAAAAGCAGAGTCTGATTCTTGAACCAGAGGAAGTTATGGAACTTGAACGGATCATAACAGATGAAGATCATGAGGGTGCATACACCTTCTTAAAGAAGAATATCTATAAGAAACTTCTCTTATCTCAGGAAAACCGTTTAAAGTCGCATTTGAATGGTCACAGTGATCCTGTTACAACGTTTTCTAAGGAAAAGGAGTGAACGGATAACACTTAAATTGTGGGAAGCGATTAAAGTCAATCAGGAGATAAAGGAAGATTTAATTCTTCTGTATCAAGATTTCTCGATATGGCAAGTTTGATGAGAGGAGGTGATGAGGATGGATAATGAAAAGAAAAAGAAAAAAGGACTTTTTTCTGTAATCAAGGAATCCATGACCAAAACTGGTGGTTGTTGCGGTCCGGGAGAAACGTGCGGTGGTTCTGTAAAGGAAAACGACAAGACAAAAGCTGAAGACGCTAAAAGTTCTGATAAAACCGGCAAGAAATAGAGGTTAAGGGGTATTCACTGTTCGTATCTGTGAATGTCTCCTTCCACTCTCAGAGAAAATTTAACGTATGCGGGAAAACCAGAAGGAAGAGTTTGTCCAATACCGGGAAATAGCTGTGCTGACTGTTGTTCCCTGTATTGTCGGTATTCTTATTCTGACAAGCTGGGCTTTGTCACATTGGGCAATTGGTCCATATTTCTTGAATGCGGGATTGGCGCTTATTGCCACGCTTTTTGGAGGCTTCCAGCGTTTCATCGCGGGTTTCAAAGACATCTATCACCGCAGAATAACGGTCAATGTATTTGTTACTGTTGCTCTCGTTGCCACAGTCGCCGTTGGTGAATTTCGACCGGCAGCGATCATTGTGTTTATTATGGCCGTAGCCGGTGCCTTTGAATCTTATACCCTGGACAAGAGTTGTAAGAACATCAGGAATCTGCTGGATCTAACTCCCAGGATGGCGACGGTTCGGCGGGGAGAGGAAGAGGCTGTCGTTCCCGTCAACGAGGTTCAGGTTGGGGATGTGGTGATCGTGAGGCCCGGGGAACGTATTCCCGTTGATGGGGTTGTGGTAGCCGGAGCAAGCAGCGTGGATCAGGCTCCCATAACTGGAGAGTCGATGCCAGTTGAGAAGTTCAGGGGGAGTGAGGTGTTCAGCGGGACTTTCAATGAGACGGGACGCCTGGAAGTTCGGACCACTAAGACCGGTGCGGACACCACGATAGCCAGAATTGTTCATCTCGTGGAACAAGCGCAGGAGACAAGGGCGCCTATCCAGAACATTGCCGACCGTTTTACCGTGTGGTTTCTGCCCACAGTGCTGGTGTTAGCGGTTATAGGTTATTTCACATCAGACAGTATCAAGGTCGCGGTGTCAATTCTTCTGGTGGCCTGTCCCTGCGCCTTCGCCATTGCCACCCCGACAGCAGTGACCGCGGGTATCTCCAATATGGCCCGCCGGGCGGTACTCGTCAAAGGAGGAATATTCTTCGAACTGGCCGGGAAAATCAGCGCCCTTCTGGTAGATAAGACGGGAACCTTCACCCTGGGAAGGCCGAAAGTGCTTGATGTCATCGCCTTTGACAGCCGGTCGGAAGATGATGTCCTGCGTCTGGCTGCAATAGCAGAGAAATATTCCGAGCATCCCCTGGCCAGATCGGTGATAGCCCTCGCAAAAGAACGTAACATCGAAGTGCCTGACCCGGACGAATTCAGGGTTGAGATTGGATTGGGCGTGACTGCCCGGTGGGGTGACAAAGAAATCCTGGTCGGCAAAGAAGAATTTCTGCGCGACAAGGGCGTCTCCATTAATAAAAATATGGAGGGCGCAGTTTTGGCTCAAGCTGAACAGGGAAGAACTGCTATCCTGGTGGCGAATGACATGAGGCCAGTCGGATTGATTGCGATTGCCGATGAGATTCGACCGGAGACGTCCCAGGCCATTGTGTCGTTGTACAATGTCATGGGCAATAAGAATATTATCATGCTCACCGGGGACAACCACAAGGTGGCGAGATCGGTTGCGGAGCAGATCGGTGTGGACAGTTTTCAGGCTGGTCTTCTCCCAGAGCAGAAGCAGGAGTTTGTAAAAAAGCTACAACTTGAGGGGCACACGGTCGGGATGATCGGTGACGGCATTAATGATGCCCCAGCCTTAGCCCTGGCGGATGTGGGGATTGCCATGGGACTGGCAGGTACGGATGTGGCTATCGAGACCGCAGATGTTACCTTGATGAACGATGACCTCTCTGGAGTAGTGGATTTTATGTGGATGTCACAGAAAGTATTTCGCCGTATCAAGCTCAACATCTTCTTTTCCATCATCTACAACGTGATAGGGCTTATTTTGGGAAGCCTGGGGATGCTCAGTCCAGTCGCGGCTGTGATCTTCCAGGAGGCTGGATGTATTACCGTGGTCTTCAGTTCCACGTTGTTGTTGTGGGCGAAACCTAAATAATGTGGCTTTAACTCAATAAAAAAGGTGCCTGATTTTCATTGACACAGAAATGAAGACTGAAAAACATACATATAGAAAATGCTCTAAATAGAGAGGCGCTTACCTACGTGATCCACCCCCAATTTGATCCAGTCGCTATTAATCTTGGTTTCTTACAGATCCGTTGGTATGGGTTAATGTATATACTTGGGTTTGTCTTTGCGCTCCTACTCGGCCGGTATCGCATTAGAACTATGCCGCAATTGGGTTGGAGTAATAAGGAACTGGATGACATGTTATTTTACAGCGCACTTGGTGTACTACTGGGTGGCCGACTGGGTTATGTGTTGTTTTATAAATGCACGTATTACCTTAAGCACCCACTGGAAGTTTTTTATGTGTGGGAGGGAGGTATGTCATTTCATGGTGGTTTTTTAGGTGTGGTCTTAATGATGTGGCTGATTTCTCACAGAATCGACAAGTTCTGGTTGAATATCACGGATTTCATCGCCCCCTTAGTGCCGTTAGGATTGGGGGCGGGTCGGATTGGGAATTTCATTAATGGAGAATTATGGGGGAGAAAAACCGACGTTCCGTGGAGCATGGTATTTCAACAAATAGATCTGTATCCACGTCACCCTTCGCAACTATATGAATTCGCGCTGGAGGGGTTGACTTTGTTTACAATTCTCTGGCTGTTTTCTAAAAAACTGCAGCCAACTGGAGCAGTGTCAGGATTATTTCTAATCTGCTACGGTACTTTCCGTTTCTTCGTGGAATTTACGCGCGAGCCGGATGATTTTCTTGGTCTGTTAACATTTGGATTGAGCATGGGCCAATGGTTAAGTCTGCCCATGATCATTGGTGGTCTCTTTATAATGTATT
>Ga0315280_10009283_pt1 | contig 12661 bp, 11 predicted proteins | sample YL17G06_40_MG_FD_203697 | JGI IMG/M metagenome (GOLD analysis project Ga0315280, IMG submission 203697) | Sediment microbial communities from Yellowstone Lake, YNP, Wyoming, USA - YL17G06_40 | ecosystem: Environmental > Aquatic > Freshwater > Lake > Sediment | place: USA: Wyoming | collected... | reverse complement strand
GGCTTCTAAGTTTGCGGCGGAGCAGTATTGTATGGTTTTTCAGCTGGCGTATGGGCTGGAGACGGTTGTTTTGCGTCTGTTTAATGTTTATGGTTCTCGGCAGGGGATTGGTGAATATGGTGGTGTGATTGCTCAGTTTGTGAGGCGTTTGCTTCGATCGATCGATGCGTGCAACTGTTCTAGGCCCCTCTATTTGGAGCCAAATATGCGGTTCAGTTTTTGGTTTTTGTGTCTTCTTTTACTTTGATTTCTATCCATTTGTAGGTTTTTTCTAGGCCTTCTTCGAGTGTGGCTTGGGGTTTCCAGTTTAGTACTTTTTTGACTAGTGTGAGGTCGGCGTTTCTGCCTCTTACTCCTTGTGGGGCTGTGGGGTCGTATTTTTTTGTTATTTTCTTTCCTGAGATTTTGATTATCATATCGGCGAGCTGGTCTATTGTTACTAGTCTGTCTGATCCGATGTTCATCGGTTTGTCGCAGTCAGATTCCATCAGCATTACCGTTCCCCGTATTGCATCGTCAATGTAACAGTAGGATCTTGTTTGCTTGCCGTCTCCCCAGATTGTTATAGTTCCTGGGTTATCAGTTTCAGCTACTTTTCTGCATAGAGCCGCTGGTGACTTCTCCCTTCCACCCTTGTAGGTTCCTTCAGGTCCATAGACGTTGTGATATCTAACTATGCGAATGTCGAGGCCGTGGTCTCTTTGATATGCCTCGCACATTTTTTCTGTATAGAGTTTTTCCCAGCCATAGAAGTTGTCTGGGTCTGCTGGGTATGCGTCTTCTTCTTTTAGGCCTTTTATGTTTGGGTCTGTTTGTCTGTATGTTGGATAGACGCAGGCTGAGCTGCTGAATAGGTATCTTTTTATTTTGTTTTGTCTGGCTGCTTCGAGCATGTAGGTGTTTATGAGTGTGTTGTCATGCATTACTTCGGCGCCGACCTCCGTGATGAATCCGATGCCACCCATATTGGCGGCTAGATTGTAGACTTTATCTATCCCTTTTATTGCTACAAGACAGTTTTCCCAGACTCGCAGGTCCATCTGTAATTTTTCGTTGCAATAGTTTTTTTGGATGTAGTCGTCGAATTTGGTGTCGACCACTCTAACAAAGTTTCCCTGCAAGTATAGATACCTAGCAAGATGGCTGCCGATGAAGCCGCCTCCGCCAGTAACCAAAATGTGCTCCATTTTACTGCACCAGATTGGTTGTTTGTGATTCGTATTGGTTCATGAACTTGTATTATAACTTTTGCTGAGGATTTCGGAGTCTGTAATGGATGTATGGCCATACGTTTTGTGATAGGCTATTACGAATAAATCTGCTCTTCTTTAGAAGCAAAATAGGGGTTTTAATATTTGGAAGCTATCTTTTGCCAAGGTTTTTGGAAGCTTTGGTTTCTTTTTAAAATTCTTTACACATAACAGCTCAAAAGCGTATTCTGTATAATGCAGAGTTATTTTCTGAGTTAGGTCTGAGACAAGTATGTTTAATAGTTTCGGTTTGAATTTTGGCACTCACTAAGCTATCCTCTGAAAAGATATTCATATATTCTTTTACACCTTTCACTCCATCTTTCTGTAGAAAAATTGATACAGAATGTCTTACAATTTCTTTTTAAAATTCTTAATCCTTCTCGTTTTAAGTTGAGACAGCGAACGATAGCATTTCGTAGAGAAAGTGCATTTTCAGGCTCGAAAGTTAACCCCAGTTGAAAGCTTCTTGTAAGTTCCCCTAATTGTCCCCCGTCACTAGCGATAATAGTCGCCCCGAATTTACACGCATCCCACAGCATAGCCCCGGATCTTCGTTCCAAAAATGTCTTATGATAAGATAATATAACAGCATCGGCGGCAGCGTAATAGAGTGGCTTCTCTTCTTCTGGAATATAATAATTTCTCACGATTAAATGTTTGTTAATTGATTTAACTTCATCAATTGTGCTAGAAGAAGCTTTTCCTGCAATTACGAGATAGACATCGGGTAAGTCTTGTGAAGCATAAGCAATAACTTTAAGGTCCTTTCCTGAATGTAACGAACCAAAAGAAAGAAGTAGAGCCTTATTTTTAGGTAACCTTAGAAGTTGTCTTGCTTCTTCCTTATGAAAGGCGTTGCCTACGTATTGAGTGGCCAAGGGAACATATATCACCCTCTTACAAAACAAGCCATCCATGACTCTTTCGTATTCCCTTTTGATTATCTCATTTTCACAAAGAAAAACGAAACGGTTTCTGAGTAAACTGCGGCGATAAATAGGTTGCCACATTTTAGCATAATCAACTTTCTGTAATATGCCTTTACTTGGGTCAACAGTCATATGAAGAACCCATTTATAGTCCTTAAGGAAAAAATTAAGAAAGAAAACAAGGAAAAGAAACGGATTTCCGTCCCTTAAATGGATTACGTCATATTTCATTTTCTTCTTCAAAAATATAGCTTTCGCCAGAGATGAAAATTGCTCTAAAAGAACTACAATATTTTGCGTCAGTATCCAATGGTTGAAGATTTTAGTAAAATACAAAATAAAGGCGGAAAATCTGCCTTGAGAAAGAACGGTTATCTGTTGTATTCGCGAAGGTTTTCCTTCTTCTGGTAATCCGTTGAAGGTTAATAAAGTGACATCGAAGCCAGCTCTAGTCAGTGCCATAGTTTCTGTGAGTATCGCGCTAGGACAATGCCCTCCGTGGTGGGCAAGAGGGCAAACATAAAGGATTTTTCTCCTTTTAGATGACTTGGAAATCATACTTATACTGCCTGTACGTCAAGGATTTAAAAAATATGGTAAGGAAAATTTAAAGGCAACATGTCGTTGCCTTCCTGTTCAGGGCAGAAGAGATCTATTTATAGCTATGTATGGGTTTGAAAGAACGAAATTGAAAAGATGCAAGTTTCTGTCGGATATTTTACGGAGTTTTTGGATTGCTTTTCTTTTATGTATAGTGTCTCTTAGAAGCCTTAAATTCCAAATGCACGCCCTTAAATATTGGAGAAGTCTTACTCGACCATTTCTCCTTTTGTTTTTCTCCAAACTAAAACAATTAAGTAAAGCTAGAAAAAACTTCAGAGGTATAAAGAGTTGATATAGTAGCAATGTTTCTTTTGAGCAGTTTTTTAAAATACTTCTTATCCAGTTTTTGTTTCGAAGTATATTCTATATTCGCTTTGCATCTGGCTTCCTGATCTATGATACGCTATCGCGTCTAGAACATACATTATCCTATACCCAGCTATACGCATTCTCCAACATAAGTCATACTCGTCAAAATACATAAAGTATTTATCATCAAACAGTCCGACGAGTTTGATTGCCTCACGTTTTACTAGCCATACTGACCCCGGGGCTGTCGAAGCTTCTTGGACAACGTCTTGGAATCGAAGGTTCCTGTTAATACGGAAGAGTGCATTAGCACCAGCAAATCTTTCTTTATCACTATAATCGTAGAATTTGCCAAAACAAGCACAAATATCAGAGCTTGTTTGCGCAACTTTTACAACTTCAGAGAGCCAATCCGGATGGACTTCAGTATCCATACATAAAAGTGCAAAGAGTTCTCCTCGCGCATGATGTAAACCGGCGTTCATACCTCCAGTGTAACCCAGGTTAGTATGATTTCGAACTATTCGTACCGATGGAAACTTTTTTTCAATAATGCCGACGCTTCCATCGGTAGAAGCGTTATCTACAACTAACACTTCGTAATTAGGGTATTTCAGTTTCATCACAGAGGAGAGGCATCTTTCTAAACATTGAAGTCCATTATGATTTAAAATTATCACGCTAACTAAAGGAGCGTGTTTCATTTGATTTCCTCGTCAATACCCTCTCATTACCCTACTCTTCTTCACACGAATTATAATTAAACATCAAGTATGACACGGTCGAGATACCATATACCCGAAACATTCTCATCAGCACAAAGTACCCGTATATCCGTTATGTAATCCCATTTAGCATCACCCACTTTAGAGAAGGTCGACAAATGAAAAATAAGTCGATTCCATCCATTAAAGTTATCTAAAAAATCTTGCTTAAAGAAATTGAGATCATCAGGAGAGCATAAGTAAACCCACATCTTTTTACCAGTGTTTAACCCACACCAATAAAGGGAAATAAATTCTTTATCGGATAAATTTAAAGGAACTTCGTAATGATGCCCGATATACCAGTATCTATATCCAGAGTTGGTGCTGTTGTTGACAACTATTTTAAGGCTGTTGGAACCACTCATTTTTATATCTGAATCATCACTTAAAATGGGCATCCTAATCGAACCTGAACCCCAAGCCCTCACTGTCCAGAAACTCGATTGCCCATCATCTGCTATTACTGTCGGAGTGTGTTCTTCCCAGTCGTTGTATATGTTTGAAATTTCACCAGTCTGCTGATACTTCTGCCATGTTGCATTCCAATATTCAATTCTTGAAGGGGACAGCTCTTTCATTGCATATACTTGCCCATACACATGTACTAGGACTTGTTTTTCAATGAGGTCAGGTTGACTGTATGTAGGAATAATGGTTAGAATTCGGTAAGAAGTGGGATTGGGATATGTAGGGGTGTAGTTCCATGAGTAGATTTGATTTGGAATTGGTTTACTCGGTTTACCCGACAGAAGGTCAAATAGATTGCCAATGTAAACTTTGGCATTCATACCACGGGTGGTCAGAAAAATTTGCATACAGTTTGTTGGTCTAGGATCACTGACAATATCATGATTTGGATTATCAATCAAAAATAATAATTGATCGTCTTTGTAGTGATCTCTAATGAAATTTAGTGAGTCTAAAACATCTGATGAGGGGGTATAAGGAATGTAAAAGTAATTAAGATTTTGTCTGATTAAAGAACTAGTAAAAAGAGAAAGAAACAAAAAACAAACCAATCCTATTTTTATGATCCTCGAATAACTATATTTGAAAGACAAGTTCCGTTTCTTAATTCGTATGTGCAGTAACAGTATCTTGTTAAAGTTTTTGACAAGTATACGCGACAGTTTCTCAATGGCATAGTAAAACCCTATGCCACTCAGGATGGATATCGGAAAGTTAAGAACAAAACGATACCCTTGACCCTCCGGATTTGTGAACATGAGCAGTCCTGAAAGGCAAATTAACCAAGAAATTACAAGTCTTGCAAAAAATCCATCTTTTCTATTAAAGTCTTTATCGCTCGCCAGATTCAAACATAAGATTAAGATGCCAATAACTGACAGTATCAACAAAGATAAATTTTCAACAAATAAAGACCGCCACCAATTTTGATAAGATGTAACCCAACCTAAAGTTACCAAGTTGTTTGGTAACTGGGAAAAATCTATTTCAAAAGCTGATAGAAAGTAAGGTAAAGCCTCGAAAGCAGGTTTTACAAACTTTCCTCCATAGACAAAGAAATTATAAACATCTTTCCCTATGAACGCGACTATTGCCGGAATATAAATCTTGAGAGTTCCTCCTACTATACTAAAAACGTTTCCGTCTCTGAGTAGAGTCATCATTATTATGAATATTACTAAAATGACAGCCAAAAGTGCCGCAAATGGCAAATATTGCATAAAAAGGAATGTATTAATGCACATAAGCAACCATAGATACTTACTTTGGCGCTTATCTAAAAACTGCACATAACAAGTTAAGAATAGAAGCAGTAAAGATAAAGCAAGATAATTTTTAAACAAGGTAGTAGCCAAGTTCAGAGTGTAAAAGCTGACGGATGCAAATAGTGCGGAAAGAGACGCGATTGTTTTATTATTTGTTCCATTTTTGACAAAGAAATATGTTATAAGCACGTAAAACATTCCAAAAGCTATGGGAATAACGTATTTAAAGATGACATTCCACGAAAGACCAAGCATATTTAGTGGAAAGAAAAAGATGAATGTAAAGAAGATGTCTACTGCCGGCCCAATCAGAAGAGGAAAGCTAAACCCAACAGAAGATATGCGTTCTAATTTACAAATATACCCTGGCGTGTCGATTCCGATGGCAAATTCGTAGTGTAGATGTAGATATGGGTGAAGCGCTAAGACCACTACAGCCACTGTTGCCAAGCAAATAAGTACTTTGGGATGCGGCCATCCATTGTCTTCTTTCTGGAAAACAGATTGACCAACTGGTATTGAAGCAACTTTCCTCTTCCAAATTTTAATAAAAAGAACGAATATCGGGATCCACAATATACTGTAAATAATTGGGAGAAGCACATAAACTGCATTCCACTGTAATATACTTGCAACAGTTAAGATAACTCCGCCTAATCTTTGAAAAAGTACTCCATAAAGAACGAAAGAGAAAGTGCAAACTAGGAGTAGGGTAATTTTCAGTTTACGATTTTTTATTCCTAACTTCTTTAACACTTCTTTAGACCGCTTCATCACGTTGACAACACACAGACCAGTTTTATCAGGCACTCTAGGATAATCTTGTTCATCAAATTGCGCCTTTCATATGTCTCGACTATTGACTTAAAGTACGTTTACTGCTTAGGCGAAATCCTACACCGTAGTAGGCAAAGCCTATGCTCATAGCGTTTTGAGGGTCTATTATCCTTTTTCCATCAATAATGACTGGTTTGCCGTTCATTAACGCCTTAACTTCTTGAAGGTTCAGATTTTTGAACGCTGTGTGATCGGTTATTAGGAGTAAGCAATCGGCGCCTTTAATGGCTTCATGTAGGGAGTATGCTCTCTTTGCTCCGAAGGTTTCGTTACACTGTGGGTCGTAGACGATGGCTTCGGCGCCTAGGCGTATGAGTTCGTGGATGATCGGCTTAGAGGGGCTGAGTCTGGGATCGTCAACGTTGCCTTTATAGGCGGTGCCTAAAATAGCTATTCTGCTACTTCTGACATCTTTACCTGTATTTTTTAATCCTTGAAGGATTAATTTTACGATGTGCTTTGGCATGTAATCGTTGATTTGTCGGGCTGTCTTGATAATGTCATGGTCCGTAGATCTAAATGAGTGAAGTAAAAGATAGGGGTCTTTTGGTATACATGGTCCACCGACGCCTGGCCCGGGCATGTGTATATTCACTCTTGGATGAGTATTCGCTAATTTGATCGTCTCTAGAACGTCTACTCCTGCTTGTTCACATATTAATGCGAGTTGGTTAGCGAAAGCAATATTGATGTCTCGAAACGTGTTCTCTGCGAGCTTAGCAACTTCAGCCGTAGCGACATCTGTCAGTAGGATATTGCCCTTGATGAATTTTCTAAAGAACTCGGCTGCAACCTCAGCGCTTTCAGTATTGTAGCCTCCCACAATTTTGTCGTTCTTTATGAACTCTTCCAAGGCATTTCCTGGGGTTATACGTTCTGGACAGTAAGCAAGCCAGAAGTCCAAGCCACATTTTAATCTAGTTGCTTCTTCCAATAGAGGAGCGACAAAATTCTTGGTGGTTTTTGGAGGCAACGTGCTTTCAACAATTATGAGCTTACCTTTACTTAAGCCGAGAGCAATAGTTTTGCAAACATCTTTAATATATGAATAATCGGGTGTTTTGTTCTCTTTTACTGGTGTTGGAACACATATTATGATTATATCTGACTCTTTGACAGCTACATTGCCACTTGAAGTGACTTTCAAATGCCTACTTGCGATAGCTCGGCTAATCATGTTATTTAAGTAAAGCTCACTTGTGTGAACTTTTCCTTTTAAAATCGCATCAAGCACCTCAGGGTTGGAATCAACGCCGATTACCTGAAAACCTACATTAGTTAGTGTAGTAGCTATGGGTAGGCCGATACGACCGAGTCCAAAAACAGCTACTATAGCGCTTCGACGTATAATCTTTCTAATAATGGTGTCTTTCATCTAATGTCACCTTACTCTTTATCTTCATGAATATAAGTTTGATTTCGAGATTCCGTTATCGAGCAAAGATTTTTCTCTGGCTCATTTATTCTATATCTAAAAAAAAGAAAATCTAGAAGTTTTTCCGAGATAATATTCCAGTCAAGTCTTTCTGTATATTTCTCAGCATTCTTAGACATAATTTTTCTTCGATCTTCATCAACCAATTCTTCCATTTTCATTCGAAGGTCGTTCGCATCCCCCTCACGATATATCATACCCGTTCCCTCGCTAACTCGTTCTACTGTTCCGCTTTTGTCTGATATGATAATAGGTAGACCGCAAGACATCGCTTCAATCATGCTAATTGAACATTGAAGAGGCCAAACCCCAACATCTGCTGCATTGTAATACCGGTATAATTGTTTATTGGGTACTGCCTCAATAAATACGAATCTATTCGAGAATCCTGATTTTCTTATTCTTTCTCTTAGCTGTTCAATGTAAGCTTGGTAACTACCTCCAACAAACATTAGTTTAACATTCGGATGTCTACCGCACATCTCTATTCCCGCATCAACGAGTAAATGAACCCCTTTTTCAGGTATAATTTTCCCAGCGTATAAGAAAACTATGTCGTTATCCCTGAGCTTATACTTGTTTCTGAGGATGGCCCTAGACTCTAAATCACGGCGGAAGATGCTTCTATCAACACCTAAAGGAATTACTACAGTTCTCCTAGCGGGTATCGCGTACATTTCTTCCATAAAACGTCTCGTTTCATCCGAGACAGCAGCTACAAAAAGATCAACTGCCTTCAGCAACATAGGCGTAAAAACTCTTCTGAATATTTTATACATCAAAAGCGTCCAACCCCTGCGCGTTGCATTATACGTCATATGATCATCAAAAATGAACTTCGCAGTGGGAAGTTTGGATTTTAATCTTGCGATTCGGATAGAGGTAATGCTAACTAAGTCGTGAACAATTATTACATCAGGTTTAAAGTCAAAAACTGCCCGTTCTAGGCCAATTAACCAAGGTTTGTTAAAGGGTTCTACATCAAATAATGTTGGAAGCCTTAGAGTTTTTATCCCTTCTTCCATGAAAAGACCAGAACCAATCACTCTTTTTTTCAAGAGGTTCTTGTTGGGGAGATAAATTCTTTTTTCAAAGCGATCTGAGGTTACCACAAGGCTTTCATGGTAACAACTATATGCTTTTGCCAAGAAAGTCTCCTGATACCCTAGTACCGGATAGAAATGATCGATTATTTGTAATATCTTAAGTCTTTTACTCACGCCTTGCACTTTTCACAACCAAATCTCCGCCTAGAGCGGATGACCACCACTTGCGGTACTCTGCAAAGATGCCGCTACAGGATATATCCTTGATTTTAAATCCTTTCTTCGTAAGTAATTGACAGAGAGTCGCTTTGGTGAAGTTATGTAAGTGTTCCCAATCTGCACCTAAGTAAACGCCACCTGTTACAGGCAATTTTCCAAACAATAATTGAATTCGACATGGTATCCAAGCAATATTAGGAACTTCCACGATGAAGACACCATTAGGTTTTAACACTCTATAAATCTCTTCGACTACACTGGGCGGATTAAAAACATGCTCAAGAACAGCAATACAAGATACCGCGTCAAAAAACGAATTATCGAAAGGTAATCCTTCATCCACATCACCCTCGTACAAATGAAAACTATCTCTATCCAGTCTCTCTTTTGATTTCTCCTTTGCCCGTGTAATTCTTAGTGATGAAACATCAACCCCGTAACAGTCCTTGAACTTGTTTTTCGCCAAAAACAGAAAGTAACCATCGCCACAACCCACATCCAACAATCGTTCTTTACCAGATGGCAGCAAAGCATAAGCCACTTGATAGCGGTTTATCTCAAATTTCAAAAGTTTCCTGTAGAGAAAAGCAATGACACCGTGGCGAGGTTCATAGGAAATTTCCTTGCTACCGTAGACCTTATCATAAACTTCTTTCTTAGCATCATTCATAAATCAATTCACCGATTATCATGATAAAACCTTTTCATCGCTTGGCACGGCGTTATGTGCTCGTATTAATTTTATAATCTGCCCATTTGTCAAATAGGCTACATTTTTGATGTTTGAAACATACGCAAGAACATCTTCTAACGTTTTCCATTCTCTGTTCTTTTCTATTTCCCAAGAGTGCCCCCACAAATGCCAGATACCTCCTCTTTCTAACATACGGTCAAATAATAACTTGGCATTAACTCTCCAATCGACGAGTGATTTTAGAGATAACTTTGAGTTTAATGATGCCTTTAGCCTGATAAGTGGAGACCCATTGGATGCTTGAGACCCCACGCCTAACCTGAATTGATTCTTTGGAAGGGCGATCTGAAAATCTAATGTTCTGGCTCCTTTAAACCCAGCTCGCTCAACTAACTTTACAATTTCATTGTTGTATTTACCTTTCGGGTAAGAGAACATCTCTATTTCATGGTTCACAAGTTCTTCGAGCCATTCCTTTGAATTCTTTATTTCCTCAAAAGCACATCTTAAATCAATACTTGTCAAAGTAGGATGAGATATAGTATGGGCACCGATTTCAAAATTCTTGTCCAGCTCCCTTATTAAATCAGTATTGACAAGGCGACCTTCCCAACTCTTCGCAATATAGAAAGTCCCTTTTATTCCAAAATCCAAAAGCAAAGATGACAATTTCTCGTCAAATTGCTGACCATCATCCCAGCTCGTCGTTACAATACATTTATTCATGAGCAGATCATCAAACTATACAATCATCAGAATACTGAATGTTAGCTTTTACTATCTAGTCTGATAATATCTCAGTGTAAATTCCTGTTATCCGATCAGCCACAACGGACCAGTCGTGTTCCTTTGCAAATTGGAGCGCATTACACTTGAATTCATCTTTATGTTCGTAAACAGCTGTAATCGTTGCACAAAGATCCTGAACATCTCCAACTTTGTATATTTTGCCAGCCTTTGAGACAGATAGTAATTCTTCATGAGAACGAATTGAAGAGGCAACCACAGGTTTGCCGCAGGCCCATGCCTCAAGTAAAGGTAAAGGAAATTGCTCGCATCTACTTGCTGTAACGTACACATCACAAGATGCATAGTAAGGAGTTAAGTTGTTGTGGGGAACGACTCCGACAAAACTCACATTATCCTGAATGTTCAACCTGCTAGCGAGATTTTTTAGTTTTGCTTGGGCAGCACCCTCACCAACGATTTGCAGATGGGCCAAAGGATACTTTTTGATCAACCTTTTTAAAGCCAGTATCAGTTCGTCCACTTTCTTGTAGTCGTAGAGATTTCCAACGAATAGACATTGAGGGGTTCCTTTCCGAAACCTTTCCTCAAGTCCAGGCTTGAAAAGATTTGTATTCACTCCATTGTAAATCACATGCACTTTGTTCAGACTAAAATATCGTTCCAATTCGTCGCGTCCAGTGTCTGACACCGCTATTACAGCGTCAAATCTATGACTCGTTATTTTAATCGAAGAAAGCATACTAAACCTATACAGACTTCCCCTTCCGAAGTCAGGTGCGCCATGAAAATGATATATGAAAGGTTTGTTGCTTAATAGAGCCAAGTAATTCGTTATAGGGTGATGATTATGAACAATATCGAAGCTGTTGAGGAATCTCTTTAACTTTGAAACATTATGTATAGGTAACGTGCTGACACTATAGCCTGCTTTTGGAGGAATTCGCTTGAATTTTAGGGCGCCGATCGTAACATCAACACCCTTCCTACCAAGTGCATCTGCTAAATTCTCAATAACCGTCGAAGCTCCACCCAAAGAATAAATACCAGCAGCCATCAGAACACGCATCATACCACTTAACCCTTAAAAAGCAACCGAAGCCAAAACTCTGTGCATGTATTCTCCGATTTTTTCTGTTGTCAAATTTTCTGAAACATGCCGCCAGCCATTGGATCCAAGCTCCGCCGCAAGCTTCTTGTCTTTATAAAGCTCAACAACAGCCTCTGCAAAACCATAAGCATCCTTCGGTTTAACAACGAGACCAGAGTTAGTCACCTCAATATACCTAGCGGCCTCCCCATCAGAAACACAAATTATAGGCTTCCCATACGCTTGATACTCAAAAACCTTAGTCGGAAGAACCTCTACTCGCAATCAAAATCCCCTCAAAACTTGTCGTCTGTATAGAAAGCCAAGGAGGCAATGATCGATAGTTCTTGTGATCAAACTTTTCTTCGCTTCTGTGCAATTGTTGATGAAATGATATTCCCAAGTTTTTCACCCATTCTGGCGTGTGAAAACCTGTCCAAGGCTAACTTCCTAGCATTTTCACCCATAATTATCCAGGACCCATTATCTTTAAGCAACTTTAATATGGCTTCAGCCAAAGCCTTAGCATCCCCAGGTTCCACAACAAGCCCAGCGCCTGATTCCCTAATCAATTTTGCCAGTTCGCCTCGGGCGCAGCATATCACCGGCTTTCCACATGACAAATATTCGATGACCTTCGAAGGAGTTGCAGTATATGAAACCTTTACATCCCGCATAGGAATCAAAAGAACATCAGCAATGTTGAGAAACTCTACAACCTGCGAATTACTTTCCACTCTGCCAAGAAGCCTAACATTTTTTAACATAAGCTCATTCATTTTACTTACTATTTTTTGTTTAAGCTCCCCATCGCCCCTAATCAAAAAAAGTACTTCTTTGTGGGACTCGACCATTTTTGCCGCTTTCAGAATCACGTCAAAGTCGTAGGCAGGGCCAAAAATTCCAGAATACTCCACTACAAACTTATCCTTGAATCCCTCGGTTGGAACAGATAATTCGCTTTCATTTAATGGTCTAAAGAACTCGGTGTCAACACTT
>Ga0315280_10009282_pt1 | contig 12662 bp, 10 predicted proteins | sample YL17G06_40_MG_FD_203697 | JGI IMG/M metagenome (GOLD analysis project Ga0315280, IMG submission 203697) | Sediment microbial communities from Yellowstone Lake, YNP, Wyoming, USA - YL17G06_40 | ecosystem: Environmental > Aquatic > Freshwater > Lake > Sediment | place: USA: Wyoming | collected... | reverse complement strand
TGACAGAAGTCGCAGGTGACGCCTTCCCAGCTGACCTTCTTCTCGAACCCGAGGTCGCGCATGTAGAGCGCGGCGGGCGCGTGGCACTGCAAGCACAGCGCGTCGACGTTCGGTGTGCGCTTCTCCTTCAGGCGCTGGAACAGGTCCTGAAAGCGGTGGTTGTCGACCGCCTGCGCGTGCAACGAGGCCTTCCAGTAGCGGGCGATGTCACGATGGCAGCGCGCGCACTCCTCGGCGGACGCCATGCTGGCTGGCGGGGCGGCGCTCGCACCCGCCTCCGGCGCAACGACGGCGACGAGCGCGGCGGCGAGGGCGAGCGCCGCGAGGATCCACACCTCGCCCGACATCGGTCGGTCAGGACACGACGGCCGGATCTCCTGCTTCATGACTTGTCTCCACAGCGACAGCTTCGGGCCACGGCGGCAAGACTCGGATCAGCACGAAGAGAATGATGAAGGGCAGCACGAGCAGGCCGAGCGTCATGAAGAGGCCTTCAACGCCGAGCATCTGAAGCTTGTACACCGTGAGGCCGCGCAGGCTCTTGGAGAACAGCTGACCGCCGATGACCACGTTCCAGCGCGTGGAGAAGATCCCGATCTGGATCAGGATCGCGGAGCCGAGATAGACCAGGCGCCGCAGCTCGTCGGCGGTTGGGGCGATAGCCTTCTTGCCGTGGAAGGCCGGGCTGACGAGCGCGAGAAACAGCATCGGCAGCACCGTCCCCATCAGCACCTGGAGGATGACGAGGCTCATGAAGAGGCGCCCGGAGACGAGCTGGGACAGGATCTTGATAGACTCTTCCGACTGGTACAGCCGGTGGATGAAGTCGAGCATCTCCAGCGAGAAGTCGACGATGAGCGCATAGAGCAGGAACGAGGCGAGCTTGTCCATGCACAGCATGTCGATCGATTTGCCGCGGACAAGCGCCGAGAAGACGTAGAGGACGAGCACCAGCGCGATGCCCGAGACGATCGCCGAGAAGAGGAAGACGATCGGGATGAGCACGCTGCTCCACCACGGGTTGGCCTTGACCGACCCGAAGATGAAGCCGACATACCCGTGCAGCAGGAACGCCGAGGGGATGCCGATGATCGTCACCAGCCGGCCGGCGCGGCTGTCGAACCGGAGGGCGCTCGGCGAGATGTTGGTGGCGCCCAGCGTCAGCAGGTAGTGCAGCCAGCGACGCGGCCCGCGCTCGCGGCGCGCCCAGAGCACCAGGTCGCGCCGGTAGTCGAACCAGATCTCGAGCAGGAGCACCACGGCGAGGTACCAGGCGTACACGAAGCCGAACATCGCCATGGCCGACCGCAGGTTGGGCGTGAGGAAGATCTCGAACGACCGCTCGGGGTGGCCGAGATGGGCGAGCAGCGGCAGCGGGGCGACCAGCAGGAACGCCAAGGCCGTCAGCAGCGCCAGCCGATACGTGGGCTCGACGGCGCGGACGTTGAAGACCCGCTCGAGCGATGCCAGGATGAAGGCGCCGGCGACCAGCCCGGTGATGTACGGGTACAGGACGATGAGGAGGCCCCACTGGAGCTCGATCTCGTTCGGGTAGATGTATCCGCTCACCTTACCTGACCTCCGCATCCAGGTCCGCGTAGTAGACCTTTGGCTCCGTGTTGAGGTGCGGCTTGAGCACCTGCAGCTTGCTGAAGCGCATGAAGCGGGCCAGCGGGCTGTTGCGCTTCAGCTCCCCAAAGATCCGCGCGCCGGTCGGGCAGATCTCGACGCAGGCAGGCGTGAGGCCGCGCACGACGCGGTGGTAGCAGAAGGTGCACTTCTCCGCCGTGCGCGTCTCCGGGTGCAGGAAGCGCGCGCCGTACGGGCAGGCCTGGATGCAGTACCGGCAGCCGATGCAGTACTCCTTGTCCACCAGGACCACCCCGTCCGGCGTGCTGAAGGTGGCGCCCACCGGGCAGACCTGCACGCAGGGCGGGTTCGCGCAGTGGTTGCAGAGCTTCGGCACGAAGAAGGTGCGCAGGATCCCTTTCTCGCTCACGGTCGGCGGGAACCCGTCGATGCTGCCGTTCGGGCTCTCCACCACCGTAGTGCCGTCGAGCTGGATGACGTAGCGCTCTACCCAGGTGCGGAAGTACACGGGCTCGCGCGGCACGTTGTTCTCTGTCTTGCACGCATCCGCGCAGCGGCCGCAGCCGATGCACTTCGACACGTCCACCGCCATCCCGTAGTAGTGGTCCTTCGCCTCATAGCCGCCGGTCCCCTTGACCGCTGCGGCGGCCACCCGCCCGGCCACGAGCAGGATCGGGCCCGCGACCGTGCACTGCTTGAGAAACGTGCGGCGATCGAGCGAGCCCGGCTCCGCCGGCCGCCCGGTTTCGTCTCGACGCTCTGTACCCATCGTCAGCGGACCTCCGGATCGTGAGGGTAGTGGCACTGCCAGCACAGGAACCGGCCGCCGTGGCTGGCCAGGTCCACCCGCGGGATCTCCCGCGGGCTCTTGGCGTCGGTTGCATGGCAGTTGCCGCAGAACTCGCGCGTCGCCGGCTTGGTGGGCGTGCTCGCGCGGGGCGTGTCCATGTGCTGCGCGGAGGTCTGGTGACACTCGGTGCAGGGGAGGACGGCATGCGGCGACGCCGCCTTGGTTCGCGCGATCTCGCCGTGACACGCCGCGCACGAGGCGGGCGTGTTCGGCGGCACCGGCGTGTGCGGGTTGTGACAGCCGATGCAGGCCTTCACCGGGTTGTGCGCGATCGGATCGATCTGCGGAAAGCCGGTCGGACGGGCCGGGTCGTAACTGTGACACCGCGGGCAGAAGCTGCGATCGCGCGGCAGGAGCAGCTTGACCTCGGCCGGGTTCTCGATGTGCGCCGCCGCCGGGCCGTGACACGCCTCGCAGGCGACTGTCTGGTGCCGGGCACGGCTGTGCACCTCGACGATGTCAGGATGACACTCGGTGCAGGCGTCGCGGCCCGCATACTTGATGCCCTGCCCCACGATCTGGCCGACCGCCGCGCCCCGGTAGTGCCCCGTCTGCCCGAACGTCGGCGGAATGAAGTAGTGGCGGGCGGCGACGAGCGCGACGCCGACGAGCAGGAACATGAGCGCCAGGCGCGTGACCTGTTGCGGTATCCCTTTCAACCCCATAACAACAGTTGCTCCAACCGGTCGGCCGTGTGTCGAGCGGCTGGCCGGCACGAGACAGTCCACACATCACGCTGCGCCTGCGCGGACAGGCTGGAAGGTGCGCAACGCTCGGCTCGCGTGTGGGGGGGCCGGGATGTTGGGGGCTTGTCAGCGAGAGGTATTACCCGGTGGTCCGATTTAATAGCGGGGTGCCGTGCAAGTCAACAGATTTTTGGCGGCTGCTGCGTTTTTCAACGGGCGATCCGGCGCAGTCCGACCCGTTAGCGCCCTGTGTGTCGTGCTTTTCCACTCCGCTGGCGCTTGCGTCTAGTCCTCCCGTTTGTGGTACAAGGAGCCGTCACCCGCTCTCCCAATCGAGGCGCCCATGTTGACCGGACTTCTCTCAGTGCTCGTCGCCGCCGGGCTCATGTCGGCCCCGCTCTCGCCCGAACAGGCGCTCGGCCTGCGGCAACTCGCCGACCTCCGGTTCTCGCCCGACGGCAGGCGACTGACGTTCACGGTGACCGAGCCGCCGAAAGGCGCCACCCGGAACCGTGACATCTGGATGCTCGATGTGGGCTCGAAGGAGGTGCGACGCCTCACCTGGTCGACGAAAACGGCGTTGTCCCCGCGCTGGTCTCCCGACGGCCGGACGCTCGCGTTCCTCTCCGACCGCGACGGCGCGCAGCAGATCTACCTGCTGTCGATGGAGGGCGGCGAAGGCGTGCGGCTGACCGAGGGGAAGAACGCGGTGCAGGCCTTCGAGTGGTCGCCCGACGGGAAATCGATGGCCTTTCTCGCGCCCGAGCCGCCCACCGACGCCGACGAGAAGCGCGAGAAGGAGAAGGACGACGCCAGGGTGATCGACCGCGATGAGAAGCACGCGAGGCTGTGGGTGATCGAGGTGGGGAGCCGGAAGGTCCGGCAGGTCACAGAAGGGCCGTGGCGGATCGCCGAGGCGAAGTGGCTGCCGGCGGGCGATCGCCTCGTGGTGAGGGCGACCGACCAGCCGGCGTCCGACCGGGAGATGGATGCCATCTACGCGGTGCAGGTGAGCGACGGCAGGTTCAAGGAGATCGTGCGGCCGCGCGGCCCGTTCGGTCAGCTCTCGGTCTCGCCCGACGGAAGCGAGATCGCGTACGCCGGCAGCCGCGTCGATGGTCCGAGCCCGCACGACCTGTACGTGCTGACGCTCGGCGAGACGAGCGCGCGAAACGTCACCGGGACCAGCATCGACCGGCCGATCAGCGCGTACGGCTGGCGCGCCGACGGCTCGTTGCTCGTTGTCGGGCAGACGGGCTTCCGCGCGCGGTTCTACGCCGTCTCGCGCGACGCCACGGCGCGCCCGCTGCCCGACCTCGAAGTCAACCCGACGAGCTTCGCGCTGTCCCGCTCGGGCGTGACGGCGCTGGTCGGCGAGCGGGCGACCATCCCAGCGGAGCTGTGGCTGCAGGAGGGCGAACGGCCGGCCGAGCAAGTGACACGCATCAACGCGGCGTTTCTGGCCTCGGCGCTGGTTGCGCCGGAGGTCTTCCGGTACAAGAGCTTCGATGGGACCGAGATCGAAGCGGCGCTGCTCAAGCCGCGTGACCTCCCGCAGGGACAGCGCGCCCCGCTGGTCGTGCTGATCCACGGCGGGCCGACCGGCCGGTGGTCGGACGCGTTCGAGGGTTGGGGGCAGTTGCTGGTGTCGCGCGGCTACGCGGTCATGTACCCGAACGTCCGGGGGTCGACCGGGTACGGCTTCAAGTTCGTCGAGGCGAACCGCGCGGACTGGGGCGGTGGCGACTACAAGGACGTGATGGCTGGCGTCGATCACCTCATCAAGCAAGGCCTGGCCGATCCCGAACGCCTCGGCATCGGGGGATGGTCGTATGGCGGGTACATGTCGGCCTGGGCCATCACGCAGACGAAGCGGTTCGCGGCGGCGGTCATCGGCGCGGGGCTGTCTGACCTGGCCAGCGAGTTCGGCACCGAGCAGGGGTCGGCCTACGACGAGTGGTTCTTCGGCCTGCCGTACGAGAAGCTCGATGTCTTCATCAAGTGCTCGCCGATCACCTACATCAAGAACGCACGGACGCCGTCCCTGATCCTGCAGGGCGAGGCGGACACGACCGATCCGATCGGCCAGAGCCAGCAGCTGTACCGCGGGCTGAAGCGGTACGGCGTCGAGAGTGAGTTCGTCGTCTACCCGCGCGAGGGGCACGGGCTGCGGGAGGAGAAGCACCTGCTCGACCGGCTGAGCCGTATGATCGCGTGGTACGACAAGTATCTCAAGAAGGCGACGACTGCTCCCTGAGCCTCCCGGTTCTTGGTCCTTGGTGCGGTGCCTGGTGCCCGGTCGTCCGTTCGGGTGTGGGCGCGTTCCCGATTCCGCGGCCCCGCCGCCATTACCGTGGACTCCGCACTCACGCGCCCCACATTTGTACCCGGCGTACCGCCATCGACCCTTCGTCACCCTCGTACGAGGCTGTGGACCGCACGCAGGCAGCGCTCGAGGCTCTCTGATGTTCGGGCCGCGACGTTCGGCCGCCATCCTGCCACGTCGTCGTTCACAAACTCGATAAGCCTCGAGGCGTACGCGGACCCCACCGCGCGCCCGCTGCCCGGGCGCGGAACCAGATCCTCCCGAATGGCCCGTACGCGCGACTGCCGAGCGAGGTCGACAAGCGAAAGCTTCGGGTCGGTGAGCGCCTCCGGATCGGTTGGCACGGCGGACTGGCGGATGTGAAGAAACCGGGCGACGCGTTCCGAATCCGCAATGAGCCAGGCTTCCACCTCTCTGATCGCAATTCGCAGGCGCATTTGGGGGGCAGGGTCAGGCAGTAGCATCCGCAAGAGAGGCGGCGCACAGTTGGCTTCGTGATTGAGATCGACAATGACGACCCAGGGTTGGAAGCGAGCCGCACTGTTGTAGCCTGGCAGCGCGCGCTTGAGCTCGGCCTTGCCGTGTTTGCCGTAGACCCGATATACGGAGCCGCCGGCCGCGCGGACGATGCGTGTCAGCACGGCCTCATCGGTCGGCCCTTCGACGGCCCCTGACACGTACACGGGACCAGTGCTCACGGCTCGTCTCCGAAGAGCGTGAGCTGCGCGGCATCGCGCGGCCGAGTAATTGGCATCACCGCATCCGCGAGCGTCGCTCCCCCGCGGAGAAGCGCACTCACCTCTGCGAAATCCTGCGCCCTCTGGATGGTGGTCCCTTCGGCCCCGGGTATGAGCAGCAGAACCTCATCGAGACCGATGCCCTCGTCCACGAGCATGTCCGAGGAGTGGGTGCTCAACAGGATTTGGCGGCCTGTCCGACGCTGCATTCTGGCAAGCATCTGCGGGACGAACCGGATGACATCGGGATGCAGTGAGAGCTCGGGTTCCTCGAGCAGAAGCGGACCGTAGCCATCGAGAACCGCCCACAAGAGTCCGAGAAGCCGAAGGGTGCCGTCGGAGAACTGTTCCTCCGTCTGCCACGCCCCTTGCGGCCGCCAGTGCTCGTACCGCCCGCGCAAGTGAGGCGTGCCTCTGGCGTCCCTCGCTGGCTCGAGTTCCTTCAACTGAGGAACGGCAACCCTCAGGGCCGCCTCGATACGCTTGAGCCGAGCGCGTAGTGTCTTCTCGGGCGTTGCCACCACCTGTTCTAGGAAGTCGCCCCCGTACGGGTCGTTCCTCCGGCCGACCGATCGATCAGGCTCCCGGACAAGCTGTGGCACGATGTGCAGGTAGCGAATCGTCGCGAAGAAGTCGGCCACGATTCGAAACTCTCGATTGACGTTCACCTGCTGCAAGTACGTCTGAATGAGACGTTCGGGGTCCGCGCGGTCGCTCCCGTCCGGCCTCGATACGATGTCTTGTCCGTTCTTCGATACGCGCTCCCGTCTCACGATCGGCCGCCGCTCTTTGTCCTGCGACAACCGCAGCTCGTAACCCCAGGCATCCGCGCCGTCGGACGACGCGAGGCGGACGTCGATGACGACGTCCGACGGGTTCCTGGCCGCGAGGCTGCGCAGCTTCGACACCCCGAAGCGCTTTCGGACGGCCTCGCCGAGGCCGCCGCCCACTGAGACGATGTCATGCAGGAACCGGAAGACATCCAGGAAATTGGACTTCCCGGAGGCATTCGGTCCGACGAGGAACACCCGCTGGCGCAGCTCGGTCTCGATCCTGACAAAGTTGCGCCAGTTCTCCAGCCGCAGCCAGGTGAACATCAACGCCGGCTTGGTTCGCCCGCTTCTTGGATTGGCTGCCATCGGTTTGTCCTCACGCCGGCTCGTCCGACCGAGCCAGGAGCCCAGACACATCGTAACTCACTCGCCCGGCCGAGATCCGACTCGGCGTCGCAGCGCGGCTTCTCGGCCCTCACACCGTTTCATCCTGCTGGGCAAATGCGGGCGGTTCGCGCCGCTGAATGCTACCACCAGCTTGCACCCTCGCGCATCGCGTCTTTGCGGCGTCGTGCTTCAGTCTTGTGGAACCTGGGACGCGACAGGACAATGGCGAGAATCGCCAGGCCAGACCGTCACGCCCGACGCGACAAGAGGAAATCGCGGAAGGTGTCGTATTCGGTGTTGGGCAGGTCTTTGGCCAGGAGCGGCCGGATCGCCCAATCGCGGTACAACTCGGGCAGTTCCGGCCGGAACCCCAGTTCCTCCTCGATGGCGTCGCCGAATTTCGCCGGGTGAGCGGTCAGCAGCGTGATGATCGGTTGGTCGTCGCCCTGCTCCCGCCGGAGGCGCTCAGCCGCGACCCAGCCGACGGCGCCGTGCGGGTCGAGCACGTACCCGGTCGTCTCGTAGACCCTCCTGATGGCCTCGCGTGTCTCCTGCTCGTTGACCGACGTGCTCCAGACCTTCGCACGCAACTCCTCCAGTGAGCCGCCGTGTAGCGCGAGCAGACGGGGGAAGTTGTTCGGATCGCCGACGTCCATCGCGTTCGAGATGGTCGCGATCGACGGCCGCGCGCGGTAGACCCCGGTCCTGACGTATTCGGTCAGCACGTCGTTCACGTTGGTTGCCCCGATGAACCTCCGGACCGGGAGGCCCACGCGCCCGGCGATGATCCCCGCCGTCAGATTCCCGAGATTGCCGCTCGGGACGGAGAAGATCACCCGATCGGCCGTTCGCGCCGTCGCGGCGAGGTACGACGCGAAGTAGTAGAAGCTCTGAGGCAGCAGGCGGCCGACGTTGATCGAGTTGGCCGAGGAGAGGTGCAGGCGGGCGAGGCGGCTGTCGAGGAACGCCGTCTTTGCGAGACGCTGGCAGTCGTCGAAGGTTCCCGGGACGGCGACGGCCAGGATGTTGCCGCCGAGCGTGGCCATCTGGGCTTCCTGGAACCGCGACACCTTCCCTTTCGGATACAGGACGACGACGGTGACGCTCGGAACACCGAAGAAACCGTGGGCGACGGCGCTGCCCGTATCCCCGGACGTCGCGACCAGGATTGTCGCCTGCTCCCCGCGGTCGGCCAGCAGGTGGCTGAAGAACCGCGCGAGAAAGCGGGCGCCGAAGTCCTTGAAGGCGAGCGTTGGACCGTGGAACAGCTCCAGGACGTAGACGCCTGGCGAGAGCTGGATGGTTGGAGCAGGGAAGTCCAGCGCGTCGGAGACGAGGCGTTCGATCACCTCCGGCGCGAACTCGCCGGCGAGCAGACGGCGTGACAGCTCGACTGCCAGCGACGGGAACGTCAGATCGCGCCAGCGGTCGAGATCCTCGGCAGCCACCGAGGGCAGATCGATCGGGAGATACAGGCCGCCGTCCGGCGCGATGCCGGCAATGATGGCCTCCCGAAATGAGACCGGTGGTGATTGTCCCCGCGTGCTTTCAAGCCTCATGTGAGCACGACCTGTCAGCCGGCGTACTTCCGTCTCTGTCGTCGTGGGGGCCGGGCTTCAGACCGGCCCGCGGGCGGGGCTGAAGCCCCGCCGCTACGATGGAGGAACTATCTTGGCCCCGTCCGTGTTCACCGCGCCTGTCCACACCTCCGCCTCGAGGCCGGCCGCGGTGCGGAACGTGTCACGCATCGCCTCGCCGACGGCCCGAGCGGTCGTGTCATCGCCCGCCAGCGCGAATACCGACGGGCCGGATCCGGAAATCGAGCAGCCGAGCGCACCCGCGTCGCGCGCGGCGGCCTTCACCGCGGCGTACGCTGGGATCAGGTGCGCCCGCAGCGGTTCGACCAGGTGGTCGTCGATGGACCGGCCAAGCAACTCGAGGTCGGCGCGGTGCAGCGCCGTCACGAAGGAAGCGACGTTGCCGAGATTGGCGACCGCCTGCGCGAGGGTGAACCGGTGGGCGGCCACCAGCGCCCGGGCTTCGGCGGTGGACACCGCGTGGTGCGGGTGCACGACGGTCAGGCGCAGGCTGGCCGGGACGGGCAGCTCGACGACCTCGAGCGGCTGATAGCTGCGGACGAGAACGATCCCCCCGAGCAGGCTCGGTGCCGCGTTGTCGGCGTGCGCCGAGCCGGCCGCTACCCGTTCGCCTTCCATCGCGCTTGCCAGTAGCTCCCGCGGGGACAGCGGCCGCCCAAGGAGCTCGTTGACGGCGACAGCGCCGGCGACGCTGCTGGCCGCCGAGCTACCCAGGCCACTCTGAAGCGGCATCCGCTTGTGCACGCGGAGGCGAACGCCCGGCGTCTCGCGCAGCACCGCAGCCAGGCCAGATGCCGGCGCGAGTGAGAGCCGGCCGAGGACATGCGCGGCCGCCACGCCGGCGACGTTCTCGGCAGGGTCCCAGCTCAGCACCCCGCCGTCTCCGCTGACCTCGGTGATCTCGACACCAGGCTCACCCGTCAGCTCGGCGTCGACGATGTCGCCAGGCTCGTATAACGCGAGACCGAGGACGTCGAAGCCGGGTCCGAGATTCGAGACGGTGGCAGGAGCGAAGACGCGGACGGAAAAGGGCATGCTCAATCACCGCTTCCAGTCTGGCATCCGATCGTTGGCGGCGCCTTTCGTGAGGCGAATGAGCCTGCTCGGCTGGGCCAGCTCGACGACCGCAAGGTCCCAGTTCTCGCCGGCATCGTGCTCCGGGCTGAGGGAGAACGCCAGGCGCGAACCGTCCGGCGACCATGTCGGGAAGTACGCCCAGCGTCTGGGATCGTCGACGATCGTCTGGACCCGGCCGGAACTGACGGTCATCACGTCGATTCGCGACTTGTCGGCGGCGAGCTCGACGTACGCGAGGCGCGTGCCGTTGGGCGACCAGCGGGGCCGGCAGGCGCCGCTGCCCGACGTGAGCCGGCGGTCGCCTCCGGTCTTCAGATCGAGCAGGTGCAGTTGGTAGGAGATGAGCAGCTGCGCGGCATACGCGAGCTCGCGGCCGTCGGGCGAGATGGCCGGAAGGGTGGCCCGATCGAGGCCGCTGGTGACACGATCGACCTGCGTGTTGTGCAGCCACACCCGATAGATCTCGGCCCGGCCGTCTCGCTCGCCGGTGAAGTACACGCTCTTGCCGTCGGGCGCCCAGGCGGCGTCGCGCTCGTCCGACCTGTCGGTTGTCAGGCGCTCGGCGCCGGTGCCGTTGGCGTTCATCACGTAGATGTCGTGCGCGCGCGCACGCGGATCCGATCGGTTGCTCGCGAACGCGATCCGCTGCCCATCCGGCGACCAGACCGGCTCGGCATCATCGACAGCCCCCTTCGTCAGCCGGGCGAGCACGCCGCGGGCGAGATCGAGCGTGTAGATCGACGCGGGGCCACCCGAGTCCGACTGGAAGACGAGCTGGCCGGAAAGACCGGACGGAAACGGCGAGACCAGGATCGGTCCAGCCGGCGCCGGCTGGGGAGCCGCTCCAAAACGGGCCGACAGAGGAGCGCCGGACGCCATGGCAGCCAGCACGAGCGCGGGCAGGGCGGTGCGTTTCATGCCTCCATGCTACCCCGCCGCGCGGCGGACAGGCCACAGAGACACGGAGGCACTCGCTCTCTATGCCTCCGTGCCTCGGCATCTCAGTGGCTACGTTGAAGAAAGGTCCTTGGTGTCCCTGGGCCTCTGTGGCCTGTCATCTGCCGCGGTTCATCACGAGCCCGCCGGCGCCGACGGTCAGGAAGATGAGCGCCTGCACGGCGGTGCGGTACTGGACCGGCGACGAGGAGAACGCCAAGTAGAGGAACGCCGCGCCGAGCAGGAGGATCAGCACGTAGACGCCGTTCATGATCCAGCGCGCGCGCCGGCGGGTGTCCGAGGTGTCCTTGCCCAACGAGCGTGAGAACGCGACGAGGCCGGCCGCCGCGACGAGGTCGAGCGCGACGAACAGCAGCCAGAAGAGCCGGGCCCGGATGTCGGCCGCCGGCGTGCCGATGACCGGCTTGAGCATCCGCTCGTAGAGGAAGGCGCCTACGTTGGCACCGAGCAACGAGCCGAACACGCCGTAGAGGAACGCGTAGCCCATGTAGACCGCCTTGCGATCGGCTGGCGCGACCAGGCCGACAAAGCTGTAGTACTTCGGGTGCGCCGTCATCTCGCCGATCGCGAAGACGGCGATGCCGACGACGAGCGCCCACGGGTTGCGCGAGGCGGCCAAGCAGACGAACCCGAGGGCGCCGGTGAGCATGCCGGTGACCATGGTGCCGAGCGCCGGACGGTTCTTGACGATGCGGCTGACGACCACCTGGAGCAGGATGATCATGCCGGCATCGATCACGGTCACGTGCTCGGCGTCGAAGACGAAGGTCCAGGGCAGGCCGACCGCGGCAAGCAGCGACGTCACGGTCCGGCTGACCGGCTCGCGGTCCACGAAGTCGCGCAGGTACCACAGCACGGAACCGAACTCCTGGAAGTACAGGATCCAGAACCCCGAGTAGACGACGATCATCAGCATGAACCGGGCGTCCCCGAGAACGTCGGCCGCCCCGACCAGCACATCCTTCAGGTTCTTGGTGGACTCGGGTCGCGGTGGGTCCTGGAAGATGAAAAGGGTCGGCACGAGCATCAGGCCCGTGTACGCGGCCGAGGCGACGAAGACGTACTGCCAGGAGAAGCCTTTGAGGACCGAGACGACCAGCGGCGCCAGGAAGGCGCCGACGTTGATCATCCAGTAGTAGATGCCGAAGCCGAGCGCCGAGTTGTTCTCGTCGGTGGTCCGGGCGATCGTGCCCGTGATGATCGGCTTGAAGAGACCCGAGCCGGTGGCCATCACGAGCAACGCGAGGAAGACCAGCGCGTAGCTCGACATGTAGCCGGCCGCGAAATAGCCGCAGGCGAGAAGCGCGAAGGCGACAATGAGCATCCGCCGGTAGCCGTACCGGTCGGCGAGCGCGCCCCCGAGAATCGGCAGCACGTAGGTGGCCGCGTAGACGATCCCCTGCAGGAACCCGACCGCCTGCTCGCCGAAGCCGAGGCCGCCGCGCGCGACCGCATCGGTCAGGTAGACGGCGAGCACCGAGTTGAGGCCGTAGTAGGCGGCGCGTTCGAACAGCTCCATCACGTTCGCCGTCCAGAACGTGCGGTTGAACGCGCGGCGCGTCTGCCCCGGCCGGACGACGACCTCGGTCATTGGACTCTCCTCGCCGCGTTCCGCCTTTCGCGTTCGCCGTTCCGCGTTCGCCGTTCCGCGTTCGCCGTTCGACGTTCTCCGTTCAGCGTT